>Ga0209254_10001295_pt1 | contig 22206 bp, 22 predicted proteins | sample FrelakmetDIP11DI_FD_187148 | JGI IMG/M metagenome (GOLD analysis project Ga0209254, IMG submission 187148) | Freshwater lake sediment microbial communities from the University of Notre Dame, USA, for methane emissions studies - DIP11 DI (SPAdes)... | ecosystem: Environmental > Aquatic >...
GGCAAGGAGAAGGCGTTCAACGCGCTGGTGGGCCAGGCGATGAAGGCCACCCGGGGGAAGGCGAATCCGCAGCAGGTGAACGAGATCCTGCGGCGGCGGCTCGGAGCTGCCTAGCCGGAGCGGCTTGAGAGCCAAGAAGAACGGCCCGCTCGATGCGGGCCGTTTTCATTCTGGATTCGCGGAAACTCAGGGCGCGAGAACGAGACTCGGACTCCAGGCCGCGTTCGTAGTCACCGCGCCGATGCCATTCGTCTGCGTCGTGTAGCCCGTCGCGCCGGCCTCGAGCGTGTACGCGGGCGCCGGGCTGGGAGCCGCCGCGAAGGCGAGCGGCAACGTCGCCGAGAAAGGGGCCAGCAGCGGCACGGCGGTCGGCAACGTCAGCGTGTAGGCGCCAGTCTCGGCATCGACGTTCGTCGTCGCTACCTCGATCTTCGGAACGGCGCCGACCACCTGAAGGGCGCGCACGACTCCCGTTTCGCGGGCGAGCACGGGTCCGAGCGTGCCGCTGGCAGTCCGCGATGCCGGAGTGCCGGCGACAGGCAGCGGAATCGGCTGGGCCACCGTGCTCAGCGGTGTGACCGCGGCCGTGCTGACCGGCACCGCCGGCACCACGCTCGTGCCGCGTGCGGGCGACGTGATCACCACGTCATACGGCGAGTTCGCAGCGTCGAGGTAGGCGAGCACGAATTGGCCCGTGCTGGACGGAATCGTGGCGCGAACTACCTTTCCGTTCTTCTGCGCGGAAACCGTGACGTTCGTCAGCGCAGGGTCGACGAAACCGACGATCCCGGCAACCGTGCGCAGGTCCGCGGTCAGGATCGGCTTCAGCAGGTAGCCGCCGTTGCCACGGCCGAGCGCCACGATCGACCGGCACGCATCGAAGTCGATGACGAGGTCGACCAGCGTGTTCGGCTGGACGGTGAACGGCCGGATGATCTTCAGGCCGCTCTGCGCGGCGCTCGGCGTGCGCAGCGGGATCTCCACCGTTTCGCCCAGCCGCACGAGCGAATTCGCGGTCTGGTTGCCTTGATTGGCACTCAGCACGAGCCGGACCTGCGTGTAGTTGCCCGCCGGGATCGGCGTCGTGCCGAGTTCCTCGAGCCGGCCGTTGGTCAGGTCGAGCAGGTTGATCTTCCTTGCCGGACTGATGGCGATGTCGGTCCAGCCGCCAATGGACGGCTCGGCGTCCGACGACTGATGGACGCGCACACGTTCGACCGTGACATACACCTTGTCGAGATCGTCGTTGCCGACGCGGCAATTCGGCGCATCGGTCAGCGCGACGCGCAGCGTTCCCGAGCCGCTACCCGGGGCCGGGGCCGGGGCGACGCCGCCATCTCCTCCGCCTCCACACGCCACCAGCGCGGCACTCGCCGCCACCGCCAGCAGGGCGGCCTTGATACCTGTCTTCATCGTTCTCATCATCGCTGAACCTCCTGCACATCGAGTCCCGAGTATCGGAGCGTTTTCCTTTCCAGGAAGCCGGATGGATGCCGCGCGAGGGCTAGTCCGATGAGCGGTCGGTCCACCTCACGGATTCTTGCGAGAGGTCAGCGTTGCCGGGCGCGCGGTACGTGAAGCAACCTACCAGGCACCCGTGACCGACGAGAAAAGAGAACTGCGCCGGCCTCGAACAAGGGCCCCGCAATGCAGCCCGAGTGACGTCCGACGGCGCGCCGCCGCGGCGTCCGCCGCGTCGACGGCTCAATACGTGCGCTGCGCCGGCTGGGAGCCCTGTGAGACAAGCTCGCGAAGACGCTTCTTGTCGGCGTCGAAGCGGTCGTTGATCCGCTGCATATCGCTCTGCGCGTCCTTGATGATCTTCAGCTCGGCCGCGCGCTCCTGTTCGTTGTTGGCCAGCGCGCGCTTGATCGTCTCGGGCGTTTCGCGTTTCTTGAAGAACTCGGCCTCTTCCTCGAGCCGCTTGCGTTCCTCGGCCATCCGATCCAGACGGAGTTGAGAACGCTTCACGACCTCACTGCTCGAAATCAGTGCCTTGGCCCGGGCCACGTCGATCTCCTGCTCGCTGGCGTACGCCTCGAGCAGCGACCGGTCGCGCCGGCGCTGCGCCAGCGCCCTTTCCTCTTCGTCTGCCTTCTTCCTCACTTCGGTCGCGCGCGCCTTCTGCTCTTCCGGCGTCAACGGGCGCGCAATCACCCGGCGCAGCGAGCCGTCGCGGTTGAGCTCGCGGATGTCGCTGTTGAAGCACTCGGGCGGCGGGCGATCGCCACTGTAGGTCCGGCCATTCGCCACGCAGGTGTACATGGTCGGCGACTGCGCGCCGGCGGCCGTCGCGACCGCGAGAAGAAAAGCGAACGCGGCGGGAGGGACGGGCCGTCCCCGGGTCCTTTCCCTCGCCATCAGCTCATGCCCCATACCGCTCCCGATACCTTTCAACGGCAGGCAGAAATGATCGTGCAGCCGCCGCGAGCGAAGACTCCGAATTGAGGAAGCGAAGCAGGTCATTCAGGTCCGCGATCGCCAGAACCGGCATTCCGTATGTGGATTCAACGCTCTGGACCGCGGATTCGGCCGACAAGGCGCCGTCGGCCCCGGACCGTTCCATGCGATCCAGGGCGATCAGCACGCCGGCCGGGGTCGCCCCCGCGGCCCGGATGAGTTCCACCGACTCGCGCACCGATGTTCCGGCCGTGATCACGTCGTCGACGATGACCACCCGGCCGGCGAGCGGGCTGCCGACGATGACGCCGCCTTCGCCGTGGTCCTTGGCCTCCTTGCGGTTGAACGCGAACGGCACGTCCGCGCCGAGGTCGGCGAGCGCCACCGCCGTGGCCGAGGCCAGCGTGATGCCCTTGTAGGCCGGCCCGAACAGCATGTCGAACCGCACGCGTCCCGCGTCCCGTGCCAAGAGCAGCGTCCGCGCGTAGAAGCGGGCGAGCTGCCCCAGTGTTCCGCCGCGGTTGAACAGCCCTGCGTTGAAGAAGTACGGCGAGAGGCGTCCGGCCTTGGTCCTGAACTCCCCGAACTTCAGGACCCCGGACTGCAGCGCGAACTCGATGAATTGCTGTTGAAGTGCGTCCACGATCGATCAGGGGCTGGTCGCCGCTTGCTGTCTCGGCGCGATTTTGCCGCAACGATTTCCGAAAGGCTGCACAATTCCCCACCTTTTTCGGCTCATCTTGCTGCATGTTCAGGATCGTCACACTCAATGCCAACGGAATCCGTTCGGCCGGCAGCAAGGGGCTCTTCCGCTGGCTGAAGCGCGTCGAGCCGGACGTCGTCTGCCTGCAGGAAGTCAAGGCGCATGAAGGCGACATACCGGAAGCGCTGCGGGCCACTGCGCAGTTCCACTCGCACTTCCACTGCGCCGAGAAGAAGGGCTACTCGGGCACGGGGCTCTACGCGGTGAAGAAGCCGCGGTCGGTCCGCTGCGGGTTCGGGTCTCCGGAGTTCGATGCCGAGGGCCGGTACATCGAGGCCGAGTTCGCCAACGTCAGCGTCATCTCCGTCTACTTTCCGTCGGGCTCTTCCGGCCCCGAGCGGCAGGCGGCCAAGTTCCGCTTCCTCGACCAGTTCCGTCCGCACCTCGCGCGCCTGATGGCGGGCGGGCGCGAAGTCGTGCTCTGTGGCGACGTCAACATCGCGCACCAGGAGATCGACCTCAGGAACTGGCGGAGCAACCAGAAGAACTCGGGCTTCCTCCCGGAGGAGCGCGCGTGGCTGTCGGGCGCCTTCGAAGAGCAGGGCTGGGTCGACGTGTTCCGGCGGCTCGACCCGCGGCCCGAGCAGTACACCTGGTGGAGCAACCGCGGCCAGGCGTGGGCGAAAAACGTCGGCTGGCGCATCGACTACCAGATCGCCACGCCGGGCATCGCGGCGCGCGCCCGGCGCGCGGAGATCTACACGGCGAAGCGATTCTCGGACCACGCGCCGCTGACCATCGACTACACAGGACGCCTCTGAACGCCCATGGCCACGCCTCCCTCGCTCCACGACCGGCTGCACGAGCACGTGCACCTTCGCGACATCGGCTGGCTGGTCGCGATCGCGCTCGTCGTGCTCGCGCTGACCGCGTGGGGCCTGTGGCACCTGGCTCCGCCACCGCCCCCAAGGACGATCGTGATGAGCACCGGCGCGCCCGACGGCGCGTATCACGCGTACGCCCTGCGTTACAAGGCCATCCTCGCCGAACGGGGCATGGAGCTCGTGTTGAAGCCCTCGAAGGGCGCGCAGGAGAACCTCGAGCGGCTCCGTGGCCACGTCGACGACGTCGACGTCGCGCTGGTGCAGAGCGGACTCGCCCGTGAGGCGGAGCCGGGTCTGGTCTCGCTCGGCAGCGTGTTCTACGAACCGGTCTGGGTGTTCTATCGCGACACGCGGGTCCTCGAGCGCGGCGCCGAACTGGCGGGAAGAAAGATCGCGATCGGCGCGCCGGGCAGCGGCACGGCGGAACTGGGCAGGACGCTCGCGCAATCGTCCGGACTCGACCAGCCGCCGACCGAACTGCTCGAAGTCGGCGGGCTCGCCGCCGCCGAGGCCCTCGCGAGCGGCGCCGTCGGAGCCGCGTTCTTCGTCTCCGCGGTCGACGGCCCGGCCGTGGCGAAGCTGCTGGCCACCCCCGGCGTGCGACTGATGGACATGCGCCACGCCGATGCGTACGTCCGGCGCATGCCGTTCCTCCACAAGCTCGTGCTCCCGGAGGGCGTGGTCGACCTGCAGCGCAACCTGCCGCCACAGACCGTCACGCTGGTGGCGCTGACCGCGAACCTCGTGGCGCGGGACGAGCTGCATCCCGTCGCCACCGAGCTGCTGCTTTCGGCGGCGACGAAGGTCCACGGCGGCCCCACGCTGCTGCATGCGGCCAACGTCTTCCCGGCGCCGCTCGACCCGTCGTTGCCGCTGTCGACCGACGCCGAGCGCTTCTACAAGGACCGGCCAGGCCTGCTGCGGCGATTGCTGCCGTTCTGGCTCGCGATCTGGCTCGAACGCACGCTGTTCATCCTGGTGCCGCTGGCGGCCGTTGCCGTGCCCCTCTTCGCGTACCTGCCGAAGATCTACGACTGGCGCATGCGCGGGCGCCTCGATCACTGGTACCGCGAACTCAAGCGGCTCGAGCACGCGACCGAACGGGGCACGCTCGTCGAAAAGCAACTGCACCGGCTCGACGAGATCGAGTCCACGCTGAACAGCCTCAAGGTCCCGATGGGATACCTCGACCGGCTCTACACGCTGCGCACCCACACGACGTACGTTCGCAGCGTGCTGAGCCGGCGCGCCGGGCAGCTCGCAGGGGCGGACTGACCCGCCGGCGAGCGGCGGTCGCCGGCGACTTCGCCACTACACTCGCTCGCCATGGCGGAGATCGGTACGACCGGAGCGACCGGCGCGGCAGGGCCCGCGCGTCGCTGGAGCGACGCGCTCCGGGTCTACCTCGAGCCGGCATCGCTGCGGATGTTCTTCCTCGGGTTCGGCGCCGGGCTTCCGCTTTTGCTGGTGCTCGGCACGCTTTCCTTCCGGCTGCGTGAAGCGGGGATCGACCGCACCACCATCGGCTACCTGAGCTGGGTCGGCCTCGCCTACGGCATCAAGTGGGCGTGGGCTCCGCTCGTCGATCGCCTGCCGCTGCCCGGCCTGACACGCGCGCTGGGGCGCCGTCGCGGCTGGCTGCTGTTCGCCCAGGCCGGCGTGATCGCGGGCATCGTGGGCATGGCGCTCGCCGACCCCCGCAGCGGCCTCGACGGGCTGATCGGGTTCGCGCTGCTGGTCGCCTTCTCGTCCGCCACGCAGGACATCGCGCTCGACGCGTACCGCATCGAGTCGGCGCAGATGGAGAAGCAGGCGGCGCTCGCGGCGACGTACCAGACCGGCTACCGGATCGCGATGATCTGGGCCGGCGCGGGCGTGCTGTGGATCGCCGCGCGCTCGGCCGGCGACGATGCAGCGGGCTACAGCGCGTCGGCGTGGACTACCGCTTACTTCGCGATGGCAGCTTCCATGCTGGTCGGCGTCGCAACGGTGCTGCTTTCGCCGGAACCAGCGCCCAGCGCAGGCCGTGCGCTCGACGACGGCGAGGAGCGCGCACTCGCGCAGCGCCTGGTCGCGGAGCGCGGCGTTGGTCCGCGCGCGGCCACGGTGATCGCCTGGGCCCGCACCGCCGTCGTCGGGCCTTTCGAGGACTTCATCGCCCGCTATCGCTGGCACGCGCTGCTGCTGCTGGCGCTGATCGCCATGTACCGCATCTCGGACATCGTGATGGGCATCATGGCGAACCCGTTCTACGTGGACATGGGCTTCACGAAGGACGAAGTCGCCGCGGTGTCGAAGCTGTACGGCGTGGTGATGACGCTGGTGGGCGCCTTCATCGGCGGCGTGCTTGCGCTGCGCTTCGGCGTGACCCGGATCCTGATGCTCGGCGCCGTGCTGTCGGCGGCTTCGAACCTGTTGTTCGCGTGGCTCGCGTCGCGCGGCCACGACCTCACAGGACTCATATTCACGATCTCGGCCGACAACCTGTCGGCCGGCATCGCGTCGGCGGCCTTCATCGCCTACCTGTCGAGCCTGACCAACGTCCGGTACTCGGCCACCCAGTACGCGCTGTTCTCATCGGTGATGCTGCTGTTGCCGAAGTTCGTGGCCGGCTTCTCGGGCGCGTTCGTTGACGCCTTCGGCTACGCGGCGTTCTTCTACTCCACCGCCCTGCTCGGCGTTCCGGTGCTGCTCCTCGTGTGGCTGGCGAGCCGCGTCCACGCGCAGCTCCCCGCCGACGCCCCTCGGTCTTCGCCGTCGCAGTAGTCGAGCGCGCAGTCGGCGCGGTGCAGCTTCGCCCTGCTTCGCCCGCCCGAGCAGCGGTCCGAGACGAGCCGCGAGTGGACGCGCGAACCGGGCGCGCGGCAAGGGTCAGCGAGTCTCGAAGCGGTAGACGGCCAGCGTCGAGCGCAGGCCGGGCAGCACGTTGACCGGTTTGCCCTCGGCGAGCACGGAGCGTGCCGTGATCGTCAGCCCGACCTTCGACGCCAGGATCTCGAAGTCCTTCAGCGTGCACAGGTGGATGTTCGGCGTGTCGTACCACTGATACGGAATGTGCTTCGTCACCGGCATGCGTCCGGCCAGCAGCGACACCGCGTGTTTCCAGTGCCCGAAGTTCGGGAAGCTGACGACGCCTTCGCGGCCGACCCGCGCCATCTCGCGCAGCAGCCCTTCGGCGTTGTGCATGGCCTGCAGCGTCTGCGACAGCACGACCGTGTCGAACATGTCGTCGTCGAACATCCGCAGGCCGGCGTCGAGGTTCTGCTGCACGACGTTGATGCGCGCGCGCACGCAGTGCGCCACGTGCTCGTCGTTCAGTTCGACGCCGTAGCCGCGGCAGTCCTTGGCGTCGCGCAGGTACGCGAGCAGCGCGCCGTCGCCGCAACCGAGGTCGAGCACACGGCTGCCCGGCGCGATCCAGTCGGCGATCTGGGCGAGGTCGGCACGCAATGTCATGCGCGCACCTCTTCGGCGATCGTCTCGAAGTAGTTGCGCATCAACCGCTGATACCGCGGATCATCGAGCAGGAAGGCGTCGTGGCCGTGCGGCGCGTCGATCTCGGCGTACGAAACGTCGCGCCCGGTGGCGATGAGCGCCTCGACGATCTCGCGCGACCGCTCGGGCGGGAAGCGCCAGTCGGTCGTGAAGGCGGCGAGCAGGAACTTGGCGCTCGCCGGACGCATCGCGGCGACGAGGTCGCCGCCCGTCACCCGCGCCGGGTCGAAGTAGTCGAGCGCGCGCGTGATCAGCAGGTACGTGTTGGCGTCGAAGTACTCGGCGAACTTGTCGCCCTGGTAGCGCAGGTAGCTCTCGACCTCGAACTCGATGTCGTAGTGGAAGCGGTACTCGTCGCCGACCTCGCGATCGCGCAGCGCGCGGCCGAACTTCTCGGCCATGTCGGCGCCGGACAGATAGGTGATGTGGCCGATCATGCGGGCCACCCGCAGACCACGCTTCGGCACGATGCCATGCGCGTAGTAGTCGCCGCCGTGGAAGTCGGGATCGGAGCGGATCGCCGTGCGCGCGACCTCATTGAACGCGATGTTCTGCGCCGACAGCTTGGGGGCCGACGCGATCGCCACGCAGTGCGCCAGGCGCTCCGGATACTGGATGGCCCACGACAGTGCCTGCATGCCGCCGAGCGAGCCGCCCATCACCGCCGCCCACCGCTCGACGCCGAGAACGTCGGCCAGCCGCGCCTGCGCGTTGACCCAGTCCTCCACGGTCACGACCGGGAAGCTGGCGCCATACGGCTTGCCGGTCGCCGGGTTGATCGACATCGGCCCGGTCGAACCGAAGCACGAGCCGAGGTTGTTGACGCCGACCACGAAGAAGCGGTTGGTGTCGACCGGCTTGCCGGGACCGACCATGTTGTCCCACCAGCCGATGTTCGTGGGGTCGTCGGCCGTGATCCCCGCGACGTGGTGCGAGGCATTCAGCGCATGGCAGACGAGCACCGCGTTGCTGCGGTCGGCGTTCAGCTGGCCGTAGGTCTCGACCGTCAGCTCGTAGCCGTCGACCGACGCCCCGCTCGCGAGCGCGAGCGGCGCATCGAACCGGAACGACTGCGGTGTCACGACACCGACGGAACCCGACTTCAGCATGGCCGATAAAAAAACCCGAGAGGCGCAGAGGCCGGCTCGGGTTCGTCGCAGCAACGCTGCTTGACCTCTTTAGCGGTTTTCGGAGGTGACCCTCACGCGCCCGCAAGCGAGTCGGCAAATCGGCGCAAGAGCGAAAAGTAGAGGTTCGGGAAAGCGGTGTCAAACTCGCGTTTCCGCGCCCGCCCGCCTTCCGGAAGAGTCTGTGATGTCCTGCACCGTCTACGGCACGGCCGCCTCGGGCAACTGCCACAAGGTCCGCATGGCGCTCGACATCCTCGGCGAGCCGTACGAGTGGCGCGAGATCGACGTGCTGAAAGGCGAGTCGCGGACGCCGGAGTTCCTCGCGATGAACCCCAACGGCAAGGTGCCGGTGCTGGCCATCGACGGCGTCACGTTCCTGCCCGAGTCCAACGCGATCCTCTGGTACCTCGGCGAGGGCACGAAGCTCGTGCCGGATGACCGCCTCGCGCGCGCCCGCGTGCTGCAGTGGATGTTCTTCGAGCAATACAGCCACGAACCGGCGATCGCGGTCGCGCGCTTCATCCGGTGCTTCATGAAGCGCAGCGACGACCCGCGGCTGCCGGAGCTCACGAAGCGGGGCGACGCCGCCCTCGGCGTGATGGAGCGGCACCTGGCGACGCACGACTACTTCGCCGGGAACGCGTTGACGATCGCCGACCTCGCGCTGTTCGCCTACACGCACAAGGCCGCCGACGGCGGCTTCGACCTCGCCCGCTACCCCGCGGTTTCGGCGTGGCTCGAACGCTGCAGGCGGCACCGAGGAGTCGCGGAGATGCCGACGCCGTGACCGAGGGCGAGCGCGCGCCGTAGGGGACCTGCGCGGCGCTTCGCACTACCATTCACCCTTTGCAGCCGTTCGGCCCGCCCGAGGCCGCGGCGCACTCCGCCGACAACAACGATGACGATCCTGGAGACACGACTGAACGCGCGCAGCGCCGAGTTCCGCGGCAACGCGGAGGCCATGCGCGCGCTGGTGGCCGACCTGAAGGAGAAGGTCAACGCGGTGGGGGTGGGCGGCGGGCCGGAAGCGCGGGCCAAGCACACGGCCCGCGGCAAGCTGCTGCCACGCGACCGCGTCCAGATGCTGCTGGACCCGGGAACGCCGTTCCTCGAACTGTCGCAGCTCGCGGCGTACGAGATGTACGACAACGCCGCGCCGTCGGCCGGGATCATCACCGGCGTCGGCCGGGTCGCCGGGCGCGAGTGCGTGATCGTGTGCAACGACGCCACCGTCAAGGGCGGGACGTACTACCCGATGACGGTCAAGAAGCACCTGCGCGCGCAGGAGATCGCGCGCGAGAACCGGCTGGCGTGCATCTACCTCGTCGACTCCGGTGGCGCCAACCTGCCGAACCAGGACGACGTCTTTCCGGACCGCGAGCACTTCGGCCGCATCTTCTTCAACCAGGCGACGCTGTCCGCCGCCGGCATTCCGCAGATCGCCGTCGTGATGGGATCGTGCACGGCTGGCGGCGCCTATGTGCCGGCGATGAGCGACGAATCGATCATCGTCGCCAACCAGGGCACGATCTTCCTCGGCGGCCCACCGCTGGTGAAGGCCGCGATCGGCGAGGTCGTGAGCGCCGAGGATCTCGGCGGCGGCGACGTCCACACGCGGCTGTCCGGCGTTGCGGACCACCTCGCCGCCAACGACGCGCACGCGCTCGCGCTGGCCCGCCGCATCCTGGCGACCACCAACTACGTGAAGCCCTCGCCGCAGCTGCTGCGCGACCCGCGGCCGCCGAAGCTGGATCCGCAGGACCTCTACGGCGTCATCCCGACCGACACGCGCAAGCCGTACGACGTGCGCGAAGTCATCGGCCGCATCGTCGATGCTTCGGAGTTCGACGAGTGGAAGTCGCGCTTCGGCAACACGCTCGTGACCGGCTTCGCCTGGATCGAGGGCATGCCGGTCGGCATCATCGCCAACAACGGCATCCTGTTCTCGGAGAGCGCGCAGAAGGGCGCGCACTTCATCGAACTGTGCTGCCAGCGCAAGGTCCCGCTCGTGTTCCTGCAGAACATCTCCGGCTTCATGGTCGGCCGAAAGTACGAGAACGAGGGCATCGCCCGCCACGGCGCGAAGATGGTGACGGCCGTTTCGTGCGCGCAGGTGCCGAAGTTCACGGTGATCATCGGCGGCAGCTTCGGCGCCGGCAACTACGGCATGTGCGGCCGCGCCTTCGGGCCGCGCTTCCTGTGGCTGTGGCCGAACGCGCGCATCAGCGTGATGGGCGGCGAGCAGGCGTCGAGCGTGCTGGCCACGGTCCGGCGCGACAACATCGAGGCCAAGGGCGGCCGCTGGAGCGTCGAAGAGGAGGCGGCGTTCAAGCAGCCGATCCTCGACCAGTACGAGCACCAGGGCCATCCGTACTACGCGAGCGCGCGGCTGTGGGACGACGGAGTGATCGACCCGCTCGACACACGCATGTGCCTGGCGCTCGGCCTGTCGGCGGCGCTCAACGCGCCGATTCCCGAGACCCGCTTCGGCGTGTTCCGCATGTGACGAACATCCGCGAGGATTCGTCAGGATGACAGACACGATCTACACGCGCCCGGAGCACGTCGAGCTGCGCCGCCAGGTCGCGCGCTTCATCGCGCAGGAAGTCGAACCCAACGCGCTCGCCTGGGACGAACAGGGCTGCACGCCGCGCGATGTGCTCAGGGCGATGGGCGCGCTCGGCTGGCTCGGCCTGACGGCGCCGGCAGAGTACGGCGGCGCGGAAGCCGACGTCACGACGAACGTGGTGTTCCAGGAGGCGCTGTCGCGCTCGACCTCCGGCGGCTTCGTCATCACGGTGCTGGTCCACACCGACATGGCGAGCCCGCACCTGCTGAACGCCGGTTCCGCCGAACAGAAGGCGCGCTGGCTGCCCGCGATCCATCGCGGCGAGCTGATCACGGCCGTGGCCGTCACCGAACCCGATGCCGGCTCCGACGTCGCCTCGATCCGCACGCGCGCCCGCCGCGACGGCGACCACTGGGTGATCGACGGCAGCAAGATGTTCATCACGAACGGCGTGCTGGCCGACCTGGTGTTCGTCGCCGCGCGCACCGACCCTGCCGCCAAGGGCTCGCGCGGCCTGTCGATCTTCGCGGTCGAACGCGGCACGCCGGGCTTCTCGGTCGGCCGCTCGCTGAAGAAGAGCGGCTGGCTGGCGTCGGACACCGCGGAACTCGTGTTCGACCAGTGCCGCGTGCCGGCCGCGAACCTGCTCGGCGAGGAGCATCGCGGCTTCTACGCGATCATGAAGAACTTCCAGACGGAGCGGCTCGCGCTCGGCAGCATGGCGATCGGCCACTGCCTCACGGCGCTGGAGCTCACGCTGCGCTACGTGCACGACCGCAAGGCGTTCGGCGCCGTGCTGTGGGACAAGCAGGCGATCCGCCAGCGGCTGTCGATGCTGGCGGCGCGCGTGCAGGCCGCGCGGCAACTGCTCTATCACTGCGCATGGCTGGTCGACGAGCAGCGCGACGCCGTTGCGGAGATCTCGATGCTGAAGGCGCTGACCGGGGAACTGGTCAACGAAGTGACGTACACGTGCCAGCAGTTCCACGGCGGCATGGGCTACATGCGCGAGAGCCCGATCGAACGGCTCGTCCGCGACGCGCGGGTCCTGGCCATCGGCGGCGGCGCCACCGAAGTGATGCTCGAGGAAGTCGCCAAGCGGATCGCGATCCCATGACGAAGCGCCTCCTTGCCGCCGGCCTCGCCACCGTGCTGGCCCTCGCCGCGCCGACGGCGAGCGCGGAGCGGGTCCGGATTTCCTCGCCCGACGGGACCGCGTTCGTCGCCCACTGGATGCCACGGCCGGGTGGCGCCTACGGTCCGGCCGTGGTGGCGCTGCACGGTTGCAGCGGGCTTTTTGACCGCACCGGGACGGCGTTCGATCAGCGTTACACCGGCTACGCTGAGCGGCTGCACCGGGCCGGCTTCCACGTGCTGCTGCCCGACAGCTTCGGTTCGCGCGGCAGCGGCCCGATCTGCACGGTGCCGAACGGCGAGCGCAGCATCACCGTCGAGACGCGCCGCGGCGACGCGCTGGCCGCGGCCGACTGGCTGGCGAGCCAGCCCGTGGTCGACCCACGCAGGATCGTGATGCTAGGGTGGTCCCATGGCGCGACGACGACGCTGTCCGCCCTGAATGCCGTCCGCCCTTCGTACGCCAGCAACGTTGCCGCTGCGGTCGTGTTCTACCCGGGCTGCTCCGCGCTGCTGAAGGAGCCGTTCGAGCTGCGGGCGCCGATGCTGATGCTGCTGGGCGAGAAGGACGACTGGACGCCGCCGAAGCCGTGCATGCGGCTGGTCGAGCGCCTCCGGCAGGTGCAGCCCCCCGCCGAGGTGGAATTGCACGTCTACGCCGACAGCCATCACGGCTTCGACAGCGCACGACCCGTGCGCTTCCGTCCCGACGTTCCGAACGGCGCGAGCCGCGAGGGCGTCCACTCCGGCGGCAATCCCGCCGCGAACGCCGCCGCGCTGCGCGAACTCGATACCTTCCTCGCCGCCCGCGCGGGCGCCGGGCAGAAGGCGTCACCGGCGCCGCCCACTCTTCCAACCGTCCGCTGAACCGACTTCTCCGAACCGAGCACTCGCATGCCCACGACCTTGAGCATCAACATCACGCACCGCGTCGGCCTCGTCTGGATGACGCGGGCCGAGGTGCGCAACGCCTTCAACGAGACCACGATCGCCGAACTGACCGACGCGTTCCGGACGCTCGGCGCCGACCCCGGGGTGCGCGCCATCGTGCTGGCCGCCGAGGGCCCGGCGTTCTGCGCGGGCGCGGACCTCGAATGGATGCGACGCATGTCGCAGTACTCGCACGACGAAAACCTGGCCGACGCGACGAAGCTCGCGACGATGCTGCGCACGATCCACGAGTGCCCCAAGCCCGTGATCGCGCGCGTGCATGGCGCGGCGTTCGCCGGCGGGGTCGGCCTGGTCGCCGCCTGTGACATCGCGGTCGCGTCGGTGACGGCCGAGTTCTGCCTGACCGAGACCAGGCTCGGCCTGATACCCGCCACCATCGCGCCGTACGTGATCCGGGCGATGGGGCCGGGGAACGCGCGCCGCTACTTCCTGACCGCGGAGAAGTTCGGCGCCAGCGAGGCGTTCCGCATCGGCCTGGTCCAGAACATCGTCGCGCCCGAGGAACTCGACGGGACCATCAACGAAATGCTCGGCGCCCTGATGCTGACGAGCGCGGAGGCGGTGACCGAAGCCAAGCGCCTGGTCCGCGACCTCGCGTTCCGCCCGATCGATGACGCCCTCGTCGCCGACACCGCGCAACGGATCGCGGCCATTCGCCAGAGCACGGATGGGCGCGAAGGGATCACGGCTTTCCTCGAGAAGCGCAAGGCGCGCTGGGTCGCGGAGTACGAGGCGATGGAGACGGGCGAGGACGACGAGGAGATGTAAACCAACGCGTTCGAAATGTACGCATCGGCTGCGCCGATGCACGTGCATTTCGAACGGCAAAGTTAGTGGACCGGGCTTCGGAGCGGCCGGGCGCCCGGTCCGGTTTCAAAGGCAACGAAAGAGCCGGGAGGCGTAGTCACCGTGGAGTCGCTGGACATCGCCCAACTGATCGCGCTGGCCGCGGTGCTCGGCTTTGCGAGCGGCATCCGGCTGTATTCGGTGCTGCTCGTGATCGGGCTCGTGGGGTACGCGGGGTGGGTGCAGTTGCCGAGCGGGCTGGCGATCCTGCAGCATCCGTGGGTGATCGGCGCGTCGGCGGCGATGTTCCTGGTCGAGTTCGTCGCCGACAAGGTGCCCGGCGTGGACAGCGTGTGGGACGCGATCCAGACGTTCATCCGCATTCCGGCCGGCGCGGCGCTCGCCGCCGGCGTGTTCGGCGGCATGGACAGCGCGGCGTGGACGACGGTGGCGGCGATCCTCGGCGGATCGCTGGCGGCGACCAGTCACTTCACCAAGGCGGGCACGCGCGCGGCGGCCAACACGTCGCCCGAGCCGTTCTCGAACTTCGGCCTGTCGGTGGCCGAGGACATCACCACGGCCGGGCTGCTTTGGCTGGTACTGACCTATCCGCTGGTCGCGCTTGCGGTCGTCGTGGTCCTCGTCGTGCTGGCCGCGTGGCTGCTGCCGAAGCTGATCCGCTTCGTCGTGCGCGTGCTGAAGAAGGTGTTCGGCGGGGCGCCGGAAGGCTCGACTTGAAGCGGCGATCGCTGCTCGCGCTGGCTCTGCTGGCCGCCGGTTGCACGTCGGTGCCGGTGTCGACGATGTGGCGCCTGCGCAGCTTCAACGCGGAGCAGCTCTTCGCGCTCGACCCGGCGCACCTGCGCGCCGCCGCGCGGGTCGACTCGCGCGCGACGATGAAGAACGTGACGATCTCCCTCGACGTCGAACCGCCCGATGGCTCGGCGCGCCGCACGTACCTGATCCCGCTCGAGCAGCCGGTCGACGACCCACGGCTGGAGCGACCACCCGCCAATCGCCGCTGGTTCGCGTTCGCCCTGTCGAAGCCGGGGCTGGCGGAGTTCCAGCGGATCAAGCGGGAATACGCGTCGGCAGCGAAGGGAAGCAGGGGAACGCTGAAGATCGGGGCGTCCGACGATGGCACCATACCGCCTGACCTGATGCGGGCGTTCCCGCTGCGCGTGGACGTGCTGCTCGACCCCGCCGAAGGCTTCTTCACGCTGATCAGCGAAACGAAGCTCGACCTCTCGCAACAGAAGAAGTGACGCCATGTTCAAGAAGCTGCTGATTGCGAACCGCGGAGAGATTGCCTGCCGCGTGATGACGACCGCCCGGCGGATGGGCATCCGGACCGTCGCGGTCTACTCGGATGCCGACGCCGGCAGCCGCCACGTGGCGATGGCCGACGAGGCCGTCCGGCTCGGCCCTGCCGCCGCGCGCGACAGTTATTTGCGCGCCGACCTGATCGTCGCCGCCGCGCGCGCGACCCGGGCGGACGCCGTCCACCCGGGCTACGGCTTCCTCTCGGAGAACGAGTCGTTCGCGCAGGCGCTCGCCGACGCCGGCATCACCTTCGTCGGGCCACCGGCCTCGGCGATCCGCGCGATGGGCAGCAAGATCGAAGCCAAGCGGCTGATGGAGGCGGCGAAAGTGCCTCTCGTGCCGGGCTACCACGGCGGCGATCAGGACCCGGGGTTCCTCCACGGCCGGGCCGACGGGATCGGCTACCCCGTGCTGATCAAGGCCAGCGCGGGCGGCGGCGGCAAGGGCATGCGCGTCGTCGCGAAGTCGGCCGAGTTCGTCGACGCGCTGGCCTCGTGCAAGCGCGAGTCGCTCGCGTCGTTCGGCGACGACCGCGTGCTGATCGAGAAGTACGTCGAGCGGCCGCGGCATATCGAGATCCAGGTGTTCGCCGACACGCTCGGCAACGCGGTCTACCTGTTCGAACGCGACTGCTCGGTCCAGCGGCGCCACCAGAAGGTGCTGGAAGAGGCGCCGGCGCCGGGCATGACGCTCGAACGTCGTCGCGCCATGGGCGAAGCGGCCGTCGCCGCGGCGCGGGCGGTGGGCTATGTCGGCGCGGGCACGGTGGAGTTCATCGCCGACCCGGGCGGCGGGTTCTTCTTCATGGAGATGAACACCCGGCTGCAGGTCGAGCACCCCGTGACAGAGATGATCACCGGCCACGACCTCGTCGAGTGGCAGTTGCGCGTGGCCGCCGGCGAACCGCTGCCGGCCACGCAGGACGCGCTCGCGATCCGCGGCCACGCGATCGAGGCGCGCATCTACGCCGAGAACCCGGACGGCGGCTTCCTGCCGTCGACCGGACGGCTGCTGCACCTCGCACTGCCGGACGCGACCGAGTTCGGCGGCCAGGACCGGACCCCACCGGCCGCCGTGCGCATCGACAGCGGAGTGCGCGCGGGCGACAGCATCACGCCGCATTACGACCCGATGATCGCGAAGCTGATCGTGTGGGGCACGGACCGCGCGCACGCACTGGCACGGATGCGCGCCGCGCTCGCGGACTACCACATCGTCGGCGTGGCGAACAACGTCGACTTCCTGTCGCGACTCGTCGCCAACCCCAGCTTCGCGCGGGCCGAACTCGACACGGGATTGATCGAGCGCGAGCGGGCGCGGCTCTTCCCCGACCAGCACGACGAACGCGTGCCCGACGAGCTGCTGGCGTTCGCCTGCGCGCGGGTCCTCGTCGACGAGGATGCCGGCGCCGGCGCCGATCCGTGGACCGCCGCGCACGGCTGGCGGTTGAACACCAACTACATGCGCACGCTGACGCTCAAGTCGACGCGCGGCGTGCACGACGTCGACCTCGAGTACGCGCGCGACGGCTACGTGTTGCACCACGGCGACACGCACGCGCCGCTGGCGATCAGCGCCGTCGACGGCACGAAGCTGGGGATCCGCTTCGGCTCGGGCACGCGGGTCGCCGACGTCGTGCGCTCCGGCGACGAGCTGCACGTGTTCGCGGACGGGCGCCACCGCGTGCTCGCGCTCTTCGACGTCATCGCGCAGTCGGGCGGCGGCGACGCCGCGACCGGCCGCCTCACGGCGCCCATGCCCGGCAAGGTGATCGCGATCTCGACGGCGGCCGGCGCGCACGTGGAGCGCGGCGCGACCCTGCTGGTGATGGAAGCGATGAAGATGGAGCACACGATCGTCGCGCCCGCTGACGGCGTGGTGGCCGACGTGCTGTTCGGCGTGGGGGACCAGGTCGACGAGGGCGCCGAACTGGTGCGCTTCGAGTCACCCTGAAGCGCCTCGGCATGAAGCCGCGCATCGTCATCGCGCTCGGCGCGAACGCGCTCGCGAAGTGGTCCGAGCGGCTGCATGCGGCGTTGCCGGAAGCCGACATCGTCGCGCGCGACTCCGGGCGGACCACTGTCGATGAGCACGCCACGCCCGCCGACTACGCGCTCGTCTGGCGGCCGGACCCGTCGTTGTTCGCCGAGCAGAAGCGGCTGAAGGCGATCTTCAACCTCGGCGCGGGCATCGACGCGCTGGCGAGGATGCCCGGGTTCCCGCGTGCGGTGCCACTGATCCGCCTCGAGGACGCCGGAATGGCGCGCCCGATGGCGCAGTACGCGCTCGCGGTGGTGCTGCGCCACGCCTGCCGCTTCGACGAGTACGCGCGCTGCCAGGCGGAACGCCGCTGGGCGCCGCGCCGCCCGCACGCGACCGATGAACTCGAGGTCGGCGTGCTCGGCCTCGGTGCGATCGGACGCAAGGTGGCAGAGACCATCGCCAGCCAGGGCTTCCGCGTCCGCGGGTACGCACGCGCGCAGCGCGACGTGGCGGGCATCCGCGACTTCGCCGGCGCCGCGGAGCTGCCCGCGTTCCTGACCGGACTGCACGTGCTGATCAACGCACTGCCGCTGACGCCCGAGACCACGGGCATCCTGCGGCGGGAGCACCTCGAGCGGCTCGCCGACGGAGCGCACGTGGTCAACCTGGCCCGCGGCGCGCACCTCGTCGACGAAGACCTGGTCGCCTTGCTCGAATCCGGCAAGCTCGGCGGCGCCACGCTCGACGTGTTCACGACCGAGCCGCTGCCGCTGGAGCACCCGTTCTGGAGCCACCCCCGCATCACCGTGACGCCGCACGTGTCCGGAGTGACCATGCTCGAGGAGTCCGTGCAGCAGGTGGCGCATAAGATCCGCTCCCTGGAGCGCGGCGAGCCGGTCAGCGGTGTCGTCGACTGGACACGAGGTTACTGATGCCCCTGCCGAGCAAGGTTTCGATCGTCGACGTCGGCCCGCGCGACGGGCTGCAGAACGAGAAGCAGATGATCCCCGCTGACGTGAAGGTCGAGCTGGTCGACCGGCTGACGGACGCGGGCTTCCGCAACATCGAGGTGACGTCGTTCGTGTCGCCGAAGTGGGTGCCGCAGATGGCCGACGCCGCCGAGGTCATGGCGCGGATCCGCCGCAAGCCGGGCGTCGTCTATTCGGTGCTGACGCCCAACATGAAAGGTTTCGAGGGCGCGCTCGCGGCGAAGGCCGACGAGGTGGTCGTCTTCGGCGCCGCCAGCGAGGCGTTCTCGCAGAAGAACATCAACTGCTCGATCGCAGAGTCCGTGGAGCGTTTCCGCCCCGTGTGCGAAGCGGCGCACCAGAATGGCATCCGCGTGCGCGGCGCGATCTCCGTCGCGCTGGGCTGCCCGTACCAGGGCGAAGTGAAGCCCGAGGCGGTCGAGTACGTCGCGCGCCGGATGAAGGACATCGGCGTCGACGACATCGGCGTGGCCGACACGATCGGTGTCGGGACGCCCGAGAAGTCCAGGCGCGCGATGGAAGCGGCCCTGCGCGTGTACGACCTGCCGGCCGTGAGCGGGCATTTCCACGACACGTACGGCATGGCCGCCGCTAACGTCTATGCGTGCCTGGAGATGGGCATCGCGACGTTCGACACCAGCATCGCCGGGCTCGGCGGATGCCCGTATGCCAAAGGCGCGACCGGCAATGTCGCCACCGAGGATGTGTTGTATCTGCTGAACGGCCTGGGGATCGACACCGGCATCGACTTCGCGAAGGTCGTGGCGATCGGGCAGTGGATCAGCGGGATTCTCGAACGGAAAGCGCACTCGCGGGCCGGGAACGCGGTGGCGGCGAAGGCGCTGGCCTGAGGCCGCGCATCGCTGCAGTCGGCCCGCTGGTACGAGCGGGTCGCATCGGCCTGTACCCGCGTGTGCCCGCATGGACGGCAGCCCGAGACCGACGAGCGGTCAAAGCGCTGCTCTCCGCTCCTAACAGGGCCGGGAAAGCCGGCCAATTCACGGTGCTGCCGCGATAGCGCGAATCCGACAATCCTCGAACGCGACCTACGCATCCGGCGGCGATCGCCGGCCGTTCGTCTGTATTGACTCAGATCCACGGCCGCGTGCACCGATCATTCGTCCAGAGGACAACAGAACGACATGAACGCCAGAAAATTCGAACGGATCCGCCTCACCGGCGCGCGCGGCTTCACGCTGATCGAGGTGATGGTCGTCGTGGTCGTCCTCGGAATCCTCGCGTCGATTGCCATTCCGATGTACAGCCGCTACATCACACGCGGCGCGCTGGTGGAAGCGACCACCGGTCTCGCCGACTACCGGGTACGGATGGAGCAGTTCTACCAGGACAATCGCACGTACGCGAACGGCGCGAACTGCGGCGTGGCTGCCCCCGCAGGCCTGGCCAACTTCGCGGTCGCCTGCGCTCTCGGCGCCGGCGGGCAGGCCTACATAGCGACCGCCACGGGCGCCGGCACGGCGGCGGGCTTCACCTTCACCATCAACCAGGCCAACGAGCGGGCAACGACGGCGCTGCCGACCCAATGGGGCTCGTTGCCGGCCGACGCCGGCACCCGCTGGGTGGTCCGATGAGAATCGCTGCCCATCGCCGGCAAGGCGGCATGACGATCATAGAGATCGCTGTCGTGCTGACGATCGCGGCCCTGGTCTACGCGCTCGGCGTGCCGCTGTTCTCGGTGTGGATCGCGAACACCAACACCCGCACCGCGGCCGAGGGCCTTTACAACGGCGTGCAGTTGACGCGGGCCGAGGCGATCCGGCGCAATCGCGCCGTGCAGATCACCTTCGACCCTGCCGCGGCTCCGGCATGGACCATGGGCTGCGTGGTGGCGGTCGACGCCGGCACGGCGAATGTCGACGATCCCGGCGATTGCCTGGGCGTGATCCAGACGCGTGCGGCCGGAGAGGTGTCGAATCAGCCGCAGTTCGTACCCGTCCCGGCAGACGCCGTCACGATCACGTTCGACGCGCTGGGCCGGGTGATCCTCAACGCGGACGGCTCGGCCACGCCGACACAGATCGATGTCTCCAATCCGATTCTCGCCACCGCGGACAGGCGTGACCTGCGGCTGGTGTTCGGACCGGCCGGCGACGTGCGGATGTGCGATCCGCTCGTCACGGGCACCGACCCACGCCGCTGCTGAAACTGACATGAAACGACAACGCGTACTTCCCCGTGCACAGGGCGGAATCTCGCTCATCGAGGTTCTGGTGGCGGTGGTCATCTTCGCTTTCGGCATCCTCGGACTGCTGAGCGCGAATGCGACGGCGCTCACCGCGTACACCGACGCAAAATTCCGCGTCGACGCCGCGCTCCTCGCCGACCGGCTGATCAGCCAGGCGTGGATCGACCGGCCGAACGTCGCGCTTTACGCCTACGGCGGCGCAGCCAACGGCCCGCCCGGCCAAGGCAGCGCGGCCTGGCTCACCGAGGTCCAGCGGGTGCTGCCTGGAGCAGACGCCACGGTGGCGATCGCAGGCACCGCCATAACCGTCACCGTGCTTTGGCAGACCCCCGGCGGCAGAACCCACCGGCACGTCGCCGTCGCCACCCTTCAGGAGCCCTGACGTGTCCTCTTCACATTCGCATCGCCGGGCAGTTCCGAGCCGTCGCCTGGCGGCCGGCTTGACGCTCGTCGAAGTGCTCATCGCGATGGCGATCGCGCTGCTCGTGACGCTCGTGGTCTTTCAGACATTCGCAGTGTCCGAGGGCTATCGCCGCTCGGCCACCTCCGGTGGCGACGCGGTCTTCAACGGATCGATTGGGACCCACACACTGCAGCGCGACCTGAGGATGGCCGGCTACGGGCTGAACTCCCTCGCCCTCCTCGGCTGCAACGTGCTCGCCTACGACGAGAGCGTGTCGCCGGCGCGCACCTTCACGTTCGCGCTCGTGCCGGTGGTGATTACACAGGGCGCGGGGACGGCGCCCGATACCATCGAGATCAGCTACAGCGACACCGATTCGATGCCGGCGCCCGTCCGTCTCACCCAGGCACTGCCGACGCCCGCCGCGAACTATCACGTCGACAACGCATTCGGGCTGGAAGCCGGGCAGTTGATCGTCGTCGCCGAAGCGGGGCTCGACTGCTCGCTGCATCAGGTGACGAACACGCCGAGCCAGGAAGCGCCCGGCCGCCGCGACCTCATCATCCACAACAGCGGGACGTACCGCACGCCGAGCGGCGCGACGGCGGCGGCGCGCTACAACAAGCCGGGCGGCTTCGGTCCGACCTATACGCTCGACGCCGTGGTCTATCCGCTCGGCCGGCTGCCGACAGTCGCCCGCTACTCGATCCAGAACGAGAACCTGATGGTCGAGGCGCGGATGCTCGGCACGGCACCCGCGGGCGTGGCGGCCAACATCGTGCAACTGCAGGCGCAGTACGGTCGCGACACCACGGGCGACGGCACGGTCGACGTCTGGGACGAAACGACTCCGGTGACGCCGGCCGGCTGGGCGAACGTCATCGCGGTGCGCTTCGGCATGGTGGCCCGCAGCGCGGTGGCCGAGCGGCCGGATGCCAACGGCGCCTGCAACACGACCACGGCCGCGCCCACCTGGGCCGCCGGTGCTTTCGACCTGTCTGGGCGAGCCGACTGGCAATGCTTCCGCTACCGCGTGTTCGAGTCGACGGTCACGCTGCGCAACATGATCTGGAGGCCGGCATGAGAGGCTCGAATCGCCAGATCCAGCGTGGCGCGGTGCTGATGGTCGTGCTGGTCGCGCTGATCGCCATGATGATCTCCGTCCTCGCCCTCACCCGGTCCATGGACACGCACCAGTTGGTGGCAGGCAATCTGGCGTTCCGGAACGCGACCGTCCACTCGTCCGACGT
>Ga0209254_10001297_pt1 | contig 22197 bp, 22 predicted proteins | sample FrelakmetDIP11DI_FD_187148 | JGI IMG/M metagenome (GOLD analysis project Ga0209254, IMG submission 187148) | Freshwater lake sediment microbial communities from the University of Notre Dame, USA, for methane emissions studies - DIP11 DI (SPAdes)... | ecosystem: Environmental > Aquatic >...
TGATCTCGTGATCTCGGGCGCTGATCTCGGGCGACAGGGTCGCCTTCCAGGTGGTCAATCCCCGAGGGATCGCGTCTGCGCCGCCCGACCCAGGGCGAACCGCCGGGATTGCCGCCGCGGACGACTACCGCCGCGCCGCCTCGAACGCCCGCGGCGCCAGCATGACGTCGATCGACACCTCGTCGACGCGCGCGAACAACGCCACGCTGCCATCGCGCGCGACGTCGAGCGCGGGCGCCACGGCATCGGGCTCGACGCCGGTGGCCACCGCGATGTCGTTGCCGGTGGCGAGGTCGAGGCGGTGCAGCGTGGCAACGTCGCCGGATTCGTCCACGTACCACAGCGCGTCGCCGACCAGGCGCCAGATCCAGCGCTGTTCGGCGCCGATCCGCGGCAGCACTTGGGTGCGCGCGCCATCGATTAGCGAAAGCACCACCAGGCCGGGCAAGTCGCCGCGCTGGTAGACCACGCGCTGGCCGTCGGCGTTGAAGCGCACCACGGGCTCATCGGTCACCAGCGGCGTCGGCGCGGCGTCGAGCGTTGCGGCAATGCGCCATAGGCTCATCGAGGCCGGCTCCACCCGCACGCCGTAGACGATTTCGGCGCCGTCGCGCGCGTACTGCGCGCCGAAGGCCTGCTGGCCCAACGCAGTCAGTTCGGTGGTGCGCGCGCTGGCCAGTTCATGGCGATGGACCGTGGTGTGCAGGCCTTCGTAGCGCGTGAGCAGCAGCGCCTTGCCATCGGGCGACCAGGCCGGGAAGACCCAGCGGCGCGCGGGATCGAGCGCAAGGCGCTGGTCGTCTTCGTGGCCGGCGTCGCGCAGCCACACGGTCTCCTGGTCCTCGCGGGTGGAGACGAAGACGAAGCGGCTGGCGTCGGGCGAAAGCGTGGGCGTGCCGTCGTAGCGCGTGGAGTGCACGACGCGGACCGCCGCACCGTCGGGATCGCGCAGATCGCGGCGCCACAGGTTGGCGTCGTAGTGCGCAAGCTCGTAGGCAAGTTCGCCACTGCGCGCCACGTCGGGGAACTGGCCTTCGCGCGCGGCCAGCGTCGACCACTCGCCGCTGGCGAGCTCGACCTGCATCAAGGTCCGGTAGCCGGCCTGGTCGCTGCCCACCACGAGCGACTGCGCATCGGGTGACCACGCGAGCCCCAGGATGCGGCTGGGCTCGGTGCTGAGCACGCGCGGACGTTCGGGACGATCGAGATCGAGCAGCAGCAGATCGCGATCGCTGTCCTCGCCGCGCGCGAACGCGAGCTGGCGCCCATCGGGCGAGAAGCGCGGGTCCGTATCGGCGCCGCGCGCCACGGGCGGCAAGGGCAAGGGGGTGATGGCGCCATCGGCCAGCGTGACCAGCGCGATGCCGGGACCGGTGGCGCCATCCGACGCTACAGGTGCCGTGAAAGCCAGTCGCGCGCCATCCGGCGACCAGTCCACGCTGCTGGGCACGCCCGCCGCGCAGTCGGCGACTCGCCGCGACTCGCCCGCCAGCAGCGGCCGCACGCGCACCTCGCAGCGCCCGGGCGCGCGACGCAGGAAGGCGAGCTTGCGGCCGTCGGGCGAAAAGCGCGGACGCAGGTCGCTGGCATCGGTCACCTCGTCGAAGCGGCGGTGGCCGGCGCCGTCGACGCCTTGGACCACGATTGCGCTGGTGCTCTCCTCGCCACGGTACTCGGCGAAGGCCAGCAACTGTCCGTCGGGCGAGAGCGCGGGGCTGAGCTCGTAGCCGGGCGCGCTGGTGAAGGGGCGTACTTGCGCCAGCGGATTGCCGGCGACGCTGGGTGCCACGGTTGCGGGCTGGCGCAGCAGCCACACCGTGACCGCCGCCGCGAGTACTGCCAGCAGCGCCGCCAGGGCGCGTCGCCACGGTCGCCGGGAGCCGATCGCGACGGCGATCGGATCGTCGATGGTCGCCGGCGCCTCGTGGTCCGGCGCCACCGTCGCGACCAGCCGGTAGCCGCGCTTGGGAATCGTCTCGATGTAGCGCGGCGCCCTGGGCTCGTCGCCCAGCGCGCGGCGCAACTCGGCAACGGCGCGGGCCAGCACCTCGGGCGCGACATGTCCGCGCTCCCACACCTCGGCCAGCAGGGTCTCGTGCGACACCACCCGTCCGGGCTCGGCCGCGAGGCGTTCGAGCAGGCGGCCGAGGCGGCGCGGCAGGCGTTCGCGGGTGCCGGCGCGCACGAGCTCATGGCTGCCGGTGTCGAACTGCCAGTCGCCGATCTGCAGGCGGGCGGGTGCGGGCGGGGAAGGGGCCATGGACTCCGGCGACGGGGATCGCGGCGCGCCACGCGGCCGCCCCGGAGTATAGCGGGGGCCCGCGGGAGGCCCCGGGGGCGAAGAAAGGAGGATTCGCGGGGGATTTCCTCGGGACGCGCCGCGCCGCCGCGCGCAGCCTGTGCAGCCTTCATCCCCCCACCCGGAGTCCACCCCGTGATCCAGCGCCTCGCCTTGCTCATCATCGCCCTGCTGGCTGCCCCCGCAGCGCTCGCCCAGTGCGCCGAGCGCGTGCTCGTGAGCGGCTACTTCAGCAACAACGTCCATGTGTACGACGCCTGCAGCGGCGCCTTCGAGCGCCTGCTCGACGACCAGAGCCGGATCCGCGGCCCGCAGGCGACCAAGGTCGGTCCCGACGGGCGCCTGTACGTGGTCAGCGAGGAGAACGGCCGCATCCTGCGTTACGACGCGCGCAGCCTCGCCTACATCGATACCTTCATCAACACCGGCGCCGGTTTCAACGCCACCGGAATCGCCTTCGGTCCGGATGGCGACGTCTACCTCGGCGGCTACGCCTCCGACACCGTGCGCCGCTACGACGGCACCACCGGCGCCTTCGAAGCCACCGTGGTGGCGGCCCGCGCCGCCGGGCTCAACGGCCCCGACAACGGTCTGAACTTCGGGCCCGACGGCCGGCTCTACATCCCGGCCTACGACAGCAACAGCGTCGCGGTCTACGACCCGGCCAGCGGCACCACCAGCGCCTTCATCGCCGCCAACAGCGGCGGGCTCTCGCGGACCCGCGGCATCCTGTTCGAAGCCAACGGCAACGTGCTGGTCAGTGGCGAGGGCAACAACAGCATCCTGCGCTTCGGTCCGGGCGGAAACTTCATCGGCACCTTCGCGGCCGCGCTGGGTTCGCCGACCGGGATGAGCTACTTCGCCGACGGACGCATCGCGGCCGCGAGCGGCGTTTCCGGCGCGGTCAAGGTCAGTGCCGCCGGCGCCCTGCTGGGGCCACTGATCGCCACCGGCGCGGGCGCGGGCGGGCTCGACGGCCCGACCTTTGCGACCGTGATTCCCAAGGGCGCGGGCGTGGACCTCGCCCAGGTCGGCACGCAGTACTGGATCGTGGGCGCGGGCTCGATGACGTCGGGCCGGATCCTGCAGCTCGACCTGGTCTCCGCCACCGGCACCGCGTTCGGCACCGGTTTCAACCCGGCCACCGTGGCGCGCAAGCGCTGGGGCAGCGTGCGGATCGAGTTCACCAGTTGCACCGCTGGCAACCTCGCCTGGACCTCGAGCGGCGACAACGGCGCCGGCTTCGGCGACTTCAGCTATCCGATCACGCTCCTGATCCCGACCGCGTTCACGCCGCCCTGCCAGTCCGGCAACTTCGCCCAGGCGCAGGGCGTGGATTGGATCAACGGCACCTGGTACGGCGGCGCAGCGCGCGATGGCGAAGGCTGGACCATCCATCGCGCGCCGGACGGCACCGTGTTCGTCGCCTTCTTCACCCATCGTCCGGCCTGAGGCCGGACGATCTCCGCTGCGGGTTGACCTGCATCAAGGCGTTCGCGGGCACGGCGCCTATAGTGGAATCGTGCCTGCGATGGCGCGATCCGCGCCGGGAGCCCGACCATGAAATCGACCTGGGTGCTGGTGGCCGACCGCGGGCGCGCGCGCCTGTTCGACCTCGTGGGCGAGGGCAGCCAGCTCGACGAGTTGCGCAGCTTCGCCAATCCCGATGCGCGCGTGCCGGCGGCCGACGTGGTCCGCGACCGCAAGCCGCGCACCCAGGAGAGCATGGGCTCGGCGCGGCATGCCATCGAGCCGCACACGACGCTGCAGGAAAAGGTCGCGGAGCGCTTCGCGCGCGAGCTTGAGGTCGTGCTGGAAGAAGGCCGCGTGCAGCATCGCTACGAGCGGCTGGTGCTGGTCGCGCCGCCCGGCTTCCTCGGCACGCTCAATCAGACGCTGGGCAAGCAGCTGCGCGGGCACGTCGTGCTGGAAGTGAACAAGGACCTGAGCGCGCTGCCGCCGCGCGAGATCCACGCCCACATCGCCGACCGGTTGCCGACTTGAGCGCCGCCGGGTCTTGAGGCAACCGACCGGCGTGGGCAAGGCATGCCCGCTCAGCCGGCGCCGCTCGCCGCCGGCTTGCGGTTGATGCAGCTCAGGTACAGCTCGGCCAGCGCGAGCTGGTCGATGCGGTATTTCTGCAGCTCGGGGCTGTACTCGACCATGTCGTGCGGGCGCAGGGCCACGCGCCACGGCTCGAAGTCGAGCGCGCGCAACTCGCGCTCGAATTCCGGCACCGCGATCGGATTGAGTTCCGTGTACCACTGCCAGTACTGCTCGGGGGTTGAGAACTCGCCGGCGCGGTCGATGTACTGCGGGCGCTCGGCGAACACGATCGCCTTGACTTCTTCCGGCGTGCGCTTGAGGTGGAAGTGCATCTCGGGACTGAACTCGCCCAGGTGGTGGCCGAGGTTCGAGTAGTACAGGCCCGGATGGACGAAGAACAAGCCGCCGGGCCTGAGCACGCGGCGGATCTCGCGCAGGGCGCGGTCGTAGCCGCCAGCGATGTGCTCGAGCGAGCCCCACGACAGCACCACGTCGAAGGAATCGTCGGGGAACTGCAGCTGATTGGCGTCCTGCGGCTCGAAACGCAGGTTGGGCGGCAGCGGCAGGGCGCCGAGGCCGTTGTCGCGCAGGATCTGCGGCAGGCGCTCGTAGCCCTTGAAGGGATCGATCCCGATCATTTCGCGCGGTCGGCAGCGCAGCGCGACGCCGAGGTCGATGATGCCGTCGCCGCAGCCCACGTCGAGCACGCGGCCATGCAACTGCGGCGCGTCGGCCAGCATGTAGCTGATCACGGTCCGCGCGGCGTGGTCGAAGTGGCTATGGAACCAGTCGCCGAGCCCGCGTGCCCAACTCAGCTCGCGCACCAGGTCGGGCCCCTCGGCGGACAGCAGCTGCCAGGCGAACGCGGTGGTGCCGGCCCCGCCGTCGCCGGCGGCGACGTGCAGCGGGAACTCCGCGCGGGTCGCCTCGATGTCCTGGTTGGCCTCGCGGTGCCCCAGCGACACACGCACGCGATAGTCGCCCGGGGGCAGCGCCAGCGCGGCCGTCAGCGCGGCGCAGCGGTAGCGCCCCGCGGGCAGCCAGGCGACGTCGATCTGCTGGCGCAGTCGGGTGGCGAGCGTCGCGGTTTCGGCACCGACCGCAACCAGTTCGAGCCCCAGGTCGAGGTCGAAGGCGATCGGCAGGTCGATCGCCACCACCACGTCGAAGCACACCGGCGCACCGGTGCGGGGCGACGACGTGGCGTTGAAGGCGACGATCTGCATCGGGTGTTCCCCTGGACATTGGCGCGCCGCGGAGTGCGCGGGCCCCGGGGCTGGCGCGGCGCGGACCCGTGATTTTCGCACAGCGCGGGTCCGGCGAGCCTTTGGCGCCGCGCAGCCGATGCGCCGGGGGCACGCGCCGGCTACGCTATGGCCTGGTTGATCGAGGAACGCACCGCTGGAGACACCCACCCTGCCGCCGGCCGAGACCGCGGGCTTCGACCGCCTGCTGCGGTTCGTGGTGGTGATCGCGCTGATCGCCGCCTGTCTGCGGATCCTCGCGCCCTTCCTCGGCGCGCTGATCTGGGGCGCGATCATCGCGGTCACGCTGTGGCCCTCGTTCATCTGGCTCGAGACGCGCCTGGGCCAGCGCACCTGGCTGGCGACCAGCCTGACCGCGCTGGTGCTGGTCGGCTCGATGGTGCTGCCGCTGGCGTTGATCGGGGCCTCGCTGGCCGAAGGCGTGACCTGGCTCATCGAGCACAACGTCGACGTGAAGGAACTCGCCGCCCGGCCCCTGCCGGCCTGGGTCGGCGGCATTCCGCTGGTCGGCGAAAGGCTGGTGGCGTGGTGGTCGGGGGCCTCGTCGCAGGTCTCGGAGCTGTTCGCCCAGGTCGTGCCCTACCTCAAGGACAGCCTGCTGTTCCTGCTGCGCCAGGGCACCGCCGCCGGCGCGGCGCTGGTGCAGATGCTGCTGGCGATCGTGGTGGCGGCGATCCTGCTGGCGCGCCACGCCGGCGCCGGCGAGATCGCGCGCCGCCTCGCGGCCCGGCTCGACCCCGGGCGCGGCCAGGACCTGCTCCTGATCGCCGCGCGCACCGTGCGCAGCGTGTCCTTCGGCGTGATCGGCGCGGCCTTCGTGCAGGCGGTATTGACCACGATCGGCCTCGCCGTATCCGGGGTACCGGCCGTGGGCCCGCTCGGCTTCCTCACCTTCCTCATCTCCGTGATCCAGTTGCCGACCCTGCTGGTGTGGGCGCCGGCGGCGTTCTGGCTCTACAGCACGGGCGAGATCGGCTGGGCGATCGCGCTGGGCATCTACGGCCTGGCGATCATCAATACCAGCGACAACCTGCTGCGACCGCTGATCATCAGCCAGGGCGCGCGCCTGCCCCTGATCCTGATCTTCCTCGGCGTGATCGGCGGCCTGCTCGCCTGGGGCTTCCTCGGGCTCTTCATCGGCCCGACCCTGCTGGCGATGACCTACACCCTGTTCCTGGGTTGGATCGAGGCCTCGGCGATGCCAGTGGCCGAGGGCGCCCCGGCGCCCGATCCCGCAGCGCCGGCGCCCCTTGCCTAGGCGCGCGCCGGGCCCGCCCGCAGGCGCCACGTCGCGCTTGCATTGGCTGATGCGGGCTGCTGAGATTGGCGCTGCCTTGCCGCAAGGCTTCAGGGGCTCCGGCAAGTGACCGTCGCGCCAAAAGCAACTCTCATGTCCGGCATCCTGGTCGTCGAGCGCTCGGCCACGCTGTCGCATCTGCTCTCCCGCACGCTGCAGGCAGCGCAGTACGACAAATGGTCCGAACTCGCCGGATATGGCGAGGCGATCGAACATTTGAAGCAGGCTGCGCGGCTCGGGCATCCGTATCGGGTGCTGCTGCTGGGCGCGCCGGCGCGCCCGACGCGCGAGTTCAACGAGCTGCTGGGCTACCTGCGCGAGGTGCGTGAGCCGCCGCTGCCGGTGCTGCTGCTCGCGCACGAGAAGACCGCGGACGTGGCGGCCTGGATCGACAGCCGCGAGGATTCGGTCTTCATCCCCTGGGCGCAGTTCAGCCGCATCCCCACCGCGATCCGGCAACTCGCGCCCGACGCCGGCCAGCCGGTGGTGGGCGCCGAGCGCAAGGCGGCCAACGGCCTGCGCCTGCTGTTCGTCGACGATTCGCCCAGCGTGCGCATGGCCTACCAGCAGCTGCTCGAGCGCGACGGCTACCAGACCGACACCGCCGCCAGCGTGGGCGAGGCCTACGACAAGGCCAAGGACGGCAGGTACGACCTCGCCGTGATCGACTATTTCCTGCCCGACGGCGACGGCGACGAGATCTGCCGCCGCCTGCGCGACACCCCGGCGGCGCAGAACACCATGCTCGCGATCATCACCGGCACCTATCGCGAGGACGTGATCAAGCGCTGCCTCGAGGGCGGTGCGGTGGAATGCATGTTCAAGAACGAGGCCAAGGAGCTGTTCCTGGCCCGGGTCGGCTCGCTCGCGCGGCAGATCCAGATGCAGAAGAAGGTCGCGGCCGAGAAGCAGCGCCTCGATGGCATCCTGGGCTCGGTCGGCGATGGCGTCTACGGCGTCGACGACGCCGGCATCGTGACCTTCGCCAACCCGATGGCGCTGCGCCTGCTCGGCCACACCGACGAGCGCCAGGTGGTGGGCAAGAACGCGCACGTGCTGTTCCACCACGCGGCCGAGGACGGGCACCAGCTGGCCCCGGGCGAGTCGATGCTGACCCGCGCCTATGCCGCCGGCGAGCCGCTCAACGGCCACGAGACCGTGTTCTGGGGCGCCGACGGCGAGCCGCTGCCGGTCGAGCTCAATCTCCTGCCGCTGGCCATCGGCGGGCGCCGCGAGGGCTCGGTGGTGGTGTTCCGCGACATCAGCGAGCGCAAGAGCGCCGAGCGCCTGCGCTGGGAACTCGCCCACGACACCCTCACCGGTCTGTACAACGCGCGCCACTTCAACCACGCGCTGACCCAGGAAGTGAACCGGCGCCGCGACCAGGGCGGCTACGCCGCGGTGCTCTACGTCGACATCGACCGCTACACCCATGTGCTCGACGCCGGCGGGCAGGGCGTGGCCGACCAGCTGGTGATCGACCTCGGCCAGCAGTACTCGCGCCGGCTGCGCGACGGCGACGTGCTGGCGCGCCTGGAAGGCGATCGCTATGGGCTGCTGCTCACCGCGGTGCAGCTCGACAACCTGTTCACCATCGCCGATGGTTTCCGCGAACTGGTGCACAGCTGCTACTACGTCGCCAACGGCATCCGCCGCCACGCCACGGCTTCCGTCGGCGTGTCGATCATCTCGCGCGAGACGCCCTCGGCCGAATACACCATGGAGCGCGCGCGCGCGGCCTGCCAGTCGGCCAAGCAGCGCGGTCGCGACCAGACCCAGATCTTCGTCGGCGAGCACGAGATGCGCGTGGCGCGCGAGCTCGAGGCCGGCTGGAGCGAGCGCTTCAGGAGCGCGATCGAGGACGACCGCTTCGTTTTCGACGTGCAGCCGATCGTGCCGATCGCGGCGCTGCCCACGCGCGAGGACCAGATCCAGCAGCGCCACGGCTGGCGCATGGACGGCGCGGGCAGCGGCCACGTGTACCTGTTCGAACTGCTGGTGCGCATGATCGGCAAGGGTGGCGAGGTGATCTCGCCCGGCGTGTTCGTGCCGCTGGCCGAGCGCGTGGGCATGATGCCCAAGATCGACCTCTGGATCGTGACCCGCGCGCTGCGCTTCCTCGCCGCCAACAAGGCCCACGCCACCCGCATCTCGTTCAACGTCAACCTCTCGAACCAGACCCTCTCGGATCCCGACACGCTCAAGCTCATCGCCGACACCGTGCGCGCGTCCAGCGCGGCGCCGGGCCAGCTGGTGTTCGAGATCACCGAAACCACCGAGATGACCAGCCTGCACAACGTGCGGCGCTTCATCCAGACCATGAAGGGCCTGGGTTGCCGCTTCGCGCTCGACGACTTCGGCACCGGCTTCTCGTCCTTCACCCACCTGCGCCACCTGCCGGTGGACTTCGTCAAGATCGAAGGCAGTTTCGTCGAGGGCATGTCGGGCTCGGAACTCGACTACAAGATGGTGCAGTCGATCACCCAGTTGGCGAAGTCGCTCAAGATGAAGGTCGTCGCCGAGCACGTCGACGGCTTCCGCACCCTGCAGTCGCTGCGCGATTGCGGCGTGGACATGGTCCAGGGCAACTACATCGGCGAGCCGCGGCCGCTGGCCGAGCTCGATTTCAGCGTGATCCTGCCGCCGGCCCTGATGGCCTCCGCCACCCAGGCCTGAGCCGCGACGCCCCTTGCCGGCGCGCCCGCCACGGGCCGCTGGCACACCTGATGCTTCGTGTATTCCGGGCCGCAGGCCTGGCGCGTGGCGCTGTTGCCGGAAGTGCGACGGCGTCCACAAAACCCGGCGGGTGCCCGCCGCAAGGTGGCTGCCCCGGCGCGTTAATCTTTCGTTATGCAGTCGGACCCTAGACTGATTCTGTCCCCGCGGAGCGGGGGTTATGGACAATTCCAAGGAATAGGATTAGAAAGACGCTGTAACTCGCTGATCATAAAGACCATGACCCCGACCGTCTCAGTGCTGATGATCGCCGCCGCCACCCTGGCGGTGCTTTCCCTCAAGCGTGTGCCCGAGGGGCAGGCTTTCACCATCCATCGATTCGGTCACTACCGGCGCACCCTCGACGCCGGCCTGCACTGGATCCTGCCGCTGATCGAGAAGGTGGCACACCGCGTCAGCCTGACCGGACGTGCCTTGTCAGTCGCGCCGCACACCTTGGCCGCCGAGGGCACCGCCGTGACCCTGCAGGGCCGGGTCTACTACCAGGTGCTGGACGTGGCCCGCGCCGACGCCGAAGCCGATCACCTCGACGACGTGGTGCTGGGCCAGTTGCTCGCCACCCTGCGGCGCGACGCCGCCAATCTCGAACAGGCCTCCGAGGGCGAACTCAACGCCCTGCTCAAACGCGACCTGAACCTCGAGCTACGTAGCCACGGCGTGGTCGTCACGCGCTGCCAGCTGCAGCGCGACGCGGCGTAGTTCCGGCCTCGCGGCCCGGACCCGCTTCGATCAAGCGCCCGGCACCGATCTCGCGACTGCTCCTGTAGGAGCGCACCTTGTGCGCGACCGCGGACCCACGGGTCGCGGAATCCGGTCGGTTTGCGGTCGCGCACAAGGTGCGCTCCTCCAAGGTGGCGCCGATCGCTTGTCGCGCTGGCTTTCGGCACGCCGCGTCCCGATACTGCGCGCCCGCCTTCGCCGTCCAACGCCGTGCCACCCGATCTTTCCTCCCTGCGCGCCCCGCTCGAGGCCGGCCTCGACCAGCTGGGACTCGCGCTTGCGCCATCGCAGGTCGACCAGTTGCTGGCCTACCTGGCGCTGCTCGCGCACTGGAACACGGTGCACAACCTCACCGCGGTGCGCGATCCGGCGCAGATGGTGCCCAGGCACCTGCTGGACTCGCTCGCGGTATTGCCCTATGTCGAGGGCGACACCCTGTGCGACCTCGGCAGCGGCGCCGGGCTGCCGGGCATCCCGCTCGCGATCGCCGCGCCGAAACTGCGTGTTTGGCTGGTGGAGGCCACGGGCAAGAAGGCGCGCTTCCTCGAACTGGTCGTGCGCGAACTGGGCCTCGCCCGGGTGCAGGTGATCGCCGAGCGCGCCGAGAGCGCGAAGGTGCCGCAGCGCGTGGCCACCGTGACCGCGCGTGCGCTCGCCGCGCTGCCCGAGATCGTGCGCCACGCCGGCCGCTGGCTGGCGCCGGATGGCAGGCTGCTGGCGCTCAAGGGTCCGAACTACGCCGAGGAGCTGGCTGGCCTGCCCGCCGGCTGGAAGATCGAGGCGACGCCTCGCTTGACCGTGCCGGGCTTGGACGCCGACCGCGTCTTGGTGGTAGTAAAGCGGGCCGGATCCGCAGCATCTTCCCGATGAGCCGCATCGTCGCAGTCGCCAACCAGAAAGGCGGGGTGGGCAAGACCACCACGGCCGTGAACCTCGCCGCTGCGCTCGCGGAGGCGCGGCGTCGCGTGCTGCTGGTCGACCTCGACCCGCAGGGCAACGCGACCATGGCCGCCGGCGTGAACAAGGCCCAGGCGCGCCCCAACGCCTGCGAAGTGCTGCTGGGCGAGGTTCCGATCGAGCGCGCCATCGTCGCCACCCAGGGCGGCTTCGACCTGCTGCCGGGCAACAGCGATCTCACCGCGGCCGAGATCAAGCTGATGGACGAGATCGCGCGCGAGTCGCGGCTCAAGGACGCGCTGGCGCCGGTGGCCGCGCGCTACCACTTCATCCTGATCGACTGCCCGCCCTCGCTGGGCATGCTCACGCTCAACGCGCTGACCGCCGCGCAGGGCGTGCTGATCCCGATGCAGTGCGAGTACTTCGCCCTCGAAGGCCTCACGGCGCTGCTCAACACCATCAAGGCCGTGCGCCAGCGCCTCAACCCCGAGCTCGACGTCGAGGGCCTGCTGCGCACCATGTACGACGTGCGCAACAACCTCGGCAACGAGGTTTCGGCCCAGCTGCTCAAGCATTTCGGCGACAAGGTGTTCCGCACCGTGGTGCCGCGCAACGTGCGCCTGGCCGAGGCGCCCTCGCACGGCATCCCGATCTCGCAGTACGACCGCGAATCGCGCGGCGCGATCGCCTACCTCGGCCTTGCCGGCGAGATGCTGCGCCGCGAGCGCGCGCCGGCCAAGCCTGCCGATCCCCACGTCGTCTGAACCCGCACAGGAATTCCGCACGCATGGCCGCCAAGAAGCGCGGGCTGGGCCGGGGCCTCGATGCCCTGCTCGGCATGGACTCCGGGCCCAGTGCCCCGAACGAGGCCGGCGAGGGCGAACTGCGCTCGATCGCGGTCGGCCAGATCCAGCCCGGGCGCTACCAGCCGCGCACCGGCATGGACCCGGACCGCCTCGACGAGCTCGCGGCCTCGATCAAGGCCCAGGGCCTGATCCAGCCGATCGTGGTGCGCGCGATCGGCGGTGGCCGCTACGAGATCATCGCCGGCGAGCGGCGTTGGCGCGCGGCGCAGATCGCCGAGCTGGCCGAGCTGCCGGCGGTGGTGCGCGAGGTCGACGACCACGCCACGCTGGCGATGGCGCTGATCGAGAACATCCAGCGCGAGGACCTCAATCCACTCGAGGAAGCGACCGCGCTCAAGCGCCTGATCGACGAGTTCCGCATCACCCACCAGCAGGCGGCCGAAGCCGTGGGCCGCTCGCGCGCGGCGGTCTCGAACCTGCTGCGGCTGCTCGAGCTGCCACCGGAGATCAAGCAGCTGCTCGAGCAACGGCGCCTGGAAATGGGCCACGCGCGCGCGCTGCTCACGCTGCCTGCGGCGCAGGCGTTGCAACTCGCGCGCGACTCGGCCGAGGCCGGCTGGTCCGTGCGCGAACTGGAGGACAAGGCCCGCGCCGCGCACGAGGCAGCCCCGTCCAGGCGGCCCGTGCCGCGCAATGGCCATGCCGTGGCGACCGATCCCAACGTCGTGCAGCTCGAGCAGCAACTGGGCGAGAAGCTCGGCGCCCGCGTCCGCATCCAGTCCGGGCGCGGCGGGCGCGGCAAGTTGGTGATCGAGTATTTCAGCCTCGACGAGCTCGACGGGATCATCGAGCGCATCCGCTGAGGAAAGCCGCGGGCGCTGCCGAGGCCTGCGCGCCGCACGCCCTGCACCACCCGGAGCGATCGCGAATGGCAATAGGCCCCGCTCGCGGCTGAAGCCGCTCCCACAGGTGCCTCGACATCCGGGGCGGCGCCGGGCGGACGGGATAGGGTGGGTGGCGTGAAAGAATCGGGACGACTTTCCGGTCTTTGGTGGTGCATGCCTACCCCGCAGTCCCAATTCGATGCGCTCGTGCGCGGCACCTCGGGCGACCTGTTCCGGTTCGCCTACTGGTTGTGCCGCAACGACGCACTGGCGCAGGACCTGGTTCAGGAGACCTACCTGCGCGCCTGGCGCTCGATGGACGACTTGCGCGACGGCGCGGCCGCCAAGGCCTGGTTGATCACGATCCTGCGGCGCGAGCACGCGCGCCTTTACGAGCGCAAGCGCTTCGAGACCGAGCCGGTCGAGGACGTGGTGGTCGAGGATCGCGAGTCGCGCACGCCAGAAGAGGCGGGCGACGACGGCGTGATCCGGGCTGCGATCGCGCGCCTGGATCCGAAGTACCGCGACCCGATCCTGCTGCAGGTACTGGGTGGCTTCAGCTGCGAAGAGATCGCGCGCGAACTGGGAATCACCGCGGCGGCGGTCATGACCCAGCTGTTCCGCGCGCGCCAGAAACTGAAAGCCGCCCTGGGTGGCAACGACCTGGGAGCAACCGTCCATGAACTGTCTTGAATTCCGCCGCCACCTCGCCAGCGATCCGCGCACGCGGCAGGTCGATTTCACCGCCCATCGCGAGCAGTGCGGGCGCTGCGCCGAAGCGTATTCGCAGGCCCTCGCATTCGAGGGCCGGCTCGGGCGCGCGCTCGCGGTGCCGGTGCCCGACGCACTGGCGGACCATGTGCTGCTGCGCCAGTCCACGGTCGCATTGCGAGAGCGGCGCCAGGGCCGTCGCGCCACGGCCTGGCGCATGGCGGCGGTGCTGGCGCTGGGCATCGGCGTGGGGTCCCTGTGGGTGGTCTCCGCCCCGGTGCAGGCCTTGCCGGACCTTGCGGTCGGCCACCTTTCGCACGAACCCCACGCCCTGAAGGCGACCGCGACCGTGGAGCTGGCCGAGGTCCGTGCCCAGTTCGCGGCGCGCGAGGTCGGGCTGGTCGACGACCCGGGCCGGGTCAACTATCTCAACCCGTGCCGGCTGGGAGGCCAGCGCGCCCTGCACATGGTGGTGCAGACCGTCGAAGGCCCGGTCACGGTCTACTACGTGGTCGGTCGGGTCGAGTCGGTTCGCTCGACGTGGCAGCGCGACGGCCTCATGGGTCGCAGCGTGCCAGCGCGGGAGGGCACTCTGGTGCTGCTGGCCAGCAACGACCGCGCGTTCGACGCGCTCGAGCGCACCTGGGTCCGCGCGCTGGGCGCCGCCTAGGCGGCGCGCCAGCCCGTCGGCGCGAGCGGGCCGCCCGGTAGCGGCCTCCCGTCGCTTCGGCTACCTTTCGCGCCCGCGCCGCGACGTCCCGTGGCGCCCGGCCCGCGAGCGCGGGCCGCCCGAGTCGCCGCGAGGTCGCCATGCCCCAGTTGTCCGTCGTCGTGCCCGTCCACAACGAGCGCGACAACATCGTGCCGTTGATCGAGGAGATCGTGGCGGCGCTGCAGGGGCGGCTCGCGTTCGAGATCGTGTACGTGGACGACGCCAGCCGCGACGACTCGCTGGCGGTGCTGGGCGAGGCGCGCACGCGCTTTGCCGAACTGCGGGTGCTGCGCCACCTCAGCCAGTGCGGCCAGAGCACCGCGGTGCGCAATGGCGTCAAGGCCGCGCGCGGCGCCTGGATCGCGACCCTCGACGGCGACGGCCAGAACGACCCCGCCGACATCCCGAAACTGCTGGCTGCGCGCGATGCCGGCGAGGCCGCGGTCAAGTGCTACGCCGGCTGGCGCGTGGACCGCCGCGACGACGCGCTCAAGCGCGTGTCCTCGAAGGTCGCCAACGCGGTGCGCTCGCGCATCCTGCGCGATGCCACCCCCGACACCGGCTGCGGGCTCAAGCTGTTCGAGCGCGAGGCCTTCCTCGAGCTGCCGTATTTCGACCACATGCACCGCTTCCTGCCGGCGCTGTTCCAGCGCGCCGGATGGCAGGTGCGCAGCGTGCCGGTCAACCACCGGCCGCGCACGCGCGGCACCTCGAAGTACGGGATGTGGAACCGCTTGTGGGTCGGCATCGTCGACCTGCGCGGCGTGGGCTGGTTGATCCGGCGCGCCAGGCGCACCGCGATCGAGGAGCTGGGCGCATGATGAACCACGAAATCGTCTGGCTGTCCTGGACCGGCATCCACGTCACCCCGTGGAAGCTGATCGGTTACACCGGCGCGCTGATGTTCGGCGGCCGCTGGCTGGTCCAGTTCGTGGCCTCGCGGCGCGCGCGCAAGCCGGTGATCCCGCGCCTTTTCTGGTACATGAGCCTGGTCGGTAGCGCGATGACGCTGAGCTACTTCATCTTCTCGGCCAAGGCCGATTCGGTCGGCGTGCTGCAGAACCTGTTCCCGAGCTTTACCGCGGCCTATAGCCTCTACTTGGACGTGCGGCACCGTGGCTGGGACCGCTCGCGACACCAGCCGCCACCTGCAAGCGCTTGATCGAAAAGCCCGCCTGGGCTATAAAGCGCGCCCCGCTTCACGCCGTTCGGCCCCTCCCAGGGCCGGCCGGTTGGCCTCCCGGACCCGCGGTTCCGGCAGCGGAGGCGAAGCAACCCCCAAATACCCGACCGCGAACGGCGCAAGCCGCGGGGCCGCTGCCGCCCAGGCCATGGGTGGCCCGATCGATCGTAGAGGTGCGCCATGCCACGTGTATGCCAGGTCACCGGGAAGAAGACCCTTTCCGGCCACAACGTTTCGCACGCCAACAACAAGACCAAGCGGCGCTTCATGCCCAACCTCCACGAACGTCGGTTCTGGGTCCCGAGCGAGAAGCGCTGGATCAAGCTGCGCGTTTCCACCAATGCCCTGCGCACCATCGACAAGAACGGCATCGAGGCCGTGATCGCCGACCTGCGCGCGCGCGGCGAAAAGGTCTGAGGAGGATCGAACCATGGCTTCCAAGCGCGACAAGATCCGCCTGATCTCCTCGGCCGGCACCGGCCACTTCTACACCACCGACAAGAACAAGAAGAACACGCCGGACAAGATGGAGGTCAAGAAGTACGACCCCGTCGTGCGCAAGCACGTGTCCTACAAGGAAGGCAAGATCAAGTGACGCAGCCGTCCACGCGCGCAGCGCGTGGTTACGGATGCGTCATCCCGGCGAAAGCCGGGATCCAGTTGCTCCAGAAGCCCGCCGAAAGGCGGGCTTCGTCGTTTCCGGGCTTCGTCGTTTCCGGGCTTCGTCGTTTCCGGGCTTCGTCGTTTCCGGGCTTCGTCGTTTCCGGGCTTCGTCGTTTCCGGGCAGCGAAACCAGCCGCGGGCGAACGCAAACTGCCAATGGATTCCCGCTTTCGCGGGAATGAAGCCAATGCGATCGATCGACGGCCGGCGCGGCACGACGCGCCCCAATGCCGTCATCCCGGCGCAGGCCGGGATCCAGTAGCGAGGTGTTTCGCCACTGGATCCCGGCCTGCGCCGGGATGACGGCGTTGGAAGCGTCGACGATTCGAGTGCGCTTGCTGCGCTTCGAGCGAGGGCGCTGCGCTTCGAGCGAGGGTGCTGCGCCTAGTCGGCCGGGCAGCCGGCGAGGTCGTCGTTGGTGATCGTCCAGTCGTCGTGGTCGGCACACAGCACGGCGCCGCCGATCACGCATTCGTCGCCGTCCTCGTTGACCACGCGCACGTCGTAGCTGCCGCAGGGTATGTCGGCGAGGCGATGGCTCTGGCCTCGCTCGATGACCTCGAGGCCGATCTGGTCCGGGCCCCAGGCATTGGCGTCGACCGCCGACAGGTACAGCTCCTGGATCTCCCACGACGAGCGGTTGCGGACCGTGATCTTGTCATCATCCGCCGCGAGCGCCGACGCGGTGGTGAGGATCGCAGCGAGGAACAAGGCGACACGCATGAACGGCCTCCGGTTTGCGGGATTGCAGGGGGCGCGGCCAGCGATGCGCCGGCCGCGGGTCGGATGCGGGCTCAGGCGCGGGCCGGGGCCAGCGCGTAGCCGCGCAGGGTGCGCGCGAACTGCTCGAGCGTGGCGATACCCGAACGCTCCGCGTCCGCGCACCACGCCTGCAGCGATTCGAGCATCGCCTGCGAGTTCTTGCCCGAGCGCTCCATTGCCGCCCCGAGGCGGCGCCGGTGCTCGACCAGCACCTGCATCGACGGCCGCTCGGCGACCCAGGCGCCCAGGCGCGCACGCGCGCCCTCGTCGAGCCAGCGACCGTCGTTGGCCAGCGCCTTGCGCAGGCGCCTGGTCAGGCGATCCATCGATTCGCCGGCCGCGCGTCGTTCCTGTTCGAGCGCCGGACGCAGGACCGCGCGGTAGTAGCTGGTCATGACGTGGAAGCGATGCGCCAGCACGGCGCGCACGGTCTCGGCATCGGGCAGCGCGATGTTGGGCCGTATCGCGAGCGAGGGCGCGACCCGGATGACCTTGGCCAGGCCGACGAACTCGAACAGGCGCAGCATCGCCCAGCCGCTGTCGAATTCCCACTTGCGCAGCGCGAACTTGGCCGAACTGGGGAAGGCGTGGTGGTTGTTATGCAGCTCCTCGCCGCCGACGACGATTCCCCACGGCACCAGGTTGGTCGCGCGATCGGCGGTCTCGAAATTGCGGTAGCCCCACCAGTGGCCGAGGCCGTTGATGACGCCCGCGGCCATGATCGGGATCCACAGCATCTGCAGCGCCCAGACCACCAGGCCCACCGAGCCGAACAGGGCGAGGTCGATGAACAGCATCAGGCTGGGGCCGAGTGCGGGCCAGCGCGCGTAGACCTTGCGTTCGAGCCAGTCGTCGACCGTGCCGATGCCGTACTGCGCGATCATCGCCCGGTCCTTGCAGGCCTTCTGGTAGAGGGTGACGCCGTGCCACACGACCTTGGCGATGCCATGCACGACCGGGCTGTGCGGGTCTTCCTCGGTCTCGCACTTGGCGTGGTGCTTGCGATGGATCGCTACCCACTCCTTGGTCACCATCGCGGTGGTGAGCCAGGTCCAGAAGCGGAACAGGTGCGCCAGTACTGGGTGGAAATCGACGCCGCGGTGGGCGGCGCAACGGTGCAGGTACAGCGTGACCGAGTAGATCGTGAGCTGGGTCACGACCAGGAACCAGGCCACGACCCACGGCCACGGGGAACCGGTCAGGCCGAAAGCCAGCAGATCGGACAGGGGGGCGGACATCGGGATACCAGGATGCGGGCAGTGTCCCGATTATGGGTGCGAGGGGACCCCGCGTCCAACCGACCTGTCATGGTTGGCGCTTTCCGCCACCGTTCGCAACAATGGACCGGATGAGCGCACCCCCGCTGCTGGAACTTGCCGGTGTCAGCCGTCGCCACGGCACGCGCGTGGCGCTGGAGGAACTCGACCTGCGGGTGGAGCGCGGCGAGGTGCTGGCGCTCCTGGGCGTCAACGGCGCCGGCAAGTCCACCGCGCTGCGCCTGGCGGCCGGCGTGCTGCGGCCGGATCGTGGCGAGGTGCGGGTCGATGGCCATGACTACGCGCAGGCGCCGCAGGCCGCGCGCTCACGCCTGGGTTACCTGCCGGAACGCCCGCCGCTCTATGCCGACATGCGGGTTGCCGACTTCCTGGCGTTCTGCGCCCGGCTGCGCGGACTGCGCGACGTACGTGCTGCGGTGGAGTCCGCGCTGGCGCGCTGCGACCTGGGCGAGGTGCGCGTGCGCCTGATCGCGAACCTGTCCAAGGGCTTCCGCCAGCGCGTCGGACTGGCGCAGGCGCTGATCCACGATCCGCCGTTGCTGCTGCTCGACGAGCCGGCCGCCGGCCTCGATCCGGTGCAGACCCATCGCTTCCATGAACTGATCCTCGCGCTCGCGCCCGAGCGCGCCATCGTGCTCAGCACGCACCAGCTCGACGAGGCGCGCAAGCTCGCGACCCGCGTCGCCATCCTGCATGCCGGTCGCCTGCGCGAGACCTGCGCGCCGGAGCCGGCGACGCCGGGCGGCGAAACCCTGGAGCAACGCTTCCTGCGCGTGGCCCTGGGTCCGGCGGTGGCCGCGTGAGCGCGTTGTGGGCCATCGCGCGACGCGAGTTCGGCGCGCAGTGGCGCTCGCCGCTGGCCTGGTCGTTGCTGGCGCTCGCCAGCGCGCTCTACGCATGGTGGTTCCTGGCCGCGATCGAGGCCTGGACCGCAGCCGCGCCGCGCTTCGCCGGCGACCGCGCGGCACCGGGCGTGACCGACCTCGTGGTCGCGCCCTTCCTCGCCAGTGTCGCCGCCGCATTCATCTACCTGGTGCCGCTGGCCACCATGCGCCTCATCTGCGGCGAACGCCGCGACGGTACGCTGGCGTTGCTGGCCAGCGCAGGCACCAGCGATTTCGCGATCGTGGCGGGCAAATGGCTGGGCGCGCTCGGCTTCGTCCTCGCACTGGTCGCGATCGCCGCCGTGATGACGTTGTCGCTGTCGCTGGGCACCACGCTCGACCTCGGCAAGCTCGCCGCCGGCCTGGTGGGCCTGGCCATGCTGGGCATGGCGTTGACAGCGCTCGGGATCGCGACTTCGGCGTACGCGACCCATCCCGCGGGTGCGGCGACTGCGGCCGTGGCGGCTGGCGTGCTGCTGTGGATCCTCGATGGCGCGGCGCGCGCGCGCGGCGAGACCGACGGCCTGATCAACTACCTCGCGCTGCCCGGACACCTCAACCACGCCATGCGCGGCGTCCTGCATGGACCCGACCTCGCCTGGTTCGCCCTCCTGACCGTGCTGTGCCTGGGGCTTGCGATGCGGCGCGTGGCGCGGCTGCGGGAGGAGAGCTGATGCGCCGCACGCTGGCGGATCTGCTGCACGCGCTGTTGCTGCTCGCGGCAGTGGGCGTCGCGGCGTGGCTTTCGCTGGCCTTCGCCTGGCGGGTGGACCTGAGCCATGGCCTGCGCGCCAGCCTCTCGCCGCAGAGCGTGCAGGTGCTGCGCCAGTTCGAAGGGCCGGTCGAGATCGTGTCCTACGCGCGCGAGAATCCGCAGCTGCGCGAGACCCTGGGCGCCTTCATCGGCCGTTATCGCCAGGTCAAGCCCGACCTCAGCCTGCACTTCGTCAATCCCGACGCCGATCCTGGCGCGATGCGCGAACGCGGCATCACGGTCGACGGCGAGCTCGAGATCCACTACGCCGGCCGTACCCAGCGCCTGGCCCAGCTCGACGAGCGCGCCCTGACCAGCGCGCTGGCGCGACTGGTGCAGCCGCGCGAGCGCCTGCTGGCGGTCTTGGCCGGCCACGGCGAGCGCCGCATCGACGGCGAGGCCAACCACGATCTCGGCCGCTTCGGCGTCGCGCTGGCCGAGCAGGGCGTGCGCGCGCTGCCGGTCAACCTGGCCGAGCAGGCAGCGATCCCGGCCAATGCCGACGTACTGCTGGTGGCGTCGCCGCGCGCAGCGCTCGCCGCCGGCGAGATCGCCGCGGTCGTGGCCTGGGTCGAACAGGGTGGTGCGTTGTGGTGGCTGACCGACGCCGGGGGCGACACCCTGGTCGAGGCGCTGGTGCCGCAACTGGGCGTGCGGCCGCTGCCCGGCACGCTGGTCGATTCCGCCGCGCAGGGCCTGGGCATCGGCGATCCCAGCTTCGTCGCGGTGACGCGCTACCCGCCGCATCCGGTCACGGAAGGATTCGCCCTGACCACGCTCTACCCGCAGGCGGCCGCGCTGGCCGTGGGCAGCGGTGCCACCTTCAAGGCCACGCCGATCGTGCGTTCCGGCGAGCGCTCGTGGACCGAGTCGGGCGCGGTGGCCGATGCGATCCGCTACGACACCGACAGCACCGAGGTGCCCGGCCCGCATGACCTCGCGCTGGCGTTGACCCGCCTTTCGCCGCGTCCGGACCGCAGCGAGCAGCGCGTGGTGGTGATGGGCGATGGCGATTTCCTCGCCGACGCCTACCTCGGCAACGGCGGCAATCTCGCGCTGGGCCTGCGCATCTTCGATTGGCTGGCGGGCGACGATGCCCTGGTCGACACCGCCCCGGTGGAGGCACCGGATCGCGCGCTGGCGCTCGATCCGCGCCAGTTGGGCTGGCTCGGTGCGGTCTTCCTGGTCGGCCTGCCGTTGCTTTTCGCGCTGGTCGGCGCCGTGCTGGCCTGGCGCCGCCGGCGCGCCTGAGCTTGTTGCGTAGAGGTTTGCCCCCTGTAGTGGCTTCAGCCGCGACCAGGCCCATCGCGCGCAGAGCGCGCTCCTGCAGAGCCGCTTTGTAGGAGTGCGCTCTGCGCGCGATGGGCCTGGTCGCGGCTGAGGCCGCTCCCAAAAGGCGGGCCCCTTCTCGCTGGCGATGCGTGCGCGCGAAGGCCCGCGGCCATACACTGGCGGCCCCGCCTGCAGGCTTCGTCGTGGACCGCCAGACGCGCAACACCTGGGTGCTGGTTGGCGTGGTGGTCGCGCTCGGCCTGGCCGAAGAGGCGCTCGGCTTCGCCGTCACCCGCGAGGTCGGCCCGCAGGGCGACCGCCGTGGAGCCCGCGGCCTCGATCTCGGCCACCGCATCGCGGGCCGCGGCCTCGTCGCGGGAGTAGGCCACCGCGACGCGCGCCCCGAGGCGCCCGAACAGCCCGCACACGGCGCGGCCGATCCCCCGGCTGCCTCCCGTGACGAGCGCGGTCTTACCGGCAAGGCTGAGCATGGGAGGAAGCTATCCGCGGCGCGGGGGCGCGTCAAGGCGCCGCCGGCCTTCGCGGGAAGCTGGCTGATAGAATCGCCCAATGCCGTTCATCACGTTCGAAGGGATCGAGGGCTGCGGCAAGACGACGCAGCTGGTGCGGCTGGCCGAGAGGCTGGGCGGCGGCGTCGCGGTGACGCGCGAGCCCGGCGGCACGGCGATCGGCACGGCGGTCCGGCAGGTCCTTCTCGATCCCAAGAGCCTCGGCATGACGCCCATGGCCGAGCTCCTCCTGTACTTCGCCGACCGGGCGCAGAACATGGCCGAGGTCGTGCGCCCGGCCCTGGCCGAGGGCCGCGTGGTGCTCTGCGATCGCCACGTGGAGTCGAGCCTCGCGTACCAGGGCTACGGCCGGGGGCTCTCGCTCGAGGCCATCCGCGAGCTCGCCTTTCTGGCGACCGGCGGGCTTCGGCCGGACCTCATCGTCCTCGTCGACGTGCCGGTCGAGGTCGGGCTCGCGCGCGTGGGGCGGCGGGGTGCGCAGGATCGCCTGGAGGCCGAG
>Ga0209254_10001298_pt1 | contig 22196 bp, 21 predicted proteins | sample FrelakmetDIP11DI_FD_187148 | JGI IMG/M metagenome (GOLD analysis project Ga0209254, IMG submission 187148) | Freshwater lake sediment microbial communities from the University of Notre Dame, USA, for methane emissions studies - DIP11 DI (SPAdes)... | ecosystem: Environmental > Aquatic >...
TACTGGAGCAGCCGTGGGACGTGGTGGCAATCGCGATCCCTCTCATCTTCTACTTCCTGATCATGTTCTTCCTCTCCTATGGACTGTCGATAAGACTGAGGTTCGACTACCCGCACGCGACGGCGCAAAGCTTCACGGCTTCCAGCAACAATTTCGAGTTGGCTATCGCAGTGGCCATAGGAGTTTTCGGGATCGAGTCGCTGGTGGCCTTCGCCGCGGTCATCGGGCCACTGATAGAAGTGCCCGTCCTGATCGCCTTGGTGAACGTGGCGTTCTGGATACGTAGGAGGTACTACACGCCGGAAGGAAAGGTCAGGGCCCAAAAAGTCGATTGACCGAAGGCTCGATCGGGAATAATAAAAGGATTGGAAGGGATTTGCGATCAGGGGCTCCTGGTTCCAAGAACGGAGCTCACCGCGTGCGCCGCCCCCGATATCCCGCCGAAGGCGAGCAGGGATACGATGAACACGGCGATGTTCTGGTAGATGTCGTAATCGCCCGCGTACATCAGCAGCCAGACCAGCAGGAATGCCAACCATCCTACCCCGGCGATGATGGACACGACATCCGCGCCCGTGGTCTTGTGCTTGGGCTCATTCTCGGCGAACTTCATTCCGAATGGCACCCAGATCGCCACGTTGAGGGCCACGAAGACTACAACCGCTAGTATGATGATGGCGATGTTCTCGTAGACATTGTAGTCGCCGGCGTAGAAGGCCAGCCAGAGTATGAAGAAGCCCAGCCAAGACAGGGCGCTGATGACGGACATGGATATCCGCCAGGCCATGCCCAGGCTGTTCATCTTCTTGAGCGTCTCGATGTCGCATTCGTCGTTGTTGTGACTCATTTCTTTCACCTCATCGCGCATTTCGCGCTTAGTGGTCTATTCGGTGGTCACGATACTTGAGAGGAATGAGCACAAGTGACCGGTATCTGACCACACCTTGGGCTGATGCCCCTGATGTGCCGGGTCAAGCCTGCGGGAAACCAAGAATTCAAAAGGAAATGGCTCAGGCCAACCTACCTCTTCCTGACCAGCATGATGCCGTCCCGCACCGTCAGGAGGACCTTGTCCACGCGCACGTCCTTGGCCAGCTTGCGATTCATGGCGTGGATGGCCCTGGCGTCCTCGCTCTTGGGATCGAGCACTTGGCCTTTCCAGAGCATGTTGTCGAAGGCTATCACGCCCCCTGGCCTTAGGATCCTCAGCACTCTCTCATAATAGTGGTCATAGGACGACTTGTCCGCGTCGATGAAGGCCAGATCGATGGGGCCCTGCACCCGCTCCAGGGTCTCCCTTGCATCCCCATGAATGATGGTGATCTTGCTCCCATAATCGACCTTTTCGAAGTATCTCTCTGCCACCTTGGCATGGGTCTCGTCGAACTCCAAGGTGCATAGCTTGCCATCAGCGGGCAGCGCTGAGGCCATCATCAGCGCGGAGTAGCCAGTGAAGGTGCCGATCTCCAGAACGGTACTGGCCTTGGAGATGGCCACGAGCATCCTCAGGAAGGAGCCCTCGACCTTTCCCACCTGCATGCCCGGATTGTCGCATTTGGCATAGGTCTCCTTGCGTAGGTCCTCGAACACTCGGTCGACCTTGCCAGTGTATCTATCAGCATAATCCTCGATGCTCGCCTTCACTAGTTGCATGCCTGACCCCCGATGATCATTCGGTTCCACCCTGAATTACTTTCCAAAGGCCCATCGTCGTGGCCCGAGGTTCTTATGTCGAGTGAATGAATTACTGGTGGGAGATATGCGAGAGTTCGTCCTCTATTCCAGGACCGGCCGGACGGATGGAAGGTTCGAGAGCTTGCACCAAGCTGGAAGGCTGGACGTGGTGTACCAGTGCGCCCTCATGGCCCTGCACCGATCCCACGCGCTTCGGCAGGACGTGGTTTTCCATGCTCTGCTGAACGGTCCCCCAGACCCGCCGAAGGAGCTGATATTCGACGGCTCGGTACTGCGCGACGCCCCCTTGGACGAGCGCGGGTGGGAGTCGCTCCTAAGGAAGGTCCTCTCCGGAAAGCCGCATCCAGGCATCGGAGTGAGGAAGGGGAGCCTGCAAGCGCTGACCAGGGAGAGGGACCATGTCTTCGTGCTGGAGAAGGGTGGCGAGGACATACGTACCATCGATCTGGGGCAGGACCCCATGTTCGTGATCGGGGACCAGGTCGGGCTCCCTAAGAAGGAGGAGGATTTCGTTCTCCGCCGCGGGAAGAAGGTATCGCTGGGAGGAAGGGAGTATCTGGCAGCGCAGTGCGTATGCATCATCAACTACGTCCTGGACCTACGGGAAGCACAATGTTGACTATCTCCTCGATTAGTAATAGGCCCATGGAAGCAGGCGTCAGTTACCTCCAGGGCCGGGGGTCGAGTTAATGGCGCGACCGACCAAGGTCCTGATCCTAGAATGCATCCCGCACTGCCATGGCAGGGACGAGGGCCTGGTGCTCTATAATTTCCTCAAGATGAAGATGCCCAACAGCGTGCGCTACAAGGTGCTCAAGGGGAAGAAGGACCTCTTACGAATATTGGAGAAGACGGCGCCGGAGTATCGCATGGTCCATTTCTCCTCGCATGGCCATAAGGAAGGGTACTTCTCCCTGGTCCAGGGGTTCCTCTCCGCGGAGGAGTTCCCGGAGGGCTGTTTCGAGGGCAGCGAGGTCACGTTCTCATCCTGCGAGGTGGGCCGCTCCGGCTTCATGGACAAGCTGAGGGAGCAGACGGGGATGAGCAAGGCCATAGCCCCGATGAACGACGTGGTCTACATCGATGCGGCCATGTTTTACATCCATTACTACTATTTCCGCTGCCACAAGAGGTACACGGCGCTGAACTCCTTCCTCCGTACGGACGACAAGCTCAGCGACAAAATGAAAGGTGGGTTCAGGTTTTTCGAGTGGTTGTAGCCATGAATCAAATGGCCTGGAGCCTGGTGAAGATACTTCCCGCGGCTTACTTCTTCTTTTGGCGATGCCAGGTGATGGCCATCAGAAATAGGCCAAGTCCAGCGAAGATGAGGGCCATCAGGTAACCTTGCGTCTGAGAGTCCATGATGCGATAATTGACCTTCTCGTATACTATTCTTGCGTGTTTGGCTAGACCGGGCCGAGATGCCAGGATGGCGGTTCACTTGAGGCCCTCGGGGTTCAGCCCTTTCAGCTCGTCAAGCACGAAGAGCCCGTCCTTGCGGACGAGGACGTCATCGAAGAACATCTCGCCGCCGCCCCACTCCTTGGTCTGGATGAGCACCATGTCCCAATGCACCGAGGACCGGTTGCCGTTGAAGGCCTCATCATAGGAATTCCCGGGCGTGAAATGGATCGAACCTGAGATCTTCTCGTCGAACAGAGTGTCGAGCATGGGCTTGGTGACGTATGGGTTGAGGCCGATGGCGAACTCTCCAACATATCGAGCGCCCTCGTCCGCATCCAAGATATGGTTCATGGCCTTGGTGTTGGAGGACGCCGCTTCCACGATCTTACCGTCCTTGAACCTAAGCCTCATGTTCTCGAAGACCATTCCATCATAAAGGGTCTTGGTGTTGTACTGGAGGACGCCGTTCACCGAGTCCTTAACTGGGGCGGTGTAGACCTCCCCATCAGGTATGTTCTTATCCCCGTCGCACTTGACCACGGGAATGCCCTTGATGGAGAAATGCAGGTCCGTCCCTGGGGCGACCAGCCTAACCTTGTCCGTCTGGCTCATGAGCTTGACCAAAGGGTCCATGGCCCGGGACATTCTATCATAATCGAGGGTGCAGGTGTTGAAGTAGAAGTCCTCGAAGGCCTCGGTGGACATCTCCGCGGACTGCGCCATGGAAGGGGTGGGCCAACGCAACACCACCCAGCGCGTCTTGGGAACCCTCCACTCCGAGTGCACCTGTTGCCACCAATGCTTGCGATAGAGGTCCATCTTATCCGCTGGTACGTCGGAGTTCTCCGTGATGTTGCTCGCGCCCCTCATGCCGATGTAGGCCTGAGCCTTCTTCATCTTGGCCAGCTCGATCTCGCCGATGAGCTTCATGGTGGCCTCGTCCGAGCCCTTGATGAACTGCCTGATGAGGCGCGGGGACTTCTGCGATATCAGTGGTATGCCACCGACGGAGTAGACCTTCTTCACCAATACCTCGATCATCTCCACCGGGATGTCGTAGGCCTCGATGTATACCACCTCTCCCTGCTTCAGTTTGGTGGAGTGGTCGATGAGCGTGTTGGCCAGCTTCATGAATCGTGAATCGTGCATGCATGGGCCATGGTGCGGGGGCATTATTTATTGTTAACCGGAACGGAACTTTATCGTACGATGTTCTCCTGACGAACCCCCACGAAGGGAGAGTTAAGATATGGTTCGCCCTACATTCAACCAGGAGGGAGATGATGAAGAGGATAGGTTGGTTCACGACCGCGAGAGGCCCTGGCTCGTTCAACCTTTTCAACACCATGATACAGAGGATGGAGAGCGGGGAGATCGAGACGAAGCTTGCTTTCGTGTTCATCAATCGCGAGGTCAAGGGAAACGCCTATCGCACCAGGATCATCGAGATGGCCAAGGAAAGAGGCATACCTGTGGTCATCTTCCCCTCGGATACCTTCATGCCCGAGCTCAGGGAGCGCGACATCGCCGGCTGGAGGGACGAGTACGGGAAAGGCCTCCGTGAACGCATCTCTGCGCACGAGATGGATTTCGGAGTCCTTGCTGGCTATATGCTGATCTTCGACCCTGAGACCTGCCGAAGATACACCTTGATCAACCTGCACCCTGCGCTCCCCGATACGTACAAAGGGACCTGGGAGGAGATCGTGGGCCAGGTGGTGGACAACGGGGACTCAAGCTATGGCTCGACCGTGCATCTCTGCACCCCGGAGCTGGACAGAGGGGCGCCCATCGCATATGACTCCTTCCCCTTGGCCGACCTCAGGGAGCGCTTCCCTTCCCGGGAGCGGCTGGTAAAAGAGGTGAGGGCCAGGGAGCTGAGGCGGGAGGCCTATCTCCTCATGGAGACCATAAAATTGCTTGTGGAGGGCGAGATCCGGGTCGATCATGGGAAGCTGCTCGACCGCAAGGGAAGGCAGATCATCGACCAGATTTCCCTGGCCGCAAAGATCGATGCGATGACCAAGGAAGGATAACGGAGATGGATGAAATCGACATAGCCATCAACCGCAGCCTACTCGCCAATTCTCGTAAACCTATTCTGATTCCTTTGTCTCTTCTTTCTCCGAAAGACCCTTCACTATACTGGATGTGACGCGTTTGTAAGCTGATTTGTAAGCATCCCAAAGGAAATAGGTTAATAATAAAGCCAATAGAAATGACGCGAGAAATGGAATGAAACCCATCCCCTCCACCTGTGGAAGGAATGGAAGGAACATGAGGAAGAGGAGGATGGCGAGGAACGCCTCCCCTAGATCCTTGAATACCCTGCCCGCGGCACTGCGTCTACGGTTTAGGGCACCAGACGCGGGATAGACCAATCTGGCCAATATTTGCGAAAGTTTCTTCAGCCTGACCACCAAGATGAATATCAATGGGATGGTGAGGATCAGCCCTATGAAGAAGGCGATCAGGGAAGGCACCACGCCCAGATCGGCACCAATATCTCCGATCAGGCCCTCCAAGATGGCGAGCACGTTCACCGCGATGAGCACCCCGGCGATCAACACTAGGTCGATTATGATGAGGAGCAGCTCCTTCCGGACCTCCCTCTTTACTTCGGGCCTGGATGATTCCTTGATGACCAGTTCGCGGGCGCCTTCCGCTTCCCTATCCATGTCCTGGCGCACATCCTTGGGGAAGGCCCTCTTGACAAACTCGAAGAGGCGCGGCGCTCCACGGGAAATGAAGGGCATGAGGATCAAGGTGAAGAGAGCCGCCCCGATCACAGCGGAGTAGATGTATTGATCGATCAACTCCCCGTCCAATGCTATGGCTGCAATGATGAAGGAGAACTCGCCCATGGCGACCAAGCTGGTGGCGATGTAGAGGCAGGACCGGGAATTGAAATTGGCCAGGTAGCAGGTGGTGGATATGAGCACCAATTTGCCGACGATGAATACCATCGCGAGCACCGCCGCAAAGAATATTCCCTCAAGGAACAGGGTTGGATTGAACTGGAATCCAACGGAGATGAAGAATGTGGCTATGAATAGCTCCTTCATAGGCTCGACCTTGGTGCAGACCGTGGATGCGCACGCGGACCGCGAGACGATTATGCCCATCAAGAACGCGCCGACGGCGACTGAGAGCCCTATCAAATTAGAGAACAAGGCCAAGCCGAATGCCAGTGCCAATGAGACGAGGAATAGGACCTCATCAGAATATCGCGCTCTGACCCAATCCAGGACCCTTGGGACCACCGCGATCCCCAGCAGAATCGACATGGCCATGAAAAGGATGATCCCAGCCAACATCTCCAGATTGGAAGAGTAAATGGAGTCATTGGTTTGGGAGAGCACCGGCGCAACGAATGCGATGATGATCACCACGATTATGTCCTCCATGACCAGGATGCCGGTGATTGCCCTCTTCTCGTTCATGGTGAGATGCTTGCTGCTGGGCATTATGGTCAATATGGCAGCGGTGCTGGCGATGGACATGATTATCCCAAGGAACACCGCCTGACCGGGAGTGAAACCGAAGGCGATGGCCAAGGAGTATCCTATCAGCATCATCATGGTCATTTCCGCGACCGCGATCACGAGCGCCAATGAGGCCACCTTCTTCAGGCCCCGCAGGTTCAGCTCTATGCCGATGAAGAACATCAGCAGCACTATACCCATGCTGGCGAAGATCCTGAGAATCTCCTCGTTTATGATATATTCAGGGAAGACAAATGGACCAAGGAGCACTCCGGCGAGGATGTAGCCGATGAGCGTGGGCATCTTGAGCTTGCTCAGGATCAACGTGCAGACGCTCGCCACAATCAGCATCATGGTGATGTCTATCAAGATTTCTAGCTCTGACGCCAAAACCTCTCCCCGATGTGCCTATTCTTTGCTATCATCATATTTAATTGTTAAGTTGGTAGTCGGTCGCCACCTAAATGAGGATCGTATCGAGGGGCAGAGGTCCACTAAGGTATCTCCTTCTCCCTGAACGCCCATGCCCCTAGCGCCAGCAGTAACACGGTCAATGCAGCTAGCACGATGGCTGAAATGGTCGGGTCGCCAGAGAACTCAGTGATGTTCCCATATGGGATGAGCTCGGCCCCAATCACCTTCAGATTGTAGACTATCGTGTACTGGCCTATCGCCCCAGGCAATGAGCCCACCAAGCTCTCCCAGACGAAGACGTACAACAAGCCGAGATAGATGGGCTGCTTGAGCAGCACGCCCATGGCCAGGAAGAGCGATGAGTACACGATGGAACCGATGACTAGAAGGAAGGCATAGGAGAGCAGCAATTCCAAAGCCTGGCTATCCACTTGGTCCTGGAGGAAGAAGCTGGACCAGCCTACCACGACCAGGATGACGAGCATCAGGGCCAGCACCACGATCAAGGACAGGTAGTAGCCGAGGTATGATGCGCGCCTGTCCATGGGTGATGTGAGCACCTGAGTGATGCTGCGGTCGTCGATCTCATTCCGAATCATCGACGCCCCGTAGATCAGGCTCATGACTGGCAATAGGAAGGACAAGATCAGCACATTGATCAATGTGCTGCCCAGGTCCAGGCTTACGCCCTCTTGGTTGGCCACGTATCCCATTACCACTGCCACCAAAGCGACCATCAGCGCCACCAGCACCCAACGGCGGTTCGTGAGCAATTTCTTGGATGAGAACCTGAACATCGCGCTCAGGCCGGTGATGCTCGTGCGCAGGTCCATGCTCACCACCCCGCCAGGTACTTGAAGAGCGATTCCAGATCATCGTCCAGGCTCCTCATGCTGTCCAGCTTGCATCCGGTCTCCTTGATCAAATCCGGGATGGAGTCGAAGAAGTCGTCCGGCCTCTCCACCTCGACCGTGAGGGCCTTCCGGTCCTTCCAGAGCTGCACGGACACGGTGTAGGGACGATCGACCAGGGCCTTGGCCAATTGGACCAGGCCTTCCCCCTCGATGATGATGTGGTGGGGATGGTTGCTCATCAACCCCCTTATCTCGGAGATGTTCCCGGTCGCCACGGCGCGCCCTTTGTACAACAGGGCGACATCATGCGTCATCCTCTCGACCTCGAACAGCACGTGGGAGGAGACGATGATGTCGTGGCCGTGCTCGCGGTTCAGGTCCTTGATCATGTCTATCAGCTCCTTCCTCACGACCGGATCTGTACCGCTCAGAGGCTCGTCCAGCAGTAGCAACTGAGGGTCGTGGAGGAGCACCCCGGCGACCTTAATCCTCTGCTTCATGCCCTTACTGTAACCCCCGATCCTCCGATCCGCGGCGGCGGTCATTTCCACCGTTCTCAGGACTTCCTTGGACCTGGTCGATAGCTCTTGTCCCTTCAGGCCGTGCAGGCCACCGGTCAGTCTCAGGAAGTCCGTGCCGGTCAGATCGGGTGGCAGGTACTCATAGTCGGGGCAGAAACCGATATCCTTCAGCTGGTTAGGGTTCTTCCATGGGGACTTCCCCATGACCCTTATCTCACCAGCGTTCACCTTGATGGTCCCCACCAGCAGCTTGAAGAAGGTGCTCTTTCCCGCTCCGTTGGGGCCGACGATCCCCATGATCCCCTTCTGAATTTCGATGTTGAAGTTGTTCAGCCCGATGACGTTACCATACCACTTGGAGACGTTCCTCGCGGTGACAACCTCGCCGTTCATTTCCCAACCCCCTTCCTTAGGACCTGATAGTAGGCGAAGGCCATGGGCGGGACGGTTAATACCAAGGCCATTGCGAGCAGCAGCCAGGCGTCGATGTCCTCTGGCAGGCTAACTCCAAAGATGACGTCAAAGGTAAAGAAAAGCACGTTGCCCGGGTCAAGGAGCTGCCAGTTGGGGTCGAACTGCGAGAATATGCCGGCCACGAGCCCGAGCACGAAGACGAACATGAAGGTGCCAACGGCAGCGTATGTCCTCCTTCTGGTCAGCGATGATATCATCATCCCGATAGGGATGAGGAATACGGTCGCTACGACGCCTGCCAGAACTGTCTCGAGGATCACTTCCATGCTAGAGAGGTAATCGGACCCGGACTGGGTGGCGGTGATCGAGACCGCAAGGATGATGGGGGGCAGCAATGCGAACAGGGCGAGCGTCTCGAACGCCCCGGCGAATTTGCCAATGATATAGCCTGCGGGCCTGAGGGCTCGTGACAGATACAGGACCAAGGAGCTGCTGCGCATATCCTCCGCCAGGAGGTCCGAGCACAACATGGAGACAAGGATGACGATGAATATGTAGAAGATCCCATTGTTCAACAGACTGGCCATCTGCTCGCCGGTCAAGGATTCGTGTGGCGTGATAGATAGGAAGATTATGTTCAGGCCGAAGGCGAGAAAGAAGCCGATTATCAGGACCGCCAGGAACCATTTGGACCGGAGGCTATGCCGCAGGATGCTATCGGCGATTACTAGGAAGCGGCGGGCATGCTCGCTCCTCTGCCCCTTCCAAGGCCTGTACTCGATGGGGTTAAGGCCCATCACCGCACCTCCTTGACCGCATCGATGAAGACGTCCTCCAAGGTGAATCGCTCCGGCAGATAGGATCTGATCTGCACCCCTGAGCTTTGGGCCATCTCGAATATCCTGGCGCTGCCTTCCCGATTGACGATCACTACCGTGAATTGCTTGAACTCCTCGGACGCGGAAACGACCTCTAGCTCCTTGGACAATTGCATGATGAAGAGCCTGAGCGCCTCGGGTTGTCCCCGCACCACCATCCTCTTGCGCTCGTTGCCCTGGGTGAGCAGCGCGTCTATGTCGCCCTGGGTGACGGCCTTGCCGTTCGAGATGATTATGACCTTCTTGCACACCTTCTCCACGTCATGCAGGATGTGAGAAGACAGCAGGATGGACTTGTCCGAGGCCGCGATCCGTCCGATTAGCTCGAGCATCTCCTCCCTCCCTTGCGGGTCCATCCCGCTGGTCGGCTCGTCCAGGAATATGATGCTGGGGTCATGCACGATGGCCTGAGCCAATTTGATGCGTTGCTTCATTCCCGTGGAATAGGTGGAAATGGGCCGGTAGCGCTGCTCGGTCAAGCCCACAAAATCAAGCACTTCGTGACTACGCGGGATTGAATCACTTTTAGACATGCCAGCGATCCTTCCCATGTAGGAGACCAGCTCCACGCCGGTCATGGACTCGATGAGGCAGTCATGCTCCGGCATGTACCCGATACGGTCTCGAATGCTAAGGCGGTCCTGGATGGAATCAAAGCCTGCAACAGTGACCTTTCCTTGCTGGGGTTTTAACAAGCCAAGCACAGCCTTGATGAAGGTGCTCTTACCAGAGCCGTTGGGGCCAAGGAGGCCCACGATGCCCTTGGGGACCTCCACCGAGAAATGGTCCAAGGCAGTGACCCGCCCATATCTCACCACCAGGTCCTCAGACACGATGTTGCCTTCCCCCACGGCCGTAGATTGGTTGGTAGATACCGGAGTGGCTGCGCCTGTGACCTCCTTCACGGCCATGCCTGGAGATTTCTTTTCGAATTATAAAAAGGGTGCAGAAGGACCGCTGCCGACCGCTTAAGGTGACCATGTCCTGGAGAGCCCACTATTGTGACTTGTCGCGTCGTGATGATGCTTGTTGCGGCGCTCCAGGCCATTTATTTAGTGTTGTGAGGTACAAGCTATGAGGGATGAGCAACAATAACCAAATCCTTGTTAATCATATGATAATTTGATCACACGAGAGGTTATCAATGCCGAGAAGGATTGTCGTTATTGGCGCGGGGGCTGCTGGCCTAACCGCAGCTTCTACAATCAGAGCCCATAATCCAGAAGCTGAAATTGATGTTTTCACCGAGGATGAGCACGTCGCATACTCACCGTGCGCGGTCATTTATGTCATTGAGGGCAAGATCAAGGACTTCGATTCGATAATCATGCATGACCCTCAGTTCTACAAGGAGGACCGCAACATACTGGTGCACACGAAAACCAAGGTAGTTGGTGTGGACGCGGAGAAGAAGACGGTGACATTGGTAGACGGGACCACCCATTTATGGGATGCTTTGGTTCTGGCGACTGGTGGAAAGATGTTCGTGCCTCCTGTTGAGGGGGCGAGGCTTCCTGGCGTCTTCAGTATAAAAAGTGTAAATGATGGTAAAGCCATCCAGGATGCGATCAATAAAACCAGCTCAGTTTTGATCGTCGGGGCAGGTGTAATCGGCCTGATGATGGCCGTCGCGGTCAGGCACCTAAGGAAGCAGGTTACGGTCTTGGAAATGCTTCCCAACGTAATACCGCGCATCATGGACGAAGATATGGCGGCTTTGGTCCAGCACTACTGCGAGGAGATGGGTATCCGTTTCGTCATGAACACCCCGATCGAGGCGATCAAAGGAAACGGTAAGGTGGAATCGGTCAGAGCCGGAGGAAAAGAATACCCATGTCAAATGGTGATAATGGCAACTGGTGTGAGGGCCAATCTGGAACTGCCGAATATGATGGGGCTCGAGATTGGTGCACTTGGAGCGGTACGAGTTAGTGCCACCCTGCAACCGTACAAGAAGGGGCGCTTGGTCAAAGATGTCTATGCGGCCGGAGATATGATCATGTGCCAAAGCGCGGCGACTCCGGGCCCGGCCATGAGCCAGCTTGGATCTAGTGCGGTCAGGCAGGGACGCGTCGCCGGCATCAATGCATCCGGGGGATACGCAACCTATCCAGGAGCGTTATCTCCCTGGGTTACCTATCTCGGGGAGTTACAGGCGGCGGGGACGGGGTTATCAAAGGGGCTGGCTGATTATTTTGGGATCAATATCGTAGAAGGAAAGGCGACCGGGCTCACCAAAGCACGGTACTATCCGGGCGGGAAGAAGATAACCGTCAAGATCATCGCTGACAGAGAGACGCACCGGCTCTTGGGAGCCCAGATCGTTGGTGGCGAGGACGTGACCGGTCGCATAAATTGGTTGACCGGAGCGATCCTGAAGGAAGTAACGGCTGAGGAGTTCGTTAACTCATTCGAGAACGCATACTGTCCACCGACCTCGATGGTTATGGATGTGGTCAATCAGGCTGCGGAAGTGCTGATGGTCAAGGTCAATGAAGAATATGCGACAAGAACACCGCCTCCCTGAGGAAGCAACGAGTCGATCATTCAATCAATAATTGTCTGGATGAGAGGTTGAGTGGGCTCAGCCGAAACCACACGCTCCTTGAGCCAGATGATGAAAATCGAAATTCAATTCTGGAGCTTTAACGCAGTATCAGCTCTATAAACCTCTTAACACTATTTTTCTTAAGGATTGACGTCGTTATTTACTTCAAGAGTTTTATTATGAGCGAGCTTAATTCTGACCAAGATAGAGCTTGAAATGCTCGCTAGATATCCCAATCCTCCCGACCACTTACCAAAGTGGAGAAAGCAAAAACAACAGATGCAATCAACATCGCTGGTGGGTCCTGATTCTCATATTGATCGAGTTGAAAGGTGCAGTGCAACTTCCCATATGTTCGAGCACGCCTAGTGATTCCAATTAACCTTCCTTCGTCGTTTGTATTCATGGTCGCCAATGAAAAAGTTCTAAAATCCTTGGAAATTTGGTTACAGATAATGCTATAAACCCTACCATCCTGGAGAATTAATTGCGTGGGGCTTAAGCACATCTCCAATCCATACTCTAGACGGCCAAATTCTTTCCAAGCTTCTTCACCAGAATTATCTTTCTTCTCTGTCAGACTAATTAAATACTCCTGTCGAAAGTCCTTCCTGGTACGATAATGATAAGGAATCCTTGGCGGCCTTATGATATGCATTACATACTCATGATTTGCGAAACTACCTGAAAAAATTATATCATTTCTTCCCGAAATAATAACTGAAGCGAAGACAGCACCATCATTAGTTAATTGATATTCCCTCTTCCATATCGATACGCGTCTCCAATTCAACAATTTTTTTGTCGGAACTTCTTTTCCCAATTCTATCATAGATAACCATCTTTCTTCTCTTAACTCCTAAATAAGTTCATGGTGCGAATCATCGCACTGGTAGCTATGGATGAAATAATACTTACAGATGGATATAACTGGCAGGAGTCCAATGGAATAGGACAGGGATTTTTACCAATTGGTAACCATTTAGGAAGTGGATTGTTCTTATCCCACCATTTACTTAATGCATTATTAAAATTCATGAAGGTATTATATTTAAATTCCAACTCGTCAACTAATAGACTTGAAAAGACCCCTCTCATAATGCCCTCAACTAACTCTTTTCCTGATAACGTTGTACCAAAACCACCAATTTCAGATTTTATACCAGGGAAATTGATTTTCTTAAAGATTCTACCTAAAATATATCCAGTAATTCCTCCTTTAACACCTTCAACAGTAGATTGTTCTAAATCTCCGGTTAAGAAATAGGTCTTTAAGAATGCATATTCGCCTGAAAGAAGTCCAAGCGTGACTCCTGGTCGTTGCAGCAATGTATTTTTGCCATATACAAGAATCAATGGAAATTCAGCCCAAGTGATGCCTCCAGCGAAGCCATATTTCCACCAGTTAGCTAAATCATTTTTCGTATAGGAATCCCACACACCCATCAAAAATCCTGCAGCAAAACAGATACCAATTGCCGCAGCCAAATGCCAAAACTTTCCAGTTGGGTCCACAAATTTTGTAGGGTTATTTCCACAGTAGACGTATCTATTCAATGTTAATGGATTAGAAACTCTTCCAAGCTCCGGGTCCAGCGCGTAGAACCTGCCCAGCTCCGGGTCGTAGTAGCGGGCGAAGAGGTAGACGAGGCCCGTGGAAGAGTCAAGCATCTCGCCCGCGTAGGTGAACTTGTCGGAGCCGGTGCTCGTGACCACCGGACCGAAGGGTTTGTAGGTCACAGCAGAGAACGTGGCCGAGCCTGGCCTTCCGTTCTGCAGCACCTTCCTTACCGAGCCGAGGGCGTCCGCCATTTAGGCCCACTTCTCCGACGGGGAGACGATGCGGAGCTCCTGCCGTCCGCCCAGGTAGATGTCCTTGTGGCCCTGGCTGTCAGTCGAGATGCAATTAACCGTGTTCGATGCAATACTTAGACCTAAGGGCATTATTTCCAAGTTGAATGCATCCTAGGCCGCCATCGTTCCGCCTCCATGGACCAGAGCATAATAAAAAGTGATTAGGGCGACGAACCAAGGACTCATTAGCCTACAATCATCCTTATTATATGTAAATTTAAATGATATTGGCGTTTTCAATAAGTTCAGAGTTGTATAACCTATTATATTCCGTTCTCCATCAAATAATACATATCCAATATTCTTGTTTAATTCTAAGAAAAAAACCGATCCATCCTTCAAGGTGAATTTGGATTTAAGGAGGTTCATATTATCGATAATCCCAATCACCCCATTGTTCAATTTATTGATGATCGTTGTCTGATCCGTCTTAGAACGATATTCTGCTATGATTGGAATTCCATCAAACTGCCCTTCGAAATCCCATCGGAATCTGCTCCTCAAATTCAAATCAGCGACTGTTCGGTCCTCGTATATCAATTTCCAATTTTTTGGTGCAATAAAAGAAGAGAATTTCCATTCCACTTCCAAGATGATAGGCATCGGCTTGTCTTTCAATTAATCCTTCCTCCATGAGTGATTATTTTGGCCTCCGGTTTATTCATACATTGATTTTGTGAATTCCCTAACTCCCAAACCTATTGGTATGCTGAATGCTCTTCCATAAGCAACAAGTAGTGAAGAAGTGGTGACCTTTGCTAATCCTAACGCAGTGGAAGGTTTCATTAGAGCCTCTCCTGCATATATTCCCTTCTCAGGGGTATATGCAGCGTTCTTGGCATTCATAAACACATTAGTAAATTTGTTAATTCCAGCAGCATAAGCAGTAGATGGCTGTTTGGAGCCGAATCGGGTCATTACCCCAGTCATTGTACCGCCTGAGGCAGCTCCTGAAAGAAAACCTGTAACGGCGCCGGTGATTCCACCCTTGTATATTCCTTCGACTGTTTTTTGAGGATCCCAATTAGAGTTGATGCCAGCTTCTAACCCGCCTTGAACCATGCCTCCAACTCCACCTGCCAGTCCCCCTACGCATGCCGCATTTAGAACTGTACTAGCGACCAAAGGTGTTGCAAGGCCAAAAGTAGCAGAAACTATACCTCCTGCAACAGCTCCGCCCGCAATACCGGCCAAGACATTCTGATGTGTTGCATATGCTAAAAGTCCACCAATGGCAGCCCCAATAATTATTCCTGCAATAATATGAAGAAGCTTGCCAGTTGGATCATTATGGATTAGTGGACTATTGGCACAATAAACGTATCTATTGAGAGTTTGAGCTTTATTAAGGTCTCCCAGTTCCGGGTCCAGCGCGTAGAACCTGCCTAGCTCCGGGTCAATGAGGCATACAATTCGATCCTCACGCCCGGGCCAGCTATAAGTGCAAAAAACGATATAATTGAATTCGAAAAATAATTGTCTGGATGAGAGGATGAGTGGGCTCAGCCGGATTCGAACCGGCGACCTTCTGCGTGTGAGGCAAACGTCATAACCGCTAGACCATGAGCCCGCGTGGTAGCGACAAAAACGAGCAAGAGGTATTAATCCTTAATGGTGGAAGGAATGACCAAAGGACTTGGTCGATTCGTGTCATTCCTCAGACATCCATCTTCTCTTGTCTAGCCTCTCTGGTTGGATGGAGCAATGTCCTGATCTCCTGCATTGGGTCTCTGAACCTAAACCTCCTCGCCCTAGTTTCTCCCTTCGTCTCGATGATCCCCTTTTCGACCAACTCTGATAGTCTGGCTCCAACTGTTTGCTCACCAAGGCCCTGAACCCAAGATTTCGCCTCGGACCTGGTGAACCACTCTCTTCTTTCCCTTGCCTTGACAAGAATGCGGCTTGACGCTTCATCAAGTTGCTGGGTGAGCAGGTCTTTGCTGGCCAGGGCCGTTACTGCCACCTCATAGCTTGCCAGGATGGCTTCAGTGAAGTAATCTAGGATTTCATGATAGTCGCACTTTTTCTCCTTCGCTGCATAGTCTGTGTACATTAGTATCTGATAATACAGGTCCTTGTCTCTCAGGAGCTGCTCATCGAACCTGCAGAGATGAGAGTTGTTCAGACCATTGCATTGCAAATAGATGTGGAAAAGGCTTCTGCCCGTCCTTCCATTGCCATCCTCGAACGGATGTATACTTTCAAACTCGTGGAAAAGGACGGTGGCGCCGATGACGGGATCGTAAGCCGTCGAGGAATGATTTATCCAGTCCAGCAATGCGGACATCTCCTCCTCAATGTGCTCCGGTGGGGCAGGAAGGAAAACCTCGCTATCGCCTTCTCTTATCGCGCTTCGAACCTTGCGATAGACGCCTTCCTCGGCCAGTTGCTCGGTGTCCATCAGCAGTAGTTGGTTGATTGAGCAAATCTTTTTCTTATCCCATGGAAGGCGGAATAGCTCGGGATAAAGCAGCACGAGGAGGTGATTAATCACTTCTTGGGTGGGTCCGTCAGGGCTCTCCTTCAATTGCCCTGAGAAGCTATTGCGGGTGATCCTCCTGACCTCGTCCAGAGATAGCGGGTTCCCTTCCAGAGCGGTCGACCAGTGAACGTTCGATGCGAACGCTTCCTCGATGAGTCGGAGGTAGTCAGATGGTTTTAGGACGAAACGACTCAGCTCAATGTCAAGTTCACGGATTCTTCTCGCCTTCTTGGCGAACGCATCAGGGACCCTAGCGCAGGGGAGGAAAGGCACTTTTCGCATGTGCCTCACTGGTGAGACATCTATCTCGAATATGTAGGGATACGATTGCCTAATTGACATAATAATTTTATCAAATTACATTATAATATAAATACTTTATCTAATTAACATATTAAATTAAGTTAATTTGACTGTTGAAAAGGCGTCTAAGAGAAAAACCTAACCTGTCACCCGTCTCACTCAGTGATCACTTGGGTGGCCCGGAACACACCATCGTTGAACAGCAGCGAGAAGTAGCCGGTCTTATGGTTGGTAGACCGCAGCTTGACCGTGCGAATCCGTCTCTGGATGTCGGTCTCGCCTAGCTCGTGGAGCTTCAAAGAAATGACGCCATCGGCCAGATAGCCCTCGTCGTACTTGTTCTGGAACATGGTCTCGGGCGAGGTCTCGGAGATTAGGAATGTGGTGATGCCCAGGTTGCGCAACCATTCGAAGAGGTAGAAAAGCTCGGTCCTGCGGTTCTCGCCCAGCTGCGCCGCCATCTCCAGGACGTCCAGCGAGTCTACCACCAGGATCTCGTAGCCCAGGGAGTGCTTCAGGGACTCGGCGTACATCTTGAACACCTGGAGCCAGGTGCCCTTCGCCGAGAGCTGCGTCAACGACTTGCGGATGAGCCCCAGGTCCAATATGTGGACGTACTCCTTGGCCTCCTCCTTGTCCATGCCCATAGCGTGCATCTGCTGCAGGAGGTTCTCCCTCGACTGCTCCAGGGTCATATAGACGCTCTTGATCTTGTTGTTCAAGGCGTTCTGATAGATCATGCTGTAGCAAAGCGACGATTTCATCGTACCAGGGGTCCCCGTGATCAGGACTACCTGACCCTTGGGTATGCCTCCCTGCAGCACCTCATCAAAATTCTGGACAAAGGTGCGCACTCGCTCAATGGGCAGACTAATCTTCCTCCCGCAGGCGTCTCATATGACCACGGAAGATAATATCCTTTTCTATCGGGAACTTCGAATTTTGATAACCAGCTAAGAGCCAGAGACCACCAAGGGGAGGGAGAATTTGAACTCCTGGCCGGTGTGATAGAACGCGTAGAATCGTGGATCGATTTGCATCCCGCGCATCTTGGTGCACCGCAGCCACCTGTACACTTTGGCGTTATCGAACTCCTTCAACTGCAGCTCGATCACGCCGTCCGCTAGATAGGTCTCGCCCTGCTTGCTGCACTCCAGGGCCTCTATGGGCCTCTCCGCGATCGCCATGACCGTGATGTTCAGGGATTTGAACCAATCGAAGAGGTCCATCATATGCTGGCGGGAGAAGTCGAACTGGGCTAAGCCCTTGAAGGACTCGAGGGAATCGAGCACGAAGAGGTCGAAAGGCATCTCTTCGTGGACGTTCTTGACGTAGCGCATCAATATCTGGCGCCAGTCTCCCTTCTCCCCCTTCATGGTGTTCCTCAGGTCCACCATGTCCACCACCATCATATTGTCCCCGACCTGGGCATGTGGCATGCCCATTCGGTCCATCTGCCGGATGATTGAATCCCGCTTCTGCTCGAGCGAGAGGTACATTCCCTTCTTGCCAGATAGCCGAACCGCGTTGTGCATCATATAATAGCAGAGCGTCGACTTCATCGAGCCCGGGCTGCCGTTGACGATGACCACATGGCCTGCGGGAATGCCTCCCCCTAAGATTTGGTTCAGTCGCTCGTCTTGCGTGCTGATGACCTCGAACTCCAGGTTTTCCTCCTTCATGGAGGTGAGGCGCATCTCACGGTCCAGCTGGTCCAAGGCCCTGCTGACGACCGCGGGGTCGAACTTGGGCGCCTCCATCTTGCGGATGATCTCCTCCGCATCGCTACCCGTCGGCGGTTCCACTTGGATCTTGGAGGCGACGTTGATTATCTGTTGCAGGGTCCGGAGGCGCTCCATCCGCTCCTCGATCTCCTGATCCAGGAGCTTCTTCTGGCGTGCACGGTCCTCGGCGATGTGAAGAGAGTACTCCTCGCTCATCTGGCGCAGCTTCTGGACATCGTCGACCATTTGGCCCGAGGTGGTGGCGTTCCCGTCCGCCTGGGCGATGATCTGATCCATGCGCTTGGCCATGGACTCGAGGGCTTCCTCGCGCTCCTGAAGTTGCTTCTCCCGTTCGTGCACCGTGGCCTCTTCGCCCTCATAGCGCTTCAGCGCCTCCTCCAGGGAACGGGTGTCGCTCTCCAGCTGCTCCAAGGAATGCGCGATTACCTTCTCCTTCTCCGCAAGCTCCAACTCCTTGCGTTCCAGCTGGCGGTCCTCTTCTCCGATGGAGGGCTCGGGGGTAAGTCGCTTTATTCCTCCCTTCTGCCTTTGCACATGGACCCCGCCAACTTTGGTTGTGCCAGAATGCGATGTCTTGCTCTCGGCGGTCGCAGCCTCGGTCGCCACCTTGACCCCAGAGAGTGAGACTTCGACCACTGGCGCCGTCGCTTCCACCAGGAGCTCCCCGCACCGGAAGCACTGTGTGTCGCTTGGCCTCACGCCTGAGCCGCAGCGCGGGCACTCGAACCGCTTGGCCATCAGGACCTCACTCCGAGATCACCTTGGTGATCTGGAACTTGCTGTTACCGAATAGCAACGAGTAGTAGGAGGGGTCGTGGTTGGTCTCGCGCATCTTGACGCAGCGGATCCTCCTCTGGGTCTCCACGTCCCTCACCACCTGCATCTTGAGGGTTATTATGCCATCGGACAGGTAGCCCTCGTCGAACTTGCCGTCGAGGAGGCGCTCCCCCGAGGCCTCGGAGATCAGGAAGACCGTGGCGCCGAGGTCTCTCATCCATTCGAAGAGGTAGAAAAGGTCCGTTCTCCGCTCCACGATGTCGGCCATGGTCTCGAGAACGTCCAAAGAGTCGATGACCATGATGTCGAACTTAAGGTTCTCCTTCAGGTTGGAGAGATAGGACTTGAAGACCTGCATCCAGGAGCCTCCAGTGGAGACCTCCCTCAACTTCTTCCTTATGATGCTCAGATCGAGGACGTGCAAGCGGTCCTTGACCAACTCCGTCTTCATGCCCATCTTCTCCATCTGCCGAAGAAGGGACTCGCGCGACTGCTCCAGCGTGACGTAGACGGCGGTCATCCCATTGTCCAGGACGTTATGGTACAAGAGATAATACGAGATCGAGGACTTCATGGTGCCCGGAGTCCCGGCCACAAGAACGATGTGATTGACAGGTACCCCACCCTCGAGCATTCGGTCAAAACCCTCGATGTAGGTCTTCAGCCTCTTATCCGAGCTCAAATCAGATTCCTCCACACCATGCCAAGCGATCGTCGCTCTAGACGGGTGGAAAAAATTGGATGTTCGATACAAAAACCTATTGCTATGAATTGCGCAGAACGATAATTGGCTACATGCCGCCCCGGATGACCAGCTTTCGCACGTATGGCTTGCATCTCTCGGCGATCGTCCGCACCTTGCCATCGTCCAAAGGCTTGATGACCGAAAGGTTGGGATCGATGGTGTTGCGCGGGCTGAAATGCTGGAGCACCAACTTCTTCGCGGTGCCGATGTAGGCCGCCATGCGCTCGTAGTCCTCGGGTTTGAGGAGGATGGGCACCATGGTGGTGCGGAACTCGTAATCAATGCCAGAACGCATGATGATCTCGATGGAGCGCTTGACCTGGTCCAGCTCCACCTTGGTGCCAGCCAGGTCATCATAGCTGTCGTCCAGAGGCGCCTTCAGGTCCATGGCCACGAAATCGATCAAACCGGAGTCGATCAGGTCCTTGAGCATTTCGGGATTGGTGCCATTGGTGTCCAGCTTCACCCTCATCCCCAAGCGCTTTATCCTCTTGACCAGCTCAGGCAGGTCCTGGTGGATGGTGGGCTCCCCGCCGGTGATCACTATCCCGTCCAGGAACTCGCTGTTATCCCTGATGTATTCCTCCACGAACTCGATGGGGACGTCCTCGTACTCCTCAGGCGTCAGGACCAGCTCGCGGTTGTGGCAGAAGGGGCAGCGGAAGTTGCACCCTGGAAGGAAGATGACCGCTGTGACGCAGCCGTCCCAGTCTAGGAGAGAGGTGCGGTTGAAGCCTTTTATTCGGACCATCTGAGACCCTTATCCGCCGGTTGCGTTTAATCGTGTCGCATGATCCTTTGCCGGGGGAGTGATAACCCCTTATCGCCATTGGGAATCGATGCGTTCGCAAAGCACGGAAGGAGCGAGGTCGGCCTTCGCCGATTTGCTTTCGAGCCAAGCAGCGCTGCCGCGGGTGCAGGTGTACACCGGACCGGGAGCCTCCCATTCCTGGATCTGGCTGGCTCAGGCATTGGAGGGCCTGGGTTGCCTAGGGGTTAGGTTCTGCGACCATCAAGACCTGCTCGTCGCCGAAAGACCGGATGTCCTGGTGATCTCAGGGGGGGACGCTTTCCGCATGGCCGAGGCGCTCGGTGGCGCCGGTCTGAGAAGGATATCGGAGTTCGTGGAAGGAGGTGGCACATATCTGGGGATATGCGCGGGCGCCTACCTCGGCCTGGCATCCGGCACCTCGCCCTTGCCATCCTTGCGCTTCTGTAGGTCCCCCATCACCAACTTCAGCGAGAATGGCGCGCCCCTTCCTATCGATGCTCGCAAGTATGCGGTCAGGTGCGGGGAGCGGGACGTTTTCCAGCCGCTGCGAGGACCGATGCGCATCGAGGTCGCTGGCCAGATAGTGGTGGCGCCACTGTTCGGGGGCCCCTGCTGGCGAGGGCCCGGGGACGCCGAGGGCATAGGACGATACCTGGGTTGGGAGGATGGGGCGAGGGTCCTGGTACCTGAGCCCTGGGCCAGAGAGGTGACCTGGAACAAGGTGGCGGTCCTGCAGAAGACCATAGGAAAAGGCAGGGCCGTTCTCCTAGGACCTCATTTCGAGCACCCGGACCACCCCGCGGCGCACGCAATTTTGGCCGCCTTCGTCCTCGAGGCCCGTCGTTCAAAGTTCATTCCAGAAGCCTATCAGACCTCGAATCGCGACGTCATCGGGGTCCGCCGCGCCCTTTCCGAGGCCAGGGTCGCCTACCGGGGGTTGGAGGGGGCGCAGTGGAGGATAGGCAACAAGGTCTGGGAGCATGAGAGGATCGGATACTTCATCAATGCCATGTGGGAGAGGGTGGACTCGCTCGATGCTCAGGGCAATGCCTTCGTCCCACCGGAAGGGACGGAGGACGAGCTGCGCTCCGTGGTCCGGATGGTTCGTGCCGTCAGGAGAGGGCTGCACCTGGAGCAGGACACCACCTCCGAACTGGAGCAGCTGGTCGAGGCGCTCTCCTCGGTCTCTGCCTCCTATTTCAACTCCTACTTCGAGTGGAGATTGGCCAGCGGCAAAAAGGCGGTGCGATGGGCCTAAGCGAACTTTTTTGTTGTGCCAATCGGGTAGGTGAGGGTTCAGAG
>Ga0209254_10001299_pt1 | contig 22184 bp, 19 predicted proteins | sample FrelakmetDIP11DI_FD_187148 | JGI IMG/M metagenome (GOLD analysis project Ga0209254, IMG submission 187148) | Freshwater lake sediment microbial communities from the University of Notre Dame, USA, for methane emissions studies - DIP11 DI (SPAdes)... | ecosystem: Environmental > Aquatic >...
GGCGGCGGCGACGGCGGCGGCGATTGAGTGCTCGCCGAGGCGGGTACCGTCGCGCTGTTCCTCCCCGCGCAGTCGTGCACTACCAGAAGCGGACGCAGTCGCCCTTCGCGACGACCGGACCCGTGGGCTGCCCGGTGCGCGACCCGCCTTCGGGCTCGACGCTCACCGCAAGCCACGGCACGTCGGCGAACGTACGTTCCACCGCGGCAGCGAGGCGGATCGGCGCCGGCGAGGCCTGCGGCAGGACGCCGAGCGACACCGGCGCCTGTCCGGGACGCGACGAAAGGGCCCAGAGCTCGTAGCTCTTCCCGGGCTCGTGGTGCATGCCCTCTGTCTTGATCCAGAGCTCGCTGGAACCGCGCGGCGCGAAGGCCATCACCTTCATGGTGCGGCCCGAGTCCTCCATCATCGCCATGTAGGACGGCCGCATGGCGACGCGGTCCTCGAGGGGCGCCGGGCGCTGCAGGGCGATGCCGAGCGCGAGCGCTGCCGCGAGGCCGGAGGCCACGAGGCCCCAGTTGCGCCAGAAGGCGAGGCTGTTCCAAAGACTGCCCTGCGAGGTTGGCGCCGCCGCGCTCGCCGCGACGCGGCCCGCGGTGGCCCGCGGCGCCGGCGCGATGCGCGCCTCGATACCACGCCACACGCGCCGTGGCGGCTTCACCTCCGCGATGGCCGCAGTCATCGGGTTGAGCCGTGCCTCCCACTCGCGCACCGCGCGCGCGAGCGCCGCGTCCTCGCGCAACCACGCCTGGAAGCGCGCACGCGCCGGACCGCGCAGCGTGCCGAGCACGTACTCGGCCGCGAGGCGTTCCTGCAGCTCGGGCTTGTCGCGATACCTCAACGTCTTCCCTCATCCGCGATGCCGGCCCGTCGCCGCCCATCGCGCTCCCGCCTTCCCACGCGCGCCCTCACGCGCGCCCGGCAACACGCTCTACGTGATACGCAAGCTCACGCGACGCCGAGCGTGCCGAGACATCCCTTCAACCGTTCCAGCCCGCGCCGGATCCAGGTCTTCACCGTGCCCAGCGGCTCGCGCGTGTGTGCCGCGAGCTCGCTGTGCGTGAGGCCCCGGAAGAACGCCAGCATGATCACCTGCCGCTGCTTCGCCTCCAGCCGTCCCAGGCATTCCGCGATGGCGCGCGCGTCGGCGCTCGCAGCGAGTCTCGCGAGCGGTCCCGGGTCGTCGCCGGCGATCTGTTCCAGGGGATCCATTTCGTCGTCTGCGGCGGCCGAGACGGTGTCGAGCACCGGCCGGCGCAGCAGGTCCAGGCAGCGGTTGCGGACGATGCTCGTCATCCAGGTCATCGGCGAGGACAGCGCCGCGGAATAGGTCGCGGCGTTGTTCCAGATGCTCACGTAACAGTCCTGGAGCACCTCTTCCGCCCAATCCTCCCGGCGCAAGATACGCACCGCGACGCCGAACAGTTTCGCCGACGTGGCCTCGTAGAGGCGGGCGAACGCGGCTTCGTCGCGGCGGGCGGTGGCGGCGAGGAGGGACTTGAGCTGTTCGACGTCGGCCGGCGACATGCGCTCAGGCCGGGCGGTTCTTGTGCCAGAGCACGTCGCCAGAGCCCCCGGCGCGGTTGATGATGCGGCCGAGGATGAACAGCAGGTCGGAGAGCCGGTTGAGATAGACCTGCGCCCGCGGCGACACGCCCTCAGCGGCGGCGAGGTGGACGACGGCCCGTTCGGCGCGCCGGCACACCGTGCGCGCCAGATGGGCGAGCGCCGCGGCCCGCGTGCCGCCGGGCAGGATGAACTCCTTGAGCGGCGCGAGGCTGCTGTTGTGGTGCTCGATCTCGGCCTCGAGCCGCGCGATGCGGCTCTCGGCGAGCGCATCGAAGCCCGGTACCGCGAGCTCGCTGCCCAGGTCGAAGAGGTCGTGCTGCACCTCGACGAGCAGCGTGCGCACGTCCTCGGGCAGCGACTCGGCGAGCAACACGCCGAGCGTCGAGTTCAGCTCGTCGACGTCGCCGAGCGCCGCGATCCGCGCGCTGTCCTTGGCGACACGCGACCCGTCGCCGAGGCCGGTCTCGCCGCGGTCGCCGGTGCGGGTGGTGATCTTGGAGAGGCGATGCCCCATGGGACTGGTCTCGAAGGACGCGTCACGCCATCGGGCGGCGGTGCGGAAGCGCTCTGCCGCGAAGCTCCGTACCCCGTGACGCGGCCGCACTATAGCATCGCTCGCAGGCGACCCTCCCGGAATCCAGACGGCGGACATCCGCAGGCCCCCGCGCGTCGTATCTCGCCGGGCGGGCAGCCGCCAGCAGGCCGGCGCGCCAGTCCGGTCGGGCGTCCGGGGCTGCTCGCGCAGCCCGCCGGCGGGCTTGTGCTACAAACGCGGGCCCGCGCGTGCTCCGGGCCGCCGTCATCATCTCGGCGGCGGCGCGGGCGGTCACGAGGAGTGCCCCCACGATGCCCCGCCGCTGGCTCCTGCTCGTCGTCGTCGCCGCGCTGCTCGCGGCCTTTCTCCTGCTCGACCTCGGCCGTTACCTGAATCTCGAGCTCGTGAGGTCGCAGCAGGCGGTGCTGCGCGGCTGGTACGAGTCGCAGCCGCTCGCCACCGCCGCGGCGTTCTTCCTGCTCTACGTCACGATCGCGACGCTGTCGCTGCCTGCGGCATGGATCGTCACCGTTGCCGCGGGCGCGATCTTCGGCCTGCTCGTCGGCACGGTGATCGTCTCGTTCGCGTCGAGCATCGGTGCGACGCTCGCGTTCCTCGGCAGCCGTTACCTCTTCCGCGACGCCGTGCAGGCGCGCTTCCACGAGCGGCTCGCGGCGGTGAACCGCGGCATCGAGCGCGACGGCGCGCTCTACCTCTTCACGCTGCGGCTCGTGCCGCTGCTGCCGTTCTTCGCGGTGAACCTGCTGATGGGGCTCACGCCGATCCGCACCGGCACCTACTACGTCGCGAGCCAGCTCGGCATGCTCTTCCACACCACCGCCTACGTCTATGCCGGGACGCAGATCGCGCAGATCCGCTCGGTCCGCGACGTGTTCTCCCCGGGACTGCTGCTCGCGTTCGCGGCGATCGGCGTGCTGCCGCTCATTGCCCGCAAGGCGATCGACCGGCTGCAGGCGCGGCGCGTCTACGCCGGCTGGCCGCGACCGGCGCGCTTCGACCGCAACCTGGTGGTCATCGGCGCCGGCTCGGCGGGCCTCGTCGCCGCCTACATCGCCGCCGCGGTACGCGCGCGCGTGACGCTCGTGGAAAAGCACCGGATGGGCGGCGACTGCCTCAACACCGGCTGCGTGCCCTCGAAGGCGATGATCCGCACCTCGCGACTGCTCGCATCGCTGCGGCAGGCGCGCGCGCTCGGACTGCGTCGCGCCGAGGCTGACTTCGACTTCGGCGAAGTCATGGAACGCGTGCAGCGGGTCGTGGCGCGCATCGAGCCGCACGACTCGGTCGCGCGCTACTCGGCGCTCGGCGTCGAATGCGTCCAGGGCGAGGCGACGATCCGCTCGCCCTGGAGCGTCGAAGTGCGCGCGGCGGACGGCACGCAGCGCACCCTGACGACGCGCGGGATCGTCATCGCTGCCGGCGCGCGGCCGCTGGTGCCGCCGATCCCTGGGCTCGAGGAGATCGGCTACCTGACTTCCGACACGGTGTGGAGCCTGCGCACGCTGCCGGCGCGCCTGCTCGTGCTCGGTGGCGGACCGGTGGGCTGCGAGCTCGCGCAGGCGTTCGCGCGCTTCGGCGCGAAGGTGGTGCAGGTGGAGAAGGCGCCACGGATCATGACGCGCGAGGATCCCGAGGTGTCGGTGTCGGTCACGGAACGCTTCCGTGCCGAAGGCATCGAAGTGCTCGTCGGGCACGAGGCGAAGCGCTTCGAGCGCGACGCAGGCGAGAAGGTGCTCGTGGCCGAGTGCGAGGGTCGCGAAGTGCGGATCGCCTTCGACAGTGTGCTCCTCGCGCTGGGCCGGGTTGCGAACACCGCCGGCTACGGGCTCGAGACGCTCGGCATCCCGGTGAGCGGCGCGCGCCGCATCGAGGTGGACGAGTTCATGGCGACGCGCTTCCCCAACATCTACGCCTGCGGTGACGTCGCGAGTCCCTATCAGTTCACGCACGTCGCCGCGCACACCGCCTGGTATGCGGCGGTGAACGCCCTGTTCGGCAGCTTCCGGCGCTATCGCGCCGATTTCGACGTGATCCCGTGGGCGACCTTCACCGATCCCGAGGTGGCGCGCGTGGGCCTGAACGAGACCGAGGCGAAGGCGAAGGGGATCGCCTGCGAAGTCACCCGCTACGGGATCGACGACCTCGACCGCGCCATCGCCGACGGCGCCGCGTACGGCTTCGTCAAGGTGCTCACCATGCCGGGCAAGGACACGATCCTCGGCGCGACGATCGTCGGCGAGCAGGCGGCCGAGCTGATCGGCGAGTTCGTCACCGCGATGCGCCACGACATCGGCCTCAACCAGATCCTCGGCACCATCCACGTCTATCCGACGCTCGCCGAGGCGAACAAGTACGTCGCGGGGAACTGGAAGCGCGCGCGAGTCACGCGCGGCCAGTGGGCGGTGCTCGAAGCGTTCCAGGCGTGGCGGCGCGGCGAGACAGGCGTGGCCGCGCTGCTCGGGCGCCTGCCCGCGCTGTTCTCGGACAAGCGCCGCGCGTACGACGACCCGGCGCTCGACAAGGCGTAAGCGCAATGCAACCCGGTCTCGATCGCGACACGCGTTGGCTGCGCTTGGGGCGCGCCACCCGCAGCGCGGCGCGCGCCGTCGCTCTGGCCGTCGCTGCCTTCCTCGCGCTCGCGTGGACGCCTGCTCGCGCCGACGGCTTCGATCGCACGCATGCCGCCTGGTCGGCGCTGCTCGCGAAGCACGTGGTCCTCATCGACGCGGGCAAGGCGTCACAGGTGAGCTACGCGGGATTCGCCGCGGATCGCGCTGCCCTCGCGGCCTACCTCGGCGCGGTCTCGGCGGTGACGCCGGCCGAGCTCGAGAGCTGGCCCAGGGCCGACCAGATGGCGTTCCTCATCAACGCCTACAATGCCTTCACGATCGAGCTGATCCTCACCAGGTATCCGGACCTCAAGTCGATCCGCGACCTCGGCAACGTCGTGTTCAACAGCCCCTGGAAGCGGCGCTTCTTCACGCTGCTCGGCAGGCCCCAGCACCTCGACGGCATCGAGCACGAGACGCTGCGCAAGGCCGGCGTCTATGACGAGCCACGCATCCACTTCGCCGTCAACTGCGCCTCGGTGGGCTGCCCGATGCTGCGCGAGGAGGCGTACGTCGGCAGCCGTCTCGACGCACAGCTCGAGGACCAGACGCGGCGTTTCCTCGCCGACCGCAGCCGCAATCGCTATTCGACGGAGCGCGCCGCGCTCGAGGTGTCGCCGATCTTCGACTGGTATCGTCAGGACTTCGAGAGCGGCTACGGCGGCGTGCGCTCGCGCGAGCAGTTCTTCGCGCGCTACGCGGCGCTGCTCGCGGATCGCCCCGACGAGCGGGCCGCGATCGCGAGCGGCAAGGTGCCGCTGCGTTTCCTCGAGTACGACTGGCGGCTGAACGACGTGCCGCGCGCGAAATGAGTCGGCCGTACCGGAGCGCGGCGCGCGTCCGCGCAGCGAGGAGCGGTCGGCTCTCGACGCCGGCGCGCGACGACGCGCGACTGTCCATCGTCGTTCCGGCGCTGAACGAAGCGGCAGGCATCGAGGCGGCGCTCGACTCGCTCGCGCCGCTCGTCGCCAGAGGACACGAAGTCATCGTCGTCGACGGCGGTTCGAACGACGCCACCGCGGCCCGCGCCCGCGCGAAGGGTGTGCTCGTTATCGGCGCGCCGCGCGGCCGCGCCAGCCAGATGAACGCCGGCGCCGCGCGCGCGCGTCACGACACGCTTCTCTTCCTGCACGCCGACGGCCGTCTTCCCGCGGACGCGGACCGTCAGGTGCTCGCCGGTCTCGCGGCGTCGGGTCGCGCGTGGGGACGGTTCGATGTCGCGATCGCCGGCCGGAGCCTCTGGCTGCGCGTCGTCGCCTGGTTCATGAACCGCCGCTCGCGCATCACCGGCATCGCCACCGGCGACCAGGCGATGTTCGTGCGCCGCGATGCGTTCCGGCGCGTCGGCGGCTTCCCGCCGATCGCGCTCATGGAGGACATCGAGCTCTCGCGCCGCCTCAAGCGGCTCTCGCCGCCGCTCTGCCTCGCGGCGTGCACGGTCACCTCCGGCCGCCGCTGGGAAGCGCAAGGCGTCTCGCGCACCATCCTCCGCATGTGGCGGCTGCGGCTCGCGTACTTCCTCGGCGCCGACCCGGAGCGTCTGCGGCGCGCGTACGAGCGCGCGTGACCGGCCATGACGCGCGCATCGGCTGCGGCGATGCGATGAAGCTCCTCGTGTTCGCGAAGGCGCCCGTGCCCGGCGAGGTGAAGACGCGCATCGCCGCCGAGATCGGCGCCGTCAACGCGACGCGGCTGCACGAGGCGCTCGTCGGGCGCACGCTCGCCGTCGCGGTGGCGGCCGACCTCGGCGACGTCGTGCTCTGCTGCGCGCCCGACGTGTCGCATCCGTTCTTCGCGCGGATGCAGCGCGAGCTCGGCGTGGCGCTCGAGCCGCAGACCGGGGCCGACCTGGGCGAGCGCATGGCGGCGGCGCTCGCGCGTCACCGTCCGGCCGTGCTCGTCGGCTGCGACTGTCCCGTCCTCTCGTCCGCACACCTCCAGAGCGCGGCGCAGGCACTTGCGTCCGGCGCCGATGTCGTGCTGACGCCGGCCGAAGACGGCGGCTACGTGCTGGTCGGCGTCCACGCGCCGCAGTCCGGGCTCTTCGCCGGCATGACGTGGGCTCATGAGAGCGTCATGGCAGAAACGCGTGCGCGCGTCGCCGCCCTCGGGCTGAGCTGCGTCGAACTGGAGACGCTGTGGGACCTCGACCGGCCGGCCGACCTGCGCCGTCTGCGCCGGCTGGCGCCCGCGTGGCTCGGCCGCGAACGCGACGCCTGAAGCGATCGCGCCGACGATGAAGCGTCTGGTGCTCGCCGGCGGCGGCCACGCGCACGTCGAGGTGTTGCGGCGCCTGCGCGCCGCACCGCTCGAGGCGGCCGAGGTCGTGCTCGTTTCGCCGCACGCCGACACGGCGTACTCGGGCATGCTGCCGGGCCTCGTCGCCGGCCTTTACGAACGGCACGAGACGCACATCGCGCTGCCGCCCCTCGTGCGCTTTCCCCGCGCGCGTTTCGTGGCGGGGAGCGTCACGGCAATCGACGCGCGAGCGAACGCAATCGTCGTCGATGGCCGCGACCGGATCGAGTACGACGTGCTGTCGGTCGACGTCGGCTCCACGCCCGCCAACGCCAACGTCCCGGGCGCTGCGGAGCACGCGGTCGGCGTGAAGCCCGTCGATGCGTTGCTCGTCCGCTTCGCAGCGCTCGTCGCAGCGGCAAAGGCAAGGAGCCTGCGGCGGGTTGCGGTCGTGGGCGGCGGCGCGGCGGGGGTCGAGATGCTGCTCGCGATGCAGCATCGGCTCGCGTCCGACGGCGTGCGCGACCTCGCGTGGACGCTCGTCACCGACACGCCGGTGCTGCTGCCGACTCACGCGCCGCGAGTGCGGCGAATCTTCGCGGACGTCCTCGCTGCCCGGCGCGTCGACGTGCGTCTGGCCTGGCGCGTGAGCCGCGTGCTGCGCGGACGCGTGGAGGGCGGCGCGACGTCGCGCGAGGCGATCGAGGCGGATGCGGTCGTGTGGGCCACGGGTGCCGGCGCGCCCGCGCTGCTCGCCACCGCGGGGCTCGCGCTCGACGCGGCGGGCTTCATCACGGTCGGCGAGACGCTGCAGTCCACGTCGCACGCGAACGTCTTCGCCGCGGGCGACGTCGCGACCATGGTCGGACATCCGCGGCCGCGTTCGGGCGTCTTCGCGGTCCGCCAGGGTCCGCCGCTCGCGCACAACCTGCGCGCCGCCGTCACCGACGAGTCGCTGGTCCGGTACATCCCCCAGCGGCGCGCGCTCGCGATCCTCACCACCGGCGGCCGGTACGCCGTGGCGACGCGCGGCGACTGGGCACTTGCGGGCGGCTGGGTCTGGCGCTGGAAGGACTGGATCGACCGGCGGTTCATGGCGCGTTACGCGGCGCCGGGGTGAGCGACCGAACCTGCCGCAGCCGGCGCCGCGAGCCGATGCGACTGCGCGGAAATTGATCCACGGTGTGGCCGTTCCCGGCGCGGGCAACGCTCTGCGCAGAGCTCCGGCCCGGTGGACATGCGGCGCGCACGTCGTGAGCGCCCGGGTTCGCCGAAGGCGCTTTGCCGCTGGCGCGGCGTCGCGTTGCAGCCCGACAGCGCTTGCTTCACACTGCCGCGATGCCCGCCGTCGCTGCGTCCTCTCTCGTCATCCGCCCGGCACGGCCGGACGACGCGCCACGTTTCGCCGCGATCTACGGGCACCACGTGCGGACCGGGGTTGCGACTTTCGAGACCGAGGTGCCCGACGACGTCGAGATGGCGCGCCGTCTGCACGATCTCACCGCGCGCGGCTTTCCCTGGCTGGCTGCCGAGCGCGACGGCGAGTTGATCGGGTACGCGTACGCCGGCCCGTTCCGACCGCGCGCCGCCTATGCGCATGCGGTGGAGGACTCGATCTACCTCGACCCACGGGCGACCGGCAGAGGCACAGGCACCGCGCTTCTCGAAGCGCTCGTCGCCGCCGCCGCTGCGGCCGGCTTCCGGCAGATGATCGCCGTGATCGGCGACAGCGCCAACCTCGCTTCGATCGCCGTGCACGCGCGCTGCGGCTTCGCGCCGGCCGGGACGTTACGCGCAGTCGGGTTCAAGCTGGAACGATGGGTGGACACCGTGCACATGCAGCGGGCACTCGGCGAAGGCGACCGCTCGCCGCCCGGGGATCGCGGCGCATGAGACGCCATCACGACATGGGCGGGCTGCCGGCGGGAGCGTGCGTGCGCGACGCGCACGACCATGCGCCGTGGGAGAAGCGGGTGGATGCGCTGATGATGCTGCTGTCATCGCGGGAGCGGCGTCTGCTCACCGTCGACGAGCTGCGTCGCAACATCGAGGACCTCGGCGCGCATGCCTACGACGCGCTCGGCTACTACGAGCGCTGGATGCACGCGATCGCGCAGACGCTCCTGCAGCGCGGCGTCCTCACCATCGAGGAGATCGCGTCCGCGCTCGCGGGTGGTGCGGATCCGCGATTCGCTCCCGGCGCCGCGAGTGGCGCCGCACCGCAGGGGCGCGTCGCGAGACCCGCTGCAGAGGAGGCGCGCGAGCCTCGGTCCGGGAAGGCGCCGGGCACGGTGATGCCGCGCTTCGGCGTCGGCGACCGCGTCCGCGTCCGCGCCTACGATCCGCCCGGTCACGTGCGCACGCCTTGGTACTGCCGCGGCCAGGGGGGCTGTATCGAACGCATCTGCGGTGCGTTCGCGAATCCGGAGGAGCTCGCCTACGGACGCGACGGCCTGCCGGCCCGGCCTCTCTATCGGGTGCGCTTCGACTGCCGCGAGCTGTGGACGGACTACGGGGGCTCGGCGGACGACGTCGTCGAGATCGAGATCTACGAACACTGGCTGGAGCCGGCGTGACGGCGAGCGACGGCGCGAACGGCGGCGCCGAGCGGCCGGTGCACGACGACACGCGCGGCTACTATCGCCGCCTGCAAGGCGCGGTCGAGGAGTTGCTCGTACTCAAGGGGATCTTCGGCACTGCGGACGTCGCGCGCGAGGTGGTGGCCATGGAAGCGCGCAGCCCGGCGCGCGGGGCACGCATGGTCGCGCGCGCATGGCTCGATCCCGGCTACAAGGCGCGCATGCTCGCCAGCGGCCCGGCCGCTGCGGCGGAGCTCGGACTCGAGATCGGCCCGCTCCGGCTCGTGGTCGTCGAGAACACATCGGACACGCACAACGTCATCGTGTGCACGCTCTGCTCGTGCTACCCGCGGATGCTGCTCGGCATCCCGCCCGAGTGGTACAAGAGCCGCGAGTACCGGTCGCGCACGGTGCGCGAGCCGCGCGCGGTGCTCGCCGACTTCGGGCTCGACCTGCCGGACACGACGCGCATCCGCGTGCACGACTCGACGGCCGACATGCGCTACATGGTGCTGCCGATGCGCCCCGAAGGGACCGACGGCTGGAGCGAGGCGGAACTTGCGGCGACGGTCACCCGCGACAGCCTGATCGGGGTCGGCGTGCCGACTGTCCCGCCGCGGTAGGCGGTCCGCGTCGGGACTCGCGGAAGGGAGCGAGACCGGCCGCGCCAGGGACGACGTTCGCGACGCTCGCGCACCGCTATGCCGGTCTCAGTACCCGACTTCACCGTCGTCGCCGCCTGGCACGAGCGCGTGCATCGCGACCCCCGCGCAGGCGTGGCTGCGACAGACGATCGCGACGCTGACTGCCGCCTGGGTTCAGGCGAAGTTGCCGGCGGCCGAGGCGGTGCGGCCGCGAAAGGCCGCGTGATGCGGTTTGTCCGCCACGGCGCCTCGATCGCGCTGTCGCTGCTGGCCGCCGGCTGCACGACGCCCGGCCCGAGCTCGCCGGACGCGACGCGCGCAGCAGCAGGCGCATTGCCGCAACCTCATGTACGAGAACCGGCGCATCGTCGGTCGCGGTCCGCCGAACTGGAACATGTACGACCACTGCATGCGCGAGGCACGCAGCAGGGCGGCGGCGGGCGAGGCGTCGCGCAGTCCGTAACGGCGCGGACCCGCGAGGGGCCGACTTGCCAGCGCGGTGGCGAACGCTGCGTTCGGCGCCGTCTTCGTCGGCAGTGTCCCACGCGCGCGGGGCTCGCGCGTTCCTGCTGCCCAAGACGCGGAGACCGTTTACTGCCCGCGCGGTGTCGCGAGCGCTGGCTCAGAAGATCGGCTCGTTGTAGACCACGAGCACGTAGCCGATGGCGAGCATCGCCAGGACCGAGACGATCCCGGCCGCGCGCGCCTGCGTGCCGCTGCCGTCGTCGGCGAGCCGCAGCTCGAGCCAGCGTCCGACCGCCATGATCACCGCGAGCAGACCCATGACGAGGTGCGTCGACTGGATCAGGTAGTCGGTCTTGATCTCGAACGGCAGGTGCGCGTGGGTCACGAGCAGCAGCCCGCCGAGCGCGCAGAGGAGCGGGAACATGAAGCGCAGCCTGCCGTGCGCGCTCGCTCGCGCCCGCGCCCGCGTTTCCAGTGCGCCGAGCGTGAACGCGAGCAGCGTCGCGAGCCGGTGCTGCAGCACCTCGGCGTTGCCGAGCGTGCTCTCCCAGAAGCCGATCGGACCGAGGGGCCAGCTTTCCGCATCGCTGCGGAAGAAGAGGAAGAGCCCGAGGAGCATGAAGCCCGCGGGCCAGAAACGCGCCCAGGCGAAGCCGGGCAGATAGGAGAGGAGTGCGATGGCTCCCATCGCGACCAGAAACATGCCGGCGACGTTGTGGTTGTAGTCGGACCAGGCCGCCGCAGCCGCCGAGGGCACCCGGTCGACGATCGCCAGGCGCCCGGCCTCGCCTGCGAGCAGCGCCGCGTGGGTCGGCGATTCGAGCGTCGGGATCCGTGGACGGAACATCGCCAGCACCTCGCCGGCAGTCGCGGTCAGGCTGCGGATGTCGACTGCCGGCGGCATCGACGCGAGCGACGCGGCAACGAAGAGGATCGTCACCAGCACGAAGGTTTCCGATTCGACGTAGCGTGGCACCCGCGTCGCCGCGGCGGCCGATGCGCCGCGATGCAGCCGCCGCCCGGCGCGGAAGTTGAGCGCAGCGAAGCCGAGCGCGAGCGCGAGCAGGAAGAGCTTCGCGGAGACGAGGCTGCCGTAGCCCGTGCCCACCATGCCCTCCCAGCGGCCGACGTAGGTGAGCGTGAGCACGAGCCCGGTGACGAGTAGCGCCGCGACGGCAACGATGCCGAGCGTCGCGAAGCGCGAGACCGCTTGCGGCCAGAACGCGCGCGCCGCGGCGTCGTGCCTGGAGAGCCGCCACAGGCCGAGAAGCTGAAGCACGCAGCCCACCCACACCGCCGCCGCGAACTGGTGCGCCACGGTCAGCGCCATCAACGCGCCGCGGTGCTCGAAGCGTCCCACGGCGTGCACGAGCCATGCGCCGGCGAGCACGAGCGGCAGCGTGAGCCAGGCGATGCGTCGCCACGCACGCACGTCGCCCGGCGCCGCGATGGCCGCCTTCGCGAGGTGAGCGATCGCGAAGGCGAGCAGGGCGCGCACGATCCCGGCCTGCACCTGCACCGTGCCGAAGTAGGCGTCGACCGGCAGCTCGCCGAGGGCGGAAGCGAGCACGAGCGCCTTCGTCCCGAGCTTGACGAGCTGCATCGTGCCGAGGACGAGCGCACCGATGCGAACCCACCGCGCACATTGCCCGGATAGCGCCGGGTCGGGCGACGGGTCGCGGGCCACCCTGAGCATGTAGAAAGCCCACAGCACTGCGCCGATGACCACGGCGAGCGCGACGAGGATGATGCCGCCGGTGACGTCGTCGACGAAGTTGCCGACGCCCTGCACGTAGACCGTGGCGTTCATGGTCGGCGCGCGCCTCGCAGGCTCATCGCCCGCTGCCGGGCGCCGCGCCCGACGGATCTCCTGCGAATCCTGCGCGAGTGCGAACGCCGCACGCCGGCATCATGAGCGGGCCGTCGCTTCACCGCGCAGCGACGCGGAAGCGGATGATCTCCTCCGTCAGGTGCCCGTCGGCCGCGAACACCCGGCACTTCAGCGCGTACTCGCCTTCGCCGAGCGCCGGCAGGTCGACCGCGAGCGTCCCGGGTCGGGGTCCGGAGGCGATGGCGACCGGCGTCTGCACGTCGCCCTTCGACACGAGGAAGACCTTCGAGAGGCCCGGCTCGATGCCGCTGTTGAAGGCGAGCACCACGCGCGCCGGCGTGTTGGGCCGGATGGGCCGTTCCTTGAGGGACGTTTCGGTGATGACGGCGTGGGCGAGCGCCGACCCCGGCGCAAGAGGCAGCGCGAATGCCGTCGCCACGATCGCGAGGACCGCGCCTGTGCTGCGCACGCGAGCCAGCCAACCGCCGAGTCCCTTGCAGTTGTGCCGCTGGCCCATCAGGCGCTCCCCGCCTTGGCCTTGAGGGCGTGGCCGGCGAGCGTCCGCCCGAGGTCCCAGACGGCGCCGGGGACGCGGTGACAGTCGGCGATCGTCGCGTCGAGCGCACTCACCATCCATTGCCGGTCGCGCTCGCCGATGACGAGCGGCGGCAGCAGCTTGATGACGTTCACGCCGTGGCCGGCGGTCTGCGTGAGCACGCGGTGCTGCTTGAAGAGCGGGATCGCGACCATCTGGCAGAAGAGGCCCTTCGACGCCGTCTCGAGCATGCCCCACGCGGCCTTGAGCGCGAGGCTGCGCGGCGCGCCGAACTCGAGGGCGATCATCAGGCCCTTGCCGCGCACCTCGCGCAGCAGCTCGTGCCGTCCGGCGAGCGCCTGCAGGTCGCGGAGGATCGCATCGCCCATCGCCGCGGCGTGCTCGACGAGCTTCTCCTCTTCGAGCACCTGGAGCGTGGCGAGGCCCGCAGCCATCGCCATGTTGTTCTTCGAGAAGGTGGAGCCGTGCACGACCGCGCGGTCCATGCGGCTGAACACTGCGTCCATCACCGCCTTGCGCATCACGACCGCGCCGACCGGCACGAAGCCGCCCGAGAGCGCCTTCGCGATGCAGATCATGTCCGGCTCGACGCCCCAGTGCTCGACCGCGAAGAAGCGCCCGGTGCGGCCGAGGCCGGTCTGGATCTCGTCGGCTACGAGGAGCGTTCCGTGCCGTCGGCACAGCCGCGCAGCGTCGGGCAGATAGTCGTCGGCGGGGATGTTGACGCCCTTGCCCTGGATCGGCTCGAACACGAACGCGGCGACGTCGCGCTTCGCGAGCGCCTGTTCGAGCGCGGCGAGGTCGCCGAACGGCACCGCGTGACAGTCGGGCAGCAGCGGCCCGAAGCCTTCCTGGAAGAGGCGTTCGCCGTTGAGGGACAGCGCGCCGTAGGTGAGTCCGTGGAACGCGTGCTCGAGATAGAGGATCTTTGCGCGCCGGGTGGTATAGCGCGCGAACTTCATCGCCGCTTCGACCGCCTCCGCCCCGGAGCTGCAGAAGAACGCCTTGCAGAGGTCGCCCGGCGCGAACCGGAGCAGCCGCTCGGCAAGGAGTCCCGCGAGCAGCGACACGTCGAGCTGCACGAGGTCCGGCAGGTCCTGCGCGAGCACGTCGGCGAGCGCCGCCTTGACCTTGGGATGGTTGCGTCCGAGCGCGAAGACGCCCCAGCCGCCCAGCAGGTCGAGGTACTCCTCGCCGCGGTCGTCGTACAGATACGGGCCGACGGCGCGCGTGTAGACGCGGTCGTAGCCGATCGTCTTCAGCACGCGCACCATCTGCGCATTGAGGTAGGTCTCGTGCAGGAAGAAGTTCTCGCCGCGATGCTCGGCGAGGAGGTCGGCAAGATAGGCCATGAGATTCGGTGGACCAGGGGTGCGGCAGGGACAACCGGGCGGATGCTAGCAGGCCGGGGCCCCGGAATCGCGCCTCGCGCCCCGCGTCCTCTCATGCGTCCGAGCGCGACCGCCATCGGTCACCGCCGCGACCCGCCGCCGATTCATGCACTCGCCTCTACGGGCGGCGCATCGCGCCGGCCCGACCGCCAGCCGAGCGGGCTGAACGCGGGCAGCACGACGAGAGCGCAGAGCAGCGTGAAGAAGAGTCCGATCGCGAGCAGCTGCCCGAGGCTCGCCGTCCCGGCGTGGGACAGGAACGCGAGGCTGAGGAAGCTGAAGATCGTCGTGAGGGTGCCGTACACGACGCCTTTCGCCTCGCTCGAGTCGAAGAGTGCCCGCGTGCCGCCCTTGCGTTCGAGATGCCGCAGGCGGTGGGCCATGTGGATGCCGCTGTCGATGCCGAGCCCGAAGAGCAGCGGCAGGGCGATGATGTTGGCGAAGTTGAACGGCACGCCGAGCAACACGGTCGCCGCTGCGGTGAGCACCGACGCGAGCAGGAGCGGCAGCAGCACGAGCAGCGTGTCGCGCAAGCTGCGCAGCACGATGAGGAGCAGCAGCGCGCTCGCTGCGAGCGCCACGGCGAACGCCTGCACGAAGGCCCGCACCACCGCGCGCATCGACTCTACATAGACCACCGGCAGGCCGGTCGCGCGCGGATCCACCGACTGCACCTCGCGCACGAAGCGGCGCATGTGCTCGAGGTCGTTCAGGTCCTCTTTCGGGTGGACGTCGATGCGCCAGGTGCCGTCGGCGGCGATCCAGCGCTCGCGGAGCTCCGGCGGGAGCGTGTCGACGGTCACGGGGGTCGCGCGGAGCGACTGCCGCAGCCGGTCGAGCGTCTGCGGCAGGGCGCCGAAGAGATTGCGGTCGAGGAGGGCGTAGCGCGCCGCGCGTTCCCCTTCCGGCAGCGCGTCGGTGGCGGCGAGGAAGTCGCGCAGCGCGTCGCGCAGCCGGCGCATCGCCGCCTCGTCTTCGGGTCGCAGGCGCGCCGCCTGGCCGACGTGCAGCGCGCCCTCCAGCTGCTCGAGCGCCTCGCGCATCGGCGGCCCTTGCAGCCGGTCGGGCGCCGCGCCGAGAGATTCGCGCACGCGCCGCACGGCATCGAGCTTGCGCGCCTGGTCCTCCGGCACGAAGTCGAACGCCGTCGTGATCCGGTCGACGCTCGGCAGCGCGGCGAAGCGCGCCGCGAGCGCCCGCGCCGAGGCTTCGTCGGCGGCGAGCGCAGTGGCGACGAGCGGCGAGGTCTCGCGGGAGGCGAGCAGGTGACGCAGCGTGCGGACCGACTCGGTACCCTGGTCGCGGAGGTTGATGGGATTGAAGTCCGCCTGCACGCGCGGCAGCAGGGCGAGCGCGGCGAGAGCCAGCACGACGGTGGCGATGCGGATCGTGCGCGCGTGACGAAGCGGCCAATCGCCGAGCAGTGCAGGCGTCTCGCGCGGTCGCTGGCGCCATGCCGATGCCGGCCGCAGCGGCATGACCGCGAGCAACGCAGGCAGCACGGTGAACGTGGTCGCGAACGCGATCGCCATGCTCGTGCCGGCGATCACGCCGAGCTCGCTCACGCCCGCGTAGTCGGTCGGGATGAAGGCATACAGGCCGATCGCCGCAGTCACCATGCAGAGCGCGAGCGAGGGTCCGGTGGAGCGCGCGGTCTCGCGCAGCGCCTCGCGCTGCGTCACCCCGCGCTCGAGCAGCTCGCGGTAGCGCAGGCAGAAGTGCGAGGAGAAGGCATCCCCCATGCCGATGAACAGCACGGCGAAGGCGATCGAGATGAGGTTGAGGTGCCCGATCGCGACGGTGGCGAAGGCCATCGACAGCACCAGCCCCATGGCGAGCGTGGTGAAGGTCGCGAGCACGAGCTTGGGCGAGCGGTAGGCGAAGAGCAGCGTCGTGCACACGAGAACGAACGAGGCGATGCCGGCGAGCGCGGTGCCTTCGCTCAGGGTGCGCAGCTCCTCGTGCTCGAGCATCGGTTCGCCGGTGATGCGCACCTGCAGTCCGGGCCCCGCGAGCGACTCGGTTTCGCGGGCAAGCCGCTCGAGCTCCTCGATCGCGGCACCGGCGGGCTGGAGCGCCGCGAAATCGAACACCGGAGCCGCGAGCACCACGCGTTCGGTGGTGCCCATCGCCGGTGCCGAAGGCGCGGTCACCGACTGCCACGAAAGGCTGACCGCGTCCCCGCGTGCCGCTGCGCGCACCGCAGTCGCCGCCTCGTCGTACACCGGGGCGAGCGCGAGCGGCAGGTCGCGTGCCGGCGTCGTGGCGGCACCCGCCAGCGCGAGGAGAAGCACGTCGGCGCGCGGATCGCGCGCGAGCGCATCGAGCAGCGGCCGCGCGCTTGTGCCAGCAGCGGCGAGGTCGTCGATCTCCGAAAGCTCCCGGTAGAGCAGTCCCTGCCGCACGAAGAAGTCGCCGCCGTCAGCGAGATGCACGCGCTCGAAGAGCGCCGGCCGGGCGCGGAGCGCGGCGGCGAGATGGTCGACGGCATGCGTAGCCTGCTCGGGCGTCAGCCCGTCGACGACGATGAGGAGCGCATTCGCCTCCTGCGGGAAGGCGCGTTCGAAGCGCACGCGGTCCTGCTGGAACGCGAGGTCGGGCGAGATGAGGGCGGTGCTGTTGGTGTCGATGCGGAGATGGTCGAGCGTGTACTTGAAACACGCCGCGGTGAAGAGCGCCGCTGCGGCGAGGAGCCACCACGGCCGCCCGAGAACGAGCGCGTCCCAGATGCGCCACAGTCGTGCCGCGAACGGCCGGTCCGACGCGGCGCTCAAGGCGCGGCGCGCGGCGGGCGCGCGGGGAGCAGGAAATCCTCGCCGGTGAGGCTCGCGACGCGCGCGAGCGTTCGCATCGCCGCGCGGAAGCTGCGGGCAAGGCGCAGCAGATCGGCGATCTCGCCCGGCCGGCGCGCCAGCGCTCCGGTCACCGCGACGAGCGCGTCCGCTCCGCCGGCGTCGCTTGCCGCCAGCGCGCTCGATGGCAATCCGAAGTCGACCGTATCGACGATCGCCCGCAAGGCGAGGAACGGCAGGGCGTGCGCCTGCGCGACCGCCGCGACCGCGGCGCTCTCCATGTCGACCGCCACGGCGTCCGGGTGAGCCGCCGCGAGCGCGCCCTTGGCGTCGGGCGAAGCGGCCGGCCGCTCGCGGGTCACGATCGTGCCGGCGTGCACGACGAGGTTCGAGTCGATGGCCTCCAGCACGCGAGCGCGCCAAGCCGGATCGACGGCAAGCAGATCCCCCCGAGTGGAAACGACGGCGGTGGGCAGGCACAGATCGCCGCTGGCGGCGTCACGCGCAAGTCCGCCGGCACAGCCCCAGCTCAGCAAGCCCGTTGCCCCCGCGGCGACCAGCTCCGCGGCGCCGCGCGCAGCGTTGCCTGTTCCCATGCCGGCGACGAAGATCATTGCGCGCGGCCCGAGTGCAGTGACTGCACCCACGGGCGGCGTGCAGCGCAGACTCCGGCACTCGCGCGCGAGCGCGACCACCAGTCCCGCGTGCGGCCGGCTCACCGCATGCGGCGCTCGCGCTCGTAGCGGGCGAGCGCCCAGAGCGGGAAGTACTGGCTGTAGCCGTGGTACTTGAGATAGAAGACGCGCGGGAAGCCGGGGGCGGTGAACTCGTCGTCGTGCCAGGTGCCGTCGTCGCGCTGCGTGCGTACGAGATGCTCGGCGCCGCGACGCACGGCGTCCGACCCTGCCTCGCCGGCTGCCATCAGCGCCAGCATCGCCCATGCGGTCTGGAACGAAGTGCTCGCCGTGCCCCGACCCGCGAGCGTCGGATCGGCGTAGCTGTCGTTGCTCTCGCCCCAGCCCCCGTCCGCGCGCTGCACGCTCTCGAGCCACACCACGGCACGACGTATCGCCGGGTCGTTCCGCGCGATCCCGGCACGCTCGAAGGCCGTGAGCGCCGACCATGTGCCGTAGATGTAGTTGGTGCCCCAGCGGCCGAACCACGCCCCCGAGGCTTCCTGCTCGCCGCGCACGTAGCGGATCGCGGCCTCGAGCGACGGACAGTAGGTCGCGTCGTGTCGCGCGGCATCGGCGAGCACGGCGACGCAGCGTGCGCTGACGTCCGCCGTGGGCGGATCGAGCAGCGCGCCGTGGTCCGCGAACGGGATCTCGTTCAGGTAGTAGTGCGTGTTGTCCACGTCGAAGGCGCCGAAGCCGCCGTTTCGGGACTGCATGCCGCGCACCCACTCCAGCGCGCGCCCCAGACAGTGCTCATACCTATCGCTGCCGACGGCGAGCAGCGCCCAGGCCACCATGCTCGTGTCGTCGATGTCGGGATAACGGTCGTTCTCGTACTGGAACGGCCAGCCCCCGCCGCGAAGCGCCGGACGCTCGTCGCGCCAGTCGCCGGGCGCATCGAGGAGCTGCCGCTCGGCGAGCCAGTCGAGCGCGCGCCTGATGGCCGCAGTCGCACCGCCGCTTTCGTGCAGGGCAAGCACCGCGATCGCGGTATCCCACACCGGGGGAAAGCACGGCTGGCAGTAGGCATCGTCGCGGCGAACCACCAGCAGCCGCTCGAGCGCGGCCTTCGCTTCGCGGCGCGCCGGGTGGTCCCGCGGATAGCCGAGGACCGCGAGCGCCTCGTAGGCGTTGACCATCGCCGGAAAGATGGCACCGAGTCCGCCGCGACCGTTCAACCGTTCGACGAACCACGCTTCGGCCGCGCGCACTGCCCGCTCGCGCAGGACGCCCGGGATCAGCCGGTCGAAGTGCCTCCCGAGGCGCTCGGCACCGATGAGCGCGCGGTTGAGCGGCGAGCGTGCAGGGAACCAGTCGCGCTCCTTCTCGGGGTCCACCCTGAACAGCTCGCGGATGCCGATCCCGAGCGGGTTCGCGGCGCGGGCTCTCAGGCTGCACAGCACGAGCAGCGGCACGACGACCGTCCGTGACCAGTACGAGATGCGGCTCAGGTGGAGGGGCGAGACGCGCGGCAGCAGCACCAGCTCGACCGGCATGAACGGCACCGCGCGCCACGGGACCTGCGCGAAGAGCGCGAGCGTGATGCGCGTGAAGACGTTCGCACGTGCCGCCCCGCCCCGCGCGAGGATGGCTTCGCGCGCCCGCCGCATGTGGGGCGCCTCGGGGGAATCGCCGGCGAGCTTGAGCGCGTAGTAGGCCTTGACCGAGCAGCTCAGGTCGAAGGCGCCGCCGTGGTAGAGCGGCCAGCCGCCGTGCCCGGCCTGCCGCGCGCGCAGGTAGACGGCGATCTTCGCCTGCAGGCCGGCGTCGATCTCGTCCATGAAGTGCATCATGAGCACGTACTCGGCGGGGATGGTGCAGTCCGCCTCGAGCTCGTAGCACCAGTGGCCGTCGGGCTGCTGCGCCTCGAGCAGCGTGTCGCGGGCGCGCGTCACCGCCTCTTCAACGGGGTCGCGCAGCCGCAGCGCGGGCCCCCCGTGCTCGAGGTCGAACCGGAGCGCCGGGTTCATGCCGCGACGCTCTCCGCCGGCTCGATCGGCAGGCCGGCCGCCGCGGCCCCGAACAGCATGCGCAGGGCCGCATCGCGCCTCGCGGCGAGGCGGCTCGCCAGCACCGTCGCACGTACGCTGCGCCGCGAGATCTTCACCTCCTCACCGCTGCGGAAGCCGGGCCGGTCGTGGATCTTGCGCAAGGTGAGCACCGCCATGCCGATCGCCCAGAGGCAGAAGTTGCGGATGCCGCGCTCGCGCGCCGGCACGAGCAGCGTGTACTCGAGCGCGTCGCGAAGATGCCGATGCGCCTTGGCGACGAGCGTCTGCATGCCGCGCTGGAAGCGCACGTCGCCCGGGCCTTCGGCGATGCGGTCGAGGTCGAAGCCCTCACGGGCGAACACGTCGCGCGGCAGCCAGCAGGCGCCGCGCTCGAGATCGTTCCAGACGTCCTTGAGGATGTTCGTCATCTGCAATCCCTCGCCGAACGACACGGCGAGCGGCATCATGCGTTCGGCACGTGCGGCGATTGCCGGCGAGTGCACGGCGAAGAGGCGCGTGAGCATCTCGCCGACGACGCCCGCCACGTGGTAGCAGTAGCGGTCGAGAGTCGCGACGTCGGCGAGGCCGCGGCCGTCGTTCGCCTCCTGGAAGCGGATCATTCCGTCGGCCATGACCCGCACGCAGGCGGCGAGCGCGGCCTGCTCGGCCGCCGAGAAGCGGTGCGTGATCGCGAGCAGCTGCGCGCTGTCGGCGACGAGCTCGCGCTCCGCCGGCAGGGTCGCCGCCGAAAGCCGTGGCGCGAGCGCGTGTGCGAACGCGGCAGGCGGCGCGGTGCCTTCGACGCTCGCGACGAATGACGCCGCCAGCTCGCGCTTCGTCGCGGCCTCGAGCGACGGTTCGTCCTCGATCGTGTCCACGACCCGGCAGAGCAGGTATGCATTGCTCACCACGCGCGCGAGCGGCAGCGGCAGCACGGGAATCGTGAGCGCGAAGGTGCGCGACACGCCGGCGAGCATGCGCGCCTGGAACTCGTCGTCGGGCGAGCCCGGCATCGCTGGACCGAAGGTGGCTGCAGCGCTGTCGGGGGCGAGTTGCGAGATCGGCATGCGATGCCGCAAGTGGATGTCCGTCCCAAGGGAAGTGCAACGTCGCGCGAGGTGCCGAAGGGCGCGTGCCGACGCGCACCCTGCCCGCCCACCGTGGCATTGCGGCGGCACCGGTGCCGGGCTCCGCGCCACACGGTGCGCGAGGCTGTACGAAACGCGCACCCTCGAGCCTCGCATCGACCTCACGCTCTCGGACGCCCGCGGCTCGAAGTCACGGCCACTCGCCCGCGCTTTCCTACTGCCGCTGCACCAAAGGCCGCTGCACCAAAGCGCGCTGGATGATAGCGCAGTGCGGCGGGTGCGGGCAGAATCGCGCGGCGCGCGACGGCGCCAGCGACCTTGCACCGATCGCGCTCGCCGCTGCCCTTGCTGAGGCGGCTTCCCCGGCTGAGAGCACAAGACGTATGCAACTCTCGATGATCCCCGCCGCCCCCATCCGCTGGACCGGATCCTCTTCCTCCTCGTGCGTGACCGCTGTCGCGAGTGTGCGCGGCCAAGGAGCGCCCGGATGAGCGTGCCGTTGCGGCAGCAGCTGCGAGTCGGCTGGTACGTGCTGCGCAAGAAGCTCGCAGGCGTCGAGCGCTATCCGCTCGTGCTCATGCTCGAGCCGCTGTTCCGCTGCAACCTCGCCTGTGCGGGCTGCGGCAAGATCGACTATCCGGAAGAGATCCTCAATCGCCGTCTGAGCGTCGCGGAGTGCGTCGGCGCGGCGGAGGAGTGCGGGGCGCCGATCGTCTCGATTCCGGGCGGCGAGCCGCTGCTGCACAAGGACATGCCGGAGATCGTGCGACAGCTCGTGGCGCGAAAGAAGTTCGTCTACCTCTGCACGAATGCGCTGCTGCTGAAGAAGCGTCTGCAGGACTACACGCCCTCGCCCTACCTCACGTTCTCGGTGCATCTCGACGGCGATCGCGAGCACCACGACGCCATGGTCTGCCAGGACGGCGTGTTCGATCGCGCGGTGGACGCGATACGCACGGCGCTCGCGCGCGGCTTCCGCGTCACGGTGAACTGCACGCTATTCGAAGGCGAGACGCCGGAGCGCGTCGCCGCGTTCTTCGACGAGGTCACCCAGCTCGGCGTCGAGGCGATCACGGTGTCGCCGGGGTTCAACTATGAGCGCGCGCCGGCCCAGCACGTGTTCCTGAAGCGGAACGCTACGCGGCGCCTGTTCCGCGACGTGTTTCGCCTGGGTCGCGGTCGCGGGTGGCGGTTCAAC
>Ga0209254_10001300_pt1 | contig 22168 bp, 17 predicted proteins | sample FrelakmetDIP11DI_FD_187148 | JGI IMG/M metagenome (GOLD analysis project Ga0209254, IMG submission 187148) | Freshwater lake sediment microbial communities from the University of Notre Dame, USA, for methane emissions studies - DIP11 DI (SPAdes)... | ecosystem: Environmental > Aquatic >...
CATTTCGGCATCGGTCGCATCCGGTTTGCCGACTCTCAGGTTGTCCGCGATGCTGCGGTAGAACAGCAGGCTCTCCTGGAAGACCACGCCGATCTGCGCGCGCAGCGAGTCAAGGGTCACATCGCGGATGTCGATGCCGTCGATGCGGATCGCTCCAGCCTGCGGGTCGTCCTGACGGTGCAGCAGCCCCATGGCCGTGCTCTTGCCGGCCCCGGTCTCGCCCACCAGGGCCACGGTCCGGCCCGGCTCCACCATGAAGCGGATGTCGTCCAGGGCCTTGCGCGGGCCCTCGTAGCTGTAGCTCACCTGGTCGAACTCGACGCGTCCCTGGACGTTTTCGAGCGGCCGCGCGCCGGGACGGTCGCTGACGGCCGACGGCGTGTCCAGCACCTCGAAAAATTCCTTCAGCCCGTGGACGTCCATGAACAGGCTGTTCACGAACCCGACCACCTGGTCCATCCGGCTGATCAGGTGCGTGGCGAACCCCATGAAGGTTACGATTTCGCCCACCGTGACCTTCCCCTGCAGGTTGAGCCAGGCGCCCATGGCAAAGATGCTGATGACCGTGATGGTCGCCACCGCCCCCTGCAGCACACTCACCACCGCCCACCAGTTAATTACCGGAAACTGCGCCGAGAGCAGGCGCTCGATCACCTCGCGCATCATCCGCATCTCGGCCGACAGCCGCACGAAGCTCTGCACCAGCACCACGTTGCCGATGGCATCGCTCGCCCGTTCGGCCAGGTCGGTGTGATAGGCCTGAACCTTGCCCTGGGCGCTGAGGGTCCGCCGGGTGACATAGCCGGTGAGCACCGCCGAGGTGGTGATGAGAACGATCATCAGCAGGGCCAGCCGCCAGTTGAGCAGGATCGTCAGCGGCAAGAGGACCAGCAGCGCCACCAGGGTGGACAGATGCTCCCGGAACATGGACAGCCACAGTCCGAAGAGCTGGTCGCTGCCCTGCAGCATGATCTTGAGCAGCCGGCCGGAATGCGACCGCCGGTGATAGGCCAGGTGCAGCTGCAGGACATGCTCGAAGAACATGGCCGTGACGCTCTGGCGCTGGCGGTGGGCGAGCCGGTCGGCGTGCAGGGACACGAGGATGCGCGCCCCGATCCCGCCGATCCCGACGGCCGCCCACAACCCGAAGATCCGGACGCCGTCGCGGTAGGTGGCCTCGGCCCCGCGCGCGGCGGCGTTGGCGAGCAGATCGATCGCTTTGCCGAACAGGATGGGGTCGAGGAACGGCACGGCGGCCAGCGCCAGGTTGGCAAGGGTCAGCGTGATCGCCAGGCCGCGCACCGGTCGCAGCAGGCCGAGAACGCGTCCGTAAATCGTAATGAAGGTGTGATCGGTCATGGGGCCATGGCCTCGGCAAGGGAGTCCGTCAACCGGGGTGCGGGCCCTGGCGGGTGCGCGGCGGCGCTGGCCCGCAAAGGAGGGCCCGTACCTTGGCCCGGAACGCGACTCATGACAGGCGGCAGAAGCCGCGGGTCAGCTGTAGCGAAATTGATGCGCGGCGTCAAGCGCCCGTGCCATCTTAATACGCAACGCTCCGGGGTACGTTGTTCGGTTTTTTTGCTTCCGATGCACCGGGAATGGGTATATAAGAAAAATTTTCCTGAATTTCTAACCGTATAAGCCCGGAGAGGAACTGATCCTATGAAAACCGGCAAGGTCGGCCAGCGCATCAAGGCCGTCATGGAGAAAAAGGGCGTCACGCGGGAGGAACTGTCCCAGCGGACCGGCATCGGCACGGACATGATCCGCCTGATCGAAGAAGAGGACGTCTACCCGTCCCTCGGGCCCCTGCTGAAGATATCCCGGGCGCTCGGCGTGCGCCTCGGGATGTTTCTGGACGATCAGGTCAGCCGCGAGCCGCTCATCATCCGCCGCCGGGAGCGGACCCGGGAGCTGAGCATGCTGCGCGCGAAGACCGCGCCGGTGGCCCTGCAGTTCTACTCCCTGGGGCGCGGCAAGACCGACCGGCATATGGAGCCCTTCTTTGTGGAGCTGCTTCCGGAGTCCGCAGTCGAAAAAAACCTCTCCTCCCACGAGGGCGAAGAGTTCATCGTGGTCGACTCCGGCCGCATCGAAATCATCTACGGCCGGGAGGTGCACCAACTGGAGGCGGGCGACAGCATCTATTACAACTCGATCGTGCCGCATTACGTCTCCTGCCTCGGTGACACGCCCGCCTCGATCTATGCCGTGCTTTACTTCCCCGATTGACGCGCAAAGGAAGGTGTCCATGGACCAAGCCATCGTACAGCACCTGACGCTGGGCCAGATTCTGGACCGAACGGTCGCCGCCTTTCCCGACAACGAGGCGGTGGTCTATGTCGATCGGGATTTCCGCCTGACCTATCGCCAGTTCGGCGAGCTTGTGGACCGGCTGGCCCGCGGGCTGATGGCGCTGGGGGTGCAGAAAGGCGAGAAGGTGGCCGTTTGGGCGACCAACGTCCCCTACTGGGTGGCGCTGCAGTTCGCCACGGCCAAGATCGGCGCCGTCCTGCTCACCGTCAACACCAACTACCGGATCAACGAACTGGCCTACGTGCTGGAGCAGTCCGAATCGGAGAACCTCTTTCTCATCGACGGCTACCAGGACATCGACTACCTGCAGACCGTCTTCGAGCTCGTCCCCGAGCTGCGCACCCAGGAGCGCGGGCACCTGGCGAGCCCGCGCTTCCCGCACCTGAAGCGGGTCTTCTTCCTGGGCCTGGAAAAACACCGCGGGATGTACTCCATCCCGGAGGTCCTGGGTATGAGCGCCATGACCGCGGACGCCGGCTACCGGGAACGCCAGGCCACCCTGAGCCCGCACGACATCGTCAACATGCAGTACACCTCCGGCACCACGGGGTTTCCCAAGGGCGTCATGCTGACCCACTTCAACATCGGCAACAACGGGTATTGGATCGGCGCCCACCAGCACTTCGGCCCCGCCGACCGGGTCTGCCTGCCCGTACCGCTGTTCCACTGCTTCGGCTGCGTGCTGGGGGTGCTGGCGGCGGTCCATCACGGCGCCGCCCTGGTAATCCTCGAGGGATTCGACCCGGTGGCGGCGATGACCGCGGTCGAACAGGAGCGCTGCACCGCCCTTTACGGCGTCCCCACCATGTTCATCGCCATCCTGGACCACACGCTGTTCGGCAAGTTCCGCTTCGACAGCCTGCGCACCGGCATCATGGCGGGCTCGCCGTGCCCGGTCGAGGTCATGCGCCAGGTCATCGCGCGCATGTACATGCGCGACGTCACGATCTGCTACGGCCTCACCGAGGCCTCTCCCGTCATCACCCAGACGCGCATCGGCGACGACATCCGCCGGCAGACCGAAACCGTCGGCCGTGCGATGCCGGGCATCGAAATCCGGGTGGTCGACCCGAAAACGGGGCAAACGTGCCCTCCCGGCCTCCAGGGCGAGGTGTGCTGCCGCGGCTACAACGTCATGAAGGGCTACTACAAGATGCCCGAGGCTACCGCGCGGGCCATCGATTCCGAGGGCTGGCTGCATTCGGGAGACCTCGGGGTGCTGGACGAGTCGGGTTATCTCGCCATCACCGGCCGGCTGAAGGACATGATCATCCGCGGCGGCGAAAACATCTACCCGCGCGAAATCGAGGAATTCCTGTTCCGCCTGCAGGGGGTGGCCGATGTCCAGGTCGTCGGCGTCCCCAGCCGCAGGTACGGCGAAGAAGTGGGCGCCTTTATCCGGCTCAAGCAGGGCGCCTCCATCCAGGCCGAGGATGTCCGGGATTTCTGCCGCGGCCGCATCAGCCGCTACAAGATCCCCAGGCACGTGGCCTTCGTCGACGCCTACCCGATGACGGCCAGCGGCAAGATCCAGAAATACAAGCTCGTGGAGCTGTCCCGACAGATGTTCCCGGAGGAGGACAAGACCGCATGATGTTCAACGAGGAATTCGAGACCATGCCGCGCGAGGCCTTGGAGTCGATCCAGCTGCGGCGGCTGCAGGCGACCGTCGCGCGCGTCTACAACGCGGTGCCGTTCTACCGCCGGCGCTTCGACGAGGCCGGGGTCGCCCCCGCGGACATCCGCACCCTGGCGGATCTGCGCAAACTGCCCTTCACCTACAAGGCCGACCTGCGCGACAGCTACCCCTACGGCATGTTCGCCGTCCCCATGGAGCTGGTGACGCGCATCCATGCCTCCTCCGGGACCACCGGCAAACCCACCGTGGTGGGCTACACCACCCGCGACATCCAAACCTGGGCCGAGCTCATGGCGCGCACGCTGGCGGCCGCTGGAACGCGCCGGGACGACATCGTGCACAACGCCTACGGCTACGGGCTCTTCACCGGCGGGCTCGGGGTGCACTACGGCGCTGAAAAACTCGGGGCCTCGGTCATTCCCATCTCGGGCGGCAACACCAAGCGCCAGGTGATGATCATGAAGGACTTCGGCCCCACCGTGCTCACCTGCACGCCGTCCTACGCCCTGCATGTGGCGGAGGCGGCCGAGGAGATGGGCGTCAGCTTCCGCGACCTGCGCTTCAAGGCGGGTATCTTCGGCGCCGAGCCCTGGTCCGAGCGCATGCGCCGGGAAATCGAGCGCAAGCTCAACCTCAAGGCCATGGACGTCTACGGCCTGAGCGAGGTGATGGGCCCCGGCGTGGCCATCGAATGCATCGAGGCGCAGGACGGGCTGCACATCTTCGAGGATCATTTCATTCCGGAGATCATCAACCCCCAGACCGGTGAGGCGCTGCCGTACGGGACTCCGGGTGAACTGGTGTTCACCACCATCACCAAGGAGGCCTTCCCGGTGATCCGTTACCGCACGCGGGACCTCTCGGTGCTGCACCCCGAGCCCTGCCGCTGCGGCCGCACCATGGTGCGCATGGGCCGCATCCAGGGCCGCAGCGATGACATGCTCATCATCCGCGGGGTCAACGTATTCCCGTCGCAGATCGAGAGCGTGATCATGGAAACCCGCCGATTCGCGCCGCACTACCAGCTGGTGGTCGAGCGGGTCGGAACCCTGGACCAGCTGACGGTGCTGGTGGAAGTCGACGAGAGCCTGTTCTCCGACGCGATCAAAAACCTGCAGTCCATCGAACGCGACCTTGAAAAGAACATCCGCGAGACCCTGGGGGTGACCACCCGGGTCAGATTGGTGGAGCCCAAGAGCATCCAGCGCAGCGAGGGCAAGGCCGTACGGGTGATCGACAAACGCACAATTTAGGGGGGGCAGACATGAACGTCAAGCAGCTTTCGATCTTCCTGGAAAACAAACCCGGGCGGATGGCGGAAGTGACGCGCATTTTCGAAGCCGGCCGGATCAACATCCGGGCGCTGGCGCTGGCCGACACCTCCGAATTCGGGATCCTGAGGGTGATCGTCAACGACAACGAAAAGGCGCAGCGGCTCTTGAAGGAGCACGGCTATACCGTGGGGGTCACCGAGGTGGTCGCCGTGGAGGTCGAGGACCGGCCCGGCGGCCTGCATCGCATTCTCGCCGCCCTTTCCGAGGACCAGATCAACGTGGAGTACATGTACGCGTTCGTCCGGCAGAGCGGTCGGAATGCGGTGCTCATCTTCCGCTTCGACGACGTCGCCGCGGCGGCCAAACGGCTTTCCGCCGAGGGGGTGCGCATCATCGACGGCCAGGACCTCTACGCCATGTGATTTGCAGAACGTCCTGAAAAGCAAATAGGTTCAAATTATTACCAAGCCGCCGGTGAGGCTGCTTGCAAGAAATCGCCGAATCAAATAGGGTTGCCGCCGGAGGTTTCTTGCGTTGCGGGATTCACGCCTTCGCAAGTCATCAGGGCGGAAACCGGCCCTGGCGATCGAGGCATATAACAACCCTACCGACGGAGGCAGAAAATGGCGTCCTCTAGTCCACAGGTCAAAAAAATCCTTTTCACCACGGACCTGTCCAAGCAAGCCGCACACGCGTTCGATTACGCCGTCGGGCTGGCGAACCGATACGGCGCTGGCCTGACCATTCTCTTTGTTCTGGAGGACACCCCGCAGGTCCATGGGCAGGACTTCAAGGATTTCCTGGGCGAAAAGCGTTGGACCGAACTATGCAAATCCTACGAGGAAGACGTCCGCAAGATACTGATTGGAAAGAAGCACGAGGGCGCCATGATTCAGCAGGCGCTGGGCGAAATGCTGGCGTCCGCCCAAGGCCAGCTCGGCGGCGAGATCCGGACAACGGACGAGATCGTGGTGACCCAGGGCGACGTCGTCGACTGTATTGTGAATGAAGTTCGATCCAGGCAGATTGATCTGATCGTCATGGGCTATCATGCGAAAGGCAGGCTGGAGGCGGCGCTGGCGGGCAGCGTCAGCCGCAGCGTGCTGCGGAAGGTTGACGTACCGGTTTTTCTGGTGAAGCTGCCCGAGGGCAGCTGATGGGCATCGATAGCAACCTTTCAATATGATTAAAGGCCACACCGCCTGCCCCAAATAAAGCCCCCGGCGTTGAGCCGGGGGCTTTATGTTGTTTGACTATCAAAATGCCGCCCATTCTTCCGGGCGGCATTTTGGGCTAGAAGAACTTCTCCTGCAGGCCGTAGGGGTCCTTCACCTCCAGCGACGGGTCGAACTTGAGCTTTTTCGCGCCGCGCTGGTCGACGTACTTCATGATTTCTAGATCCACCTTGAGCGGCACATCGACTCCGGCCTTGGTCAGGGCCTGGCGCAGATAGGCTTCGGCCCGGCTGCCGAAGGCGATGGAGTCGCCCAGGATGCGCAGACCCTCCGGCGGATTGTGGAAGCCGATCGAGTTTTCGGCGCCGATGAAGAGTACCCGGTAGAAGGCGTCTTCATAGAATTCCTTGGCCTTGTCGTAGAGCTGCTGGTCGATGGCTTTGCCCTCCGCCTGGGCCTTGTGGGCGGTCTCCAGCAGCTTAGCCACGGTGGCGGTCTGGTAGCCGGCGCGGATCATGATGGACACCGTGCGGTCCTGGATGGAAAACACGCGCTCGCGCAGCCAATCGGGACTCTCGGCGTGGCACTGCTTGCAGGCCTTCATGTCGGCCTGCACCGGGCTCATGACGCGGTGGTCCGAGACCTTGTGCACGCCGACGATGGTGTAGGGCATGTGGCAGTCGGCGCAGGAGGCGCCGGCCTTGAAGTGGGTGCTGCTGTTGGTCCAGAACTCGTATTCCGGGTGCCGGATGAAGCCCATCTTGAACCCGGTGACGGTCTGCTTCCATTCCTTGACCGTTTCGTCCTTGCGGATCCGCTTGATGATGTCTTCGATCGTGATGGCGCCGAACTTGCTGTTCTGCCAGGGGAAGTAGAGTCCGACCGACTTGTTCTCCTGGTCCTTGGGGATGTTGTAGGTCACGTGGCACTGGGCGCAGACCGCCGAGCGCATCTCCTGCCGGGTCAGCTTGGCGGGGTCGACCCCCATGGACGTGAAGGCTTCGATCAGCGTGAACCCTCTCGAGATCTTGAGGCTCTGGTCCCTGTTGTCGTGGCAGTCGATGCAGGCGACCCCGAGGTCGCGGTTCTTCTCGGGAATCATGCCCAGGACTTCCTTGAAAGGCTTTCTGAAGTAATCGGTCCCCATTTGTTTCTGCAGCCCGACCGAATACGGGCTCTTGCAGCTCAGGCAGACGCCGCCGGCGCCGATGCGCGAAGCGTCGATCTCGACCTGGTCGCGCACCATGAAGGCGTGGCCGCGGGGCTCGTTGTACTCCACGCCGAACCCCCAGCCGTTGAACAGCAGCGCCATGTAAGGAAACATGGAGAGCTTGTCCACGCTGACCGCCCCGCCGTCCATACCGATCTTGTATTTGCTGCGGCGGCTGGGAACGGGCTCGGCGGTCTTCTTCCAGAGCTCGTATTGCTCGGGATAGGCCTTGCCCCAGACCGCCGGGTCGATCTCCCCGTCCGGGATGGTGACGGTCTTCACCGCCTGCGGTTTGGGTTGCTCGCATCCGACGAGGACGAATGCCAGCATCATGCAAACGCCGACCGCCAGGATGTGTTTTGCGCTGTTGGACATCTGCCCCTCCTAGGTTGGGTTAAGGGTTATGCGTGATCGGTTGGTCTCAGTTCGTCAGCCGGACGCCGGCCAGCTGGTGCTGCAGAAAGCGGTGGCAGTCCCAGCAGTTGCGCTCCTGGTTGATCATCGCCACGCGCTCGGAATGGCAGCGGATGCAGTTGGCCTGCACGAACTTCTTTCCATGCTCGGAAATGGTGATGTTCTGTGGCGTCTGGCCGGAGTAGAACACGACGACGTCCTTCATGCCGTCGATCGTTTTCCAAACATAGTACGCCGGCAAATTATCATGCGGCAGATGGCAGTCGACGCAGCGGATCGTGCGGTGGGCGCCGACGTTGAACCAGGCCTCGAATTGGGATTCCATGACATGACAGGAGTTGCAGAACAAGGGGGATTCGGTCCTGGCCATGAGCTGGGGCGGGCCGAAGGAGAGGAAACCGCCGATCGCGCCGCCCAGAACGACCAGCAGCACCAGCACCTTCCAGTTGAGCTTTTTCAGGAGACGCATCGCTTCGCAACCTTGTTTGAAGGGTTACGGCCGAGGGGCCAAGTCCATGCGAAGATGCAAGAAGCCGATCGGCCCCGCTGTTGCCTCGCTACCTACGACTGAAGCGCCCGGGATGGGAAGGCGGTCTGACCAAATGGATAGATCATTCACTAATAAAAAGAATTGACTTAAGTCAAACGCGACAGCTGTTTCCGGCATGCCTGCCGGCTGCGGGAAAAGGCGCGGTCCGCGCTTCCGGGCGCTATCCGCCGTGCGCCGGCGCGACTAGCCCTTTCGAATCGATGCGGAAAGAAGGGTTCGTGATTTGGGAGCGCCGGCAGTGGGGGCACCGGCTCGGCCGGGTCAGTCTTCGGCGGTCTTCGAACACATAGCCGCACAGCAAGCACCGGCTGGGCGTAACGATGAATTTCGCGCCGGACGAGGCCACCGATCGCTCGACGTGCGGCAGGTGCGCGTAGACCTCCTTCTCCTTAAGGCCAAGGGCCTGAGACAGGTCCCGAGCGTCGCACTCCTGGGCACGCAGAAGCGCCATGATCTGTCGACGAAGTGTCTGCGCCTCCATTTGTTTTGCTTCAGGAGTATTTCTGAAAAACCCGCTAAACGAAGAAACTTCTGATTTCGGCCGATATCGCTTCGGCCACACGGATACCGAACTCGGCGTCTTTCTGAAAATAGTATTTCCCCGGCGTCAAATCGGGCAGCCCGCTGGGGTAGCGGGTGGGGATATAGAACCGATCGAGGGCCGCCGCATCATCCTGGATCTGCGCCATGCGCTCTCGGGCCGCTCCCTCGGGGAGATCCAAAAGCAATTTATGGATCGAGTGCCCCCAGGGGTCTTCCCCAAGAAAATACCACAGCGCCTTGACTGCCTTTTCTCCGCTTTGCTGAGCGAGAAAACAGGCGTGGGAATATTTCCCTTCGCGCAACAGGACTCTGGCAGCCTCCACGTCCTCTGCAGCGGTTTCCAGCCAGCGCCTGGCTTCGTGCACCTGTTTTTCAACGCTCATAGATCACCTGGCCTTCAGCGACCGCCTGTCGAATGAATCTGCGGTCAGAGATGCCCTCGAACTCCTTTGGCGTGTAAATGAAAACCTCGATATCTCGACCCCGAAGGTTTTGATGGAGATCTGACAATATCCCTTCGAACCGATCAAAATAGCGCCTATCAGTCTCTTGGATCAGAATGAGATCTATGTCGCTTTTGCGCGTTTGCCGACCCTTTGCAAAAGATCCGAACAGAATGGCTTTGCGGATGCCGTATTTTTGGAATACCGCTCTGGTGCCGTCGATGATGTCATCTATCGTCTTAACCTGACGATTCATTGAAGCGCCTGCTGCCGCTCGGGAGAACGGCAAAGGGGAGCGTTCCCTGCCCAAGCAATTTGTGAGAGCTCATCGTATTGAAATAACTATTCAAAGTCAAGGCAGGCCCTGCTGGCTGAGGACCGGACACCCCGGTCAGCCCGGGGTGATTTCATCTTTGAGAAGACAGCAGGCGATCCGGTATTCGACTCTCCCGCCCGGATCGCGGCCGAGATTGCCGGGCTGGATCAGGGCGTTCATGACGCAGCCTTCGGCGACGTCGAGGCGGAAAAAATCGCTTTCGTTCAAGCGCGGCGCCTCTAGCAGGCGATCGCCCTGGAACTCCAGGCTGTGCACCGGGTAGTCCTCGCACAGGGGGCAGCGGTAGACCCGACCGTTGGGAAAGACGAAGCAATTGTCGGCCACGCGTCCGGCGCACTCGAATTTCTCTTCCGGGGCGAGGAAGACCTTGGGATAGATCACCCGGACGCCCCGTCGCGCGATCGCCTCGGCGGCGGCCGGCACCCGGCTGAGCCACTCGTGCGGCGGGGCCTGCAGGATGTCCGGCTCGTCCGGATCACAACCGGTGAGGGCGGCTTTTCCACGCAGCCCCAGCACCTGGATAAAAAACCGCTCGACCCCCAGATCGGCGAGGATGGGCGCCATCCGGGCGAGTTCTCCCAGATTGGCGCGGCTCGCCGTAAAGATCAAGCTCGTGCGGAACCCCCTGGCCCGCGCCCGCCGGATGCCGTTGAGGCAGACCTCGTAAGACCCCTTGCCCCGAATCCGATCGTTGGTCGCGGCCGTGGCGCCGTCCAGGCTGAAGCTGAAGATGTCCACCTCGTCGGGCGTCACCTTGTCCAGGAGGTGGTTGAACAGGTAGCCGTTGGTGTCGATGGTGACGCTGGCAAACCCCAGCCGGCGGGCGCAGCGCACCGCCCGGGGCAGATCGGGGTGCAGGCTGGGCTCGCCGCCGAGCAGGATCAGATTCGCGCCCGGGCTGCGTGCTGCGAAAACCGCCAGCCAGCGCTCGATGCGATCGATGGGCAGGCGTTTGCGGCCGTGTTGCTCGGGGTTGATGTAGCAGTGTCGGCAGCGCAGGTTACAGCGGGTCAGCACGTGAAAAAACACATTCGCCGCCTGTTGCTTGAATTCAACCGTAGATGAGACCATCAGATTTTGGAAATCAGGTGTTTGATCTTCTTCTTGGCAGCGATGAGCTCTTCGTTGGTCGCGCGCAGACGGATGGACATGTACTCGGCGAAAATGCGGTAAAGCAGCAGGAGGAAATCCAGTTTCTCCTCCTCGGGCGTCTGGGCGGAAAACCGGTTCTTGGCGGAGGAGTCGACGGCCAGGCAGACGGTCTTCCCGACGGCGGATACCGTGGCCGAACGGTGCATCGTGTCGACGATGCGCATCTCTCCGAAGATCTCGCCCTTGGTGTCGATGATGCCGATCTCGAGGTTTTCCTTTGAGATTTTAAGCTTTCCGGAGATCAGGAAATATAGCCAGGCGTCCTGGCCGCCCTCGTGGATGACGACCTCGCCGTTCTCGTATTCGCGGATCTTGCTCAGCTTCAGCAGTTTGCCGAGGCTTTTGGTTTCGAAGTTCCGCAAAGCCGGAATGGACATCAGCTTCTGGATGTTTTCGATGTTGTCTTTGAGATATTTCGACTCGATCATACCGCCCTCCCCCTGTCGAGCGCCGTGCGGCGTATTTTTTCAATCATTCTAACTCGCTCCGGCACAAAGGGCAAGTTTGGCTGGATCTGTCAGGGGCCTTCGAGACATCCCTTGGAGACTCCGTCGTCGAACCGAACCGGGTAGCACCCGTCGAAACAGGCTTTGCAGAAGCGGTTCTCTGCATCGGAGACCCCGGTGGCTTCCAAGAGGCCTTCGATGGTCAGGTAGTGCAGGGTGTCCAGGCCGAGGATCCGGCAGAGCTCGTCCTCGGTCTTGCCGGCGGCGATCAGCTCGCCGCGCGTGGAAAAATCGATGCCGTAATGGCAGGGGAATCGATGCGGCGGGCCGGAGATCCGCATGTGCACCCGCTTGACTCCCAGGGCCCGCAGCGCCTTGACGCGGGTTTTCACGGTGGTGCCGCGGATGATGGAGTCGTCGATGATGATGATCTCCTTGCCTTTCAGCAGTTCCCTGACCGGATTGAGCTTCACCCGCACCCCGAAATCGCGCATGCTCTGGGTCGGCTGGATGAACGTGCGGCCGACGTAATGGTTGCGGATCATCCCGATTTCGTAAGGAATTCCGGACTCCTGGGAATAGCCCACCGCCGCGTAGGTCCCGGAGTCCGGAAACGGCATGACGAAATCGGCCGCGACCGGCGCCTCGCGGGCCAGCCGGCGGCCGAAGGCCTTGCGGATCAGATAGACGGTGCGGCCGTCGATGAGGCTGTCGGGGCGGGCGAAATAAATGAACTCGAAGATGCAGAACGCCCGGCGGTGGGCGGCCGGGGTGCGGATGCTGCGGATGCCGTCCCGGGTGATGATGACGATTTCGCCCGGATCGATCTCGCGCACGAACTCGGCCTCGACCAGGTCGAGCGCGCAGCTTTCGGACGCCAGCACGTAGCTGCCGTTGATCCTGCCCAGGCACAGCGGCCGGAAGCCGTGCGGGTCGCGGATGCCGATCACCTCGCCCCGGCTGGTGAGCATGACGAACGAAAAGGCGCCTTCCAGCCGCGCCACGGACCTGACGAGGGCCTCCTCGAAGCCGTGCTTGAGGTTCTTGACGAAGAGGTGCAGCATGATCTCGCTGTCCATCGTCGACTGGAAGATGGAGCCGGCCTCCTCGAGTTCCTCCTTGAGGATATAGGCGTTGGTGATGTTGCCGTTGTGGCCGACCGCGTAGGTCTTCTTCCGGTACCGCACGATGAAGGGCTGCGCGTTGGTGAGGATCGAGCTGCCGGTGGTGGAATAGCGGGCATGCCCGATCGCGCAGCAGCCCTCCAGTTCCTCCAGGTGGTTCACGTCGAACACCTCGGGCACCAGCCCCATGCCGCGGTGCGCGAAAAGGTTGTCCTCGCGGGCCACGGCGATGCCCGCGCTTTCCTGGCCGCGGTGCTGGAGGGCATAAAGACCGAAATAGGTCAGCGCCGCCGCCTCCGGATGGCCGCAGATGCCGAAAATCCCGCAGGATTCCCGCGGCTTGTCGGAAATATCACTTGTTGTCAACGTAGCGTATTTCGACATCGGGATTTTTTTCTCCTAACCCGGACAAGCCGGAACGAAATTCGAAAACCGAAGCACGAAACCCGAAACAAATTCGAATGTTCGAAAATGGTAATGACCAAAACCGGCAGAGCCGTAACCCAAGATGGTCTCTTGGCGTTTCGGTCATTCGGTCATTCGGATTTGTTTCGGATTTCGGTTTTCGTGCTTCGAATTTTTAGGCCCACGTCTATATCAATATCAAATTGTCTACCGTTCTGCACCGAATCTCAATCATAAGGGCCTTATAGCCAAGACCTCCGCCATTCGGCCTTCATTCCAGCGGAATGTTTTCTTCCAGGTTCCACACCCCGCAGGGGCAGGCCCCGGCGCAGAACCCGCAGCCGATGCACAGGTTCTCGTTCACGGCGTATTCATAGGCCTTGCCGTCCCGTTCCCTGCGGCTGATGGCCCCCTGGGGGCAGACCGCCACGCACACCCCGCAGTCCCGGCAGGCCCCGCAGGACAGGCATTGCGAGCCGCATTGGTGCACATCCGCAAAGACGGTGATGCGCGGGTCGAAATATTCGGCGGTCACCCGCCGTTTTTCGATCATCCGGCGGCGGAAGGGCGCCGGGGTCCGGCCGTCGGACTCGTCGGCGATGGCCTGGGCCACCACGCGGCCGGCGCCGATGGCCTCGGTCAGCAGCCCGGGCCGCACCACGTCGCCGATGGCGAAGATTTTCGGGTCGCTGGTGCGATAGGCCGAATCGACTTTGACGAAACCCCGCTCCACGGCGATTCCCTCCGGCAGGAACGACAGGTCCGGGATGTCGCCGATGGAGACGATCACCGTGTCGGCCGGGATCTGTTCGCCGTCGGCGAGGAGCACTCCGGCTGCGGTGATTTCGCGGGTCACCGCCGGCCAGCGGAACCGCGCACCCGCGGCTTCGGCCGCCTGGCGCTCCTTGCCGAAGGAGGCCGGCTGCTGCACGTCGAGCAGCAGGATCTCCTCGGCGCCGAGGCGCCGCGCCTCGGTGGCCGCGTCGCAGCCGACGTTGCCGGCGCCGATGACGACGACCCGTCGGCCGCAAGCGGCCGTTCCCGCCTTGGCGGCCTGCAGGAAGTCAAGCGCGGACACCGCGCGCTCGATCCCCGGAATGGGCAGCATGCGCGGCGTCTGGGCGCCGGTCGCCAGCACGACGAAGTCGAAGTCCTCCCGCATCCGGGCGAGCTCCTCGCGGCCCAGGGGCTGCGGCAGGTGGACGTGCGGCAGCACCTCCCGGATGCGACCGAGCTCTGTGTCGATCACCTCGCGGGGGATCCGGCTCTCGGGGATGACCCGGGTGAACTTCCCTCCCAGCCGGCCGGTCATTTCATAGACCGTGGCCGCATGCCCCTTGAGCCGCAGCTGCCAGGCGACCGAAAGCCCGGCCGGGCCGCCGCCCACCACGGCGATGCGCCGGCCGCTCACCGGCGGCAGCTCGGGCAGTCGCGCGCGAATGCTGGCCTGGCCGATCTGCGCCGTGTCCACCGGCGCCATCGCCGCGATCTGGCGGGTGCAGGACTGCATGCACAGGTTCGGACAGAGGTAGCCGCAGACCGCCGCCGGAAAGGGGGTGTAGGTCAGCGCGAGGTCGACCGCTTCGTCCAGCCGGCCCTCGCGGATGAGCTGCCAGCGGCGCTGCACGGGGATGCCCGTCGGGCAGCTGGCCTCGCAGGGCGCCGCGTATTTCTGGTTCTCCCACACCGGCACGAAGCGCCTCAGGGCGCCGGTCGTGGTCACCGGGACCACGCTGCGGTCGAGCCGGCTGAGATCCCCGATCAGCCCCCCCTGGCCGAGCTCGGCGTTCCAAACCTCGCGGTGGAACCCCTGCGGGGAGCGCACCGAACGGCCGGCTTTTTCGCTCGGCAGCCGCGCGACGAGCAGCTGCCACTGCTCGCGTTCGGAGAAGGAACGCAGCAGTTCGGAACGCCCGATCTTCTTCAGATACACCTTCAGGTTGGCCCGCAGCCAGTCCCAGTCCGCGTCCCCGATCGGAGCCATGCGGGCGTCGGCCTGGCTGAAGCCGCCGTGGGGCCCGCGGAAGAACACCTTGCCGCCGACCATCCCGACCAGCGGCCGGTAGCCGAGCACGTTGTCGGGCGTCTGAGCCTCGTGGCCGCAGACCACGGCAATGCCGCCGGCCATGAACTCCCCGAAATAATCGCCCACCGACCCCAGCACCCAGAGCTCCGGCGGTGCGAAGCGCGGATTGTGCTTGGTCATGGTCATGCCGCGGGCGCCGATATTGCCGGCGATGTAGACCCGGCCCTGGGCCATGGCGTTGGCCGCACCGTTGCCGGCGTTGCCGTGCACGATGATCTCGGCCCCGGCGTTCAGCCAGCCCACGTCGTCGGAAGCCGGCCCCAGGACTTCTATGACCGTATTGGGGAACCCCATGGAGCCGACCCGCTGCCCGGGGTGGCCGGTGATCCGGATGAAGACCGCCCGGTCGCCCGCCCGCCAGAGCCGGCCGCCGATGCCGTGCTGGCCGTAGGCGTCGATCTGCAGCTGGTAGATACCCCGGCCGACGGCCGCCTGGATCTGTTCCTCGAGAATCCGCGAGCGCACGCGCTCGCCGCCCTGCCTGCCCGCGATCTCGTGCATGGATGCCGAAGTTGGTTTACTGGATTGATTCATTTGCTTGCTCCGAGCGTCCCCTCGGGATGCCGCAGAAAATCGTTTACCCGTGCACCCGTTTACCCGTTCGCCCGGTTCCTCATTGCAACGGGCCCACGGGCAAACGGGCTGACGGGTCCACGTCTTTCTTAAACCACGAACTTTATGCTCAGCCGCTCCGCCATGTGGTGGTCGTCCACCCCCAGCGCATCGGACATGCCGATGGGCAGCGAGGTCGAGCGGCCGAGGGGCGCCACGATCTTCTTGAGTTCGGTGTCGAAACTTAAAATCACGTCCACCACCCGCTGGGCCACGTCGTCTACGTCCAGCCGGCGGTAGAGCCGCGGGTCCTGGGCGGTGATGCCCTTGGGGCAGAGGCCGATGTTGCAGATGTTGCAGCGGTCGGACTCCGAGCCGAGGCAGCCGGCCGCCGCCTGCATGATGTATTTGCCGATCTGGACGCCGCTCGCCCCCAGCATGATCAGAGCGGCGGCGTTGGCGGCCAGGTTCCCGCTCTTGCCGATGCCGCCGCCCGCGAACAGCGGCAGCTGGTTCTGCATGCCCAGCTTGACGAGCGTCAGGTAGGCGTCGCGGATGTTGCTCGCGATCGGATGCCCCATGTGGTTCATGGACACGTTGTAGGCCGCCCCCGTTCCGCCGTCCTCGCCGTCGATGGCGAGCCCCGCCGCGTAAGGGTTGCGCGTGAGGTTGTTGAGCACCGCCAAAGCGGTTGAAGTTCCTGAAATTTTTGGATAAACCGGCACTCGGAAGCCCCAGGCCATGGACATGGACTGGATCATCTTGGCCACCGACTCCTCGATCGAGTACTTGGTCTGGTGGGTGGGCGGGCTCGGCAGGTTCACCCCCGGCGGCACCCCGCGGATGGCGGCGATCAGCCGGTTGACCTTGTACCACATGAGCAGCCCGCCGTCGCCGGGCTTGGCGCCCTGGCCGTACTTGATCTCGATGGCGCAGGGGTCCTCCTTCATCTCGGGGATGGCGTGCAGGATCTCGTCCCAGCCGAAGTAGCCGCTGGCGATCTGCAGGATGACGTATTTAAGGAAGCGCGAACGCAGCAGCCGCGGCGGGCAGCCGCCCTCGCCGGTCGATATGCGCACCGGCAGCCCGAGCTCCTCGTTCAGGTAGGCCACCCCCAGCTGCAGCCCTTCCCACATGTTGGGCGACAGCGCACCGAAGGACATGCCCCCGATGATCAGCGGGTAGATCTCCCGCACCGGCGGGATCCAGCCGTTTTCGCGGACATGCCTGAGGTTCTCCTCGGGCGGCAGCACCCGCCCCAGGAGCGTGCGCAGCTCGAACTCGTGCCGGCCGGCGTCGAGGGCCGGGTCGGTCAGCATGGAGATGCGGATGAACTTCAGCCGGTCGAGCAGCAGGCCGGGCACGTTGCGCCGGCCGCCGCGGCGCCGGGGCTGGCCGCCGCGGTCGATGTGAAAGCGGAGCTTGTCGGCCTCGTCGGCGCGCACCGGCCCGATGGCGTTGTTGGGGCACACCAGGTTGCACATGGCGCAGCCCACGCAGGCGTAGGCGGAGTCGGTCCGCTGGCGGATCCCGTAATAGGACTTGTAAACGGTCGCCGGCGCCTCCATGAACCCCAGCGGCGGCTCGATCAGCCGCTTGCGGAAAACGCCGAGCTCGATCGCGTTCACCGGGCAGACGGCCGTGCACTTGCCGCACAGCGTGCAGGTGTCCCGGCTCCAGCGGATCTGCCAGGGCAGGTCCTTGACGCTCAGTGTGGAAGGGGTAATGGATCTTTCTGACTGCATATGCGAACCTCCTGGCGGTCGGGGCCGACGACCGCCGTGTCCAGGTACATGGGCTGGAAATCCCGGCTCTTGTCGCGTAGGGGAATGGCGGCGTCCAGGCCGCAGATCTCCGAGGAAAAGGCGAACACGCCGGGCTTGCCGCCGACCACTCCCGGCCGCAGCTTCTTGCGGTCCTGGACCATGAACAGGCTCCCGTCGGGCAGGCAGCCGATGACGCAGTTGGGCCCGTCGATGATGAGCGGCCGGCAGGCCTGCTTCAGGTTGCGCAGGAAGCGGGCGTCGGTGTGCCGGCCGATGTCCTCGTCCTGCAGCGGCGTGATCACGTGCTTGTAGGTTTCGATCCCGAAGCCCAGCGTGCGGGTCATGTAGTGCAGGATGTGCGTGAACACCTCCGAGTCGGAGTTGTAGCCGATATAGCCCGGGAAGCCGCGCGACTCGAGAAAGGTCCGGATCGGGATGAAGGCCGTGTTCTCCCCGTTGGTCATGCTGGCGAAGCCCTGGATGAAGAACGGATGGCAGGCGTAGAGATTGATGGCGTAATTGGTGTTCTGGCGCCCCTGCGCCAGGATCACCCGCGCCGCGAGCTCTTTGCGGTCCAGCTGCAGGTGCCGGGCGACCGCCAGGGGGTCCCCGATCTCCTTGATCATGATCGCGTCCGGCCAGAAGGAAAAGACGATCATGTCCTCCTGCTCCTCGCCCATGGCCCGCAGCTTCAGGCGGGTCGTCATCAGCCGGAACTGGAGCTCCGCCGCAGGCAGCCCTTCCCATTCCTCCGGGTATTCATAGGCCCGGATCAGGTAGACGTCCCGCCGCGGCACCCCCGGCGGCGGCGTCTTGGGCACTTTGATCGAGATCTTGTACTTGGTCATGAAGCCCACGTCCATCATGAAGGCGTCCAGGCGCTTCAGGCCGGCCTCGCTGAAGATCCCCGACAGGATCGGCGCGTCCTTCATGTCTTCGAAAGGGCCGCTCAGGTCCCGCAGGTACAGGCCGACCCCCGAGCCGTCATGCCCTTCGCGCATGACGTTGAGGGCCTCGATGGCCACCATGGGCGAAAGCGGTTCTTTGCTGGCGATGGCAAACAAGCGGCACATGCAGAACTCCTCTACGTTGATGTATGGCGGCAAACCCCTGCCCCGGTGGCAGCCGCGCGCCTGCGCCGGTCGGAACCGCAGGAGCGCTTTTCGAACAAGCGCCCCTCGGCTGCACCGTCGGGCGGGCAGACCGTTTGGGCCGGGCGGCGTTTCATCGCAGGAAATATGGCGAATTCAGGCGGTTCGACAAATAGGCGGGGCGTGGCGGATCGCCGATTCTTCTGCCGTTGATATCCCGGGCTTCCCCCCAATCCTCCAGATCGCAAGAGCAATCTGCATGCCACAGGTCTGCAGCCTGTCACGGCGCTGGCATCGCTCCACGCGCCGTCGGATGCAGGCGCTTTCCTGAAGGCGCTGGCGGGCGCCGCCTGCGGAGAAATGTATGAATTAAAAAAAAGGTGGAGTCAACCGAAATTACAGCGGCGGAGTCGGGAAAGAAATAAGTTACAAAATTGTCGGGCAAACGAGGCCCTACCGGCGGGGCCGGGCTGATTTGACACGCATTTCGATTTTCTTTATCATCCACCCGGTTGCCGCCCGTCTGCGCCACACGCCTAGTTTTGCTGAACTCGTAAAAAGTCATCCGAATCGATGACTTCGTAAAGAGGCCAAGATCAAGGCGCGCGAATCGCGTGCCGCGAGGCGTACTTGCTGTACGCCGCAGCGGCAGCGCGATGAAGCGCAACGCAGAGGTTGGACTATTTACGAAGTCATCGGATTTCAGGAGGAGCCATGACCCCATCCGGTCCCAACCCAGACCTTCGCCTCGGCCTGACCCGCCGCCGGTTCATGTGGCTGACCGGCATGTCCGCCGCCGGCTGCGCCACCAACCCGGTCACCGGGAAAAGCCAGTTCATGACGGTGTCCGAGGAGGAGGAGATCCAGATCGACCGGCAGTATTCCCCCCTTCAGTTCTCGAGCGACTTCGGCCCCGCGCAGGAGGGGGCCTTGAACGCCTACGTGGACGGGATCGGCCGCTCCATGGCCGCCCGGAGCCATCGCCCGCACATGCCCTTCTCGTTCCGGGTGGTCAACGCCACCTACATCAATGCCTATGCCTTCCCCGGCGGCAGCATCGCCTGCACGCGGGGCATTCTGCTCAATCTGGACAACGAAGCCGAGCTGGCGGCGTTGCTGGGGCACGAAATCGGCCATGTCAACGCCCGGCACACGGCCGAGCAGATGTCCAAGGGCCAGCTCACCAACATCGTCGTGGGGGGGCTATCCATCATCGCCGATGTCGCCGCCCCGGGCATGGGCCAGGTCGCTTCGGCGCTCGGCGGTTTCGGGGCCGGCGCCTTCCTGGCGAGCTACAGCCGGGACAACGAGCGCCAGGCCGATGCCCTGGGCACGGAGTACATGGTCCAGTCCGGCTACAGCCCCGACGGCATGGTCGGATTGATGGAGATGCTCAACAGCCTCAACAAATCCAAACCGAGCTCCATCGAGGTCATGTTCGCCACCCACCCCATGAGCGAGGAGCGCTACCAGACGGCCGTGCGGGCGGCGCGCACGACCTTTGCCGAGTCCCGGAACCTGCCGCTCAACCGCGAACGCTACATGGACACCACCGCGCGGCTGCGGGCGATCAAGGGTGCCATCGAGGAGCTGCAGAAGGGCGACAAGGCCATGGGCCAGAAAAATTTCTCCCAGGCCGAGACCCACTACCAGGCCGCCCTGAAACAGGCGCCCGACGACTACGCCGGCCTGGTCTCAATGGCCAAGTGCCTGCTCATGCAGAAAAAGCATGCCGAAGGGGCCCGCTATGCCCGCCGCGCCCAGGCGGTCTTTCCGCAGGAGGCCCAGGGCCACCATCTGGGCGGGTTTGCCGACCTCAATCTGAAAGAGTTCGACGGCGCCTTGCAGAGCTTCCGGACCTCGCAGCGGCTGCTGCCCCAGAACCCCAACACCATTTTCTTCATCGGCTATTGCTACGAGGGTCTCGGGCGGCGCCCCGAGGCCGCCCGCGAGTACCAGCGCTTTCTGCAGCAGGTGCGACAGGGCCAACAGGCCCAGCACGCCGCCCGGCGGCTGCAGGAGTGGGGATACACCCGCTAGGGTGGAGGCAGACGGATCGCATGCCCGCCATCGAACGCTGGCCGGACATCCTCAAAGCGGACCTCGAAACCAAGCGGGAGCGGCTGAGGCAGGCCCTGGACGAGAGCGGCGTCCCCCTTCCGGCCGACCGCGATTTAGAGGACCAGCTTCCCCGGGTCTTTGCCTTCAGCGACTTTGTCGCCGACAGCTGCATCCGCGACCCACTGCTGCTGAGTCAGCTCTGGAGCAGCGGCGACCTGCGGCAACCCCCCGCGGCCGGCGCCCTGCGCGAACAGCTGAAGTCCGTTCTGCAAGACACCCATGACATCGAGGATCTCGCCGCACGCCTGCGCCGCTTCCGGCGGCGCGAGCTGGTGCGCATCGCCTGGCGCGATCTCATGGGCAGCGCCGATCTCGCCGCCACGACCTCCGACCTCTCCGATCTGGCCGAGGCCTGTCTGGACCACGCCCTTGGCTGGCTCTACGGCCGGCAGTGCGCCGAACAGGGAACCCCCACGGCCGCCGATGGAACCCCCATGGGGCTGGTGGTTCTGGCCCTCGGCAAGCTCGGCGCGCGCGAATTAAACTTCTCCTCGGATATCGATCTGATCTTCGCCTTCCCGGGCGAGGGCGAAACCCGCAGGGCGGACCGGCCGGTGGAGCATGGGGAATTCTTTTCCCGCCTGTGTCGCCAGTTGATCCACGTCATCGGTCACCCGGGCGGCGAGGGCTTCGTCTTCCGAGTGGATCTCCGGCTGCGGCCGTTCGGGGACAACGGTCCGCTGGTCCTGAGCTTCGATTCCATGGAGCACTACTACCAGGAGCAGGGCCGTGACTGGGAGCGTTACGCCTGGATCAAAGCGCGGGCCGTCGCCGGGGACCTGTGCGCGGGCCAAGAGCTTCTCAAGCGCCTGCGGCCGTTCGTCTACCGGCGCTACCTCGATTTCGGCGCCTTCGAATCCCTGCGCGCCATGAAGCACATGATCTCCCAGGAGGTGACCCGCCGGGGGATGCACCAGAACGTCAAGCTCGGAAGGGGCGGCATCCGCGAAATCGAGTTCTTCGGCCAGATGTTCCAGCTGATCCGCGGCGGGGTGAGCCCCGAGCTGCAGAGAGGGCCGATCCGCGAGGTTTTGGCGGCGCTCGTCGCCGAGGGGCACATCCCGAAAGCGGTCGGCCGGGAGCTGGACGCGGCCTATGTTTTCCTGCGCACGACCGAGCATCGCCTCCAGGAGGCGGCCGACCAGCAGACCCACGAGCTGCCCTCGGACCCGCTCGGCCAGGCCCGCTTGGCCGCCTCCCTGGGGTTCGACTCCTACGACGCCTACCGCGCCGCCCTCGACCTGAACCGCGACCGGGTTCACGGCCACTTTCAACTCCTGCTCGAAAGCCCGGAGGCCGAGCGCGGCGACCCGCACCATGACACGGGCCTCGCCGACATCTGGCACCAGAAGCTGGATGCGGACGAGGCGGCGGCGCTGCTCGCGCAACAGGGCTACGATCCGCCGGCCGAGGCGCTGCAGATCCTGAAGGACCTGCACGAGGACTCCGCGACCCGCGCCCTCAGCCCCACCGGCCGCCAGCGCCTGGACCGTCTCATTCCCCTGGTGGTCACCGAGGCCGGCC
>Ga0209254_10001301_pt1 | contig 22162 bp, 17 predicted proteins | sample FrelakmetDIP11DI_FD_187148 | JGI IMG/M metagenome (GOLD analysis project Ga0209254, IMG submission 187148) | Freshwater lake sediment microbial communities from the University of Notre Dame, USA, for methane emissions studies - DIP11 DI (SPAdes)... | ecosystem: Environmental > Aquatic >...
TTCTGCGCCGCCATCCGCATCGCTTCAGCCAGGTCTGGGGTTTGCGCCGCCCTGCTCGGATCCTGCGCCCACAGGCGGGCATCGGTTCCGATCTGCTGGTCGATCTTGGCTGCCTCCCACACGAATCGCCCTGGTGGATTGACTCCGATCATCACCGAGCGGTGGATGCTTTCAGGGTGTTGCCAGGCGTACATCTGGGCGATGCGCGTCCCGTAGCTTTCGCTCAATAAATTGATCCGCTTGTAGCCAAACCCGCTGCGCGCCATCTCCAGGTCAGCGATCACTTCCTCGATCGTATACCCCGCCAGATCAATGCCTTGTTGGGTGAGATGCTCAATATCCATCTCGGCCGCCTGTGCCAGGTTGGCGCGCGACGCCGCGCTCAACACATCCTTTCCTTTGCCTCGCATGGCTTTCTTCACATGCGGGCAGTCCAATTTAATGGATCCATCCACACCCCGGTAACCCACCAGCACGATGTCAGCTTCTGCCAGCAAGTCAGGCGGCGGCTTGAAGCCCAGGTTGCTCCTTCCCGGACCGCCTGCCAGATAGAAGATCGGCTCCGCGGGTTGCTGCCCGCTGGCCGGGTAGCGGATCACGGGTAGGGCGATCAGGCGACTCCCTGGATCGCTGCGATTCTCGGGCGCGATCAGCGTGCCCTGCTCAGCCGGGATATCACCCGTCTTCGCCGGTTGGCTGGCTGGCTCCAGGATCAGGTCCCCTGCCCTGGCTTCATCCGGGATTGGTGTTTGAGAAGGTCTGTTGATCCGGTTCATTCTTGGATAGGGTTTCAATTATTCTATAATTTGCAGCCGCCAGTCCAGCGCTGTGTAGCGCCGGGCAACCTGGTTGTTGCGCACCGCGATGCCGATAGCCCGTTTGCTGCCCACCAGCACGCATAGCTGCCGGGCGCGTGTGATCGCCGTGTACAGCAGGTTGCGCTGCAGCATCAGGTAATGTGCCGTCAGCAGCGGGATGACTACCGCCGGGAACTCCGACCCTTGCGCCTTATTAGTCAACACGGCGTATGCCAGGGCAAATCTCCTTGTGCTAGATTTCTTCCATTTTCAAGGCTTGCAAGAATTCTTTTTTTGCTAAAGTTATTTTCGCAGCTTCAGCCATTCATCTATCATAACTGCTACATTTTGTTGGGAAACAGATGTGTCCTCACGAATATTATCAACAGGTGAAAGAATATAACCCTCAGGCGGATTGAAGAGACGCATGGCTTCCTGTGTTTCTGCGCGCACTTGATCCGGCCTTCCCAGCTCGATGGTGTTATAACCATTAACTCCGCCCCACAGACATACTTTCCCAACCAGCTTTTCTTTGGTCATCTTTATGTCCCATCGAGCAGGATCGACGCCGATTAGGCAATCAACTCCAATTTCAGCAAACATATCCAATAACGGCATGCTATTGGATGTAATAAGATAACCGAACTTTGCATGATAATCATGCGCACATTCCACGTCTGCTTTTAATATTGGATATATGAACTGTCTCCAGGCTTTTGGGGACCAGAAATCGCAGTTTTCATACCAGGCGCGTTTGATAAACAAGTGAATCCCGGCATCTAAAATCACTTCCATCCGCTTCCGATTCCACCTGGCGATAATGTCTAGCATTTCCGACAAGAAGGCGGGACGGTCGTAACTGGTAAACATCATGTTTTCGAGGCCATGAACCCAGCCGATAAGATCAGCCCCTACTCCCCAGCCGCCTACCACGAGTAAATGCTTTTCGTCGGCATAGGTTTTTGCCATCAAAGCTTCTTTCTTGAATGCTTCGATCTCACCAGGTGATAAATCAGCCAGCAGAAATCCGAATGCATCCAGATCTTCCGGCTCGTTGATAATAAATTTTCGGGAACGCGGGGTAATGAAATCATCCAGGAATGGCACATGATTACCCCAGCGCCAATCCGGAGTCTTCCTTATTTCTGCGGATAATTTACCTGCAGGTGTGAAATACTCCTTAATCAGCACAGGATAATCTTCATCTTCTGGATAGCTTACCCTTTCTTCAATTTTCACTGATGGATGATGGGATACTGGTAAGCCGTGCAAATTATAGTAATCGTTGACGACAATCGGGGGACGAATAGGGATTTGTACGTATGTATCCAGCCCTAAGGCGATCTGATTTTGAATGAAGTCAAAATAATCTCTGGAGCGTGATTTTAGAGCATTAAATAACATAAAGCTGCACGGCACATAGTCAGGTGATTGGCAGCTGAGTGCAGTCTCCATCCGCTGGCGCGAAGTCATCGATTTTTTGCGCATAAGAATTCCCTTGCCTGAAAAAATTGGACTATTTGTATTTACCGTATTCCTTGACAGTTTGTACTACGAAGCGGATATCTTCCCACTTAGCCTGCTCAGGGATGGCGTCAGTGGTTGCCAGGATATACCCTCCATCTTTCGCTGCTTCGTCGATACACCGTCTGGCTTCATCGCACATATTGTCCAGGCTGTAATCGACGAAGAAATGTGGATCGTATCCACCCATCAGGCAGACTTTGTCGCCATACTTCCGCTTGGCTTCGCTCAATGAGATGTCTCCGCCAAATCGCGGGCTTTCAAATCGCAAGATAAAATCCGGATTGGCTTCCAGCATGACCGGCAGGATTGCGCGCATCTTCCCAGTGGTGTGGAAACCGAGAAATTTTCCGGGCTGGATATGCTCAGACAGCCATAACAGCTCGGGGAACACCCACTTCTTGAAAAAGTCCGGACTGATGATGCTGGTGGAGGCGCCGGAAAGGTTGACGATAAAAATATCGGAAGGGGAGCCGTTGAAATAATCGAGGAAGGCAGCATTCACCTGGCGGGTAGTGTCGAGCACCTGCTGCATCAGCCCGGGTGCATCGTAGAAATCCAATAGATAATCGGAAACCCGCCTTAACACCCAGAAGAAAGAATAGAAGGTCAACGTCCGCCACATGACAAAGATGCCCTGGTCGCCGATCTCCCTGTGCATAGCCTGAATATCCTCGGGAATACCGGTTGGCTCGATCACGCGCATCCATTCTTCAATGTATGCCAGATAGATTTCATAGTCATCCCGCGTTTTGATCAGCGGCTCCTGAGTCTGGCCCATTATGTATTCCGGCTGATCGATGCGCTCCTGGGAGCTCAGGCTGCCGTAAGGCGTGGCGATGCGGCGAGTTTTGAGCAGATAATCGTGCTCGTCATGCAGCGCTTCAGTAAAGACCTGCTCATCCCAGCCCACCCGCCAGTGCGGGATGAAGATCGGATTTGATTCGGTAGTCGAGTACCAGGGGAAACCGTACTCGGGGATCGAGCCGACCATCTGATGCGCCTGGAAGACTGCGCGCCAGTCGGATTTACCCAGCCAGCGTTGGGCGTTGGTCGGGCCGATCGATAGGCTGACCGGGAGCTCGTCCGGGACCTGGCGTTTTAAGGCGGTCATCACGCGCTCTTTAGGGTTCATGGTACCTTCCTGATCAGCAGCTGGTGCTTTTCATATGCGGAGGCCTGAACATCAACCAGCCGCCGGTCATCTAGCTGCTAATACCGGCCGATCGCCTCCGCCAGGGGAGTAAGCAATTCGATCTTCCAGGGTTCTACGCGGGGTGCAACAGAGCAGGCGGTGCTCAGGATATAACCTGCGCCAGGTTTGCCAATCTCGATGCGTTCCGTCGCCTCAGCGATCACTTCCGCCTCGGTTTTATTTCTCAAGATGGCCACCGAGTTCATATTGCCTTTGAAGAAGAACTGCTCTCCGAAGTCGCGCTTAGCTGCGGCCAGGTCGCCATTTCCCAGCGGCGGTGGGTCAAGGGTATCGATGCCCAGGGTGCCGGTTTCGACGAACAAGTCCAGCCGGTCGCCGATGCTGCCGCAGGTATGGGTGTAAACCGGGGCGCCGGCCGATTTGATGGCGCTGGTGACGCGGCGCTCGTAGGGCACGACAAATTCCTGGTAGTGCCTGCGGGAAAGGAACGGCGCGCCAACAAAGGCGGAGGAGATCAACAGGGCGTCTATGCCCTGTCCAGCCAGGGCGACTGCCCACAGGGCGATCGACTCGGAGAGGCGGTCCAGGACGGCGTGTACTTTGCCGGGGTCGGTGATCATGCCCATCAAAGCGTTTTCGTAGCCGAAAAGCTCCATGTAGAAAGTGAGGGGCGAAAAGACCTCGGCATGGATCGAGACCTCGGGGCCGGCCTTGGCTTTGACCAGCCGTAGCAGGTTAAAGAAATAATCCGGGACTTCTTCCAGCGGGCCACGGCCTTTCTTCCCGGGCAGCGCTTGCATATGGTAGGTGTTCCACACGTATCCCGGATAGTCATCGATGTTTTCCATATGGTCAGGATCGAAGGAATCAAAGTCGGCACGGGCCGGTTTGGTAGAGTCGGCGGGGTAAAGGTGCGGCATATCGTCCCACGGCATAAAGGTGCGATCGTTGTTTCGCCAGGACAACCACTCGCCATCTGCGTCTTTGTCTACCCGGGAAACATCTTTCAAGAAGTTATCAGGCCGCCCCGGGAGATTGACCAGGATGCCATCAAAGCGGTAGCGGCGCTGCATGGTCACCATGGCTTCGGCAAGCGCCTCGTTGGTATACCAGAATACATGGGGGGCTATGCCGGTGTTCAACAGGTAGTGGCCCATGGATAGCTGGCACATGACGGGCACTCGATCGGGGAGTTCATGGCGGATGGTGCGGGCAACCCGCTCGCGGCTGTTCATCGCTTTTCCTTTGCAAAAATGGGTCGCATTTTTAGTGCAGAATAGCTGCCTCCCATAAATAACGCCTCCCTGCCCAGCTTCGATGGCACGATATTGACCGGGCGTAAAAGCGAGCTGCCCAGGCGGTCTTTGATCGAGGCGATCAGGCTGACCCAGTTCCAGTCGCTGGGCCCGCCCAGGATGATCATCTCCGGATCGAGTAAGACTGCCGCGTTGCAGATAACAATGGTGAGAATATCGACCACGTAGTTATACACCACCAGAGCAGCCACATCCCCGGCTTCAGCCAGCGCCAGGATATCCCTGGTTTGGACGGATTGCCCGGCCTGGCTCAATGCCTGGGCTAAGCGGGAAGCGGGATAGCGCTGTGCCACCAGCTGCGCCATGCGGACCAGACCGTGGCGACCGATCTGGCTTTCGATATTGCCAAACTGGCCGGCATTCTCGCGCAGGACATTCACATCGGTGATGAAGTAAGCCACTTCGCCGGCTGCATGCGTGGCGCCCAGGTACAGCTCGCCGTTGATGATGATGCCTGCTCCAACCCCCTCTCCCACGCTGACAAAGAGCATGTCTTGTTTGATCCCGCGGCCAGCACCCTTCCAGAACTCACCCAGAGTGGCCAGGTTGACATCATTTTCGATGAGCACCGGGATATTGAATTCACATTCCAGGATCTCTTTCAGTGGGACATCCCGCCAGTTCAGGATCGGAGCCCATTCAATCACGCCCTGCTCGGCATTGACAATGGAAGGCGCCCCGATGACCAGCGCCTGGATGGCAGGCAGGTGGGCTCCCTGGCGCACGGTCTCATGGATAAATTCGATCAACACCGGGATGGATTGCTGCGAGTCTTTCGGAGGAAGCGTATGCTGGGCGGTGGCATGGACTTTTCCGGAGAGATCGGTGATGGCGGCATATACATCCAATGAGCCGAGATCGACGGTCAATACCGAATAAATTTCCGTGTTTAATACCAGCAAACGGGAAGGCCGCCCGAGCCCCTCTCTTTTTCTCTCGCCGATCTCGCAAACGATGTTCTCGGCGATGAGCTGATCGACCACCCTGCCGACCGTGGTCGGATTCCGGTGCAGGTAGCTGGCAATCTCGGCCCGAGAAACCGGAGCATGTTCTCTTACCACGCTGGCAATATCATAATCAACCCGTCTGATGTGCTTCGCCAGTTTAGTGACCATGATGCACGTTCCCCGTTTCTTAATTCTTATAGGGGCTTTAATTTCAATTGAGATTAAATAAGTAGATATTTCCATTCTATACCCTCTGCATCTAATCGTCAATGGAATATAAATGCTTGACCTTTGCCAGATTTGGTTATAGAATCATATAGAATTCCAGGGTTTAATAACATCTGTAATTAAATATAAGTACATGAAAGGACGTCTGACATGGCACCTGTTGATTTTCCCAAAAGCGTTCTTGCAGTCGGCGCTCACCCTGACGATCTCGAGTGGTTGTGCGGCGGTACGTTGGCGAAATTTGCCAAGCTGGGCACAAAGGTCTCGATGGCGGTTGCAACGGATGGCGCGGCCGGGCACATGGTCATTCCACCCAAAGAGCTGGCAGAGATCCGGCACAACGAGGCTCAAAAGTCGGCCAGCGTAATCGGGGCAGATTTCTACTGGCTCGGTTTTGGCGACGAGCGGATTTTCGAGGACCTGGCAACGCGGGTAGTCTTTGTTGAGCTGATCCGCAAGGCAAAACCTGATTTGATCATGACCCATGCTCCTCACGACTACCACCCGGATCACAGGGTGGTGAGCCGCCTGATCTTCGACGCCTCCTTCATGTCTGGTCTCAAGAATGTCGAGACGGAGACCCCTTACCACCCCGGGGTGCAGCCGATCGCCTACTTCGATACCATCACCGGCGCCAATTTTCTCCCCACCGATTTTGTGGATATCAGCGACACCTGGGCTACCAAGCGCGAAATGCTCACCAATTTTCAAAGCCAGATTACCTGGTTAAGAGATCACGACAAAGTCGATTTTTTTGATATGATTGAGACTCAGAGTAAGGCGCGTGGCTATCAATGCGGTGTATCCCACGCAGAGTGCTTCACGTATGAAAATGTCTGGCCGCGCTCGCAGACCAAACGCCTGCTACCCTGAATGGAACCGGATAACAGCTGAATCGATCAGAAAATAGTGTCCATCAAAATCCGTAAACCTTCCGATCAGGTAACCTGGTTGGCGGCTCTGGACATGGCTGCGGAACCAATCATTATCATGCAGCGGGAAAACCAACGCATTGGGTATTGCTCTGCGACTCAGCAGGCGATACCCAATTTTTATTTCGATCGCCAACCTGGAAAGACACTGCGATCATACCCAGATAATCCGACCGGGTAAGACCGTTTTGAAAGAGCTGCTTGACTTGAAACGGCAACCTGATGCTGGCTAACATAGCGCATCCTTCGACGGCGCTGCGCTTAGGGCAAAGAACGCTGCCCTCCTCGGAAAGCTCAGGGCTATTGATCAGGATGCTTCTTGGATCAAAAAAGGAGGTGCTCAAAATAAATTGTCATACCAGCTTCTCTATCCCATCTAGATCTTTCAAATCATTCGTGAGGAACAATAGGAGAAAACAATGATTCGCCTGAACCGTATCTTTACATTCGTTAGTCTGCTGGTGATCACGGCGTTTTTGCTGACTGCCTGCGCGCCAGCCGCCACACCGACCCCGGCTGAGCCGGCTGAGCCCGAGGCTGAAGTCACCGAAGCCCCCGCCACTGAAGAAGGCTTTACCGTCGGTATCTTCCTGCCTGACAAGAAGACCATGCGGTACGACACGAAGGACCGGCCGATCTTCACCGAGCAGTTTATGGAGATCTGCCCGACCTGTGAAGTGATTGGGCACATTGCCGATTCGGATGCCACCGAACAGCAGAGCGCGGTTGAGCAAGCCATCACCAACGGCGCCAAGGTGGTTGCCATTATGGCGGTCGACACCAAGGCGGCGGCGGTGATTGCCGATTACGCCAAAGAACGCGGCGTTCCGGTGATCGCGTATTCCCGCCTGCTCGAAAACTCGGACGGGGTCACGGTCAACATTGGCTTCGCCCTGGCGGATATCGGCAAAGCCCAGGCAGAATCCCTGATGCAAGCCCTGGATGCGAAGGGGATCGAAAAACCCAAGATCGTGATGGTCAACGGCGGCCCCTCCGACAGCAATATGCCCCCCATTCGAGATGGGGCGATGAGCGTTTTCCAGCCCCTGGTTGACGCTGGAAAACTTGAGATCGTCAAGACGGTGGACACCCCGGACTGGGATCCCAACAAGGCGCAAGCCCTGATGGAGCAAATCCTGACCGAGACCGGCGGCGCGATTGACGGCGTTTATGTAATGAACGACGGCATGGCCTCCGGCGTGCTGGCAGCCCTCAACAGCGCGGGTATCAGCCCGATCCCGCCCATCACCGGGCTGGATGCTGAGCTGGCGGCGGTGCAGCGCATCCTGACCGGCGACCAGTACAGCTCGGTCTTCCTGCCGATTGACAAAATGGCGACTACCGCGGCAGAGATCGCTTACGCGCTGGCCACCACGGGTGAGGTGCCGGCGGATATGATCGATCGGACCGTCAACAACGGCTCCGTTGACGTACCCTCGGTGGATATCCCGGTGGGGAATGTTGACATCACCAATATCAAGGAGAATATCATCGATACCGGCTTTTGGACCCTGGACGAGATCTGCACGCCAGAATATGAGCAGGCGTGCGTAGATGCCGGCTTGAAGTAAGGCATTCCATAACATTTCGGTTGAGACAACCTCAGCAGCTGCTGAGGTTGTCTCTCATAAATTGTGGAGAGCGGCGTATGGCAAATCCTAATCGGATACCCGTATTAGAAGTACGCGGCGCAAGCAAAAAGTTTGGCGCGGTCGAGGCTTTGCGAGATGTGGATTTTGAAGTGTACGCCGGTGAAGTGGTAGGGCTGGTGGGGGATAACGGAGCGGGCAAATCGACCCTGGTGAAAATTATCTCCGGAGTTCATGAAGCCGATACTGGCGAGATTTTCATCGATGGTCAGTCCGTTACCATCAAGAAACCCCGTGACAGCATCGACCACGGCATTGAGACAGTGTATCAGGACCTGGCATTATGCGATAACCTGGATGTGGTCGCCAACTTGTTTATCGGGCGCGAGACCACCAAGGGGCTGCCATTGAAAGGCCTGGATCGGCTCGACGAGGCCGCCATGGAAAGGCGGGCGCTCGACATTCTACAGGAGCTACACGTAAAGATCCCTTCGGTCAGGAATATCATCGCGTCTATGTCTGGTGGCCAGCGGCAGTCGGTGGCAGTGGCGCGCTCGGTGATGTGGAACAGTAAAGTGGTGTTGCTGGATGAGCCAACCGCCGCGCTTGGTGTGGAACAAACTAACGAGGTGATGCACCTGATCGAGAAACTGCGCGAACGGCAATTGGGCGTGGTGGTGATTAGCCATAACCTGGCAGAGATTTTTGACATTACCGACCGGGTGATCGTCCTGCGCCTGGGACGACGCACGGCAACATTCGATACAAAAACTTCGAGACCCGAGCAGGTTGTGGCAGCCATCACTGGCGTGGCATAGGATGCAAAACATGGAGCCGTGCAATGGAACTTAAAACCACTCGCCCAAAGCACTGGCTGGATCGATATTTTCATTCCATCCAGACCAGCGATTTTGGCTCAATGGCGGTTGTAATCGGCTTGGTGATCATTGGCGTGATCTTTCAGTTCGCCAACAAGAATTTTCTCACGCCCTTGAATTTAACCAACCTGATGGCCCAGATAGCAGTGATTGGCATCCTCTCGGTTGGGATTATCCTGGTCTTATTGATCGGCGAAATTGACTTATCGGTGGGATCGGTGAGCGGGGCGGCGGCGGCGGTGATGGCGGTACTGATCACGAATTATCGCGTTTCCAGCGTGGCTGCTATCCTGGTGGCCATCCTGGTTGGCTTCCTGATCGGGGCGATGCAAGGATTTTTTGTTGGGAAAATCCATGTGCCATCCTTTATCGTGACATTGGCCGGCCTGATGATCTGGCAGGGTGCCCAGCTGTTCATCCTGGGCGATCAGGGAACGATCAACATGCGCGATCCTTTCATTCGATCGATAGCCAATACCCTGATCCCTCCCTGGCTGGGCTGGGTAATTGGAATCCTGGCGGTGATCGTCGTCGCATTGACTGTTTTTCGGGAGCGTAAGAACCGGCAGAAGGCAGGCTTGAATAATCCAGTGCCGTCGATGGCAATCAGCCGGCTGCTGTTGATCGCGATTGCGATCCTGGGGGCGGTGGCTTTGATGAACTTCGACCGGAACCAGGTGCCGAATGGCAAGCCGATCCAGGGTGTGCCTACTTCTGTTTTTATCTTCATCGTTTTTATCGTCATCTTTGACCTGATCACGCGCTTTACCAGATTTGGGCGGCATATTTACACGGTGGGCGGGAATGCCGAGGCGGCGCGGCGAGCCAGCATCGAAGTGGATCGGGTGCGCATCTGGGTATTTGCGCTGTGTTCAGGGGTGGCAGCCTGCGGGGGGATCGTGGCGGCTTCGCGGCTGATCGCCGTCAATTACGGTTCAGGCGGCGGCAGCCTGCTGCTTAGTGCCATCGCGGCAGCAGTCATCGGAGGCACCAGCCTGTTCGGCGGGCGGGGCAGCACGTGGGCAGCCCTGTTAGGCGCCCTGGTGATCGGGTCGATCAACAATGGAATGGACCTGCTGGCGTTCCCTTCCTCGATCAAATTGATGATAACCGGCATAGTTCTGATGCTGGCGGTGATCCTCGATTCAGTTAGCAGAGAACGCCGCAAGCGCGCCGGGAAGGGATAAGCCGGATTGGTCAGCGGAACGAGCCCGGCCCCGCCGGATGTCAAAATTGCGCTCACCTTTGATTTTGATTCATACACCAACTGGATCGGCGCGCTGAATGCCACTTCACCCAGTATGGTGTCGCGCGGCGAATTTGGGCCGATTGGGGCGCGCCGCATCCTGGCCCTGCTGGAAGAGTACCAGGCACCCGCCACTTTCTTTGTCCCCGGAGCCACCGCGGTCACCTATCCCCGCGTGGTAGCCGCCATCCAGGCGGCAGGTCACGAGATCGGCCATCACGGCTGGGTTCACGAGAATCCCGTCAAGCTGACCCTCGCCGATGAACGCCGAGTCCTGGAGCGCGGAATTGAGGCGCTGCAGCAGGTGACGGGGGAGCGCCCAACCGGCTACCGCTCGCCCTCCTGGGATAACAGCCCCAATACGGTGAGGCTGTTGCTGGAGTACGGCTTTGAATATGAAAGCAGCCTGATGGGCAACGACTTCGAGCCCTACTGGTGCCGCAGCGGGGACCGGTGGTCAACCGATGAGCCGTACGTGTTCGGAGAACCGACCCAGCTGGTGGAGATGCCGGTCGCCTGGCACCTGGATGATTGGCCCTGGTTTGAATTCATCCCCGGGCAGGCCCAGGGGCTGCGCGCGCCTTCGACGGTGCTGGAGATCTGGAAGGGCGAATTCGACTACCTGTATCACCAGGCGCGGAGCGGGGTGATGATCATAACCATGCACCCCCAGTGCATTGGGCGTGGGCACCGCCTGCTGGCTTTGAAGGAGTTTCTGGACTATATCGTTCAGCATCCCGGAGCCAGTTTTACGACCTGCATCAGCTACGTGCGCAGCTGGCGCGCTGGCAAAACGCCTGCCCTGCCGGTTGACGCCGGTTAATTTCAACGAACATTCATCATCGGAGGCAGAATGGCTTACCCGCGGGAACGCAACTACGGCTGCCGCCTGACAACAGACGGGACGCTGAAGGGTCTGCGCACCCTGGTAATGGAAAACCAACTGCTGCGCGTGACCGTGCTGATCGATAAGGGCACCGACATATACGAGCTCTTGTACAAGCCACAGGATATTGATTTTATGTGGCGCTCGCCCATGCAGCTTCATCATCCCAAGGATTTTGTCTCAGCCACTGCCAGCTCGCTCGGGTTCTTTTATGACCATTTCGAGGGCGCCTGGCAGGAAATAGTGCCAAACTACGGGCCGCCATCCAGCTACAAAGGGGCTGAGTTTGGCCTGCACGGAGAGTCTAATTTGCTCCCCTGGGAGTTCCGAGTGATCGAAGACCGACCAGAACGGGTGTCGGTTGATTTCTGGGTGCGGCTGTATCGCTCGCCTTTTTACATTCAAAAGAACCTGACCCTCGAAGCGGATTCGGGCGTCCTGCAGATCAAGGAGTATATCGAGAACGAGGCCCGGGAAGAGATGGCGGTTATGTGGGGGCATCATCCGGCGCTGGGCGAGGCTTTCCTGGACGAGAACTGCACCATCGACCACGGCTACCGGAAGTCCCACACCCAGAAGGTGTTGTCCTTCGAGCGGCAGCGGTTGGCGGTCAATTGTGACCATGACTGGCCGCTGGCGCAATCGATCACCGGTGAGATGATCGACATGAGTAAAATGCCTGCGCCGGATAACGATTCGGCCGACTTACTGTACTTCACCGAGCCGGAGTCCGCCTGGTATGGCGTCACCAACCAGCGCCTGGAACTTGGTTTTGGGATGGTCTGGGATATCAAGACTTTTCCATTCCTGTGGATGTGGCAGGTGTGCGGCGGCGCGTACGGCTATCCCTGGTACGGGCGCACCTACAACATGGCGCTCGAAATCGTGTCCAGCCCCCCAGATAATGGCATTGCCAGCGCCATCCAGGATCAAACTGCCCTGATTCTCCCGCCAGGGGGACGGATTTCTACCTTTGCAAATGCGATCGTCTATACTGGAAAAGGCCGCCTGGCAAAACTGCATGCAGGCGGCGCGGTCGAGTGGAAGTAGTGGGAAAGAAATAACGATGCCGGGCATCCTGAGCAGAAGTTTTCACCACCGAAGCCGAACGATGCTGGGCATCCTGAGCGGAAGTTTTCTTCACAGAAGTCGAAGGATGCCGGGCATCCTGAGCGGAAGTTTTCTTCACAGAAGTCGAAGGATGCCTGTATAAAAAGGAAGGGACACGTGATAAATCTCTATCAACGCAGTTGGAGCCGGGAGTCGCTGGGGCGTTACGTGGGGCACCCGGAGCAGGTCGCCGGGATCAGGCTGGTGGAAGGAGCGGACGGCGTCGAGCGCAGCGTGCGCATCCTGCAGGTCTGGACAGGTAGCGGCCTGTCTTTTAATGTTCTGGCGGATCGGGGAATGGATATCTCGACCTGCCAGTTCAAAGGCGTTTCGCTCACCTGGAGGTCTCCGGTAGGCGATGCGCACCCAGCCTATTACGACGCGGCGGGAGCAAACTGGTTATGGACCTTCCAGGGCGGGCTGGTCGTCACCTGCGGATTGGATAATTTTGGACCGGCAACCCAGGACGAAGGTGAAGACGTGGGGCAGCACGGCAGGGCGAGCAGCCTGCCTGCCAAAGCGGTCAGCTATCAGACGTATTGGAAGGATGACGCCTACCAGTTGGAGATCAGCGGAGAGATGCGCCAGACGCGCGTGTACGGTGTGAACCTGGCGCTGCGCCGGCGGATAACCACGGCGTTGGGCTCCAACAAGATCCGTATCGAGGACAGGGTCACCAACGAGGGATTCAGCCCGCAGCCGCATATGCTACTGTATGATATCAACCTGGGCTTTCCGCTGCTCAGTGAGCACGCCCGGTTGAAATTTGAGGTGGAAAAAACGGTTTCGTGGGATGAGCTGGCCCGGCAAGAGATTGATCAGTGGATGGTTTTCGAGCCACCCTCGGCGGATTATGTGGAACGGGATTATACGCATACCCCGCGGGCGGATGAGAACGGGTGGGCAAAGCTTGAATTGGAAAATCCCGAGTTAAAACTCGGGTTGCAGCTATCTTTTGACCAAAGGACCCTGCCTTACCTGGCCCAATGGAAAATGATGCGGGAGGGGTTGTACGTGCTTGCCGTGCAGCCGATGAACACCCATGTATGGGGCGGGCGGGCAGAAGTTCGCAAGCAAAATGCGCTTCCCTACCTGCAAGCCGGGGAGAGCCGCAACTACACGCTCGAGATTGAGGTCATCGAATACTCATAAGTGGAGGATATCTCCGCCCACCATTTCAGACCTGCAAACCGTAGCGGTTGGCCACATTGGCGTACATCAGCTTGTGGGCAAGACTTTCGGCCGCGGGCCGGCTCAGGTACCCTTGCTCCACCTTCTCAGCCAGGGTCCTGGCGACCACATGCCGCCAAGCCAACAAGGCGCCAAAGGCCTCTTCGGAGGTGAATGCGTCACCCCCCCAGCCGATCAAATCCCCGGATTGAGCGACTTCGATGAACTCATGCAGGGCCAGGACTGCACCGGTGGGGCTGATCAGGGGCACCCACACCATATCGACGCTGATATTGCTATGGTTGTGAAGCATGCCGGCAGTTTCATCGTACCAGGGATAACCGGCGTGGAACAAGACAAAATGGACCTGGGGATTGCGCAGGATGGTGGATTCTAGGAAGATCGGGCGCGAGCCTGCCAGCTTGCCCAGCCCAGTATGGATCTGGAAAGGTACGCCGAAGCGGGCGCATAAGCGGCAGAACCAGTCGAACATGAAATCTTCATAGGCGATCCGTTCGGTCAGGCTGACTACTTGCGGGTCTTTATAGAAGACCCGGCCTGCCGCCTGCCGGTCGCTCTCCCCATAGTTCAGCGAGCGGTCGTACGCTGAAGCCGATTTCATCGCTACCGCGCCAGCATTACGCCAACCGGTGAACAGGTTTTCCAGGAAGTCGAGGTAATCATCAAAATTGCCCGTGGGGGCGTATGGGTAGCACAAGAAAGGACTGTTGCCGTCGTGATCCAGCACAGCAGGATGGAAGGAGGTCACAAACATATCGACGCGCATTGCCGGCGAAAAGAGCTCGGGATGCCCATTGTTTATGCCATAATCCCAGAAGGGATCCAGCACCACCCGGCGGTACCCGGCCTGCTGGCGCAGGATATCCAGGTGAGCCTGGTTGCTGGCATGTTTCTCAGCCAGCTTTGCGGAGAGCAGATCCCAATTCTCGGGGGTCAGCTCTGCGTCGAACTGGTAGATGTGCTGGAGCGACTTCTGCAGCCAGACAAAGTAGCTGTTATAGCGGGCGTGACCCAGGAACTCGCTACGCCGGCCGGGATCAGCGACGGGGATGGGATATATACGCTTCAGCCCGCGCACCGGCTTCAGATAATCTCGGGCGGGCAGGCTGGCTTTGCCATAGCTCTCGGCCATCGTAAATAGATAGGTGTTTTCGAACAGGCGATCCAGGGTGAGCCCCTGGTGGAACTCATCCGGAAAATGGTGTTCGTGGCTGGAGACAACCGGCAAAGATTCGACCAGGCGATAGAAGTAAGGGTAGGTCTCAGAATTCATGGCGACGCTCTCTATGGGAATGTTTCAACCGGGCGGTGGGGTGGCTGGCGCGCCGGCCCTAGCTGCCAGCCTGGGATAGATCGTAGGGGCTGCCGCGATAGGACACGTAGAGTGCCCCTACGGGAAAGCGGCGGGCGTTGGGGGCAAATCCCCGTTTCAAGGCCAGATGATAACTGAACAGGTACAGCGGGGTGATATATGCCAGGGGGGTGGCGATGTCTACCAGCCCCGGCTGCAAAATAATATTGTGGTCGGCCAATCGATCCAGCTCGGGGATCAGCTTTCCGGTCAGAACCACTGCAGGCACCTGCACCGTGCGGGTAAAAGTCAGGAAATCCAACATGCGATCCACAACCTGATTTTGGGGCGCCAGGAAGAAGATCAGGCTGCCTGGCTCCAGCTCCCGATCGCGCCCGTGGAAGAAATCTTCCATGTCACAGCCATCTGAGACCATTTTTGCCATCTCAATGATTTTCAAGGCGGCTTCCTCGGCGGTGCCTGCATTCGGGCCGGCCCCCAGGATGAAAATCTGCGCAGCGGATTGGCAGACCTCCACCAGGTCGAGGATGGCGGGCTGCCCGGTGTCAAGAAACCGGCGGGTGACCTGGTGGGCGAGGCGGATCTGATCCTGCCAGTATCCCCTTTCCCCAGGTGTGAGCCGCTCCCCGGCCAAGGCAAGGGCAAGGGAAAACAGGGCCACCAGGGATCCCACGTAGGAGCGGGTTTTTACCATGGTGTGATCACCGCCGCCAATCAAGATTGTGGCCTGGGCAACCTGAGTGATTTTCGAGCCAGGGATAGCCGTGACCGCCAGGGTGGTGGCGCCGGTACCCCGGGCATACTGCAGGGCAGTGCAGGTAGCCTCAGTATTGCCAGTGCTCGATACGCCGATGACCAGGACATCCTCCCCTAACAAACCGGGATTTGAATAATGGCTGAAGGAAAATGCCTGCTCTATACTAACTGATCGTTGGACAAGATGCTCGAGAATATATTTGCTCACCTGCCCGGCATAGTATGACGAGCCACAACCGACCAGCACGATATGGCGAAAAAGGCTTACATCGGTGCTGCTCATCCAAGATTGGATCGAATCTTCCACCTGATCGATACTGTCTTTCCAGGTCGCCCAATCTCCCAGGGATAGAATATTTGTATACAACGCTTCAGTATCGTCCATATGCTCTCCGGAAAACCTTTATCTGGCGGCCCACCCTAGCTGAGGAATTCTGGGCAGTTTTGCACGAGGTTGATCAGCGCGCCCAATGCCCCAGCTTTATAACCCAGTGAAGATAGCACGAGCACAGGCTGGGTCAGAACGCAACCTTTTACCAGTTTTAAGATCGGTTGGATTAATAAGTCGCTCGACTGGCTGACTCCTCCGCTTAGGATGATGACATCTGGGTCATAGAAGGCCATGATGTTGGCGACTAATACTGCCAGATACTCCACAGTCTCAGCGACACACCTTTCCGCCCATGCCTCGCCTTTTCTGGCTGCGTCGAACACGTTATCAGCACTAAGTTCGGCCAAGATATTCTTATCTTTTTCCCCGCTGAGAAGTCGCCTGGCGCGATTTTTAATCCCGGGACCGGAAGCTTCGGTTTCCAGCGCGCCAAAACCCACATACTGACGGCCCAGGAACTCACGGCCTGGAACCATCCATCCCAGCTCGCCCAGGCGCTCATGTGCGCCGCGCAGCACCCGCCCATCGACGAGCGTGCCGACAGCGATGCCCGTACCGATCGCCAGTAAAACTACATGGCGATAATTTTTTCCAGCGCCAAACCAGGTATCGCCCAGAGCTAACTGCTTCAAATCGTTATCGATAAATACCGGGTAACCGAAACGGGCCACCAACCGCTCTTTTAGCGGGAAATCCCGCATGCCGACTGCCGGGGCACTGACCACCAACCCGGTGCCGAGCCGGACACTCCCCGGGACACCAACCCCAATCCCATGCAGCTTCAGTTTTCTGCGACCGGCTTCCTCACTGAAATGCTCAATCAGATCGATCAGCACCTCCAGGCAGGCTTCTCCAGTTTTTCCATGATTTCTTATTTCCCGATCATATAAGATGTTTCCGGCAATATCAATGATAGCGCCGTAGAGCTTGGTCCCGCCCACATCAAGGCCAATAATGCCGTTTTCTCCCGCGCGCAAGGAGGCAATCGTCTTTCTGTGTGCCTCAGGCGAACCGGTTTGCTGGACAAACCCTTTCGTCTCCAAGAAATCGACGACCGGGATCATCCCGCGCATCTCCACCCCGATTTCTTGGGACATTTCATCGAGAGTTAGTTCTTTCTTATTAAATAAATGCAGCAAAATTTGCCGGGAGAGCTCCTGGCGCGAAACGCGGATAGAAATGATGTCGTTCTCAGCCTGGTTACTCATGATCTTCACTTCTCCTTCGTTTCGTCTGGATTATTCTTTTGGTTTTCTTGCCTATCCTATTGATCGTAGCGGGCGCTGAACAGGTTGTTGTCGCGATAAGCTGACTGGCTGCAGAGGCACATCTTCGCCCATTCGCCTTTGCTAGAGGTGGTGCAACCTCTGCACTTCAAACTGACAAAGTTGTACCACGAATCGTGAAACTGATCGCGAATCACTGCACAACGCTGCGAAGTCAGCTATTTGAAAATTACCTTCATGGAAGTGGTCTGTTTCCTCATTAGCTCCTTTCGAAATTACGCATCGCCTCGGGTAGGTTGGCAAATACAGCGCACAATCAAGATTATTCCCAGCCCCCTCACCCCCCGCGCTGCAGCCGCCAGTCCAGCGCTGTGTAGCGCCGGGCGACCTGGTTGTTGCGCACCGCGATGCCGATTGCCCTTCTGCTGCCCACCAGCACGCATAGCTGCCGGGCACGTGTGATCGCAGTGTACAGCAGGTTGCGCTGCAGCATCAGGTAATGTGCCGTCAGCAGTGGGATGACTACCGCCGGGAACTCTGACCCTTGCGCCTTGTGCACCGAAACGGCGTAAGCCAGAAGCAGCTGATCCGCTTCGCTCCAATCGTAAGCCACCCTCCGCCCGTCAAACTCCACTGTCAGGCTGTGCTCGATCAGGTCCAGGTCGCTGATCCAGCCGATGTCCCCGTTGTAGACTTCCTTATCGTAATTGTTATGGGTCTGCATCACCTTGTCGCCCAGCCGGTAGACCTGTCCGTAGAGCATTTTCTCGGGGCGTTTGGGAGAGGCCGGATTTAAATTAGCCTGCAGCGCCTCGTTCAGGGCCGTCACCCCTGCTGCGCCACGGTACATCGGCGCCATTACCTGCACCTGGCGGCGCGGCTCCAGCCCAAAGCGCTTCGGGATGCGCTTGCACACCACCTCTACCACCCAATTGGCGGCTTCCTCGGGCGTCTCGGCGGGAAACAGAAAGAAATCCTCGTTCTGCCCATCCGCCTCGCTCGAGTGGGGGAAAAGCGGCATCTGGCCCTGGTTGATGCGGTGCGCGTTGGTGATGATGTGCGATCCAGCCGCCAGCCGGAAGATGGTGCTCAGGCGGGTGACCGGGGCGACGCCGCTGGCGATTACGTCCCGCAGCACATCTCCCGCTCCCACCGAGGGCAGCTGGTCGACGTCGCCCACCAGCAGCAGGTGACAGCCGGGTTGAATGGCCTTGAGCAGGTGGTTTGCCAGCACCAGGTCGAGCATGGAGGCCTCATCGATCACCAGCAGGTCAATTGGCAGGGGATGCTCCGCGTTGAATTTGAAGCCCTCCTTGGGTGAAAAGCCCAGCAGGCGGTGGATAGTGCTGGCGCTGCGCCCGGTCGCCTCTGCCAGCCGCTTGGCAGCCCGTCCGGTCGGCGATGCCAGGGCATAGGATTTGTTGGCTGATTCCAGGGCGGCGATTAATGCTTTCAAGGCGGTCGTCTTCCCGGTGCCCGGCCCGCCGGTCAGCACGCTGACCGGGTGGCTCAGCGCCGCCCGGATCGCCGCCTGCTGTTCCGCAGACAGGCTCGAGTCGATGCTCACGAAAGCCGGCGGCAGGTCGCTCAGCCGGGACGGGAAAGCCTGGGTTAGCGCGGACAGCCGCTCTGCCGCGCCCACCTCGCTGGCATACAGCGCCGCCAGGTAGACCGCTGGCTGGTGGTAGCCGGCCTCGCTCTCCCGTGCTGTGAGCGTCTTGCCCTCCTCGCTCGTGTTCGCACTCGCCTCCAGCGGTACCAGGTCCTGTCGTACCCTTCCATCCTGTTCCAGCCGCTCTACGGCGGGCAGGATCAACCCCCCAGGCATCTCGCCCGTTTGCCCGCCTGGCAGCGTACCAGGCATCTGGCCAAGCAGCGTGCTGCTCTTTTCTATCAGCAGGGCGCGCGGGGCGAAGACATGCCCATCGTCGCTGAGCTCATTGAGCACATACACCACCCCGGCTTCGATGCGCGACGGGTGGTCGGCGGGCAATCCCAGCGCCTGGGCGATCCGGTCGGCGGTTTTGAAGCCAACCCCAAAGATATCCCGCGCCATGCGGTAAGGGTCGCTCTGCACGATCTGCAGCGCCTGCTCGCCGTACTGCTTGTAGATCTTGATCGCCAGGTTGGTGCTGACCCCGTAGCTGTGCAGGAAAAGCATGATCTCCTTAACCTGTTTCTGCTCCTCCCAGGCGTGGGCGATCAGCCGCGCCCGTTTCGGTCCGATATCCTCCACCTCGCGCAGCCGTTCGGGGTGATCCTCGATCACTGTCAGGGTGTCAGCCCCAAAGTGGCCCACAATGCGCTCCGCCAGGCGCGGCCCGATGCCCTTGATCAGCCCTGAGCCAAGGTAGCGCCGCATGCCAGACACCGTGGCTGGCAGGGTCTGCTCGCAAATTTCAGATTGGAATTGTAGGCCGTGCGTGGGATGGTTGATCCATTGTCCCTGCAAGCGCAGGTGCTCGCCTGCCGATAGCTCCGGAAGGTTCCCAACCACCGTCACCAGCCCCTCCCGGCTGACCCCGCGCCCGCTGGCTCGCTCCGGTCGCAGCCGGATCACGCTGTACCCGTTCTCCGCGTTATAGTAGGTGATCCTTTCGACGGAGCCGCTGAGATTATCCATGGCCCTGATTATAGGCGAAAGGTCGCTTGAACGCTAAGCCGTTCGAACGTTTTAAGGTTCCAACGCTTTAGGGCAGGAGATTGGTGGTGGCCCAGTCTTCGCCCAGCAGCACGACGATATCATACTGGTTGGAGACGTCGTAGCGGTGGTAGATGTTCTCGGGGGTGATGGTCAACAGGTCGGTGAGATACTCGATAGTGTGCGGGTTGCCGGTATAGTCGATCAACGTGGTCTTGGGGTACAGATCCTCGGCATTGCCCGGATCAACGATTTGAACGCCGTTTTCCGTCAGGTAGCTGGCTGTGGTGGAGGCCAATCCAGGCACCAGCGTTCCGTTCAACACCTCTACCCGGGCGTCCTCTGCCCCCATCAATTCCAGCGGGTTGGTTTGCGTCGCTGCCGGGACGATTGCTTCGGAGGTCGAGAAGATCTCATCGATCAGGTCGCGAATCGCCTTCGCGTCAGGCACCAGGATATCCTGCCCGTCGAAAGAGTAGGTTTGGGTAACCTGGTCCATCCCGATCACCCCCTGGTGGATATTCTCTGCCGGAACCTGCTGCGCTATCCAGGCCAGGCGGATCGCTTGCAGCAAGGTCAGGTTGGTGTGGATCCCATCAGACAGCAAGTCGTATAGCATCGGCGCGTTCTTGATCAGCTCAGGCAGCCTGTCCTCGTCCATCAGCCGCGCTCGGATGCCCATAATCACTTGCTGCTGGCGCTCAGCCCGGTCGAAATCGCTCCCCGCGGTGTTGCGGGCGCGCGCATACGCCAGGGCCAGCCGTCCGGGCAGCACTTGCCGTCCAGGCTGCAGGACTTTGTTGTTGTTATCGCCCAGCGGGTCGATGTTGATCTCTTCTGGCACATCCACCTCAACCCCGCCGATCTCATCAATGAAGTTCTCAAAAGCCGTGAAATCGATCTGGGCATAATAATCGATATCCATGCCGAGCAGCTTCTTCACCACCTGCATAGCCAGGGCCGGCCCGCCGCCGTCCACGTTATACACCTCTCCCAGCCGGTAGGCCATATTGATCTTGGCTGGATCGAAGCCCGGGATCTCCACCCACAGGTCGCGCGGGATCGACAGCATCCCCGCCGTGCGGCTCTCGGGATCCAGCGAGAGCAGGATCATTGTATCGGTGCGCGGTGCGCCTCCATCCTCCTCCCAATCGCGATAGTCCAACCCCATCACCAACAGGTTCACCCGGCTGCTGCCGTCCCAGTCTTTGGACTTCGGGCGGTCCTTCCCCTGGAGCGGTTCATCACCGCGCTCGCCCAGGTCAGGCACCACCGTCTCTGCCACCACTTCCGGCGGGGCTGCCACAGCCAGCTCCGGCACTTCCGGAGCGCCGCGCCAATCAGCCACCACATCACGTACCACCACAAACGTCAGGTACGCCGTCGCCAATCCAGCAACGACAAACCCACCCAGCATGGTGAGCAGCAGCCAGGTGGGCAGCTTTGGATATCTTCTTCTTTTTCGGACCCGTTGGGTAGATTCCATAGTATCTTGGATGTTATGGCATGGTGTTGGTGTTAGCCCAGTCAGCGCCCAGGTAAAGCACAATGTCCACCTGGCTGGCCGGGTCATAGCGGTTATATATCGTGTTGGGTGCGATCGTCATCAAGTCTACCAGGTACTTGAGCGTATATGGATTGCCAGTGTAGGAAATGACCGTCGAGTAGATGTAAGGCTCTGGAGCATCGCCGGTGGAGACCACGTTCACTCCCAGCGATTTGAGATAATCGGCCGTGCGTGCCGCCAGGCCGGGTGTGCCCGATCCATTCAATATTGACACCGTCGCATTCTCGGATTTAACCAGATCCTCTATCTTGCTCCCCGCCATGACCGGGCTGGCTGCGCCAGCCGCCGTGAAAATTTCATCCCGCAGGATGCGGACCTGTTCCGGTCGCGGCTTGAGCACATCGTCGCCCTCTGGCGATTTTCCAAAGGTGACATGCTCGTTCCCGATCACCCCGCGCTTGATATTCTCCTCGGGCACCTGTTGCGCCAGCAAGGCCAGTTGAATGACCTGATCCAGGCCCAGGTTCGT
>Ga0209254_10001303_pt1 | contig 22112 bp, 20 predicted proteins | sample FrelakmetDIP11DI_FD_187148 | JGI IMG/M metagenome (GOLD analysis project Ga0209254, IMG submission 187148) | Freshwater lake sediment microbial communities from the University of Notre Dame, USA, for methane emissions studies - DIP11 DI (SPAdes)... | ecosystem: Environmental > Aquatic >...
AATGAGAGGTTGGCACGGGAGGGTGAGGAGAAAAAGCAGAAACCTATGGTAAAATGTATTACATTGTAATACATTTTACAGGAGATTGGGAAATGACAAAAAGCGCGGTAATTTCTGCCCGGATCGATGCTGAATTGAAACAGGACACTGAGCGGATTCTAAACGAATTAGGCCTGACACCCAGCCAGGCTATCACGTTGTTTTACCACCAGATCATGCTATACGCCGGGCTGCCATTCCCAGTTAACCTGCCCAATGCCAGAACCAGAGGCGCCCTGCAAGAGGCCAAAGAACGTTACCGATTGGAAACATTCAAGACAGTTGAGGATTTGTTCGCGGATCTTGAGAAATGAGGCTGCTGCGCCGCACCAGTCAGTTCAAGCGCGATATCAAGCGGCAGATTAAACGTGGAAAAGACCTGGCGTTACTCAAGGAAGTGATTCTCTTGTTGTCTGAGGGTCAAGTATTAAAGTCAAAGAACCGCGATCATGTTCTGGCCGGAGGATACCAGGGCACACGCGAATGCCACCTGGAACCGGATTGGCTGTTGATCTATGAATTAACCAAGGATGAGCTGATACTGATACGCACCGGTTCCCATGCGGACCTATTCGAATAAAGCCGATTCGATCCGGACTGGTAATGACGCCTAGAAGCTAAACTTCTCCGAGAAGTTTAGCTTCTTAATACTGGATTACCGGAACAACTCGCGGTTGGCCTGGTTCTCGGCGGCCAGGATGCGTTTGCGGTATTTCTTGTAGAGCTCCATGGCGGACTGCAGGCGGGGGACGAGGCCGTCTTCGTGGGTGTAGAGCACGGTGAGGATTTCGCGGGCGCGGGTCAGGGCGACGTACATCAGCTTTTCTTCGTCGTCCAGGCTGGAAGGATCCTTGGAGAGGAAGGTCTCGGCGCCGATGAGGATGACGGCCGGGGCGTCCATGCCCTTGGCGGAATGGACGGTGGAGATCTTGACGCTCTCCTCGGCCCACTGGAAGGTGGCTTTCTTGGTGTTGTCTTCGGTGATCCACTGGTAGGGGATTTTGACTTCATCCAGCCGGGAGAGCAGCGGCTGAAGCAGGGGAACGCCGCGCACGTTGGCCCAGCGGTATAAGACCATGGCGTTGCGCGGAGAGTAGCCGTCATCCTTGAGGCGCTGGATCAGCTCGACCGTGCGGGCGACCTGGCAGCCCAGGTCGGGGCAGTGGATGAGCTGGGGGTCGAAACCGCGCTTGGGTGCGAATTCGATTTTGGCTTTATTGCGGCCGTCGTAGTAATCACCAATGGTGTTATTGAAGGCCAGGGCGAATGAAAAGACGCGGGCTGAATTGCGGTAGATCTTCTTCAGGATCTTCGTCCGCCCGACCATGGGGATGCCGATGCTCTTCCAGGTGAAGCCCTGGGCATTGGAGAAGTCGCGGTGGCGGTAGATGTGCTGGGCGTCGTCACCGGCGATGACCAGGTTGCGCTTAGAGGGCTTGCCGCGCAGCAGCTTGTTGAAGATGAACTCGATCCATTCTTTCTGGAAGTCCTGGGCTTCGTCGACGTAGATCATGTCGTAGACCCCCTCGGGCGGGATTTCGAGTTTATTGAGAGTATCCGTCAGGTGGGCGTCGAAATCGCGGCTCTTGGAAGCGGGGAAACGCAGGCCGGAGGCCTGCACCAGGCGGCGGGCGAACTCCGAGAAGTGGATGATCTCGACTTCGCCGGCATTGGGCACCTGCATGGAGCCATAGGCCTGCCGCATGTACTGCGCCAGGCTGATGTTCCAGCACAGCACCAGGATCTTGCGGGCCTGACCGGCGGCCAGACCGTTGGCCGAGTAAAGCTTGGCATGGTAGAGCAGGATGAGGGTCTTGCCGGTGCCGGCGATGCCGTGCAGGAAGCGCGGGCCGTCTCCCAGCGACTTGGCGACCTGCTCCTGGGCCAAATCCAGGCCGAATTCGGAGGCGGCTTCCGACTCGAGGATGATGGGTCCTTTGCCGGCCGCAGGGGTGGCGAACCACTGCTCGCTGCCGGGAATTTTGAGCTCGGGGAAAAGGGCCAGGCGGACGGCGTTCCATTTTTCGCGCGAGAGGCGGTTGGGAAGTTTCTTGTAGTCCAGGTAGAAGCGGGAGGCGAAGATCTTCTCATCTTTGAGATCATCGCGCAGCAGGACGTGATCCACAGCCATGACCTTGTCGAGGGAGGCTTCGGTGAATTCCTGGCGGAGGATGTTGGGGAAAGCCACGAAGTAGCGCACTTCGACGGATAGGCGGCCGCGGGCATCGCTCAATTCCGGGCGGGCAGCCAGCTGTTCGCGCAGGTCTTCGACGTACTGGCGGGCGCGCAGGTCGGGATTGATGAATTCCTTGGTGAAGTTATGGAAGGAGCGCACATGGAAGCTGCGGGGGGAGACTTTTTCGATGGCTTTCAGGTCCCAGTCTTTGACCTCGATGATGGTGACGCCGAAGTCGAGGTCGATGACCACGAAATCGGGCCGGCGGTCGCGCTCGCCGACCATCAGCTCGTAATAGACGAGGGAGGTTTTGGGGAGGTGCTTGAGCAGCTTGAAGAGCTTGCGCTCACCGATGGTAGAGCTGTCGGCGTCAATTGAGTTTGGAATTGTAATGGACATAAATGACTTCTTTTTATACTAACTCTAAGATAATGATTTTCACTCTAGGTTTGTTGGATGTTTATTGGTTCTCCGTCAAATAAATTTTCACCGATAAGCATCACTGCGGTGTCTGATCTGGATAATATCCACGATACGCCCGCCGTCATCGATCGAATAGATCACGCGATAATTGCCCACCCGAATTCTCCACAGATTACCTTCCCCCGACAATTTCTTACAACCATCCGGACGAGGTTTTTCACTCAGTGAGGCGATTTTCGGAAAAATACGATTGACTTCTTTTGGAGGTAAAGACTCTAATTCCTTTCGAGCAGACCTAGCGAATGTAATTGAATAATCACCCATTCAGCTTGCCTAGTTCAACCAATCGTTTCTTGACTGAATCGAAAGATTCTCGCGGTTCATTCGCCCGGTCAGAAGCAATTAAAGTATCATAAAAATCTTCCCAAAGCTCCCCATATTTTCGTAGATCTATCTGAACGGCTGTTTTTTCACCGTGCTCGTTGACGACGTAATAAATACCTTCTAACATTTTATACTCCTGCCAAGCCATATTATTATATAACGGACTTAGCCTTTTGAATTTCCTGTTCTGGATTCAGCTGCAGGCGCTGGAATTTCTCGGAAGGGACCTGAAGGTTCAGGTCGAAGATGCGCTTGTTGAGCTTAACGGCCTGATCCTTGTAGGCCAGCACAGCCCGCTGCCACTCTGAGTCAGCTTCGACGGAGGGAGTCCCGGTTCCGAGGGCAGCTGCGCGATATTCCCAGGCGCGGCGCAGGGTGAGGCGCGCTGCTTCGATTTCGAGGTCGATCTCCTTGAGCATTTCGATCCACGGCAGGGTGTAGCCGGCGCTCTTGAGCAGGTGGTGCGCGAGGCGCCAATCTGAATCCACCCACAGGTCGTCATCCAGGTTGAGCGGTTTACCATTGCCGGGTAAGTCGTCGAACTGGCCTGATGCGATGGCGCGGCGGATGTGTCCTTCGATGTCTGACAAGATGACTCGCTTAATATTCTTAAAAGTCTCAGGCCCCAGACCTCACAGGTCGCAGAAGACCCTGGTCAAGAACACCAGGGCTTGCCTGTGAGGTCGCAGAAGACCCTGGTCAAGAACACCAGGGCTTGCCTGTGAGGTCTTTATGTGACTCAGGGAATCTGGTAGGTGGCCTGGACATTTCCCTGGGCATCGCGCAGCGTGACGGTGAGGCCGGAGGACCAGACCGGCTGCGACATGCCCCAATAGAGCTCCATGACGTTGTTCACCCCGCTGCGGGTATAGATATTCACCCCACCGGAAGGGTACAGGATGTACTGGGAAGACTGGGGGAAGATGAAGACATTGCCACGACCGTCTTCGATGCGCCACCCGGAGAGCGGCAGCTGCGCCTGCCCCCGGTTTTCCAGCGAGATATGCTCGGTTTCCAGGTCGCCCGCACCGACCACGCTCTCGATGATCACTTCGCCCTGCGGATTGACGGGAATACACAGCAGGTCGCCGGTTTTCAATTCCTGACCGGGGGTGAAGCCGTTCTCCGACCGCAACCTGTCGGCGCTGATTTTGTAGAGCTCAGCCAGGCCGGCGATGGTATCACCTTCCAGGGCCTGGTAGGGGATACAAGCCAGCGCCGGTGCGGCTGGTGTTTCGGCGGGTCCAGACGGTTGAAGGGGAGCGGCGAGATCGGGTTCCCGCCATTCGTTTACCAGGTCGGAAAGCACCCCTGCCGGCAACGGGCCGCGCAGCTGGTCCCAAAGCAGCAGCACTGCCAGGGTGGTGCAGGCGGAGATGAGGATATTGAGGATGATAAAGAAGAATAAACGCCCGGATCGTTTCATAGCCTGATCATAGCATATCCTGGTCGAAGTGTCACCGGATGTGCGAGGCGAACCGCAAGGCAGATAACGATTGAAGAGCCTGCCCCGGCTAGAGGTTGACGGGGGTGCTGATACACACTAAAATCGCAAGATGCCTTACCTGATCGACGGACATAATTTGATCCCGAAAGTGAAGGGTCTCAGCCTGGAGGAGGCGGATGACGAGATGGGTTTGGTGGAGATGCTGCAAGAATTCTGCCAGCAACAGCGCAAACAGGCTGAAGTTTTCTTCGATAACGCGGCGCCGGGAGGTGTGAAGGTGCGCAAATTTGGCCGGGTGCTGGCGCGCTTTGTGTACCGCGGTATCACGGCAGACCAGGCGATTTCAACCCGGTTGGGCAGGCTGGGAGGGGAGGCGCGCAACTGGACCGTGGTGAGCTCGGATCGCGGGGTACAGGCTGCGGCACGCGCGGTTCACGCGCAGGTGATGCCGTCTGAGGCTTTCGCGGCACTGCTGGAGAAGACGCTGGACGAATCGAAGAAGGACCTGGGAGCGGTGGATGAGAGGGAGGTTGAGCCTGAAGATGTGGCGGAATGGCTGAGGTTGTTTGGAGGGACGGAGTAGGGGGCAAGCTAAAGCATGCCCTACAGGAAGAGGGGGAAAGAGGCGCATGTTATAATGCCGGACATGCCAGTACCTGAGTCCTGGAAAGCAATTACCGCCCAGCGCCGGTGGCGAAGACCAGGATTTTCCGCCCAGCAGCTCAGGCTGCTGGGTCTTCTTTTACTGACGCTGGCGGCAGCCGTACAAGGATTTTATTTTATCCAGCAGGTGCGGGGGGAAGCCTCTGATGTCGTGAAAACGATCGGGCAGTCGACAGCCTGGCGCAGTGCAAATTACGGCTACAGCAAGAACCTGGCCGATTTCGTGCTGTTCCTGCAGCGGAACATTCCCGGTGAGGGAAAGGTACTGTGGCCGCCACAGGAGTCGGGCTCGAGGCTGCCGGGGGCGACTTTTATGCAGGTCCTGCTCTACCCGCGCACTTTGCTGCAATGTCCAACCAGTGGGTGTGGGGACATCAGCACCGATGAAGCGACATTTTTCGTCGTGGCGGGAGATTTCCCGGAGAGCGAGATTTTGCAGCGGGCGACGGAGCAGAGGGAATTCAACGAGCGCTGGGGGGTGATCACCTTCGATCCGAGGGGCTTCACGGAGCACGATCCAGCGCCGCAGTTCCAGTCTATCTTCCAGGCGCTGCGCTCGACGCTCTTGCCAATCCTGTGGATGCTGCTGCTGATGGCGAGCGGGACGCTGATTGCTGCACAATTGTTTAGACAGGGAAATTTTTACATGCAGGCCGCGCTGGGTTTCGGACTGGGCGCCGGGCTGTTTGCGATTGTGGTGGGACTGGCTTCATTGGTGGGCATCCCTTTGACAGCGCCGGTGATGGCGTGGAGCGCGGCAATTCTGGCAGGATCGGCGGCCCTGACCGTGCTGGTGAGGCGGATGCGCGGTGAGAACGAGAGAATTCGCCCCTTCACCCTTTCATTGAAGAAACCCCGGTTGGACGGCTGGGTGCTGGTATTCCTGGGGCTGGCGGCGATTGCAGCAATGGTTGCGGCGGGCAAAGGCTACCGCGTGAGTGATGAGCTGTTGATCTGGGCGCCGAAAGGATATGGGATTGCCTACTCGGGCACGCTGGCAGGTGTGACGGAGTGGGGTACCAATACCCTGCCTTACCCGCTGCAGGTGCCTATCCTGATCGCAGCCTCCAACCTGCTGTTTGGAGATATTCTGCCGGCAGCCAAGCTGGTTTTCAGCGCGTACTACCTGGCAGTGCTGATCCTGGCATATTCCTATTTAGTACAAATTGGCGTCAGACCTTACGTGGCTGGCTGCTGCACCCTGCTGGTGGCCACCACCCCGTTGATCTTCCGGCATGCGACGATCGCCTATGCCAACCTGCAGTTCAGCTTTAACCTGATGGCGGCGGTCCTGGTGCTGGCCAGGGCGGTGCCCTGCGGGTCTCCCGGTCAGCCGGGAGCGAAGCGAGCTTACCTGCTGAGCGGGCTGTTCTTCATGCTGGCTGCGTGGACGAGGCCGGAGGGGAGCTGGATGGCGTGGCTGCTGATCGCCAGCCTGGCACTCCTGACAATTTTCAGGCGCCGAGGCGCGGCCTGGAGGGAATGGAGCTGGCTGGCGGCTCCGATGCTTTTTTATCAAATTTTCTGGTGGCTGGTGTCTCGCAGCGCTTACCTGGAAGGGGTGGAAAGATCCCAGATTGGCCTGCGGGCTTTCAGGGCGATGGTCGAGGGCAACCTGCACCTGGCGGAGGGTTTGTATATCCTGACTGCGGGCTTTTCCAGGCTGCTCAATTTTGAGAGCTGGGGAGTGTGGGGGGTGGGTTTGATCCTGCTGGCAGCGGCGGGAACCTGGGTGTGGAAGAAAAAGCGCGGCGGGAGCAGCCTGGCATTCCTGGCAGGGTGGCTGATCCTCGGAATGGTGGTCGTGATGTACTTTATTGCGTCGTTCGACAAGAACCACGATATCAGCTGGTGGGTTTCGACCGGATTGGAGCGGATGCTGTTTCCGGGCCTGCTGCTGTTATGGCTGGGGGGAATCCAGCTGGTGCACGAGGGAAGAAAGCAGGCTACGGAACCTGATAATTTGGTATGAGCATCAACCGCTATCCTGGGTGCGGAGATAAGGCTGGTTGACCTGTTCGAGCTTTGCATCCAGCTCGGCCTGAAGCTGCTGGGAAGCGGGATGATTGGGGTAGAGATTTTCAAGCTCCTGCGGATCGTTTTCCAGATCATATAATTCGTAAGCCTGGTATTTTTCGTAGCCGAAATAACTCACCAGTTTCAGATCATCCTTGAGCAGGGCGAGCGATCCTTTTTCAACCGGGGCTTGAGAAGGAGTCTTTTTGGCGTCCAGGCAGTAGATACTGCGGCCGGCTTCTTCCACGCCTCCCAGAGCAGGCAGCAGCTGACCTTCGCACCAGGCCGGCACAGGCTGACCGGAGAGGTGCAGCAGGGTAGGGAGCAGGTCCACGTTGGAGGTGTTGGTATATATATCTGTTCTGTGGGTATCCCCCGGCTGGAAGACGACCAGGGGAATGTTGATCAATGGCTCGAACATGAGCGGGGTGAAATGCCCCAGGACGCCTCTTTCGAAGAGCTCCCCGTGATCGGCGGTGATGAAGACATAGCTGTTATCGAGCAGGCCGGTCTCTTGCATGCTGTCCAGCAGGCGGCCAAGCTCCACATCGATGTTGGCAATATACTGGTCATATTCCTGGCGGGCATTGTCCAGCCGTTTTGCGGACAAATTGGTCGCCAACGGGTGGCGCTTTTTCACGGGAGGGGACCAGCCGTCATCGAATAAACTCATGTACTGGCGGGTTGGAGAATATGGACCATGCGGCGGGAAGAAATGGAGGTAGGCAAAGGTGGGGGTGGATATGCCCTGCATGCGCTGGATGATGCCGTCAAAGAACTGGCGGGTGATGAAATAGACGTCTAAATCTGAGGGATGGGGGAGGCCATCGGGATAGACGCTGGAAAGCTGGTGGGTGAGGGCTGAATGGCGCAGGTTAACGTTCAGGTCATGGAAGAAAGAGTAAAAAAGAGAGCCGTGCACTTCATCTTGCTTAAAGAGAAAATCGTCGAAGCTCTTGAATCCATAGATGGCATCGTTCACAAAGAAATTGTTGTAGAAGGATTTTTGGATGATGCTGTCCATGTCCAGCTTATCGTGGCGATTGATGTAGTCCTCGAACTGGTAAAGGAGGAGGTCGGCATGGGGGTTTTGGGCGAAAGCCCACTGGTAGAAGGCGGATTCAAGCAGCTGGAAGATGTTCTTATCGGCAGCGCTGGCAGCGACCAGGCTGCTTAAGGCGAAGGCACGATGCGTCCAGGGGTATGTGCCAGTGAAGAGCGAGGCTGTGGAGGGTGTGGTGAAGTTCCCGGCGGAGTGATGGGCGTGGTAGACGGTGGCGCGCTGCGACCATTTATCGAGGTTGGGCGTGGTCTGGCGGTTGTAGCCATACAGGGAGAGGTTGGCAGCCGACATGGCGTCGAAAAGCAGGATGATGACATTTGGCTGGTCCGCCTGGGCACGGGAAACCTCCAGCGCACGGCTCCAGGGGCTGGTGTTGAGCAGGGAGACGGCGGACACGGCTGCGGACAGCTTGAGGAAATCACGCCGGTTGAAGGAAGGTTTCATAAGACAGAAGGATGATTTGGGTGAGGTCTCAGAGCGAGAACAGGTTGCGGAAGAGCATGACGATCAAACCGAGCACTCCGAGGGGGATATAGATCAGCGAGAACACGGTCAGCCGGTCGGCGATCGCTTCTATGAGGCCTTTGAGCCTGGCGAGGCGGTCAAACAGGAAAGAGAATGAGATAATCAGGAGCGTCAGGCTGGCGATGAAGGCGAGAATGAAAATGAGCAATTCCAACCATCCCCACCACTTGAGCATCCCGATATTCTGCTGGTAGAGCAAGGCACCGATGGTGAGGACCAGCAAAATGAGAGTGCTCTGGGCTACAAACTTGCTCATGAAGTGCTTTTGAGGGAAGAGAATTGAGAGCAGGAGCATGAAACCCAGGAGGAGGGCGCTTTCGAGAAGGGCGAATCCCACGACATAGGCAGAAATCCACAGGATATCGTTCAGGGTGAGGTAGAACACCCAGCTCGGAACCTGAAAGAACATGCGGTAGATCGACCACGAGAAGGAGATGAAGACCGCCGTGGAGAAGACCGCCAGGATTTCCTTGCGGAGGGGTATTTTGGCCTTGAGTTTTTGCATAGACACTACCGGGTCGAGGATATTGGCGTAAATGGCGATACCCATCCTGACCAGGGAGCGTAATTTTACCATTTTTCACACCGGAACCATTTTGATGAGAGGTTTTTTAGCTGGAGAGGGGACGAATAGAGGGCCTAAAGGGTAAAAAGCCTGGAGGACGATAAACCGACAATATAACTCTTATTTCTAATAATTTATTAATGCTTATAAGATCAAAATAGGGTATATTTGGTGAAACTGACACCTGCCCTCCCTTTTTATTGGTTAATCAGGTGTCACGTCACCGGTTATGGCGTTCAGCACGTCCCCCCCGTGTTGTGCTCCCGGTGGCCCTCCTTAGATTGCCGGGCGTGTCCCCCCCACGTCCGGCAATCGCTTTAATCCTGGCAAGCTGAAGATTGCGCAACGGGAGGAGGGATGGGCAAGCTAAAGCATGCGCTACAACTGGGAGGGGGCAAGCTAAAGCATGCCCTACAGCTGAGACCGGGCGAGTTAACAGCTTGACCAACAGACTGGACCCGCGGCGGTTGAGACTGGGCAAGCTAACAGCTTACCCTACAGGCGCTTGAGGACCAGGAGGGTCAGGTCGTCGGTGCGACTTGCCTGCCCGATGAACTCCGATACACGCTGGTCGATGGCATCCACCAGATGCTGCGCATCACGATCCAAATCCGTACCTGGACTGTGACAGGCAATTTCGGCGGTGATGGTTGAGTACAATCGCTCTTCACCGAAAATGTCACCATCCGGTGAGAAGGCCTCGGTGACGCCATCGGTATACATGACCATGTAATCACCCGGCTCCATGTGAGTGCTGCCACCCTGGATGCGGTTGTCTTCCAGGACACCCAGAGCCATGCCGCCACGCTCGAAAAATTCGATGGTGCAGCCGTCTTTTCGAACTACCAGAGGAGGGTTGTGACCCGCATTGGCATATTCCAACGTGCCGGCCTTCAGGTCGAGCACGGCATAGGCCAGAGTGATGAACATCCCATGGACTGCATCGGGGACGACCAGCCTGTTGACACGCTCGAGCACGGCGGAGGGAGATGATTCCACATCCAGGGAGGCCCGCACCAGGCTGCGCACAACCGTCATAAACAGGGCCGCGGGCATGCCTTTATCGGCCACGTCTGCGATGACCAAACCGAGCCTGTGATTGGGAAGCTCAAAGAAATCATAAAAATCCCCGCCTACTTCGCGAGCGGTCCGCCAGCAAGCCCTGAGACTCCAGCCTGAAAACTCGGGGATGATTTCAGGAAGGAAGGTGCGCTGGATCTGGCGCGCCAGCTGAAATTCGCGCTCCATGCGCTCGCGTTCCACCATTTCATGCTGCAGGATATCATTCTGAACTGCCAGGGCTGTCTGTTGCGAGACTCCAGTGAGAATCTCCAGGCGCTTGCTCCGCAACCGCCGGTTGGACCTGCCATGGAAACTGTAAGAATGAGCCGGGACAGGTTCTTCCACCAGCAGGACGCCCAGGATATCCCCTTTTACGGAGAGCGGCAAAGCCAATAGCAGCCGGTCCGCTTCGCCAAGCAAGATTTCGATTTCATCGAGGTCGGGAGGGATCAGGAAGGACCAATCATCAGGGGCATCCTTGAATATATCCCGATCCCTGATCAGGGGATAGACCATCAGACTGTCAGTCTCGAGGACGGCATCCAGCACAGGGAATTCGCCGCGCTTATATTCAAAGTGAGCACTGTCCTGAGTGGTACCGTATGACTGCACCGAGCTGAAAGACTGCCGAGTGTGATCCCATAAAAACACCACCGCACGGTCGACGCCTGCCAGGATGGGGGTGATGCGAACGATGGCACCCAGTGCTTCCACCAGATCTGCTGAACTTACCACTGCCTGGGCGACCTGGAGCAAAGCGACGGAGACATAAGCTGCTTCTTTTTGGGCGCTGACCAGGCGGATATTTTCCACAGCGATCGCAGTCTGGTGGGCAATTCCCTGGACGATTGCCAGCCTTTCATCCAGGTCGGAATCGAGGGACTGCCGGTATCTTTCGGAAGCCGAGTCCGGGATGTAGTCAACCACGAACGCTCCGAGCAAATCTTCGTGGCTGGCCATCGGCACCAGCACGGAAAAATGCCTCTTCTCCGGAGTGGAACCTTCACCAGGATTATCTAAAATCTGCCACAGGGGTTGATTCGTTTCATCCCAATCCAAAACGAATGTCTCTTTGAATTCCAGCAGCGCATCGAGAGCTGGTACATCGCCTGCGGCGAACAGACTGCGCTCGAATTCAACCTGCTGCTGACTTTCCAGACCGGAGGCTGCGGCCGGGATGAAGTTTTCCTCATCATCTTTTATGAAGAGCAGGCAGGCTTTCACGCCGGTTAAACCGGGAGTGATCTGAATCACTGTTTGCAGCAGCTCATTCAAATCGGTGAGCTCTTGAGTGGCTTCGGCAACCCGCAGCAGCACCGTGGACAGCCAGGCCTGCTCGTGTGCCGCTTCGTACAGGCGGGTATTCTCGATGGCGACGGCGGCATAATTCCCGAAAGTCTCCACGATGGTGCAGGCTTCATGGCCGTAACGCCTGACACTGCTGTGCAACAAGGTGAGGACTCCAAAGGTGGCATCCCCGATTTTCAAAGGCGCGGCGATGGCCGAATGGTCTGAGGGGAATTCCAAGAGCGCTGCCAGGGGATCAAGAGGAGCGCCAGGAGGCCGGATAACCGGCCCGCCGGATTGGATGGCGTTCAGCAGATATTCGGAGGGCCGGGTCGAAGATTCGAGCGGTGGAGATTGCCTGTCTACAAGCTGCAGGTTGAGATCGAACATCTCTTCGGGCGTGCATCCGAGGTCCAGATCGAGATTGGAAGGGATTTCTCCCTTCATGGCCGAGAGGCGAAGATGGATTGCGGAAGGATCGGCTTCATGTGTGACCGACCTGTCTGCCAGCCAGATGGCAGCCACTTCCAGCGGAAGGGTGCGCTGTAATTCAACTAAAATGGTGTTTAGCACGACCTGCAGGCTGGCATCTCCTGAAAGCATCCCGACGACCTGGTGCATGCTATCGGCTACCTGGCGCCGCCAGGTTTCGGTTCTGAAGAGCTGGGCATTGCGCATGGCGATGGCTATGTTATCCGCCAAGGACTCGAAAACAAAACGATCTTCTTCACTGAAGGCATGCAGGTGGTTGCTCTGAACATCCAGCACACCTAACACTTCGCCGCCGAAAATTAATGGGATTGTCATCTCTGAACGCGTGTCTTCGGGCGGCAGAGGGGAAGGGCGATAGAGCGGTTCCGTGGACACATCGTTTACCAGGCGGGTGTCCGCATGGCGCGCCACCCAGGGGATCAAGCCCTGTGGGTCATCGAGGTTGTAAGCCAGGCCTTCCTGGCCGACCACCTGGCTGCGAGATCCGCTGCCGGCCTTAAATATAATTCTTCCCAGGCCGGGCTGCACGCTGAAAATATGTACGTAAGGGTAGCCGAAGCGGCTGTGAATCAGCTCGACAACCCGATTAAGTAATGTGTCTTCATCCAGGAGGGAAGTCAGTACGTTGGTTACCTCATAGATGGAGGAAAGCTGTTCGATGCGGGTCTGTAGAGCGCCATAAACTCGAGTGTTTTCGAGAGCTACCGCCAGATTTGAAGCCAGTGAGCGCAAGACAAGCATATCCAGGCTGCTGAAAAATCCATGGTGTTCACTTTGAATGTCAAGCACGCCTAAAACCCGGGTGCCCATTTTCAACGGCAGGGCGGCTTCGGAGCGGGTCTCTGAAAGAACATCCCAATGGCGGTAGTGCGCCTCGCGGGTCACGTCATTGGCCAGGATTTCCACCCCGCTCTGAGCGACATGACCAACGATCCCCTGGCCGATATCGACTTCCGGGGTCGGCAAAGCGCCCTGGATAGTCTGGAATCCGCCAGGAGGTAAAGGCCCAGCGCTGGCCCGGAAATGCAGGGATCTGCCTTCGGGCTCGAGGGTGAAAATGGCTACATAGTAGTAGCCGAAGTTCTCCTGTATTAATGCGGTGGTGCTGCGGGCGAGGTGATCGAAATCGCGTATGTCAGCGATGCGCGCACTGACCTCGTGAACCAGGTCCAAATGATCCTGTCCCCATTTTTCGCGGGCAACTGCCAGGCTGGCTTGAAGCGCCATGGCTGCCTGGTTGGCCAGAGCAGCTGCGAGCTCGATCATTTCGGGGGAGAAGGTCGTGTTAGCGGTTTGCTCGAGCTGCAGAACACCCAGCACGGAAGGAGGCAGGGTTTTGCTGCATCCCTCGTGCAGGGGGATGGAAATGGCTTGTGGGCTGCGGAGGCTGGCGTAGACTGAGCGTTCTGTGGTTGTGGGAAGCTGGATTATCTCACCATCTGCCTGGAGGCAAATCTCTCCACTGGCCAGCGCCTGCTGCACCAGCGGCGTGAACGAGCTGGAGATCAGGATTCCGAAATCACCTGTGCTACCCCCCAGATGAGGTCCCCTTGATTGAAGCCTGGTGATGCTTTCGGCTAACCAAAGGGTGGCGTGTCCCCCGACTATTTGAGCGGCTGTTTCAACAATTATTTGGTGCTTGGCAAAAATCCATGCGGTGGGATCTGTTTGAAATTGGGTGACATTCAGAAGTCGAGCGCCAAGATCGATAACCTGGCGCCAGATATCGGACTCTGGGGCGCCACAGATCCGGGAAGCAGCACTCACCCAACTTCCTCCTTGCGCTTTACCATGCGAATGACATTACAATCACGGTTATCAAAGCCCGATGGCTGGACGGTGAATTGAACCTCGTCCATCAGGCGGCGGATAAAGAACAAGCCCAATCCTCCCACCTGCCGGTCTTCCAGGTCTGCTTCAAGGTTGGGTTCCGGTACGGTAGCCGGATCAAAAGTCCGACCGCAATCTTTCATCATAATAACCAGGCCGTTTTGGGTGATCTGGCAGGTGCATTCGATTTCTTCTGCGCACTCCCCTCCATAAGCATGTTCAATGATGTTGGTGAAGGCTTCATCCACAGCCAACTCGACGGCGTAGATTTGAGAAGAATCCAGGCCATAAAGCTCGGCATTACTTTCTACAAAATCTCGAACATCATCCAGGTAGTTGTACTGCGCCGGGTATATCCTTGTGACTGCAGGACTCTCTTCAGGTTTATCCATGGACTATCTAGCACCTCTAAACGTTGAAATACAAAGGCTGAAGGTGCGCAACCTCCAGCCCTGTTGCTGCGAAATGAATCAATGAGTCAAAGTTAAAAACTGCCCACAGCTGAAAGAAGATCGGAGTGGAAAGTGAACAATGGGACAAACCCCGCTAATTCCAGAGCGTCATAAATCCTTTTTGGGACCAAGGCGAGAATCAATTCCCCGCGGTTGTAGCGCTTGCAGTTCTTCTGGGTGCTGATCAGTATGCGCAATCCAGCGCTGGACATGAACTCAACCTCGCTCATATCGAAAACAATCTTGTATTTTCCGGCATTGACGAGCTCATCCATCACGGAACCGAGCTGCGAGGATGTTGCGCTGTCGATACGTCCTTTGGCTTTCACCATCTCACAGTGTTTGTATGGTATGACTGAGACTTCCATCTTATATCCTCCGAATTCAGATTATTCTTCGTGCTACTGTTTTCGTGTTTCACCCCTGCCTGGCTCAGCAAGAATTCCATTTAAACCAAATCAAACCAAGCAAGCGGCATTCAGGTGAAAGCGATAACCAACCGGCAAGTTTGCGGGAGATTATATCACAGCCACCAATTTCACTTAAAATTCGAGAGATATCCAGGCACAAGTTCGTGGTTGGCGCTGCCGTACGCCTTCCAGGTAAGGGAAATATCGCTTATGATTAGAGGCAAGCCGGATTTCTGATCTCCAGTAAAAATGCAGCAGTGATAATTTAACTATCTCCTTCCCGGAGGCTTGCGGATGAAGACTCAATCGAAATACCGCTGGTTTGTGGTAGGTGTGTTTTTTGTTTTCATGCTGCTTCACCAGACGGACCGCCTGTTGATCGGCCCGCTGACGACCCCAATTATGGCAGAATTCAAGATCAACCGGGCACAGATGGGTTTTGTGACCTCCGGTGCTTTGTTGGTGAACGCGATCTTCTATCCGGTGTGGGGTTACCTGTTTGACCGATATGCTCGCGCAAAATTGCTGGCGTTGGCCTCGTTTCTATGGGGCGCCACCACCTGGTTAAGCGCCATCGTACCAACCTACCCGGCTTTCGTGGCAACCCGTGCCAGCACTGGCGTTGATGATTCCAGCTATCCCGGCCTGTACAGCCTGGTCACCGATTATTTCATCCCGAAGGTGCGCGGCCGTGTGTATGGAATCCTGGAGCTGACTGCGCCTCTGGGCTACCTGTTGGGTACACTGCTGGGATTATTCCTGGGCGGCGTGATCGGTTGGCGGGGGGTTTTCTACTTCACCGGCGCATTGGGAATGCTGGTGGCAGTGGTGATTTTCTTCGGAGTGCGTGAACCAGTTCGAGGTCAAAGCGAGCCCGAGATGGTCGACCTGGCGCATGTCACGACTGTAAAATTTGACTGGAATGCCGCCAAAGGATTGTTCGGTAAACGCAGCCTGCGCATCCTGTTCATCCAGGGTTTTTTCGGCGTGTTTCCCTGGAATGTGATTACCTACTGGTTTTTCAACTACCTGGAGACTGAGCGCGGTTACGAGCAAAATGCGGTTTTTATTACCATGGTGGTGGCGGTGCTGGTGCTGGCGATCGGATACCCGCTGGGTGGTTGGTTGGGCGACCTGGCGTTCAAGCGCACCCCGCGCGGCCGGGCGCTGGTGGCGATGACAGGGGTGCTGATGGGCGCGCTGTTGTTTTTCATAACCATGAATATCCCCGATCAAAACCAGGGGCTGTTCTTAGTGATGCTGGCCCTGTCGGCGTTATTCATTCCCATCGCCGCTCCAAACGTGGTCTCTACCGTGTACGATGTTACCCTGCCCGAGGTGCGCAGCACGGCGCTATCGGTGCAGTATTTCATCGAATCTTCGGGTGCTGCCCTGGCTCCGGGGATCGCGGGCCTGATTGCCGACCAGTCTACTCTCAAGACTGCCTTCCTGTTGATCTGCATCTCCACCTGGCTGCTGTGCGGTCTGTTCTTCGCACTGGTGGCCTATTTCGTCCCGAAGGATGTGGACACGCTGCGCGGGCAGATGCGTAAACGAGCTGAAGAATTTCAAGCCATGCAATCCTGACCAGATGGAAGTTAAAGACCGTTTTTCAGGCTGTCTCGTGGGACTGGCTGCCGGTGATGCTGTCGGGACTGCCGTGGAATTTTCACCAAGGGGGAGTTTTCCTCCACTTAAGGATATGACCGGTGGAGGTCCATTCGGATTGGAACCCGGACAATGGACGGATGATACCTCCATGGCATTATGCCTGGCCAGCAGCCTGGTCGAAAAGGGCGGATTCGATCCAGCTGACCAGATGGACCGGTATTGCCGCTGGCTTAAAGAAGGATATTTAAGCAGCAACGGAAGGTGCTTCGACATTGGCAACGCCACGCGTTCCTCGCTCCAAAGATACCAGCAAACCGGAAATCCTAACTCTGGCAGCAGCGATCCAGGCTCTGCCGGGAACGGATCAATCATGCGCCTGGCACCGATCCCGATGTTTTTCTTCCAGAACCTGAAGTCAGTGGAATTTTTTGCAGCTGAGAGCTCCAGGACCACGCATGCCACAGTGGAGTGCGTAGACGCCTGCCGGCTTTACAGCAGGATCACCTGGCGCGCCCTGATGGGAATGTCGAAGGAAGATGTGCTGCTCGGGGACCAGGCAGGCTTTGTGGCCGCACCAAAGATTCTCGAGATCGCTCGAGGCGAATACATCAAGAAGGCTGAGTCACAAATTCGAGGTTCGGGATATGTGGTAGAAAGCCTGGAAGCGGCTTTGTGGTGTTTTTATCACACTGAGACATTCCAGGACGCGATCCTGGCGGCTGCCAACCTGGGGGATGATGCAGACACAACGGCGGCAGTATGCGGGCAGGCTGCGGGAGCGTTTTACGGGGAATCCGGGATTCCTTCCAGGTGGATGGAGAGGCTTGCCTTGAGGGAAGTGATTCGCAGCCTGGCGGAGCAGATGTATTTACGGGACCAGCACGTGTAATCTGAATTTCCATTCCAGTTCTACGATCAATTATCCAAAAGAATCTGTCTCGACTACTTGTAAGACCGTCTAAAAAAGAAAGTCTAGACGGCACTTTTTCTTTATTTTTACAATCGTGGAGCTCAGTCCGGCAGCGGTACGGTACTTGCAACAGGAAGGGTGGAAGGAAACACCATGCAGGCTGAAAGCATACCAGATCTACAACATATCCACCCATTTTCCCGACTGGCACCCGGGGTATGCCATTCTCTGCAGCAGCAGCTGCGGCGAGTGGTGATTTCCCCCAAAAAGCACCTGGTCCTGCACGGTGAGCGGGGGAGCTTCCTGGCGCTCATCAGCCGCGGCCAGGTGGAGCTGCTTTCCCCGACTGGAAAAATCCTGACACTGGGCGCAGGACAATCCTTCGGAATCGGCATCGCTTTTCACGGTTTACCCAGTGCTGAAAGCATGATCACCCGCAGCGAAACTGTCCTGTGGGTCATCCTTGGTTCGGACTGGCAATCTGCCAGGTCGAATACCCTCCCACCTGCCAGAATTCACACACCTGAGCCGCGCTCCAGGAAAACCCTGAAAAGGGTTCTTTTGACCATGGCGCTGACCGGGCTGACGCTGGTGATCCTGGGGGCAGCACCACTGGAGACCACTCACAACCTGATGACCCGGCTGGCTTTGGATGCCGGTCGTCCAGACCTGGCGGAATATTACCTGAGGATGGCAATTTACCTGCAGCCGGATTATGCACGCATCTACGACGCCCTGGGTTATTCGCTTTTCATCCAGGGAAAGGAAGAAGAAGCGCTGTCGGTCTTAACGCAGGCGGTCTCACTGGATGCTGAAGACGCGGCTGCGCAGAATAATCTGGGGGTCGCGCTACTCCAGCGAGCACAGATTGACCAAGCAATCGAACACATGCATAAGGCGGTTGACCTGCACCCAGGCAGCCCGGAGGCTTATTTCAACCTGGGAAACGCATACCTGGTCGCCGGAGATCTGGAAGCAGCTGCCAGGCAGTACCGGATGGCTTACAACCTGGATGCGAGCCAGCTGGAGGCCAAAGCGCTGTGGGCAGGAATCCTGCTTAAGAAAAACCAGGTGGAGGATGCGCGCCAAGGCTGGGAAGAAGTCCTGGCGGAGGACCCGGCGCATAACCTGGCGCTGCGTGGATTGGGCGTGATTGCCGTCATGGAAAGCCAGCCAGAAGCAGCTGTGAGGCACTTAGAGGCTGCGATTCTCTCCAATCCTGAAGACGCAGTCGCCCGATTTTACCTGGGACTGGCGCTGAAGGAACTGGGGAAGACTGTTGAAGCAGATGCTGAATTTGGGGCTGCTTTAGCCAACAGCCGTGATCTGATTTTGAGCCAGTTGGTGAAGTCAAGCTTACTCGCACCCCTCAAATAAGCAGTGCGGGTGGAATCTACCAGAAAGGAGGCAATTGGCGACAACGAGAAAGCTAACGGCGATAAAGAATCCGGAAAGCGTTGTTCACTGCTCGAGCCAGACTGTCATTGAACCGGGAATTTCCTACCTGCGTGAATCACAGGTTTTTTTCAGGCAATGCAGTGCTGGGAGCGAGACTATTATCAATCATAAGAAGGAGATTTAGACATGAGTAAAATTCGCACCGCGATTATCATCACAGCCTTGCTCGGCCTGCTGGTCCCGGCCACAGTGAGTGCTGCCGGCACATTCTTCTGCTCCGACCTGATCGCATCGGGAGGGAATGGCACCTACGGTAGCCCGTGGGCGTGCAGCAATGAACAGCAATTCAACCAGGTTGTTCAGGTGATCTGCAACCGGTATGGAGGCGGCAACCTGTATCGGATTTTCATCGACAGCTATATCTTCTACCGGATCGAGTGGGTCTACCAGAACAACCAGCAGGTCTGCACCATCGTCTACCAATCGGAGTATCCTGGTTATCCCCCAAACACGGGCCCCGATATACCATATCCGCTCGTCCTGGGTTCGGCGATGACTGGTGGCGCAGTCTTGATTGTTGCCGGATTGGCCCTGCGGAAAAAGAGAGAGGCTCTCTAGGCTTTGTGAATGCCTGCGCAGGCTCAGGCCAGGCGCAGGCATTCATCTTTTTGGTATTCGAAGTCTGCCGGGTTCAACGCGCAGGTTTGGAAGTGCAACGTGACCAAAACCAGGCAAGCCGGACATAAAAATAAGAGGCGCATCGACTGGCGCAGGCTGCTGAGCGATTTATTCATCCTGGCAGGCATGCTGGTCCTTTTCACGACGTCGCTGTTCTGGGTGCGGTCCGCTATGGCTGCCCAACAGGATGGAACCCAGCCATACCTGCTTTCCAGCATCGACTTCGTCCTGCCGCTGCCTTCTGTGACCCCACAAGTGCCTGCCACACAGGCGATCAGCGGGGAAGAAGCAGTGCCTGGCACGGCAATGGATTCGCTTGAGCCAGTCACATCCATGGAACTACAGACGGAAGCGGTCGGGATTGCGCCAGCAGAGGAGATAATCCCCAGCGAGACGCCGGAAGCCGCGTTACCTGCTGTGACCGAGGCCTTACAGCCAACCCTTCCAGCCCCAACTGAGCCTGGAGCGCCCATCCCGAGCGAAACTGCAGCGCCTGCCCCGTTGGACTCCACCGTACCTGTCCCGAGCGAACCTGCGGCACCTGTCCCGACAGACCTGATGTATCCTCCACCGGCAGATCCTGCGGCTCCAGTCGAAACGGAAGCGGCGCCAGCTCCTGCTCCTTCTACCGGCCCAGTGAACCGGCTGGTGATCCGCCGGTTGCAAGTGAACCGCGCAGTCGTACCAATCGAGCTGCGCCGGGATGGCAACGGCAACCTGGATTGGAACACTGATGCCCTGTTTTCGACTCCAAACCGTTCGGACCTGGTTGGACAGCTGGCGGTCTCAGCCAACCCGGGAGAAGGGGGGAATATTATCCTGGTCGGGCACAATTACAACAACGGCTGGTATAACGCGGAGGGGGTTTTCGTCAGGCTGCAGAACATGCAGGTGGGGGACGAGATCACGCTGTTTACCGAGAACGGCGGTGAATACCGTTATATCGTGGAAAAAGTGAAGAAAGTACCCTGGCAGAAGCGCAACATGGTCGAGCTGGAGAAGCACCAGAAATTCATGTGGCCAACCGATCACGAGCAGCTGACCCTGGTAACCTGTGGGGGGGCTAACGTTTGGAGCTGGCAGGCGCGCATCTACGTGGTCGCCCTGCCGATCACTTCACCATCACCCTGATTCGAGCAATTCTCTCAACCTGGGATGATCTGCATACACCCCCCGGTACTCCGGCGGGATCAAGGCAGCAATACGGCACATGATTTCGCCGGTGTAGGCCTCCAGAGTTTCATCCCGAGCCTGTCTTGAAATACCTGGAAGTGTGAACGGCTCGCCGACCACGCCGACCACCCTGGCGCGGCGCAGACGCTTGAAATGTGCCAGCACGGCCCGGTCCTGGGTGCCGGTAATGCCGACCGGGTAAATGGGGACACCAGCCTTGGCAGCCAGGTAGCTGATGCCGTGATGGCCTTCGATCAGCGCTCCGGTTGGGCTGCGAGTGCCTTCGGGCGCCAGGACCAGCAACCCCCCACTCCGCAGGCGGGTCAGGGCTTCACGTACTGCCCTAAAATCGGCTTCGAAACGATCGACGAAGATGCCGTCTAACTGGCGTACGAACCAGCGCGCCAGGGTATTTTCCCGGTATTTTTCTGCCACCAGCATGATGATGTCGCGGCGATCGAGCAAATAGTAGACCAACAACGGATCCAGCCTGCCCAGGTGGTTGGAAGCCACTGCGAAGGCGCCGGTTTTTGGCAGCCGATCGAGGCTGTGAATCTCCAGGCGGCAGGTCAGGCGGATAATTAATTTAATCAGGGAGCGTGCAAACCAAAAAGCCATGAAGGTGTAGTGGAGTCCAGGAAGATTATAATACCTGCAGGGATGGGCGCAGGTCAAGCTCGTCGATCAGGGCATTCAGCTCCTGGAGGCTGAGCTGGCGACCGAGACCGGCATAGGCGGTCAATACGCCTTCCATCATATTAACCCCAAAGGAACGTCCATCATAGCGCGGTGTGGTGGTGAGGACTTTAGACACACCCCGATTCTTTAATACCTGGATGTTTTCCTCGGTGGTGGTGTTGGTAATGACGAATTTGCCGCGCATATCCTGGGGGGCGTATTTCTGGATGTAATGCATGTCGCCGGCGATCAGGTCCGCCTGCTGCCAATACGCCTGGTACTTTGGTTGGTGGGATTCTTCTTTTGCGCCAGGCGGGAAAAGAACCGAGATGGGCAGGAAACCTGCCACCGGCAGCAATACCCTGGCTAGGCGCTTGAAACTCTCCAGCCCGCGCACGGGGTACGGCACTCCGAACATGAACATCAAATCGCCGATCAGCACCTGCTTTGCGACACTGCTGACGGCGCTGATCAGACCGATGCGGTCGGTACCGAAGGGGATGAAGGCGCTGTGGAAAACCGGCTGCGCACCCAACAGCGGCTGAGCGCGCTCGAAAAGGCGGCCTTCGAGTGCATATTTCAACATGCGCCCGTCCACCAGGGCGGATTGGTGAACATCCTGCACCAGCTTGAGCGCCGCACGGATGGGGTAATCGCGCCCATCGAGGTGCACATACAGGTCGATACCCCCGACACTGAGAGCATCCGCTTTCCCGTCCAGCTCTTTGAAAAGCTGCCTGGCGAGGCGCGCGTCTCCACCGGTGCCGATGCGCTCGACCGAGATGGACACCCCGTTGAAATCGACGATGACTTTCTTGTCACGCCGGGGG
>Ga0209254_10001304_pt1 | contig 22108 bp, 13 predicted proteins | sample FrelakmetDIP11DI_FD_187148 | JGI IMG/M metagenome (GOLD analysis project Ga0209254, IMG submission 187148) | Freshwater lake sediment microbial communities from the University of Notre Dame, USA, for methane emissions studies - DIP11 DI (SPAdes)... | ecosystem: Environmental > Aquatic >...
GTGTATGCTTATCCATAGGGAATATCTGCAAAAAAAATCAAGGTGTAGCTATAGAATCAAACGCCGAGCTTGTCAATTAAAAAAGCTGTTTTCCGGGCCTCTGCGTGGCCCGGAAAATAAATGGATTCGGCGAATACTTTATGTTGATGCGGGTGGAAAGAAAGAGGCTGTATATAGTGAGAGGTCGATCGGGTTGATAGCCGTTCAAAGCGCCATCAAAGCCGGTTGAAGGCGGCGGCCAGCGTTGCGGCATGCTCCTCCGCCCACCTTCCCATCAAAAGCAGCCCTGCGCTGCCGGCGGGGTCGATCTTGGCCGCGATGGCCCGGCACAGATCCAGAAGGTCTTCTTCGCGGCAGGCCGCGAGAAAGCGCCTGAAAAGCTGATCCATAGGCAGCGGCAATTCGCCGGGAGCCGGCTTTCCGGTAAGGCTGTCCAGCACCCCTTCGACCGTCGCTGCAACCGACGCCGGCCCGGCCCAGGCCGGCTCACCCGTTCCGTCCAGCCGGTCCAGGCGGGTGCGGATGCTCAGGTTCAGCAGGAAGATGAGCAGCGTCTCCAGGAAGGACGCGGCGGCGCGAGGGGAATCGGCGGGCTCCGGCCGGGCAGGGAACAAGGGCCGATAATCCCGCACGCTGATCAGGCGGACCTCGACGGCATCCGCATCGATCCGCACCACGAAATCTCCCGCCGCGTGATGCCAGGCGGTGATCCCTTCAAACGTCTCAAGGTTGAGATAATGGGTCAGGATGCGTGCGACCTGATAATAGACCGCCCGGCTCTGAGCGGCATCCAGCCGCCGGGGGCCGTTTTCGGGATCCCAGAGCACAAGCCCCGGCCCCTCTCGCCGCGCGGTGCGCGTCAGGTGGAATTCGTGAAAACCGACGAGCCATTGCCCCAGGAACATGGACAGCGCCCGGCCGCGGCCGGCGTCCACCTCGCCGGCGCCGTAGACATCCGGAAGGTATGTTCCCGGAAACTCCTTTCCCAGCCGCTCCAGCAGGGCGTGTTCCCTGGCCAAGAGCGATCTGCCGGCAGCGGACGCCGCCACGTTCAGGACCCAGCAGAGGGACTTTTCCCGGATTTCGGCTTCCACCCGCGCCGGGTGGTAATATTCGCCGTGCTTGGCGAGGAAAATGCGCATCGTGGAAGCGTCCGATGCTTCCGCACCGCAACGCGCACAGGCGCGCACGAACGCACCCCTTCCGGCCCCCTCAAGAAAGCGACTGACGGCTTGGAAATAGTCGCCGACCGTCAGCGGCTCGCCCTCGACCGGCGGGGGCGATGAAGGTTCCGAGACGCCGCGCCGGCTCGTCGGCAAGGCACGCGTCCAGAGCGGGTCTCGCGGCGTGACCGGCTGCGCTGTTGTTTCTAAATGATAGGCAATCTGCGGCGCAGTCCCGGATTCCGCGCCCCTCCCGCCGCCCTGCCGCCGCCTCATTGCAGCTTGGACCGATGGGCTTCGATTTCCTGCCGGATCGGGGCCGCCACGTCATATCCGAGGGCGAGCGCCTTGTCGCAGTGCTCAACGGCCAGAGCGTATTCCCCCTTCTCGAGGTAGGCAATCGCCAGGTTGTTGTGGGCCGGGGCGAAATCCGGCGCCAGCGTGACCGCCTTCTGGTTCGCGGCGATGGCTTCGTCCACCATGCCTTTCATGAGATAGGCGTTGCCGAGGTTGGCGAAAGCCTGGACATAGCGGAAATTGAAGGTCGTGGCGCGCTCGAAATTCTTGATGGCCTCATCGACGTTGCCGCGCTGCAGCTCGACGAAGCCGATGTTGCCGTAGCCTTCGGAAAAGCCGGGCCGCACATGGACCGCCTTGCGGTTGTTGGCCAGGCATCCGTCCAGGTCGCCGCGGCTCAGGCAGATGCCTCCCAGCAGCACGTAGGCCTCGGCCATGCTCGGGCTGCACTCCAGGGCGGCATGCAGCTCGCGTTCGGCCTCTTCGAATCGGCGCTGCCCCACGTAGCCCACCGCCAGATTGTAATGCGAATTGCCGCATTCAGGGTTCTGGGCCACGGCATTCTGGTGGATTCCGATATACTCTTGGACGTCTTTCGGTTTTTCCATGCTTTTCTTCCTCGACGGGGATGATTTCAGGACGCACAGTAATGCGCCGGCCGCTTTCTGTCAAAAACGGCCCTCGGCTCGGGACGAAGCTGCGCTTACGGCAAGCGCCTGGCGAAGTCAAGCGAATTCCGGGCTGGATATTGCAGAAAGCCTTTGTTTTTTCTTGACATCCTTTTCGCTTTTCTTTACCAGACCAACAGACAGGACAAACAGGCAAGGCGGCGACAACTCACCGGCCGCCGGGGAGGAATCATGCAACCTGGATGCTACACGGCCACCATCACCCCGTTCGCAGGCGAAGCCGTGGACTGGAAAGGGCTTGACCGGCTGGTCGAGTTCCAGATCCAGAGCGGCGTCACCGGCGTTCTCGCCGTCGGCACGACCGGCGAGAGCCCCATCCTGAGCTGGGACGAGCACAACGAGGTCACCGAGCGCATCGCCAGGCGGTGCCGGGGCAAGTGCCTGTGCATCGCGGGCACGGGCAGCAACAACCCCAAGGAGACCCTCGATGGCACCCGGCATGCGGCCGGCTACGGCGCCCAGGCGGTGCTCCTGGTCGACCCGTACTACAACGGACCCAGCTCGCTCGAAATCCGCCGCGAGTACGTTGCGCCCGTCGCCAGGGCGTTTCCTTCGATCGACATCATCCCCTACGTCATCCCGGGCCGCACCGGCACCCAGCTGCTGCCCGAAGACCTGGGGATCCTGTTCAAGGACTATCCCAACGTCAACACCGTCAAAGAGGCCACGGGAGCCATTGAAACCATGCGCCGCACGCGGGAATGCTGCGGGCCGGATTTCACCATCCTGTCCGGGGACGACCCGATGACGGTCGAGATGATGACCGACCCCAAGGTGAAGGCCGGCGGCGTGATCTCGGTGGCTTCCAACGTGGCGCCCGGGGCGACGACCGAAATGGTCAGCCTGCTGCTGGCCGGGCGTGCGGCCGAGGCCAAGGCGCTGGCCGACAAGCTCGCACCGCTTTTCAACCTGGTCACGGTCAAGACCACCGAAAAAACCCCTTACGGCGAGGTGGTCTGCCGCGCGCGCAACCCGCTGGCCTACAAGACGCTGATGGCGATACTGGGGATGCCGTCGGGCGGATGCAAACCGCCCCTGGGCAAGATGACCCGCAACGGCCTCAACAAGGTCCTGGAAGCCGCCCGCACCATGCTGCGCACCGCACCCGAAATCCTCAAGCCCATCGAGGATTTCTTCGGGGTGAACATCGAAGAGCGGCTGGAGAATCCCAAATACCGGGAAGGGCTTTGCTACGCGGAGTATTGATTATTTGAATCACCAGGGTTCGGGGTTCAGGAAAAAAGCAGTTGGCGGGCTCTGATCGCCGCCGGCCCGATTTCCTCGTTCAGGGAGAGCCCGAGAATTATGCCCGTATTCGCGGATCTTTTGAAACCTGAACTCTGAACCCTCTCCTCCTGTCTCAGCCCTGCTTCTGTACCGTGGCCGCGGGACCGCCTTCCTTAAACAGCAATCCTCTCAGCCACTTCAAGCCGAATTCCAGCAGGGCCACATCGTCGCTGCGCAGCTTGGCGAGCGTTGCGTCATCGACGGGGTAGCGCTGCAGAAAAGAGCTCTCGAACGCGAATTTCCGGAACCGGTCGATGTCGTAGCTCGCCATGAAAAACATCTGCTTGACCTTCTCGGTCCAGTGCATGTCGGGCGGGAAGGACCGCTTGCGCACAATGAGCTCGGTCCATTGGCTGTTGATTCGGTCGTGGGTGTCGACCCCCTGGTCCTGACGCCATTCCAGCACGGTCCAGCTCCGGTCTTCTTCGAACCCCAGGCAGTGGGCTTCGCGCACCATGAAGAAGAAGTCCTCGCCGTCGGGGTCCTCTTTGTAGGCCAGCGAGGCCACCCCCAGCGGATAATAGCGGCACGAGGTGGGCCGGTCTTCGTAGACCAGGCAGCCCTCGGGACGGACGAAGGGGCAGGGCTTTTTGCCCTCGGCGGCCCCCTTCTCGTCCAAGAGCTTGAGCGTGATCACGGGAATGTCCGTTTTTTCGAGCATCTGCGGCTCGGTGTAGAGCGCCAGGAACTCATCGGACGCCAGCCCTAAGCGCTTCTTGAGACGGATGATGTCGTAAGGGGTCAAAATGATGTTGATCCCGCGGCAGCACTGGGTGAAGCACTTTACGTCCTTGTGGCAGCGGAACGTGAACCGGCTGTCGGGACCCAGCCGCATGGGCTGGATCGGTCCTTCCTTGAGCTGTTCCATTCAGAATCCTTGAAGGGTCGGGTGTAGGGGTTGGTGTTTGGTGTTTGGTTTCCAGTGCTGGGTGGCGGAGCGGACGGATATCCAGGGCCGGCCAATGCGATCAGCTTCGTTTTTTCTCGGACCCTCCATCCCTCGGCTCCGCGTTCGTTCAGCTGTCCTTATCTCACAACCGCCGGCCAAGTCAACGAGGCCATTTTCAGCTTGATTTCATCTTAAAATCCGCTATATGGTGCAAATTACACTTTTTTTGCGCGTAACCGCGCCCGCAAAGCCCGGCCGGCGCGGGTTACAGCCTGCATTCGGTTTTACTCTAAGGAGAGGATGGAAATGAAGCTGTCGATCACCAGCGCCAAGCAGCTCAAACCCAAGCCGGATGAGACCCACCTCGGCTTCGGCACGAAATTCACCGATCACATGTTCAACATGGACTACGCCCCCGACCAGGGCTGGCACGACCCGCGCATCGAGCCCTACGCGCCGATCGCCATGGACCCGGCTACCATGGTCCTGCACTACGGCCAGGGGGTTTTCGAGGGGCTCAAGGCCTACCGCACGGCTGCCGGCCGCATCCAGCTTTTCCGTCCTCTGGACAACTTCCGCCGCCTGAACCGCAGCAACGACATCCTGTGCATCCCGCGGTTCGATGAAAACCTCGCCCTCGACGGCTTGAAGGAGCTCATCAAGATCGAGCAGGATTGGGTGCCGCGCGTGCCCGAAACCTCGCTCTACATCCGGCCGACCATTTTCGCCGCGGACCCGTTCCTGGGCGTGCGCGCCTCGCACACCTATCGCTTCTTCATCATTCTCTGCCCGGTCGGCGCTTACTACCCCGAGGGCTTCAATCCGGTGAAGATCCTGGTCGAAAAGGAGCACGTGCGCGCCGTCCCGGGCGGCACGGGCGAGGCCAAGACCCTGGGCAACTACGCCGCCAGCCTGCTGGCGGGGCAGAAGGCCCACGACGCCGGCTTCACCCAGGTGCTGTGGCTGGACGGCGTGGAGCGCAGGTACATCGAAGAAGTGGGCTCCATGAACATCTTCTTCGTGATCGCCGGCGAGGTCATCTCGCCGGCGCTTCAAGGCAGCATCCTGCCCGGCATCACCCGCGACACGGTGCTGCAGCTCGGACGGATGTGGGGGCTGAAGGTCTCCGAGCGGCGCATCAGCATCGACGAGGTGCTGGAGGCCCAGGAGTCCGGCAAGCTCCAGGAGGTATTCGGATCGGGCACGGCCGCGGTGATCTCCCCCGTCGGCCAGATCAAATACGCCGACCGGCTGATCACGGTCGGCGACGGCCGGGTCGGCCCCCTGGCGCAGCGTTTCTACAAGGCCATCACCGACATCCAATACGGCCGGGCCGATGACCCGAAGGGCTGGGTCGTACCCGTGGTCTGACCTTATAGGAGACTAAAACCGATGCAAGCAGCCGGAGCCGCCCCGCGCCTGCCGGAGTTCGCCGCCAAGATGACTGAAGCCGGGCTGAAGCCGCTCGTCGTCGACACCTTCGGCCACTGCTATCGTCGGCTGATTGCCGGTGAAACCGGGCTGATCCGCGATGCAGAGATCCGGCCGATCGCACGCGATGAAATTCCGCATGCCGCGGAGCTTTCCGGGTGCGCGCAAGCCGGCCGGGACATGCTTCCCCAGGCGGTGCGCATCGTGCTGAACGGCGGCCTCGGCACGTCCATGGGGCTTATCGGGCCGAAGTGCCTTCTGACCGCCACCCGGGGGCTCACCTTCCTGGAGATCATCCTGCGCCAGGCGGAGGCGAGCCCGGCGCGGCTCGCCCTGATGAACAGCTTCAACACCCACGCGGCCACCCTTGCCGCCGTCGCCCGCTTGAAGCCCGCCCGGCCGCCGCTTTTCTTCCTGCAGCACAAGTTCCCCAAGATCCTGCGGGACGGGCTCGCGCCGGCGAGCTGGCCGGCCAACCGCGAGCTCGAATGGAACCCTCCCGGCCACGGTGATGTGTATGCGGCGCTGTTCGCCTCCGGCCTGCTTGAGACGCTTCTGGACGACGGGGTGCGGTATGCTTTCATCTGCAATTCGGACAACCTGGGGGCCGGAATCGACGCGGCACTGCTCGGCTATTTCGCCGCAAAGCGCTTTCCCTTCATGATGGAGGTCGCCGAGAAGACCCCCTCCGACGTCAAGGGCGGGCATCTCGCCCGCCACCGCAGCGGCCGGCTGCTCCTGCGCGAAGCGGCCCAGTGCCCCAAGGATGAAATCGCGGCCTTCCAGGACATCCGGCGCTACCGCTTCTTCAACACGAACAACATCTGGGTCGACTTGGAGGCGCTGAACGAGCTGATCGGCCGGGAGCACATCGTCGATCTGCCGATGATCGTCAACCCGAAGACCCTGGACCCGCGCGACGAGACAAGCCCCCCCGTCTATCAGATCGAGACGGCCATGGGCGCGGCCATCTCGCTGTTCGAGGGCGCGGCGGCGGTGAACGTTCCGCGCGCGCGCTTCCTGCCGGTCAAGACCTGCAACGACCTGCTGGCCGTGCGCTCGGACATCTTCGTCTACTCCGACCGCGAGGGCTTGCGCCTCAACCCCGCCCGCGAGGCGGCCGGCAGAAACGAAGCCGTCAAGATCAAACTCGATTCGAAGTATTACGGGAAATTCGACCTGCTGGAAGAGCGCTTTAAAGAGGGTCCGCCCTCGCTCAAAGACTGCGACGGGCTCGCCATCAAGGGCGACGTGCGCTTCGAGCGCGACGTGGTGGTCCGCGGCACCGTCGCCATAACGAACAGCGGAGCAGCTCCCGCCGTAATCAGGGCGGGAACGGTGATAGAGCAGAATCTGACGCTTTGACGACTATCCGGCGCGGACAAGCCGGAACCAAATTCGAAATCTGCTGTTGTGACGACCCTTTTTGCTCCCAGAGCCCCTTACAGAGCTTTTCATGGTCATCGCCCGGCACGCCGGGCGATGATCGAGGGAAGCTCGGGTATTTTAGCCAGCGGCATGGCGGTGATCTTCGCCTCGATGGGAAAGCTGTATTCGCCCGGATAGACCACCCAGACGTGATCGAGCTGCAAGTCGCTGACGGCCGTGTGGGCGGAGCGGGTTATCCGCGGCGCTTCGCTGTACTTGAACTCGAAGCCGAACCGGCGCCCGCGAAGATTCACCAGCAGGTCCAGCTCGGCGCCGGAGTGGGTCCTCCAGAAATACGCCTCTCCCGGTTGCAGCATCCGCAGGGTCATCTCTAAAGCAAACCCCTCCCACGAGGCACCCACCCGGGGGTGGGCCTGGAGCGCCATGTCGTCGCCGACGCTCATGAGCGCGTGCAGGATGCCGGAGTCGCGCAGGTAGATCTTGGGGGCCTTCACCTGGCGCTTGCCGATGTTCTCGTGCCAGGGCTGGAGCTGCCGCACCATGTAGGTCCCGGTCAGGATGTCCAGGTAGGAGCGCACCGTCTTGTCCGAAAGCCCCATGGAGCGGGCCAGCTCCGAGGCGTTCCAGTTCTGACCGTGGGAATGCGACAGCATCGTCCAGAAACGCCGCATGGCGGCGGCCGGAATGGATATTCCCAACTGGGGGATGTCGCGTTCGAGAAAGGTTTTCAGGAACCCCTCCCGCCAGGCCTCGCTGTCCGCAGCGCTGCCGGCCAGATACGAACGCGGGAACCCGCCGCGCAGCCAGAGGCCCTTCCATGCGCCGGCACCCGTCTCCTGCAAATCGAAGCCGCCAAGCTCGACGAACTCGACCCGGCCGGCCAGGGATTCGGAGGTGCGCTTGACGATGTCCGGCGAGGCGCTTCCCAGAATCAGGAAGCGCGCCGGGTTTCGGGGGCGGTCGGCCAGCACCCGCAACACATTGAAAAGATTGGGCATCACCTGGATCTCATCCAGGACTACAAGCCCTTTGAGTGACCCCAGCATCATTTCCGGGTTCTGGAGCCGCTGGAGGTCGGCCTGGGACTCGAGGTCGAAATACGTTGCGTCCCGGCCCTTTTGGAACATCCGCGCCAAGGTTGTCTTACCGCACTGCCGCGGTCCCATGAGGGCCGTCACGGGCGACCGTCGCACCGCCGCTGCGAGCTGTTTGAGGTATGCAGGACGCTCGATCATGCCCCGATTTTAAACTTGAAAATTCGGAGTGTCAATCCGAATTTTCTCACTCATTTGCTTCGATGGTGGCCATGAACCACGGTGAAGGGAAAAAATGCAGGTAAACCAATTGGGTCTCCTCCGTCGGATTTGCCAGCGGCGCCGTCTGCCTACTCCCGCTTGCGGGTGAGATACTTGACCGCGACCTTTTCGTTCGAGCCCGAGGCGGCCTTGAGGGATGCCGGCTGGATGGCGAGCGGGACTTCCAGCAGGCCCGCGCCTTCCCGGAGCCGGTCCAGGGGAATCTTCTCGGTGTAGATCGTTTGCAGGTTTTCGAGGATGCGTTTGCCGCCGGAGATCTCCACCCGCGCCGGGTCCACCGTGGCTTCGGCCAGAATCAGGTTCTCGTTCAGCCGCCCGGACCAGTCCACCTGGACCGGCAGCTCCTTCTTCACCGTGACGTCGAGATCCACTACAATGGTCTGGGGGCTGACGTTTTTGAGCACCAGACCGGGCGGAAGGCTGATGTTGGCGGAGGTGACCGCGAAGTCGTTCTGGCCGGCGGAGGCCGTGCTCAGGTCCAGCTTCACCCGCACCTGGTCCGCCCGGGTGGACTTGACCAGCGTTCCCGAACCGCTCAGGTTGACCCGCACGGCGTTGACCGAGGCATGCACGATCTCCATGTTGGGATTGCGGTTCTGGTACTCGATCGGGACGTCGAAGGTGACCAGGGTTTCCAGGCCGCGCGAGATGCTGAACCAGAATCCGGTGATGAACAACAGCGAGACCAGGGCCGCGGTGGTGACCTCCACGCGTTCCTTCTTCGCGGGCAGACGCTGCTGTTCGTCGGCAATCCCGAAATGCTCCTCGATCCTCTCGGCCAGCAGGTGCTGGTTTTCGACTTCCTGCAGCCGCAGCCCTTTGGCGACGCTCACCTCCCCCCTTTGCTCGGAGACGACGATCACCAGGGCATCGGTGGCTTCCGTGAGGCCGAGCGCCGCCCGATGGCGGGTGCCGAGGTAGGAGGGCAGGTCCTCGCGCCGCGACAAGGGCAGGATCACCCCCACCCGGTCGACACGGTCGCCCTCGATGAGGGCCGCCCCGTCGTGGACCGGGTTGTCGGGATAGAAGATGCTCAGGATCATCTCCCGGGAGATGTCCCCGTTCCAGGCGATCCCGCTCTGGATCATCTCCTGGACGTCCTCGTCGCCGGGGATGACGATCAGCGCCCCATGCCGGCGGCGGGCCAGCTCGAACGCGCTTTCGGCGATGATCTCGATGGGGGCGATCCGGGTCTTGGCGGTGAACCCCCAGAGAATGGTCCTGAAGTTGCGCGCCTGAAGCACGCTGCGGATTTCATTGCGGAAGACCACGACGATGATCAGGGCCGCCACGGCCACGATGCCCTGCACCACCCAGCTGGTGACGATCAGCCCCATGTAGGAGGCCATCTGCTGGAAGAACCACAGCATCGTCAGGCCGATCAGGACCCGGAACACATACGTGCCGCGAAACAGCACGTAGAAACGGAACAGGATGTAGCTGTTCAACCCGATGTCGACCACATCCTGCCAGCGGAATCCCGAAATGAATTGGAGCACGTTTTCCATCGAGGGCTAGTCCGTGACGCTGAAGCGCAGACTTTTTATGGTGCGGCCGGCGGCGTCGATGATTTCCACTCGCCAGGGGCCCTTGTCGGCCTCCCGCAGCTGAATGCTGCTGAAAGTGCTCCAGCGCGGATGCTTCACGGTTAGCCGGATCCTGGCGCTGGGCTTGTCCCGAAAAAACCAATGGTGGTAAACGAAGGTGTCCTCCGCAACCTGGTCGAACAGGGTGTAGCAATAGATCTTGCCAACGGATATGGAAAAGGCGATGGCCGGATTGGAGGGGATCCCGTCTTTGACCTCCTCGCATACCAGCGCCTGGACCAGCGTCAGCTTGGTCGCGCCCGGATTGGCAGAGTTTCTGCCAGGCGCCTGGGCCTGGGCCGCTTCAGCGGCCGTCATCGACAGCAGCCACAATACTCCTAATGCCACGCCGAGCTTACCAATCAATGGCTTCCTCCCGCCACTCCTGCGCGGAGCGGCCACCGGCGGCGGCCGGGCGCTATAAATGAACCCGCTGCCGCTTTTTTCAGATTAGCGTCCTTTTTTGATTTTGCAAGAGAAAATAGTCCAGTTAATGCTTTTTTCCATTAACTTTTTAAGCTATTCTAAGCTGCATGAACTTGCAAAAGGCCGTCCAAGGCGATAACGAACCTTTCGGTGCGGCCGACGGGGGAACTTGATGCAGCATTCCGACGCACTCATCCAGGATCCGGCGCCCGGACGCAAAGGGGTTTACTTCTGCGGGGACAGCATCTGCTTCACGTTGACCGTCAGGAGCGGGCTGAAGGGATCGGCGTGGATCCGCACCAATATCGGCCATGCGGACACCATTCGCACCGAGATCATCCGCAGCGTCCATTTTCATGAAACCCCGCTGGGCCGCGGCTGGTTCGACACCCCCATGCGGCGGGTCGCGGAGGACCGCTTCGAAGCCCGGCTGGCGCTGTGCGAGGTGGGCCACTTCGAAGCCAAGTGCTTCTTCCTGAGGCAGGGCGAGTCCGCGCCCCTCTGGCCGGCCGGCGCCAACACGGCGCTGAACGTGGAGCCCGCGGAATCCTGCTGCGCCAACATCATCTACAACGCCTTCGTGCGCCAGTTCGGTCCGCACAAGGCCGCCGCCCAGGGGCTGCCGCCGCCCGGCGAAGAGTGCCTGCAGCTGCTCGACGCCGCCCGCTACACCGTGATCCCGCCGTCCGGCACCTTCCGCGACCTCGTCAGAGAGCTCGATTTCATCGTGGGTGAGCTCGGCTGCCGCATCCTCATGCTGCTGCCGATCCATCCCACGCCCACCACGTACGGCCGCATGGGCCGCTTCGGCAGCCCTTACGCCGCGCTGAGCTTCCGGGGCGTGGACCCGGCGCTGGCCGTCTTCGACCCCCAGGCGACCCCGATGGAGCAGTTCATCGAGCTCGTGGACGCCGTTCACCGTCGCAACGCGCGGATTTTTCTGGACATCGCCATCAACCACACCGGCTGGGCCGCCAACCTGCATGTCAATCACCCGGAATGGCTCAGCCGCACGCCCGAGGGCCGCATCGAGGTGCCGGGCGCCTGGGGCGTGCAGTGGGAGGATCTCACCAAGCTCGACTACCGCCACGAGGGGCTCTGGCAGTTCATGGCGGAGGTGTTCCTCACCTGGTGCCGCCGCGGCGTGGACGGTTTCCGCTGCGACGCCGGCTACATGGTCCCCCACGCGGCCTGGCGATATATCGTCGCCCGCGTGCGCGAGCAGTTTCCGGACACGACCTTTCTGCTGGAAGGCCTGGGCGGGAAAATCGCGGTCACCCGCCAGCTGCTCGACACCGCCAATCTGAATTGGGCCTATTCGGAGCTCTTTCAGAACTACGACCGCAGCCAGATCGAGCACTACCTGCCGCAGGCGATCGACATCGCCGGCACCGACGGCCTCACCGTGCATTTCGCCGAAACCCACGACAACCTTCGGCTGGCGGCCAAATCCGCGACCCATGCCCGCATGCGCACGGCCCTGTGCGCGCTCGCCTCGCATTCGGGCGCGTTCGGCTTCGCCAACGGCGTCGAGTGGCTGGCCGCCGAGAAGATCAACGTGCACGAGGCGCGGCCGCTGAACTGGGGGGCGCCGGTCAATCAGGTGGCGGAGATCCGGCGCCTGGCGCAGCTTCTCAAATTCCATCCCGCCTTCCACGACCGCACCGAGGTGAGGCTTATCGAGCAGGGCGCCGGCAACCAGATCGTGATCCTGCGCCGCCACCCGCTTTCGGGAAAGCGCCTGATCATCCCCGTCAACCTCGACCACGAGCAGCCGACGACGGCTGCCTGGAGCCCGGAGGCGGCCGGCCTGAGGCCGGGTCGCTTCCTCGACCTGCTGACCGGCAATAGCCTCGAGGTGGTCGAACACGGGGGCTTTTGCACCTGCCGCCTGGAGCCCGGCCAGGTGCTGTGCCTGAGCGCGGAACCCCAGGATCTCGATCTGGTGGCGGCACCGGCCGCCGACCCCTTTGCCGTGCCGCCGCGGATCGAGCTCCAGCGGCTGCAGGCCAAAGCGCTGCAGGTCATTACCCACTATCGCGGCTCCCAGGATCTCGAACAGGTCGACGCGGCGGACGCCGCCGGCCGGCTTAGGGACAACGCCGCCGCCTTCTGCGCCGCGCTCAACCCGTTCGGCGCCGAAAGCCGGGTGGTCACCTGGCGCTGGCCGCGGGATCTGCGGCGCGTCGTCATGATCCCGCCGGGCCATTTTCTGATGGTCACGGCCGAACATGGCTTTCGCGCGCGCCTGGTGGAAAGGGACCGCACCCTGGCGGCCGAGAACAGCCTGGCGGCCGGCGACGGCTCCCAGTTCAGCCTGTTTCTCCCGCGGCCCGCGCCCAAGGGCCTTCGTCCGCTCGCGCTGCAGCTGGCGGTCCACACCGAAGACGGCACCCGGCATGCGGAAGCCGCCCTCCTGCAGCTGCCCGAGCCGCAGGATGCACACGTGCGCCGGGTGTTCGGCCGCTCCGAATTCCTGAAGGAGCCGATGCGCTTTCTTTCCACCAACGGCCGCGGCGCCATGCTGCGCGCCCCCGTGGCCTGGGGGACGCTCGCCAGCCGCTACGATGCGCTGCTGGCGGCCAACTTCAACCCGGAGGTTCCCGAAGACCGCTGGGTGCTCTTCACGCGCTGCCGGGCCTGGCTGGTCTACCAGGGCTTTTCCCAGGACATCAACCTCGACTGCCTGCAGGCGTTCTTCCTGGGCGAAGGCGGGTCCGCCGTGTGGCGCTACAAGATCCCGAGCGGGCAGGGACAGCATGTGCCGCTGACCGCGGAGCTGCAGATGATCCCCGGCCGGAACGCCGTGCGGATGGCCTTCACCCGCCACCGCGCCGGCGACGATCCCACCCGCCTGGCGGATGCCACCCCGGCGCGCCTGATCCTGCGTCCCGACATCGAGAACCGCAGCTTCCATGACATCACCAAGGCCTTCGCCGGGCCCGAGCATCAGTTCCGCGCCGCGGTGCGAGCGGCCCCCAGCGGGTTTGTGTTCACCCCGGATGCCCAGCACGGCCTCAGCGTGGCGGCCAGCGGCGGCCGGTTCGTGCCCGAGGCGGAGTGGTGCTACATGGTCCATCTCCGGCAGGACGCCGAGCGCGGCCAGGACCCGCACGGCGACCTGTTCAGCCCGGGGTATTTCGAGATCCATCTGCTCGGAGGCGAAACGGTTGCGCTAGTCGCCCAGGCGGCGCCGGCGCCGGCCTTCCCGCCGGCCGTGGACGCGCCGCCCGCGAATACCGCTGCGGAGAACCACGCGCCGCCGGTCGGCAACCCGCTCGATCGGCTGCAAGCCGCGCTCGACGACTACGTGGTCGCCCGCGGAGGGCTGAAGACGGTCATCGCCGGCTACCCCTGGTTCCTCGACTGGGGCCGGGATTCCCTGATTTTCGTGCGCGGCCTGATCGCGGCCGGGCGGTGCGAAGAGGCCCGGGCGGTATTAAAGCTCTTCGGACAGTACGAGGATCGCGGCACCCTGCCCAACATGATCCGCGGCCGCGATGCCGGCAACCGCGAGACCTCGGATGCGCCCCTGTGGTTTGCCGTGGCCTGCGCCGAGCTCGCCGATGCCGAGGGCCACGATCGCTTCCTGAGAAGCGACTGCGGGAGGCGGCGGGTCCGGCAGGTGCTCGGCTCGATCGTCCGCGCCTACATGGCCGGAACGCCGAACGGCGTGCGCATGGACCCGGAGTCGGGGCTGATCTTCAGCCCGGCGCACTTCACCTGGATGGACACCAACTTCCCGGCCGGAAGCCCGCGGCAGGGCTATCCGGTCGAAATCCAGGTGTTCTGGCACAGGGCCCTGGTTCTGCTCTCCCGGGTCGAGAAAAAGGAGGCGCGCCGCTGGCAGGCCTTGGCCGGAAAGGTGCGCGAATCGCTGCTGCGGTTGTTCTGGCGCCCGGAGGCGGGCTGCCTGTCCGATTGCCTGCAGGCCGCTCCCGGCCAGCCGGCGCATTCAGCCCGGCCGGACGATGCCGTGCGCCCCAATCAGCTGCTGGCGATCACCCTCGGCGCGATCGATTCCGCGGATCACATGCGCCGCATCCTCGCGGCCTGCGAAGAACTGCTCGTTCCGGGCGCGATCCGCAGCCTGGCCGACCGCCCCGTGGCCTGTCCGATCGCCGTCCATCTCAAGGGCCAGGCCCTCAACGACCCATACCGACCCTACTGGGGAACCTACAGCGGCGACGAGGACACCCGCCGCAAACCGGCATATCACAACGGCACCGCCTGGACCTGGCAGTTTCCGATGTACTGCGAGGCCTGGGCCCTCGCCTACGGCGCGACCGGGCGGCAAACGGCCTTGTCCTGGCTCACCAGCAGCATCGACCTGCTGGAGTCGGGCTGTCTGGGCCACCTCCCGGAAATCGTCGACGGCGACGCGCCCCACACCTCCCGCGGCTGCGATGCCCAGGCCTGGGGCGCGAGCGAGTGGGTGCGGGTGTGGCTAAAGCTCTCGAGATAGGCCGCGCTGACGGAACGGGTTGATTTTTTAAGATCAGGCTTATATCCTTAATATCTACGCTGCCGGCCGATGCTGGCGGAGTGATACCCGATACGCGTCAAAAAAACCAATACAGGGAACCCGATCCAATTATGCAAAGCTTCAAATCCTACCAGGTGCAACCGAACATTCCCCAGAACCTGACGTTTCTGGAAACCTTGTCGCGCAACATGTGGTGGTGCTGGACCCGGAACGCCGTTGAGCTCTTCCGGCGCATCGACCCCCGCCTGTGGGCGGAGTGCGGTCGCAACCCGATCCCGTTCCTGGGCCGGGTGCCGCAGGCCCGCCTGGAGAAGCTTTCAAAAGACACCAGCTATGTGGGCCACCTCGAGCGTGTCAAAGGGCTGTTCGAAGCGCGGCTGAACAATGCCGACATCGCTCTCGACTTACCGTTCGCGGCGGGTGAGCACATTGCCTATTTCTCCATGGAGTTCGGCCTGCACGAGAGCCTGCCGCTCTTCGCCGGAGGTCTCGGGATCCTCGCCGGCGACCACCTCAAGGCATCCTCGAACATGGACCTGCCGGTCGTAGGGGTCGGACTCATGTACCGGCAGGGCTATTTCCGCCAGTTTCTCAACCATGAGGGCTGGCAGCAGGAAAACTATCCGGAGACCGATTTTTACAGCCTGCCGATCCAGCGCATGCGGGACGAGGCCGGAAACGAGGTCCGGGTGACCATCCGCGGGGCGGACGGCCCCATCCACGCCGTCGTCTGGCGGATCCTGATCGGACGCGTGCCGCTGTTCCTGCTGGACACCAACATATTGGAAAATTCGCCCGAGCACCGCGAAGTCACGGCGCGCCTGTACGCCGCCGAATCCAAGATCCGTCTGGCCCAGGAGGTCCTGCTGGGGGTCGGCGGCATGCGCGCCCTGCAGGCGATGGGGATCAAGCCCAAAGTCGTTCACATGAACGAAGGCCACAGCGCGTTTGCGGGCCTGGAGCGGCTGGCCCAGTTCATTGAAGAGAAAAAAATCGACCTGAGCGTCGCCCTGCAAATCATCCCGCGCACCACCGTCTTCACGACGCATACCCCGGTTGCCGCGGGCCACGACGAGTTTCCCGCCGAAATGGTCAAGCCCTATCTCAAGCCGCTGGCCGAACGCATCGGCGCGACCGATCAGCAGCTGCTGTCCTGGGGGCAGGCGCAGGGGACCCCTGAAAACGGCCCGCTGTCGATGTTCATTCTGGGCGTGAAGCTCGCCGCCACCTGCAACGGCGTCAGCGAGCTCCACGGCAGCGTCGCCCGGCGCATGTGGGCGCACCTCTGGCCGGGGCGGCCGGTGGAGGAGATACCGATCACGCACATCACCAACGGCATCCACATCCCGACCTTCGTTTCGCAAGAATTCGGGAACCTCTTCGACCGCTATCTCGGCACGGACTGGTTCCTGGGCTCCCAGCGCCCGGACAACATCAAGCGCATCGACGAGATCTACAGCGAAGAGCTCTGGCGCGCCCATGAGCTCAACCGCTCGCGCCTGGTGCGCACCTGCCGGGAGTACCTGGTCAAGCAGTATCGGCGCCGCAACGCGCCCCGCAAGGTGCTCGAAGCCGTGGAAAAAGCCCTGGACCCGGACATCCTGACCATCTCCTTCGCGCGACGCTTCGCGACCTACAAGCGCGCGTTCCTGCTCATTCAGGACCCGCAGCGCCTGGAGGCCGTCATCAACAACGCCAGCGGACCGGTCCAGTTCATCTTCGCCGGCAAGGCCCATCCGCGGGACAACGAGGGCAAGGACCTGATCAAGCAGCTGTTCCAGTTTGCGAACCGCCCCGCCGTGCGCGAGCGCTTCGTGTTTATGGAGGACTACGACATGCACCTGGCACGCCACCTGCTGCAGGGGTCGGACATCTGGCTGAACACCCCCCGCCGGCCGTTCGAAGCCTGCGGCACCTCCGGCATGAAGGCGGCCATCAACGGAGCCCTCAATTTCAGCATCCTCGACGGCTGGTGGTGCGAGGGCTATCGGGAGGCCACCGGCTGGAGCATCGGCCACGGGGAGGAATACGAGGACCACGCCTACCAGGATGCCGTCGAGAGCCAGGCGCTCTACAACATCCTCGAAAACGAGATCGTGCCGTGCTTCTACGACCGCAAAAACGGCGACATTCCCCAGCGCTGGCTGGAAAAAATGAAGGCGTCGATGAAGATGGCCATGGCGGGGTTCTGCAGCCTGCGCATGGTCCGGGATTATGCCGAAGGCATCTACGCGCCCGCCGCGCACTGGTATGACCGCCTCACCGCGGACGGCGCCGAGGAGGCCCGCCGGCTTGCCGACCAAACGGAGCGGGTGCGCAGCCGATGGAAGGGTGTCCAGGTGGGCGCCCCGGTGCGCAAGAGCCGCGGCGTTCAGCGGGTGGGGGACACCTTCCAGGTCACCACCGAAGTCGCTCTGGGCGAGCTGCGACCGGAAGAGGTCGACATCGAGCTGTATTTCGGCCATTATAAGAGCTTTGCGGAGCTCGCGGACAGCCGGGTGGTTCCCATGGAGGTGCTGGAGGATCTCGGCCAGGCCCGTTATCTCTTCGGCTGCACCCTGACCTGCGATACGTCCGGCCGTTTCGGCTTTTCCGTCAGGGCGACGCCCAAGGGAGACGCCTGGCTGAAATTCATGCCCGGGCTGCTCACCTGGGCTTCGGAATAGGCCGCCAAATGAAAAGGAAAACAGCCATGGAGAGCACCCGCCGCAACCCCAGAGTGCTGGTGGTGACCCCCGAAGTGACGTATCTGCCGGACCGCATGGGCAGCCTGGCCTCCTTCTTCACCGCCAAGGCGGGCGGTCTGGCGGACGTGTCGGCCGCCCTCGTGAGCGCGGTTCTGGATCAGGGCGCGGACGTGCATGTGGCGCTCCCCGACTACCGCTCGATCTTCAGCGACCGCCTGGTGCCGTTTCTCAAAGAGGAGATCAACAGCATCCAGCGCAAGATGCCCGACGACCGCGTCCACCTCGCGGAGGACCGCGCCTTCTTCTACATCAACCGCGTGTACTCCAAATACGGGGATGAAAATATCAAGCTGGCGCTGGCCTTCCAGCGCGAGGTCATCAACAACATCATCCCGCGCGTGCACCCCGACCTGATCCATTGCAACGACTGGATGACCGGGCTGATCCCGCCCGTCGCGCGGCGCCTGCGGATCCCGTGCCTCTTTACCATTCACAACGTCCACACGGTGAAATCCACGATGGCGTTCATCGAGGACCGCGGCATCGACGCCGCCAGCTTCTGGCAGCATCTCTACCACATGCACTACGCCCCGTCCTACGAGAGCGCCCGCGACACCAACCCCGTGGACTTCCTGACGAGCGGCATCTTCGCCGCCCACTTCGTGAACACGGTCAGCCCGACCTTCCTGCTGGAGATCGTGGATGGCCAGCACCCCTTCATCGAACCGCCCATCCGTCGCGAGATTGCCAACAAGTACTATGCCGGCTGCGCGTTCGGCATCCTGAATGCGCCCGACCCGGCCTTCAACCCCCAGACCGATGCGGATCTCAAGCAGAACTACGGCCCCAAGAACCACGCCAAGGCCAAACGCGAAAACAAGCGCTTCCTGCAGCGCAACATGGGATTGATCGAGGACATCGCGGCCCCGCTGTTTTTCTGGCCGTCGCGCCTGGACCCCGTCCAAAAGGGCTGCCAGCTATTGGCGGACATTTTCTTCCGGGTGATCTCCACCTGGTGGAACCAGAACCTGCAGGTGGTCTTCGTGGCCAACGGGGAGTATCAGCGCGTCTTCCAGGACATCGTCAGCCATCACGGCTTCCACAAGCGCGTGGCCATCTGCGATTTCAGCGAGCAGATGGAGCATCTGGCCTACGCCGCTTCGGATTTTATCCTGATGCCCTCGCGCTTCGAACCCTGCGGGCTGCCTCAGATGATCGCTCCCATTTACGGGTCCCTGCCGGTGGCCCACGACACGGGCGGGATCCACGACACCGTCCGGCACCTGGACGTGGCCGCCAACAGCGGCAACGGCTTCCTCTTCAAGGACTTCGACGCCAACGGCCTGTTCTGGGCGATCGAGGAGGCCATGAAATTCTATCTGCGGCCGGCCCAGGTCAAAGCCAGGCAGATCCAGCGGATCATGACCGAAAGCGCACAAACGTTCACCCACGAGCAAACCGCCCGGCAGTACATCGACCTGTATGAAAAAATGCTGCAGCGTCCGCTGGTTGTCGAATAGGATCCCCCCGCAGGGGGTTGCGGGAAGATCCCGTTGTTCGAACCCATGTTATAGCGCGCCAAACCTGAAGCAAATTCGACTTTCCCAATCGAGGCTATTATGAACCGCTCGGCTTGCCCATCGGCGCGTCCGGCAATCGACATCGGCCGGCTCCTCCTACGCGTGCTACGGCGCGACCCCGGTCTGAAGCCGTATGCCGAAGTCATCCGGCAGCGCCTCGCCCTGGTCGAAGACACCGAAAAGCGCCTGACGGGCGGGCGCATCTCGATCGCCGACTTCGCCTCCGGACATGAATACTTCGGCCTGCATCGCAGGGGCCGCCAGTGGGTGTTGAGGGAATGGGCGCCGAATGCCGCCCGCGTGGTCCTGGTCGGAGACGCGACGGGCTGGAAAGAAAAAAAAGCCTTTGCGTTCACGCGCCAGAGCCCGGCGGGGGTCTGGGAGCTGCGGCTTCCGCAACCCGCGCTCAAGCACGGCGATCTCTATCGGCTGAAAATCCACTGGCGGGGGGGGCAGGGTGACCGGATCCCGGCCTGGACCCGGCGCGTGGTCCAGGATCCGGCGACCCTGATTTTCAACGCGCAGGTCTGGCATCCGGAAACACCCTACCAATGGCGGCACTCGAAGCCTCGCCGGGGGAAAGAGGCTCCGCTCATTTACGAAGTCCATCCCGGCATGGCCCAGTCCGAGGAAAAGATCGGTAGTTGGCGGGAGTTCAGCGCGAAGATCCTGCCGCGCATCGTCGCCGCCGGCTACAACACCCTGCAGTTGATGGCGGTGCAGGAGCACCCTTTTTACGGCTCTTTCGGCTACCAAGTGTCCAGCTTCTTTGCGGCCAGCTCGCGCTTCGGAACCCCCGAGGACCTGAAAGCGCTGGTGGATGCGGCCCACGGCGCCGGGATCGCGGTGATCATGGACCTCGTGCACTCGCACGCCGTTTCCAACGAGGTCGAAGGGCTCAGCCGCTTCGACGGCACGCTGTACCAGTTCTTTCACGATCTGCCGCGCGGACGCCATGCCGCCTGGGACTCGCGCTGCTTCGATTACGGCAAGATCGAGGTCCTGCATTTCCTGCTGTCCAACTGCCGTTTCTGGCTGGACGAGTACCGGGTCGACGGCTTCCGTTTCGACGGAGTCACCAGCATGCTCTACCTCGACCACGGTCTTGAGAAGAGCTTCCTCTCCTACGCGGACTACTTCACCCCCAACGTCGATGCGGCGGCGCTGGCCTATTTGGCGCTCGCCAACCGCCTGATTCATTCGCTGCGGCCGGACGCCGTCACGGTGGCCGAAGACGTGAGCGGCATGCCCGGCTTGGCAATGCCCGAAAGGGATGGCGGTTTCGGGTTCGACTACCGTTTCGCCATGGGGGTTCCGGACTACTGGATCAAACTGATCAAGGAAGTGCCGGACGAGCACTGGCCCATGGGCCGCCTGTGGCACGAGCTGACCAACCGCCGCCACGATGAAAAGACCATCAGCTACGCCGAGTCCCACGATCAGGCCCTGGTCGGCGATCAGTCGATCATCTTCCGCCTGATCGGCGAGGACATGTACTGGCACATGCAGGTACACGACGACCACCTGCGGGTCGACCGGGGCATGGCCCTGCACAAGCTGATCCGCCTGATCACGCTCGCCAGCGCCGGCAGCGGCTATCTCAATTTCATGGGCAACGAGTTCGGCCACCCGGAGTGGATCGACTTTCCCCGCGAGGGCAACAACTGGTCCTTCAAATACGCCCGGAGGCAATGGCATCTGCTGGACGATTCCAACCTGAAATACCGGTTTCTGGCGCGCTTCGACCGTGACATGATCCGGCTGGCGAAGGCGTGCCGGTTGTTCAAAGACCGCTCGCCGCAACTCCTCCACGAACACGGGCAGAACCAGGTCCTGGCCTTCGCGCGGGCGGGGCTGCTGTTCGCCTTCAATTTCCATCCGACGGTGTCCCACCGCGACTACGCTATCGATGCTCCCCCCGGAAAATATCGGGTCGTGCTGGACAGCGATTCTGCGGAGTACGACGGCCACGGCCGGCTGGAGGCCGACCAGGAGCACTTCACGCGGTTCGAAGAAGGGACGCACGGCGGCCGCAACCGGCTCTGCCTCTACCTGCCCACGCGCACCGCGCTCGTGCTTCAGAAAGAGGGGGCCGCCGGATGGATTTAGCCTCCGCCTATTCCCGCATGGTCGCGCACGTCACCGATGCCGTGCTGGTGATCCAGGACAATCGCCTGCAGTTCGCCAATCCCGGGGCTGAAGCGCTGCTCGGGTATACCCGGGAGGAGCTGACCTCCAGCTCCCTGCAGCGCATCGTCGATGCGGAGCATCTGGAACTCGTGCTCAAGCGCTCGGCGGAATGCCTTAGCGGCGAGACCCTCGAGAGCGGCTGCAGTTTCAAGATCGTGATCAAGGGCGGAGCTGCGCGCTGGGTGGCGATGAAAGCGACGCCCTTCGACTGGTATGATCGCCCGGCGACGCTCTGCTTCCTGAGGGACATAACCGACCACCGCCGCATCGAAGAGAAATTTCAGCGGGTCGTGAACTCGACCTCCGAGGGGTTCTTGATGCTGGACCGCGACCTGTGCATCCGGGAGATGAACCCCGCCCTGCTGCAGATGACGGGCTATCAGCCGGAGGACCTCTATGGAAAGCGCATCGACGGGATCTATCAGCACAGCCAGGTCGAGGTCTATTCCGCCAGCCGCGATCATATGAGCTTCGAAGCCAGCCTGATCATCCTAAACGGCGGGAGCCTGCCGACCCTCTTCAGCCGCAGCGCCCTGCGGGATGAATCCGGTGAGCTGACCGGGTACATGGTTTTCCTGACCGACCTGACCGAGCTCAAGGCCGTGCAGCAGGAACTGCGCCGGGCCGAGCAGCGCTACCACAACATGTACCGCAATGCGGTCCAGGGCATGTTTCAGAGCCGCATCTCCGGT
>Ga0209254_10001305_pt1 | contig 22107 bp, 26 predicted proteins | sample FrelakmetDIP11DI_FD_187148 | JGI IMG/M metagenome (GOLD analysis project Ga0209254, IMG submission 187148) | Freshwater lake sediment microbial communities from the University of Notre Dame, USA, for methane emissions studies - DIP11 DI (SPAdes)... | ecosystem: Environmental > Aquatic >...
TCTTCCGTGCGCTTCCGCATTAAGTTAGAATCACGCGTTTAGTTCGGAAGGCTCTAGTACAGGAGAGACCATGGTCACGATTCGATTATCCCGGGGTGGGGCGAAGAAACGGCCCTTCTACCACGTTGTTGTTGCAGATAGCCGCTCCCGTCGGGACGGAAAATATATCGAACGTCTCGGCTTTTTCAACCCCATCGCCCGAGGCCAAGAGGTACGACTTCAACTCAACGACGCGCGGGTGGCGTATTGGCTGGGTACGGGCGCCCAAACTTCGGGCCGCGTGGCCTCCCTGATCGAGGAAGCGCGGGGGCAGAAGGAGCAGCCGAGCGCATAAACGCGCTGTATTGCCCTGCCCACAAGGGCGAGGAGATGCCTAACGTCATTGTCGGTGAGGTGAGAGGCAGTTATGGCGTCAGGGGATGGATCAAGATCCATTCGTACACGGAGCCGCGGGAAAACATCCTTCACTACGGGCCTTGGTTGCTCGAACGCCAGGATTTCTCTCGCGAATATGCCATCGTCGAGGGGAAACTCCACGGTCAGAATGTGATCGTCGCGCTTGCAGGCGTTGAGACACCGGAAGATGCGCGAGGCCTCCGCGGAGCAAAGATCCTCGTCGAGAGGGCGAAGTTTCCGCCGGCCGACCCGGGGGAGTTCTACTGGGTCGATCTGCTCGGTTTGACCGTGCGTAACTCGGAGGGCCGCATTCTCGGTGCAGTGAAGGATTTGCTGGAGACCGGAGCGAACGACGTCCTGGTCGTCGACGGGGAACGCGAACGTCTCATCCCGTTCGTGCAGGGACGCACCGTGACGAAGGTCGATGTCGACGCGGGCGAGATTGTTGTCGACTGGGACGAGGACTTTTGATCGCCCATGCGTTTCGATGTTGTCACCCTGTTCCCCGATATGATCGCCGAAGCGATACGGCACGGAGTGGTGGGACGGGCAATCGAGCGCGGGGTCGTTAAGGTTGCCCTGTGGAATCCCCGGGACTATACCGAGGACCGTCACCGCACGGTGGATGACAGGCCCTATGGCGGAGGTCCGGGCATGGTGATGAAAGTCGCGCCGTTGCGCTTGGCCTTGCAGGCGGCCCGCCATGCGGTGCCGATGGGCGCGAAAGTGATCTACCTGAGCCCGCAGGGTCGATTGTTGAACCAGGCAGTGATCGTTCGCTGGTCCCAGGAGGCGCGAGTGGTGCTGGTGGCCGGTCGCTACGAGGGGTTGGACGAGCGGCTGGTGGAGCTTGAGATCGACGAGGAGTGGTCGATTGGCGACTACGTGTTGAGCGGGGGTGAACTGCCGGCGCTGGTTGTATTCGATGCGGTCGCGCGCTTGCTACCGGGGGTGTTGGGTGACGCCGAGTCGACCTTACGGGAGTCGCATATGAGCGGTCTCCTCGATCATCCACATTACACTCGCCCACCGGATGTGGAAGGTCTGCGGGTCCCGGACATCTTGTCGAGCGGGAATCACGCGGCGATCGAGCGGTGGCGCCGCAAACAGTCGTTGGGGCGCACCTGGCTGCGGCGTCCGGACCTCTTGGCGAACTACTCGTTGGATGCCGAGGAACGACAACTTTTGGACGAATTCAAACGCGAGTTCGAGATTGCAGAAAGAGGAACAGGAGCATTTCGATGAACATTATCCAAAATCTGGAAGCTTCGTGGATGGGAGAGAAGACCATCCCGAGTTTCGGCCCCGGCGACACCGTTGTCGTACAAGTCAAGGTTAAAGAAGGGAACCGCGAGCGTCTGCAGGCATTCGAGGGAGTCGTTATCGCCAAACGGAATCGCGGCTATCATTCCTCTTTTACCGTCCGCAAGACCTCGCATGGCGAAGGTGTGGAGCGTGTATTTCAGGCCTACAGTCCGCAAATTCAGGACATTCAGGTCAAGCGTCGCGGTGATGTACGGCGAGCCAAGCTGTACTATCTGCGTGGCCGGGCTGGTAAGGCGGCTCGCATCAAAGAGAAAATCTAAGGCGTTTCGGGCGCGGGGTTCGAGCGTTAAGGTAAATGCCCAGCGTTTGGTTCGGTATCAGGAGCCTTGCGAGCAAGCGTCCTGCGTGTATGGTCTCGCGCTGGCCGCTCGATCGGCTGGGGTTCGCCCCCAGGAGACTTCGCCAGGGTGCCGGTAGCCATGAAGGCACCGCCGCGGTGCAGGTGTGGTCCCGTAAGTTCCAAGCTTGGATGCTTGGGATTTGCGCAGGTCGTCCTTGCGCGCAGCCCGAGCGGCAGGGACAGTGTCCCGGTCCATGCGTTCCTTGCGTCACGCTGCTAACGACCGGTTTCCCGAGACGCTGCGCCTGCCTGAAGAGGGCGTCAGTCCTCAGTTTCCCGGAGTTTCAGGGCGGTGCGGAGGAGGGCGAGGCGTTTGCCGCATGACGTCGCTGGTAAGGCCGATATCCACGACCATAACCACTCCGTTCGGTTCGTTGATCGTTCATATTGACGAAGGCGGGCTTCGGAGCATCGATGTCAGTCCCGACGAAGCTCCCGTCAGCGCCAGTGCGACCAACGCGTTGCTCGCCGAGACCGCGCGGCAGTTTGGGCGTTATTTCGAGGACGCCCGTTTCCAGTTCTCTATTCCGTTCGTACTGGGCGGGACTCATCACCAACAAACTGTTTGGGACGCTCTGCGTCGGATACCGGCAGGATCAACGCGGACTTATGGAGAGTTGGCAAGAGACGTGGGGAGCAACGCGCGTTCTGTCGCCGCGGCCTGCCGGTCGAACCCTCTACCGATCATCATTCCTTGCCATCGGGTGGTCGGGCAGAGTAGCCTCGGAGGTTACTGCGGCGATACATCGGGTCCGCGGTTCGCGATCAAGCTGTGGTTGTTGCACCATGAAGGAAGCCTCGCAGCTTTCTGACCCGAAATCGACTCGTCTCGACGACGAGGCGATCGCCGGGTTTCAGGATTCTCTCTGGATTGAAGAAGGGCTCAGCGATAATACCCGGCGGTCGTATGGCAGCGATTTGTCCTTGTTCTCCCGGTGGTTGGCAAAGAGCGGAAGGACGCTGTTGACTGTGGGTACGACCGATCTGGAAGCCTACCTAGGGCACAAGCACCGCGCCCGGGCGAGCCAGCGATCCAGCGCTCGCCTGGTCTCGGCGATGCGGAAGTTCTATGCTCATGCGCTTAGTCAAGGCTGGGTCGATGCGGATCCATCCGCGCTGATCCAAGCGCCCTTCCAGGGACGTCCGCTCCCCAAGACCTTGACCGAGGATGATGTAGTCCGTCTGTTGTCGGCTCCAGACGTGAGTGGCAAGCTGGGCTTTCGTGACCGTACCATGCTCGAATTACTCTACGCGACAGGGCTCCGCGTGAGCGAATTGGTCTTGCTGAGGCTCGATCAACTCAACTTGCGGCAAGGGGTTGTCCGGGTCACCGGCAAGGGTAACAAGGACCGCTTGGTTCCTTTCGGGGAAGAGGCGCGGGAGTGGGTCGAGAAGTACATGCAAGGCGCGCGCAGGGAGATCCTGGGGGTTCGGCGGAGCGAGCACCTGTTCGTCACGGAGCGGGGCTCGGCGATGACGCGCCAGGCTTTCTGGTACATCATCAAACGTTACGCGTCGCGCTCCGGGGTACGAGCGGACCTGTCGCCCCACACGCTGCGCCATGCCTTTGCCACCCATTTGATCAATCACGGCGCGGATCTGCGCGTGGTGCAGCTGCTCCTGGGACACAGCGACTTGTCGAGTACGCAGATCTACACGCATATCGCGCAGGAACGCCTCAAGGACTTGCACGCCCGCTGCCATCCGCGCGGCTGACTGTACTCGCATGATTCAAGACGCAACGGGAATGCCATGATTCATCCGACCGCTGTCGTGCATCCCGGGGCGAAACTCGGTGTCGGAGTGACCGTAGGTCCCTACACCAACATCGAATCCGACGTAGAGATCGGTGATGGCTGCCAGATCGGTTCGCACACCGTCATTCATTCCTATGTCCGCATGCGCGCGCTCAACACGGTCCATCCCCATGTGGTGCTCGGAGGACTGCCTCAGGATCTGGGTTTTGACCCCGAGGAAGAGACTTACGTGGAGATCGGCGAGGGCAATACCTTTCGTGAGGGTGTCACGGTCAGTCGCGCGACGGCAAAGGGTGGGGCCACCCGCGTCGGCTCCGGCAATTATCTGATGAACAACAGTCACCTGGGTCACGACTGCGCGCTCGGGGACCACAATATTCTGGCGAGTGGTGCAACCCTCGGTGGCCATGTGCGTGTTGGCGATCGGGTCTTTATTGGTGGGGGTGTGATGGTGCATCAATACTGCCGCATCGGTAGTCTTGCCATGTTGCAAGGACTTGCCGGCATCAATAAGGATGTCATCCCTTTCACGATGGTAGGCGGTCGTCCGGGTAGGCACTATCGTCTCAATCTGGTGGGCCTGCGGAGGGCCGGCATCGAGGGCGAGCGTATGCGCGCCATCTCCAATGCGTTTCGCCGATTGCGCAGCCGTGAGGGTCTTGAAGGATTGCCGGACACGGTGGAAATGACCTACCTCAAAGCATGGTTCGGCGAGGGCTCGAAGCGGGGCTATCTCGCTTTCTTCGAGCTGCGCGGATCCGCCGCGGACTGATCATACACTGGGACTCGCGTCAGCGATCAACACCATGGAACCAACGAAATGCGCCGTAATTGGAGTCGGCTACCTCGGCAAGTTTCACGCCGAAAAGTACGCGGCATTGCCGGAGTGTCGCTTGGTGGCCGTGGCCGACACCGATCGCGAAGCGGCTGAGCGTGTCGCGGGCAAGCTGGGAATCCGGCTGGTGAGCGATTACCGGGAACTGCTTGGTCAGGTGGATGCCGTCAGCATCGTCGTCCCGACCAGCCAGCACTATCAGGTGGCGCGCGACTTCCTCGAGGCCGGCGCCGACGTTCTAGTGGAAAAACCCATCACCGTGACCGTGGCAGAGGCGGATCAACTGATACACCTGGCACAGGAACGCCGCCGCATCCTGATGGTGGGCCACCTGGAGCGGTTCAACGCGGCGATCCTCGGTCTGAACCTGCGCGACGATAGGCCGCTGTTCATCGAGTCTCACCGCCTGGCGCCGTTCAAGCCGCGGGCGAACGATGTGAGCGTGGTTCTCGACCTGATGATCCACGACATCGATATCATCCTCGACATGGTCGATGCCGAGGTGGAACGGATCGATGCCAAAGGCGTGCCGGTATTGACCAGCGACATCGACATCGCCAATGCGCGCATTATTTTCTGCAACGGTTGCGTGGCGAACGTCACGGCAAGCCGCGTCAGCTTGAAGGTGGAACGTAAGATGCGGCTGTTTATGCCGAGCGCTTACGTGTCCGTCGATTTTCAGAATCGGGTCCTCACCTGTCACCGCAAGGGTGACAAGGAGATGTTTCCGGGGATTCCGGAAATCCTCAGCGAGGAATCTGTGTTTGAGAGCGGCGATGCCTTGATGGAGGAGGTCAAGCACTTCGTCGAGTGTGTGCGCAGTCGCCGTGAGCCTCTGGTTTCGGGGCAGGCGGGGCGACGGGCGCTTGCGACCGCAACGGAAATCACCCGCCTTTTGCAATCCTGATCTCACCGAGGAGGACCCGGGTATGATCCCCATGGTCGATTTGAAAACGCAGTACGCCGGCATCAAAGAGGAGATCGATCGCGGGATCGAGGAGGTGCTCGAGAGCTGTGCCTTCATTCTCGGCCCCAACGTGCAAGCCTTCGAGCAAGAGGTGGCTGCCTACCTGGGCGTCAAGCATGCTATCGGGGTCGCATCTGGAACCGACGCCCTGCATTTCGCTTTGCGCGCGGCAGGTGTTAAGGAAGGAGACGAAGTCATTACCACGGCCTTCACCTTCATTGCGACGGCGGAGGCGATTCGTTACCTGGGGGCTAAGCCGGTATTCGTCGACATCGCTCCGCGCACTTTCAACATCGATCCCATGGCGATCGAGACCGCGATTACCGCCAAGACCGCGGCCGTGATGCCGGTGCATCTGTTCGGCCAGCCGGCCGACATGGTGGCTATGCGTGCCCTCTGCGACAAACACGGATTGAGCTTGGTAGAAGACTGCGCGCAGTCATTCGGTGCGGCGATCGCCGGCATACAGACCGGGGCGATGGGTGTCAGTGCAGGGTTTAGCTTCTTCCCGAGCAAGAATTTGGGGTGTTATGGAGATGGAGGACTGGTTACGACCGGGTCCGACGCGGTGGCGGAGCAAGTTAAGGTATTGCGGAATCATGGTTCACGGGTTCGCTACTACCACGACGTGATCGGCTATAACAGCCGGCTCGACGAGCTTCAGGCGGCGATTCTGCGGGTCAAGCTCAAGCACGTCGACGACTACAACGAGAACCGCCGTCGCGTTGCTCATCGCTACAGCGAACTGTTGGCCGATCTCCCGGTCGAGACGCCTTTCGAGGACGGCATCGGCCAGCATGTTTATCACCAGTACACGATTCTTTGCGAGCGTCGGGATGCGATCATGCAGGCACTGCAGCTGGCCGACATCGCCTGCGCAATCTACTATCCGGTGCCGCTGCATCAGCAGAACGCGTTCGCGGGGCGCTGTGATGGAGTCGAACTGCCGATAACCGAATCGGTTTCCGCCCGCTGCCTATCGCTTCCGATGTATCCCGAACTCGATGATGCGGCGATCGTCCGTATCGTTGAAGTCATTCGCAGCGCCTTGGATGCGTGAGCATGCTTCACCGCTGGTTATGCTGGTCGCCGGCGAGGCCTCGGGCGATCGGCATGCTGCGGCGCTCTTCCGGGAGCTGAGAAGGCTTATTCCCGGGGTGCGCGGCATCGGCATGGGAGGCGCTGCCATGCGGGAAGCTGGGATCGAGGTGCGCTACGATTCCACCGGCCTCGCAGTCATCGGCGTGGTGGAGGTGATCAAGCATTATGGCGAAATCCGGCGCGCGCTGAAGCAGATGCAAGCCATGGCTTGTAAAGAGCGTCCGGATCTTCTGATCTGTGTGGATTACAAGGAGTTCAACTTCCATTTGGCCCGAAAGGCGAAAGGCTGCGGCATCAAAGTACTGTTCTATGTCGGTCCGCAATTCTGGGCGTGGCGGCCCGGGCGGGTGAAAACCTACGGCCAGGCGGTCAGCCACATGGCGGTGATCTTTCCCTTTGAAGTCCCTTTCTACCGGGCCGAAGGCGTACCGGTCACCTACGTCGGGCATCCGCTGGCGGGCAGGGTCAAGCCCAAGCAGACCAAGGAGGAGGCGCTACGAGCCTATGATTTGGCGGGACAGGGACCAATCGTGGGCCTGCTGCCCGGCAGCCGGGCCAACGAGATCAAGCGGTTGCTACCCGTCATGCTGCAAACGGCGAGGCGTCTCGCGCGGCGGTTTCCGGACATCCGCTTCTTGTTGCCGCAAGCCTCGTCGGTCGATGACGCGCTCATCAAATCGTATCTGCAAGATTCATCGCTGTCCCTTCGGGTGATCCGAGGAATCGACTATGATGCACTTCAGTGTTGCCATGCCGTCGTTACCGCCTCGGGTACGGCGACGCTGGAAGTTGCGCTCCTCGGCGTGCCGATGGTAATCGTCTATCGTCTGGCTTGGTTGACCTACTGGTTGGGACGGTTCCTGGTATCGATTCCTCACATCGGCTTGCCCAACATCCTCGCTGGCAAGCCGATTGTGCGCGAGTTCATACAGCACGATGCGAATCCCGACAACATCTCCGCGGAGATCGAAAGAATCTTGACCGATCCGGTGTACTCGTCCGAGATTCGGACCAACCTGTCCGCCCTCCAGGGTGTGGTGGGACCCGGCGGGGGTTCCGAGAATCTGGCCCGTTTGGCGGCGCGAATGCTCCGGGAGCGTGATTCGCTGGCGAAGGATGGCATATAGCGTGTGTCGGATGTGACTGTCCCGCAGGATCTGAACAAAAAGCCCTGGTGGCTATCGCGTGGTTTGCAGACAACTCTTGAACGAGCGGCGGTATTGGAAATGGAAGGAACAAAACGGTGAGTCGAGCTTTTGTTAAGGATTCGGATGAGACGGCACGTGCGGAAGAACTGCCCGAGCGGCCGCAGAGCCCGCACGTCAACTATGTGACGCCACCGGGGCTGCGGCAATTGCAATCCCGCGTGGCCGCGCTCGCGGTTCGCCGTAACCAACTGCTCGACGCTGAGGATCTCGCGAGTGAACAGGAGTTGGCCGTGGTCGAGCGCGATCTTCGCTACTACGAAGAGCGTGTGAAGCGAGCCATCTTGGTGGAGCCGGCAGATAAGCCTCAGGGTCGGGTGCATTTCGGCGTGACCGTTGAAGTTCGCGATGAGTCGGGCGCGGTCAGCAGCTTCGCCATCGTCGGTGAGGATGAGGCCGACGTCGCTCACGGCAAAATCAGTTGGGTATCTCCGTTGGCGAAGGCGCTGCTGAATGCCGGTCTGGGTGACCATGTGGTGTGGCGGCGCCCCGCTGGCGACAAAGAACTGGAGGTTGTCGGTATCCACAAGGGCGTGTCTGGTTGATCGCTCGCCGTTTGGGGCATCATGCCCCGCAAGGAGCACATGTGACGGTTCACAACTTGGCCGAATTTCCCTTCCCCCTCCGATTCCGTCGCAGTACCCGCGCGAAACGCCTCAGAGTGATGGTTCGCGCCGAGGGCATCGAATGTGTGTTGCCGTTGGCCTGCAATGAACGTCGTGCGGTCGCTTTCCTCCGGCAGCACCGGGATTGGCTGCTGGACAAATTCGGCGAGGCGGCGGCGAGAGCAGGAGTGCCGAGGTTCTGGGTGGGGGTGGAGGTTGGTCGCGAATTGACGCTCCCGTTCCAAGGGCGCGAGACGCCCCTGATCATTCGCGAGGGCAAGGGAAGACGATCCACCCTGGTGTTCGAAGAGGGCCAGTTCCGACTGCATCTATCAGGCGGGGACCTGGAGGAATCCGCTGTCGTGGCCGAACAGACTATTTTCCGCTGGGCAGGGGCGTGGATGCGGGGTGAGGTTCAGGCAGCGGTGCAGCGGTACGCCGATTGCTGTATGTTGCATCCGCGCCTAGTCCGGATCAAACGCATGCGGACGCGTTGGGGCAGCTGCGGGGCACGGAACGATATCAATCTCAACTGGCTGTTGACGTTCGCGCCGCCGAAGGTGTTGGAGTACGTAGTGGTCCATGAGTTGTGCCACATCCGCCATCGCGATCATTCGCCGCGATTCTGGGAGCTGGTCGCCGACCATCTTCCCGAGTACGCGCGCGAGCGGCAGTGGCTCAAGGTGCATGGCGGCGGCTTGATCGCGCGCTTTGGGGCCAAGCGGTGAAGGCGTCAACTGTGCTGTTTTGGACCGTCCTGGTCTGTTTCTTTTTCGGCGCTCAAGCCTTGCTGAACCGCGGGTTGGTGCGGGGCGTCCCTCCCGCCTTGGAGGGTCGGTCACTCGACGGCAAGCCGTTTGTCTGGTCCGATTTCCAAGGACGACCCGCCGTAGTCTACTTTTGGGCGACTTGGTGTCCCGTTTGCAGTGCGATGCAAGGCAGTATCAAGGCTGTGGCTGCGGACTACCCCCTGGTCTCGGTGGCATTGCAATCAGGGAGCGAGGCAGAGGTTGCGCGCTACCTGCGGGAGAAGGATTTCAGCGTTCGGGTGGTGCTCGATGAAGATGGATCGCTCGCTGAGCGCTACGGCCTGCGTGGCGTACCCGCCCTGTTTGTTCTGGATCCCGCAGGGCGGATCCGCTTTGCGGCGAGCGGGTACACGACCGAGATCGGCATGCGCCTCCGCCTCTGGTGGGCGGGTACGTTTTGACCCGACCCGGGAGCGTTTCTTTCCGGCGGGCGAGGCGATCTGTTTTATCGCTGTTTCTCGGGTTACCCGGACGGCGTTCGTGACGACTGTTCATCATGCTGGCGATCGAGATTGAGGAACCGGGTGGTCCCGAGGTTCTGCAGCGGGCACAACGTTCCAAGCCGGTTCCGGCAGCGGGCGAGGTCTTGATCCGTGTGATCGCGGCCGGCGTCAATCGGCCCGACGTAATGCAGCGGCGCGGACTATACCCGCCACCCCCGGGCGCATCCGACATTCCCGGTCTGGAGGTTGCCGGCCAAGTGGCCGCTCTGGGAGCGGAAGTGCAGGGGATCGAGTTAGGGGATCGGGTCTGTGCCTTGGTGACGGGCGGTGGTTATGCCGAGTACTGTATTGCAGCGGCACCTCTCTGTTTGCCGGTTCCTCAAGGATTGTCCCTGATCGAAGCCGCGAGTCTTCCGGAAACCTTTTTCACCGTGTGGACCAACGTGTTCGACCGGGGGCGGCTTGGAGCCGGGGAGCGCTTCCTGGTGCATGGTGGGACTGGCGGAATCGGCGTCACCGCGATACAGCTGGCGCGAGCTTTCGGGGCCGAGGTCTACGCCACCGCCGGAACCGACGCGAAATGCCGGAAATGCGAGGAGCTCGGAGCGAAGGCCATCAATTATCAAGTCTCGGATTTCGTCGAAAAGACCAAGTCTTGGACCGGAGGGCGCGGTGTCGATCTGATCCTGGACATCGTCGGCGGTGATTATCTGCAGCGGAATTTGGACTGTCTCGCGACCGACGGAAGGCTCATGCAGATCGCCTTGCAGAAGGGTCCCAAGACGGCAATCAATCTGTTGCCGATCCTGCTTAAAAGCCTGACTCTGACCGGCTCGACCCTGCGTCCGCGTTCCGTAGCGGCCAAGGCGCTGATTGCTGAGGCATTGAAGGAAAAGGTCTGGCCGTTGCTGGAGTCGCGGCGGATCAAACCGGTCGTTTATGCAACGTTTGCGCTAGAGAAAGCCGGAGAAGCCCATCGTCTGATGGAGAGCAGCCGGCACATGGGCAAGATCGTGCTTCGGGTGAGCGGGTCGTGAAGAAGGCTTTGCGCGACCTGTCCGTGTACCTGCTCCTGGTTCTAGCCCCACTTCCATTCGCCACTGCGGATTTCGAGGCGGGGCTCGACGCGATCGATCGGAACGATTACGGTGCGGCCTATGCCGAGTTCAAAACGCTCGCCGACCAAGGCGATCCGGACGCGCAAGTCAATCTTGGCAATCTGTACATGCGGGGCCTGGGTGTCGCACAGGACTATGCCGCAGCGTTCGATTGGTATCGGAAAGCCGCGGATCAGAACAACGCGGTGGCCGAGGGCAAGCTGGGCATACTGCACTACTACGGCCTTGGGACGATCAGGGACTCCGACCAGGCGGCCAAGTGTTTTCGGAAGGCTGCGGAACAGGGCGAGGCGAGCGCCCAGACGGTGCTTGGGACGCTCTATGCGCAAGGTGAGGGCGTCATACGTGATCCGGTGGAGGCGTATTTCTGGTTGACACTGGCGTTTGATTACGGAAGCGAAGGTGCCGCTCAAACCCGGGCCAGTGTTGCGGAAGAGATGAGCCCGGGAGAAATCGCCGAGGCGCTGACGAAGGTGGAAGAATGGAAACGCAAGAAAGGGATACCGGATCCCGGCGGCATGTCCCCGCTGGGTACGCAGTTTAGCGAGGAAAGCACCGAAAGTGCGGAACCCGCCAGACCGAGGAAGGGCGCGAAGAAACCGCAGCGAAAGCTGGCTCGGTAGCGGCTGCATCGGGCGCAGTTGGCCTCTGCGATGATGACTTGGGTTTGCACTTTTTCGTTCGCCTCGCTGTCGAAGCGATATCATGGGCGTCCGCTTACCCCGTCGTCGACGCGCAAAGACTCGCTCGACGATTGAATCGGAGCCTTTGCCGACGGAGGTGATCTTGGGCTTCCAAATGGCAGGCGCGGAGAATCTGAGGCGCGAGAACATTCCCGCGGGGCTTGCCCGCGGTGGTCATCCGAGGAGTAGCTCATGAAAGCGCAAGTGAACCGTGTGGAGTGGCGTACAGCGAGGAAGCCGGGACGATTGACCTCAACCCATTGCTTGGTCGTCGCATTGAGCGCCGCGCTGCAGGCTTGCGCACATCGCCCTGCCATGCGGGACGTCGTATGGCCCTCCGCGCGGATCGAAGAGACTGCGCCAAAACCCGTGCGACCGGCCCCAAAGCTGCAATCGAACATTGAAGGACATCGGTTCACCGTCGCGAAGGACGAGGGCGTCGTAGGCTCCCTTGGAGCTGTGCAGCTGCGGGATGGCGACACGCTTTCGGATGTCGCGCGGCACTTCGGTCTGGGCTACGAAGAGATCAGCGCCGCGAATCCGGGCATCGATCCCTGGGTGCCCCCGCACGGGACTAAGGCGGTGCTCCCGTTACGGTTCGTGCTGCCGCGCGCCCCACGGCGGGGCATCGTCATTAATCTGGCAGCGATGCGGCTGTTTTACTACTCGCCTCAGGGGAATGAGGTCGTCACGTACCCCGTGGGCATCGGCAAGGAGGGGCGGTCGACCCCGTTGGGGGGGATGTCGATCGCGCGGAAGAAGGTGGGCCCGGCCTGGTATCCCACGGCGAATATTCGCAACGATCATGCGAAGCGCGGCGATCCGCTGCCGGCCATGGTTCCGCCCGGTCCCGATAATCCGCTCGGCGCCTATGCGATGTACCTCAGCGTCTCGCCCTATATCATTCATGGGACCAATAAGCCTTATAGTATCGGTCTTCGCGCCAGCAACGGCTGTATCCGGCTCTACCCAGAGAACATCGAGCGCCTGTTCCCTACGGTCAACGTGAAAGAAGCCGTTGCGATCGTCAATCAGCCCTATCTGGTCGGTTGGCACGATGGCGTTCTCTATCTGCAGGCCCATACGCCCCACGAGGAACTCAACGAGGCGGCTCTGCAAAAGGCGCTGCGGGCCGAATTGAAGAAGATCGAAGCCGAGAAGTCCAAGGTTATCGATTGGACGGGGGTGGAGCAGATCTTGACGGAAGCCCGCGGTATTCCAGTGCCCATCTCTGGTCAGACCGCTGGGCTTGAGGGGGCGTTGGCCAGCGCAACCCAGGTTGCGCATCCCGGGACGTTTTATGGGCAGCCGGAACGTCCATCCGAACAGAGCGGAGCTTGGCATGTGTTTGCGGCGGACACCGCCAGCGAGATGTCGGCACGGCGCATGGCCGCCGTTTTGAACCACCAGGGACCGCCGATTCCGGCACGGGCGCTGGAGAAGGGCGAGCGCTACCAGGTGATCGCCGGCCCGTTTGCCGACGCCAAGGCGGCCAAGGCAGCGGCACAGCGGCTGAAGGTCGATCTCGAATTGGATGGACAGATCATCGCGCCAGATAGCGCTTTAGCGGGCGCCGAAATCCCGGCCGCGATTCCAGCGGCCAAACGGTCCGAAGCGCCGGTGACCACGACCCTTTCACCGGGTGCGGCATCTGGAAAAGCTGAATGGTCGGAGTGGTCCAGCACGGAGCCGAGATCAGCCGCACCGGAGCCAGCGATGCCGGAGCTGGATGCGCCGGTGCCGGCTGCCATGGAGACCACTCCTCCGGTTGAGTTGCCTACGGACGTGAACTCTCCCGAAAGCATGGTCCCGGCACCGGAAGCGACCGGCAACGCCTTCCCCGAACTGCCCGCTCCGGACATGCCCTCCGCGGAGAGCGGATTGCCGGAAAGTGTCGCGCCGGACGCCGTCTCGAACGACGGTACTGCACCAGAAATGCAGATGCCGGAGGAAGCCTCCTCAGGGGCCGGGTCGCCCGAGACATCATCCCGGGATTCGGTTTCTACGGACATCGGTTTCACGGCAACATCGCCTTCGGAAACGGAGCCACTCGACCTTACGGTCCCGGAGACGTTATACGGGGAGTCGGGATCGGCAGAGGGCACGCAAGCCCCGGCCGGCCCCACGGACACCTCGCTGGAAGTCCCCCCGGTTTTGAATCCGCCGGCGGCGGATGAGGGTTTACGGCCGAATCGCAAGTCACGCAGGCCTTAAATCGATCATGGTTTGGCAAACGGCCCTCGGCTGTCACGGACAGCCGCTGTTTCGCCAGGAAGGATTCATCCTCCTGGTGGCGGCAGCGGTCTGATCGGACGATGCACCGAATCCCCGCGCACGCTGCGAGAAAACCAACAGTGGCGTCGGCATGCCGTGTATTATCTGCTCACCACCAAAACTAAGGAGGAGAGAGGCATGGCCAGGGGACATTCCTTACATCTGGGGTTGAATGCCGTCGACCCCGCCCATTACGAAGGCTGGAACGGCGTTCTGGGCGGTTGCGAGAATGATGCCAGGGACATGGCCGCGATCGCGCAGATGCAGGGCTACACGTCGACCAAGGTCCTGCTCACCGCAGAGGCCACCGCCGGCGCCTTCATCGGCCACATGATCGACCTTGCCCGTCAGCTGGAGTCCGGCGACATCCTGTTTCTCAGCTACTCGGGTCACGGCGGCCAGGTGCCCGACCTCGACGACGACGAGGAGCAGGACGGCCTTGACGAGACCTGGTGCCTCTATGACCGCATGCTCATCGATGACGAGCTGTTCCGGCTGTTTGCCCGCTTCGCTTCCGGCGTTCGCATCTTCATGCTGTCCGACAGCTGCCACAGCGGCTCGGTGGCGCGCGAGCTGATGCAAAGCCGCGGTATGTCGTTCGAGGAACTGCCGCGGGCGGCGCGCGCCGCGGCCGAGGTACTGGCGCCGCAGGGGGCGAGTTTGGCGGGCTTCGACCGCATCCGCCTCGCCCCGCCCGACACGACGCTGGCGGCCTACATGAAGCACGAGTCTCTCTACCGCTCGCTGCAGGCCGCCGCCTCCGGTGCCGAACGCGGACCGGTGGGCGCCGGCGTGATCCTGATTTCCGGCTGCCAGGACAACGAAGTGTCCTACGACGGGGCGGTGAACGGCCTGTTCACCCAGACCTTGAAACACGTCTGGAACGGCGGCGCCTTCGCCGGCGACTACGGCGCCTTTCAGCGCCGCATCAAGCAGTATCTGGTGGGCCGCCAGACCCCCAACTTCTTCCGCGTCGGCCGGGTCACGACTGCGTTTCGGCGGCAGAAGCCGTTTGCGATCTGAGGGGCGCATATCGTTTGAAGGTCGAGTGGCCAGTGTTCATGCCGTATGGCTTTGATTCATGCGCGAATCGTTCGGTGATTTTTCATGGGCAACGAGAGGATAAGACCGATGCGTGCGACAGCGATCGCGATCAGCGTAGTATGGGCGTTAGGGTACGGGGCCAGTAGCCAGGCCTTCGAGCCCTTGGACGGCGAGTTCGTCGCCACGACGTCATGTCCGGCCGTGCAAAGCATCAAGAAGGGGACCAATCCCGGCCGAGTCAAACTCCGGGTCAGCGAGAGCTATTTGGTTAGCGGGCTGAATGAGCCGGGCGGGGAGTATGTGCAAATCAAGGTGCCCGGTGCCCGGCCCGAACTGCGCTGGGTCAAACGAAGCTGTGGCGATTTGAACCTCGGCGGCGACCACTCGGGTAAGTACGTCCTAGCCATCAGTTGGCAGCCGGCGTTCTGCGAAGCCAGGCCGGAAAAAACCGAATGCCGGACCCAGGTGCCCGGCCGCTTTGATGCCGACCATTTTACCCTCCACGGCCTGTGGCCACAGCCGGACAATAACGTGTTTTGCGGAGTGTCGGCCGGCGACAAGAGTGACGACAACAAGGGCCACTGGGAGGCGCTGCCGGAACCGGCCATCAATTCGGAGACTCGTGACCGCTTGAAGGTGGCGATGCCCGGAACCGCATCTAACTTGCAACGCCACGAATTCACGAAACACGGCACCTGTTTTCCCGGCAACGCCGATACCTATTTTCGCGTGTCGTTGGGCCTGCTCGAACAGATCAACGGTTCGAAACTTCGGGACTTCATGGGGGACCGGATTGGCAAGACGGTATCGTCGGGCGACATGAAGCAGGAGTTCGAAAAGACCTTCGGCGTCGGCGCGGGTGCCGCCCTCGGTATCCGTTGCATCGGCGATGTGGATTCTCGAAGGACCCTGATCAACGAAATCCAAATCAATCTGAAAGGTCCGCTGACGCCGTCGACTGAGCTGCGTGATGCTCTGGACACGTCGGTGCCGGCCCACACCGATTGCTCGCAGGGGGTGGTGGATCCAGTCGGTTTGAATTGAGCCGATGCCGGCCTGCGAGAGAAGCAGGCACGCTCCCGCCAAGCGCTGGGCCGTCACCGGCCCAGCAGGACGTCCTTCGCCTTATTGATCTTGGCCGCCAGATAGTCCGATCCACCGCGATCGGGATGCACTTTCTGCATCAGCCGGCGGTGCGCCTCCACGACCGCTTCGCGGGCAGCGCCGGGCGCCAGGCCAAGAATCTCGTAAGCTTCCTCCCGACTCATGTCTCCGCTGTGCGTCGTGCGGGATTCATTCTTTGCTCCTGCCTGTTCTGTCTGCCGCCACCCGCTTCCGTGGACACGGTCGAGATAAGCTTCGAGAAGGGTAGCGGAGTCCGGATCGTCGCGACGACAATCCCGGTGTAACTCAACCAGTTCCTCAAGCCGCATGGACTTGAGGTCGCGACCCGAGAAGCGACCCGCAATAACCGACCCGCTGATCGCGCCGGTCCTGTGATCGAGATCCATGCGCAGGTATCTGGACTCGACGGTCGAGCGGTTATTCGTTGACCGGCTAGCCCCTGGAGTCGCGGCATCGCGCTGGGCAGCATACTGGCGCCAGATGCGGTGCAGGATCGGAAAATAGTAGAGCAGGACCGGAAGGAGTCGGATGAGGGCGGCCGCAAGGGCACCGACAAGGGGAACGATGAGCGCCATTCGGCCGGTCGCGGCAAGGTAAAACAAAAACGTTAGACCGAACCAAAGCAGTATTCGCCGAACCCCACGAGCGAGGACTTGAGACGGTGCGTTGACGAACCAAGTAAGGCTCATCAGCGCCAATCCCAGCACGCCACCCACCAGAAGTAGTTGGACCAAGGTCGTCTTACCTAGTACGGGATCTACAACACCACCGCTGCCTCTGTGATGTGGCACTGCGGTGGGTGAGAAGATGGAGCAAAGTACCGACGATATCAAGACCTGCGCGCAGTTGTTTTTTTCTAGACCGAGCGAGTGGCAGGTCCGGGGCGATTTCTGCCGCGCATCGGCAGCGTCACCGAGGCCAGCCGTTGCGCATAATCATAATCACGGGGACACCCGACCATCACCCGTGTCAAGTCCGTTCCAACGGTGCGGGGGAGCAAGGCCTCTTAGCGGGAGGCAATCAGCCTTGGGTTCTTGGCCGCCGCTTGGTCGCCTAGGCTGGCTCGCCTGTCCGCGCGAGTCTCAGAAGGCTTGGACTTGATGACCTGCGCAGCGGGTGCCCGTTTCTTGGCGGTGACGGTGGGATTTCGGAAACCGTCGTCCAGCAGCCGAGCCATGGTCTGGTTGCGGGCGAAAGCCGACGACGAGCCCATGACGACGCCGATCAGGCGCCTGCCGTCACGCTTGGCCGATGCCACCAGGTTGTAGCCGGATGCCCGCGTGAAGCCCGTCTTGATCCCATCCATACCCCGGTAGACACCGAGCAGACGGTTGTGGTTGTGGTGGGTGGCGCCTGCATAGTGGAACTGGCGCTTGCCGAAATAGTGGTAGTAATGCGGAAAATCGCGAAGAAGCGCACGCCCCAGTATGGCCATGTCACGCGCTGTCGTCCGGTGGGCGGGGTGAGGCAGACCGGAAGCATTGCCGAAGGTGGTTCGGCGCATGCCCAGCGCGCGCGCCTTGGCAGTCATGCGGCTGGCAAACCGTGCCTCGCTGCCCGCCAGCGTTTCGCCGACGAGAGCCGCCATGTCGTTCGCCGACTCGGTGGTGATCGCCAGAATGGCATTTTGTACGGTAATCGTCTGACCGGGGCTGAGGCCGAGCTCCGTCGGCGGTTTCGCCGCGGCGGTACCGGAAACGCGCATCCGGCTGTTCAGCTTGATTTGCTTGCGGTCAATGGCCTCGAACAGGAGGTAAAGAGTCATCATCTTGGTCAACGAAGCGGGATAGCGCGTAACGTCCGCGCCGACCGAGCGCAGCGTGCGCCCGGTGCCGGCCTCGACCACCAGGAGCGACGTCTGCCGCTGGGCGGCGAGCGTCCTCGTCGGTGTGAGCGCGGGCGCGATGACCAGCGCCAAGAGACAGAAGCCCAGTACGCTCGAACGCAACCGGGCGCCAGCGATGACCGTTGCCTCTCTGAGGCCGCTGACAGCCAGAACCCTTGGCGGGGAACATTCCCGCATTAGATCGATGATTGTTGCCAGCATTTCGTTGTGCCTCCGAGCCGCTAATTTCTAAGATGGATAGAGTATGCGTCCACAGAAATTATAATGCCACCTCTGGGTGAGGTGCGCACGGCACCCTACTGGGAAACTCCGCAAGCCTTCTTGCGTGTGTGCGCTCGCGCACCGGCAGGCAAGCTCGCGCGGTCAGACTCGCTTGTCGTCTCTCACCGCTCTGAAGCAAATGCCGCCGCGGAGGCTGGTGAGCCGGAGCAGACGGCCGAGGTAATCCAGTCCGCCCAATAGGTTCCCGACGGCCCGAGGCATGTCGCCACGCGGGATAAAGGTCCAATAGTCGAACGTGTCGATATGAAACGCCGCGCGGACGAGTAACTCGCGCAAGTCCACCTCGCTCAGGAAACGGTCGCTGGTGAGGTGGCGCGTCTCATGATCTAACCAGCGTGACAGGCGCGTATACCAAAGATAGCCGCCGTTCAGCGTCAGGCAGACGAAGCTCCCGTCGCGTTTCAGAACGCGGTGAACCTGTCGAACCGCCGCGTCCTTTCGCAGTATGTGCTCGAAAGCGCCGACGCAGAAAAGCGCATCGGCAGTTCCATCGCTCAGGGTGGCGAGTTCCTCCGCAGTGTCGACCGCAAACGCAATCTGGTCCCGTAACGGGTGCTTGAGGCGCTGCGCCTCGGCGTGCTCAATCATCGCCGGGGAAAGATCGAGACCCAGCGCCCGCTCGAACCCTTCGGCGAGGGCGAAGAGGTGGTCGCCGGGTCCGCAACCGAGTTCCACCAGCAGACCACGGGGCGGCGGCAATAGGCGGCGTAAAATCCCGACGCGATAGGCCAGCAGCTTGGCGGCGGGTCCGTGGCTTTCTCCGTAGGTTTCGGCCACTCGATCGAAAAACGTCCGGACGTCGTCGATGCTCCGGACGGGATGACTGACCAGACGTTGTTTCATCCGTGGTAAAGATGCCAGAGTGAGCACGAGAAGGATCCGAGTACCGCCGTGGTCGCCAGGGCGGCCAGCCACGTACCCGCTGCTCCGATGGGCACCAGGCAGACGATCAGCGTACCCAGCACGAAAGCGCCCGTGGCGCGGCTCCAACGGGTCGCTCGCTCCTTGGGCGCCGGGGGTCTAGCGCAATGGACGAACAGGACGAACGCGTATCGCAATGCCCCCGGTATCAGGATCCAAATGCCAAAGCGCTGGCTTTGATAAAGTGCCAGGCAGAGGCCCAGTGCGAGAAAGGCGTCGACTTCCTTATCGAGGAATTCCCCGTAGCTGGAACCGTCCCCGGAACGCCGGGCGAGCCAGCCATCGATTCCGTCCAGCACCAGCACTGTGGTCGCGAGGGCGGCTTGGTAAGGCGGCAGGATTGACGGCCACCAGAGCAAGGCGCCGATCATCAAGAAGCGAACTGCGGTAATGAGGTTCGCCGCGCCGTATCTTCCGGTGGGTGTCCATTGCCTTCGAAACAGGTAGGTCAATACGCCGAAGGACAATAAAGCCATCACTGCGCTCGTGATCAGGGGCGCGCCGCCCAGCACCAAGGCCAAGCTGGTCAACATGAGGATTCCGTGATAGACCGTCCAGGCGATGAGTATGGATTCCGGAGAGCCTTTCATGACTGGTATTTTACCGTGATCCTGGAGATCGACTCTTCGCCAGATTCTAGAATAAGCCGCGTGGACCCTGTTGTTTTTTTACATCCTTCGCTGCACGGTCTGCCGTCGGGGGGCAATCAGTACAACCGCCGCATGATCGATATGGCAGAGCGGCGGGGTTTACCGCTGCAGTCCGTGATCGTGGAGCAAATCGGTCCTGCCTCGGTCAAGGGATTTCCTCCTTCGCTACCTGTACCGGCGGAGCTAGCGAAGGGTGAAGTATCCCGCCTGCGGTTATGGGACAGCCTGCTGCTGGCTCGGTATGCGGCATTGCCGCCGTCCATCCATCGATCGAGAGACGCGCTGCTGATGCACTATCTGCCTTCTCTGAATCCGCTGCTGGACACGAATGCTCAGTCCGCTGCTCGGGACTTGGAGGACCGTGCAGCATGCCGGGTGCGCTGCGTCATCGCCACCGGGCGGCTGCTGGCCGGGGTGCTCCGGAGCCGCTATCCGGACATCAAACTCTTCGTGTGCGAGCCGGGTGTCGACCAAATCTTTGCATCGGTTGCGTGGCAGCGTCGCGGCCAGGACGGGGGCGAAGGCCCCGTTGATCTGCTCAGTGTGGCGAATCTGGTCCCGGCAAAGGGCTACGTTGAGCTGTTGGCGATGCTGAAAGAGATGCCTCAGATGAACTGGCGTTGGCATATGGTGGGAAGCAGCGACGTCGATCCCGAATTCGCTCAAGAGTTCATGCGACGGGCCCGGAGTTTCATCGCTGCCGGCCGGATCGTCGTGCATGGTGTCTTGGATCCTCCGTCGCTGGCGCAGTTGATGGCCGGCATGGAGATCTTCGTCTGCCCGAGTCATTTCGAGTCCTACGGTATGGCGGTCGCCGAGGCGGTCGCCGCTGGCCTACCGGTCGTCGCGACCGATGTCGGCGAGGTGAATCGCCTCATCCGCAATGACCGAGACGGTTACGTCCTCCCGGTTGGCTGCTGGCGGCAGTTCGCCAGCCGGTTGGCGGAACTCATCGTCAACCCGGAACGGCGTCGCGCCTTCCGCGCGGCGAGGGTTCTCCGCGTCCGGAGTTGGGAGGAGGCTTTCGCCGATTTTGCAACGGCCTGCTGTGTTATTCAGGGGTATGGTGAACCATGAGCGGCCTGCGTCGCGGCTTACTGACGATGTTCCGCCATCGGGGTATGCGATTCGCGCTGGCGCTCGCGCTCCTGGCCCTCATACTCAGGGTAATCGATCGCGGTATGCTGCTCCGCCATCTCAGCAGTTTGAATCCCTGGGCGGCGACTGCGATGGTCGGCGTTAACTTGCTCCTGCTGCTCCTCTGCTCCTGGCGCTGGCTGTTGATCGGTTCCGCGGCAGGATTTCGGGCGCCATGGCATTCCTTCATCCGGTCAACTTGGTTGAGTTGGGCGGCCGCCGAGTGCGGGCCGGCCCTGATCGTCGGCGAATGGGCACGCTTTCAGGTTATGCGCAATCGTGCGGCTCCGCTGCAGCTGGCCATGAGTCAGTTCGTCGACCGCCTCTCGGGGTACGCCGGGCTGATCTTGCTGGCGTTGGTGTGCATACCTTGGCAGGTGGAGTTCGGGGAAGCAAGGCGTGGGGTCTGGACCGCATTGATCGTGGCTGTGATCGGTGCAGGGTTCTTCGTGATGGTCCTTCTGCTTCGGCGGTTTCGGACGACACTGGGAAACGAACCGGGAGCGCTCGATTCCTTAGCCGCTCTGTTCACGGTCCCGTGGCACTATTTGCTCTCCTTGCTGATCAACGTTCTGTTTGCCGTCAGTTTTACGCTGGCTGCACTCGGCCTCGGCTTTCCGGTGAACGGTTTCAGTGTGTTCTGTCTCTCCCCGTTAGTCCTGTTAGGGGTCGGGTCGCTGCCGAGCCTCATTTCGGATTGGGGAAAGCGGGAAGTGGTAGCCGTCGTGGTGCTGTCGCCACTTGGATTCTCGCCGGAGCAAAGTCTAGCCGTGTCTATTGTCTACGGCGGGATACACACAGTGAGCGCGCTTCCCGGTTTACTCCTTCTACTTCATCGGGAAAGCGGCTCCGGCGGTCGGTGACGCTTGTGCGAGGGGGCGGCCGAAGTGGACGGCACTAGGGACCGGGCCGATACCGGGCAAAAAAAAGAGCTGAAACGCTTCAGCTCGAAAGAGGAGGTAGGCTATAGAAACCGTTCGCTAACAGCGTAGCGAGAATTGGTCGCGGGATTGCCCGCTTTGATCGTATTCCGCGAGGGTCTGGCTCCGCAAAATCCTTAGGGCTTGTCGTTCATCGTACCAGTGGCCTGATAGGGGGTCTCGCCATTCTATTCGGTATGAAACCCCTTCCGGACGTTTTCGAGACTCCCACCCCGAACCTCGGAGCAGCAGGAACCGGATGCCATCGCTCAACCAAATGCCGATGGAGTTGTTCATTAGGGTGCCCTCAGAAGTTCAGTCAG
>Ga0209254_10001306_pt1 | contig 22104 bp, 17 predicted proteins | sample FrelakmetDIP11DI_FD_187148 | JGI IMG/M metagenome (GOLD analysis project Ga0209254, IMG submission 187148) | Freshwater lake sediment microbial communities from the University of Notre Dame, USA, for methane emissions studies - DIP11 DI (SPAdes)... | ecosystem: Environmental > Aquatic >...
CTGGTTTTTGCTAGTTCATCAATAGATGTAAATTTTCTAGCAAGAATTTGTGAGGCGTATTTACCAACATGGCGTATTCCTAGTCCATAAATCAAACGAGATAAATCCTGTTGTTTGCTTCTTTCAATTGAATCAAGTAGGTTTTCTACTGATTTATCTTTAAATCCTTCTAGTTTTAGAATATCTTCTTTTCTTAAAGAATATAAATCTGAGATATTATCGACAAGTCCGGCATCAAGTAGTTTATCGATTGTGGATTCACCTAGATGATTTATATCCATTGCATCTCTGCTTGCAAAATAACGAATTCTCCATTTAAGACGAGCAGGGCAACATTTGTTAGGACAACGAACTGCAACTTCACCTTCAGGCCGTATAACTTCAGTTTGGCATACTGGACATTTTTTAGGGATAATCTTACTTTTTTCTGCACCTGTTCTTTTTTCTTTTATACTTTGTACAACCTGTGGTATTACATCGCCACTTCTTTCAACAAGAACATAGTCACCAACACGTATATCTTTGCGTTGAAGTTCATCAAAATTATGAAGCGTTGCACGAGAAACAGTAACACCACCAACTTCAACCGGTTCAAGTATTGCTACAGGAGTTAGTACACCTGTTCTACCAACTTGAACTTCTATATTGTTAAGCCTTGTTGTTGATTGTTTAGCGGTAAATTTATATGCTATTGACCAACGAGGATTTTTACTAGTTTCACCAAGAATTTTATGCTGTGCCAAAGAATTAACTTTAAGTACCGCACCATCTACTTCATAATCAAGTGTATCACGCAATTTTTCAAGTTTTTCACAATATTTTATCGCTTCTTCTATATTTTTAACTTTTTTTACTAAAGGATTTATTCTAAAACCTGCTTCTTTTAAGGTATTTAAAGCATTTTCCTGGGTTTTTAAATCTTTATCAGAATAAGATACAAAATACATAAAAATATCTAGAGGTCTTTTTGAAACAATACAAGGGTCAAGTTGTCGTAGTGATCCTGCTGAAGCATTACGAGGATTTGCAAAAACTGCTTCACCTTTTTTTTCTTGTTCACTATTATATTTTTTAAAACCGGAGATACTTATATACACTTCACCACGTACCTCTACATTTTTTAAAACATTTCCTCTAAGTCTTAAAGGAATGCTATGAATTGTTTTAAGATTTTGTGTGATTTCATCGCCTTTTTTCCCATCGCCGCGAGTTGTACCACGAATAAAAATTCCATTTTTATATAGTAGTGCGACTCCGGCACCATCAATTTTTGGCTCAACAACATATTCTACATCAAGAATAAATTTTTTAACTCGTTCATCAAAATCTCGTAGCTCATCATATGTATAAGTATTTGCAAGTGAAAGCATTGGAACCATATGTTCCACAGTTTTAAAACCATCAAGAGGTTGGCCACCAACTCGTTGTGTAGGAGAATCAGCAGTTTTAAGCTCAGGATTTTCTTTTTCTAATTTTTCTAGTTTTTTTAAGAGTTGATCATACTCATAATCAGAGATAATTGGGCTATTTTCAACATAATATTTATAGTTATGATAATCTAGTTCCTCACGAAGTTTTTTTATTTCTTTTTTTATTTGTTCGTTTCCCATTTATTTTACTCCTCATTTATTAAAAATTTTTTCTAGTTCATTTAATGAATAAGTATTTAGAATATCATTTTTTTCAAGCCATCCGCGGCGTGCTGTTGAAATACCATATTGCATAAAAGCTAAATGGGATATATGATGCGAATCTGTTCCTATAACAAATTTTACGCCTTTTTCTTTAGCAATTTTTATATTTAAATCATTTAAATCAAGTCTATCTGGAAAAGAGTTTATCTCAAGATAGGTATTGGTTTCTTTTGCTTTATCAAATATTTTTGCAAAATCTAGTTCAAAGGGTTCACGACGACCTATAAGCCTACATGTTGGATGAGCAATAAAATTCACATGTTTATTTTCCATTGCTTTCAGATACCTCATAGTTGCTTGTTTACTATCCATTTTAAAGCCGATATGTATCCCAACACCTACATAATCAAACATTTCTAAGATTCTATCTGGATAATCCAATGTTCCATCTGTTTTAATATCACATTCTGTTCCACAAAAAATTTTAAAATTATCAATATTTTTATTTAAGTTCTCAATTTCTTTTATTTTCTTTTTTATTGTATCTTCAGTAAGTCCTTTTGCGATATGTAATGATTTTGAATGATCAGTAATACCTACATATTGGTAACCTTTTTTTTTACAAAAATTTGCGATATCTTTAATTTGTTCAAAACCATCTGAATATACTGAATGAACATGCAAGTCTCCTTGTATATCTTCAAGTTTTGCAAGATTAGGCAGTTTTTTTTCTTTTGCAACTTCTAGTTCACCACGGTTTTCACGCAACTCTGGTTCTATATATTCTAAACCAAGTTTATCGTAGATTTCTTCTTCGTTATTACCGGCAATAAATTTTTCAGTTTTTTTATCAAAAAGACCGTATTCACTTAGCTTATAGCCTTCTTTTATAGCAAGACTTCTCATTTTTATATTATGTTCTTTGCTACCTGTAAAATATTGTAGTGCTGCACCAAAGCTTTTATCTTCTATAACACGCAGATCTACTTGTAAATCATCATTCAAAACAACACTTGTTTTTGTGTTACCTTTTAGAAGAATTTGTTTTATATCATTATATTTTATAAAAAAATCCATTACTTTATCGGGATTATCTGACGATGCAAGTATATCTAAATCACCAATTGTTTCCTTACGTCGGCGCAGACTACCTGCTAAACTTATACGCTTAATTTTATCACATTTTTTAAGATAATTAAAATAGTTTTGCCCGTCGGCATATGCTAAATTAAGAAGAACTCTACCACTAGTTTTTTCTTTCATCTGAATGCCCCTAAGGATATTTTGTTCAGTAATTACCCCAAAACCATCAAGATTTCTTAATTTACCATCTTTACATGCTTGTCTAAGCTCAGAAATTGTTTTGACTCCAAGGTTTTTATAAATCGCTGCAACCTTTTTAGGACCAAGCCCTGGAATTTCAAGCATTTCTAAAAGCTCTTCAGGAATTTCTTTTTTAAGTTTTTCAAAATATACAAGTTTTCCTGTTTCCACAATTTCCTTTATCTTTTTTGCAAGAGCCTCACCTATACCTGAAATTTCTCTTAAACGATCTTGTTTTACAAAAACTTCAATATCTTCATCTAAAACTTCTATTTTCTGTGCAGCTATTCTATATGCTCGTGTTTTAAAAAAAATTTCTCCTTTTAAGTCAAGTAAATCAGCAATTTGATATAATACCTCTGCAACTATTTGATTTTTCATAAAAATCTAACACCATCTCTTAATTAAGAAATATAACAATTTCAACAATATCATTATCTTTTAAATCTAGTTTTTGTCTTAGGAAATCAGGTGCTATAAACTCAAGAATATTTGAATAATGGCTTCTAAGAGGTAGTACAATTACACCAGGTGCTCCATTTATTTCTGCTTTAAAACAACTAACACCTCCAAAGCTTCGGTTCTTTGTTTTAAATTCCTGAATTGTTATTGAATCATGGTTTTTAAGCAAACGAAGTTTGTTTTTTTCTATATACTCGATTTCAACATTAAGTGTACCAGGGTATGGTATAAAACCTAGTTTTTCTTTAAATTGCTCTATGTAACCATTTTGCTCGGTATAATAACGACCTTCACCAATACCAGATACAATTTTACCTTTAAAAAATATTTTATCTGAAAGCTCAAAAATACGTTGATAATCTATATATTCCTCTTTTAAAAAATCTTCACCAAGTTTCGTAATCTCAATTATTTGTTTTTTAATTCCAAGTTCTCTTGCAATAAAACCTTTTTTATCAAGTTCTAACAAATATCTTGAAGCAGTCTGCTGACTAGTTTCTATTTTTTCTGCAAGCTCTTTAGATGAAACCTCAATTTTGTTTTTAATTGCTCCAAGTTTTGCAATCTCTTTTAAAGTTTGTAACAAATAAGGTTTCATATTTTTCTATAAACCTCCATAATTAAATAGCATCTAGCTTAATATTTCTGCTATTTTTTTACCTTCATCAGTTAAAATATACCTATTTTGTTTTTTTTCTACTAGTTTTTGTTTTTCAAAGTCAGCTATTACTTTTTTTGCAATACTTAGCACAACTCTATGTTTTTTAGCAATAAATTCAATATTTGTTTGTCCTGAGTTTAACGCTTCAAATATTAATTTTCGATATTTATTTGCTAGAATATAACCTTCATCCATGAAATTTACCAACATCTTAATTTACATGTATCAGATAAAGTTTTTCAATTATTATGTTTAGGGAATTACCAGAAATATTAGAATCACAAGAGTTAATAGATAGAGCATTTAAAAAAACAGATAAAGTCAATATTGTTGATAAAGATGCTTTTTATAGGAAGAAAAAAACAATTATTGCAAAAACTGATTCATTTTGCACTACAATTATTACAACTTTGGAAAGTTATGTTAAAAAATTTCCATCAATCAATAATATGCATCCTTTTTTTCAAGAACTACTAGCAATAAAATTTGATGTTGATGAACTTAAAAAATCACTTGGTGGTGCAGATTGGGCAAGAAAAACAGTCTATATGGTTTTTACAACACAGATTACCCAACTTAAAAGATCTCAGAACATTGAATTTTTAAAACAAAAACAAAAAGAGATATATGGAAGAGTAACGAGCATAGTTAAACAAGTTAAAAAAGAACTTAAAACTCTTAAAGACGCTAGAAATATTTTTAGATCTTTTCCAGATATTGAGGATATTCCAACTGTTGTTATTGCAGGTTTTCCAAATGTTGGTAAATCCTCTCTGCTAAGATGCTTATCATCTGCTAAACCAGAGATTGCTCAATATCCTTTTACAACAAAAGAGCTAGTTATTGGCCATATGTTTAAACAAGAAAAATACGATAAAACAAAAATTCAGATTATTGATACACCAGGGCTTTTAGATAGGCCATTATCTGAACGAAATAAAATCGAGCGGCAAGCGATTTCTGCTGTTAAAAACCTTGCAGATATTGTTATTTTTATTTTTGATCCTACAGAAACCTGTGGTTATAGTTTTGATGATCAAAAACACCTTTTTTCTCAGATGCAAGAAATGTTTAAAGATTCAGAGTTCATATTAGTAGAAAACAAAGCAGATTTTAAAAAGACTAGTTCTACAAATATTAAAGTTTCATGCGAAAGCAAAGAAGGAATAGATATTCTTATTAAAGAAATAATTTCAAAAATATAAAAAAATGATTTTAGGGTTAATCATTATTTCTTCATTTTTCTAATAATAAATATTGTAAATAATATGAAAATTATTGCAATTATTACTAATGCTAATGTTATATTTGGTATTAGTGTTACATTAATTATCTCTGAATCAGAAGTGTATTCTGCTCCAGATGTATCAATTATCTTTATGTAGAATTTATAATAACCACTACCATTTGATGCAGTAAAACTCCATTCATATGGAGGTGAACTTATATCTTCTCCTACTTGATTTACTATATTCCAATTGCTATTATCATTTGAATATTGATAGAATAGTTTTGCTTTATCGACATCTATATCTGAAGGTATGTTTGCCTTAACTGTATAAATATCACCTAGTTTCAATTTAGAAAAATCAGTTAAATCAACATCTAACTGCGATATATTTTCATCTTTTATTACTTTAGGAGTATTGCTTCTTGTTGTTTCTATATAGTTACCAACCGTGTCTTCTAATTTAAAATAGATATAATGTTCTTCATCTTCTTTAAAATCTGCCCATTTATTATCAGGTAGAGTCCATTCAATATTAACATCTTGTTTATCTTTTATATCCTCTGTTTGATTAAATACAACTTTTATATACTCCTCTTCATCGTCAAGTCTGTAATATAGGCTTTCTAGACTGTAATCATCAAATAATTCTAGGTCAAAACTTGGTATTATTATAGATTTATATTCAGAGTTAAAATCGTTTTTTATAATAGGGTCTATATCATCAAAGAAGAATTCAATAATCTTGTTTGTTTTAACATCTTCTTCGTTACTTGCTTTATCAAGTGCTATCGTTAAAATCTTATAATAACCACTATCCAAGTTTTCACCAAATTCCCAAGTATAAGTAGTTGTTGTTATATTATCACCATAATATTGCCAGTCACTCCAAGAATCAGTAGATTTATCTTCACTGTATTGATAAATTAATGACATGTATCTTATACCACTTATACTTCCTGCTAAGCCTGAATCATTAGCTTTGGCTTTAACAGATACCAAAGTATTGTAAATGTCTTGGAAATCTTCTTTATTTAAAATCTCAGATGTTGGTTTAATTATATCTGTTTTAAAAGTGATAGTATTACTGTACCCTTGATTACCAGCAAGATCCTTTATTGTAAATGATATATTTACATAACTTTTTAAGTTAAGACCATGTTCTTTAAGATTTGCAATAATACGTGCTTCAGCTGCTCCTGAACTAGCAAAAGATGTTGCTTGCATCCAATCAGATAATCTTTTTTTATCCGTATCTTTTTCAATGTATCCAATTCTATATTTTGCACTATCAACATCAAGACCTGAAATTACATTTTTTTCTGGTTTATCAATTGCTTTAATTGAACATTCTGTTAAATTAGAACTGATCCAACCATCAACACCTGGTACAAAACTGGTTATATTGAAAGTTGGTGCTACTCTTTCATCTACCCAATTAATAGTCCAACTGTTTAGTGCTGCATTAACCTGAGTTTTATCAATATTGCTAAGTTTTGCATATAATTTTATAACATTACTATCTATATTTGAAAGGTTATAACCACCAGTAGGAATATTAAACCATTCAGTTAACGAATTGTCATTTTCATCAAGTATCTTAAAAAGTACTTTATTTTTAGTACTATTTGTAATATTAGCATTTAACCTATTCCACCATTTACCAGTTGGAACATGTATATTGGTTGATTTTATAGTTCCTTCAGAATTCTGGGTGTAATCACCAATACAAATAAGGTGGCCTGTTAGATTAATTGTATCATAAGTAGCACTAATAATTACCATGTTATCAGAGACTATTGGTGACGCTAAGATATCAGGTTTATCTATATCTTCATAATGTCCATAACCAGGTGAACCAATGTCCATACTCCATACAGGTTCTACTAAACCTGATGTATACTCTGTTTTAAATGTATATAAAACTGATTCACCAGAGATTATATAAACCCTATCGCCTACTACAACTGGTGATGTTAAGTAATATGTAAGATCAATTAAAGGATTTGTTATATTATAAGACCATTTAATAGAACCATTATTGTTTGTATCAATTGCAAGAAAAGTTCCATTTGGTGATAAAACAAATAAAATTCCATCTTTATATGCTGGTGTTGATATTGGTGCAAAACCCTCTAATATTTGATATGTAAAATTCAAACCCTTGAGTATATTTATAAGTGAAGATGTTTTAAATTCACCAATAGACTTATTCCATATTGTTTTACCATTATTTGCATTAATTGCGGTTAGCATATAAGTACCAATACCTGTAATGTTTTGTTTCTTATTTGATAAAACAAAAACTTTTTCATCTGCATAAACAGGGCTTGATCTACCTATAATCCCAAGTTCTGAGCTCCATATTTCATCACCTGTTTCAGTATCAAATGCAAATAAACTCGCCCCAGATATGTTTTGACATCCAACATAAACAAAACCGTTTCCAATAGCAGGACTAGATATACTACCTGTTGGAAGAGTTATAGGTTCCCAAAGTTCATTACCTGTTTTTACATCTATTGCAATGATTTTATTGTTACCACCAAGATATCGACTAATTGATGAAAAATATGCTGTATCCCATATGTTACCACCCCAACTTGTAATAAAAAGTCTATCATCATCGATAGTAGGATTTGAAGAAAAACAAATAGTATCATTTTGAAAAGGATATGGATTAGACCATAGATGCTGTGATAAATTATTTTTATTTAATGCATAAATCTTGTTTTTACCACCAGTTTCACCTGTTGCTAAAATTAGATAATCGTCATAGATTCCTAAGCTTGATTCAACGGTTAATAAATTATTACTTACATCAATATATCTTTGTGTATCTGAATATAAATTTTTTAGTATATTATATGCATAAATTTTTTTGTCTACAGATGCAACATATATTTTTCCTTCGCTAGAAACAGGTGATCTAAAACCTCCTGCTATATTATATTCCTCAGAATACCAATACACTTTAGCATCACTAGAATCTATATTTGGGCCTTGGTAAAACCTTGTATTATCAGAATTTCTACCAAAAAACGGCCACTGACCAAAATAGTTACTTACGAATACTGAACCGTTTTTAATTTCTGTACCTAACATCTCCTCTATTTTATAATTATTAGAAAAAGTATCTATATATCCAGATCCTATCTGATAAAAAACTCCCCAGTTAAACATATATGGGGTAAATTTAGGATCATTTGAATGAAATGTTGCTTTGAGTCGTATTTTATTATTTGTTAAACCTGAAATATCCAAAGGTGAATATTTTCCAGAATAACCAGCTATTTCCTTTGAATCTTTATCTAATATAGATATTGTAACACCTGATCTATTAGAATACCTTGAACTAGACCATATAATACTTTCCCATCCATTAAAATTACTTGGTTCAATATAATCTGAGATTAAATATCCTGAAGTTATATAACCATATGTTGTCTCAATAGATGCATCGATATAATCGGTTAAAAGCTCAAATTTTTTCTGATCATCAATAGGTTTACCGATTACTAAAAAATCTATATATCCATCTTCGCTAATATATTTTCCATCATCAATATATGTTATATCAGGTAGTTTTTCTCCTTCATATAATCTACCTATTTTTGTAGGATTGTATATAATATTTAAATCAGTGGGATTTATCCATCTTGGTATTATAGTGTTATATGCCCAAATGTACATACTAATTTCTTTTAAATTATTAAAATTAGTTCCGGTTTGATAATTTCCAAACCACCATCTTATAGTTAATTTTTCAATATTTGAAAAATCTTGATCTATTTTTACTCGGAAACGATGAACAGGATACTGGCTGTAATCATTTTTAACTAAATAAGAAGAAACAGTACTAATCGTTTTATTATCAGCAGCTTCTAATTTTTGTGATTTTATACTCTTAGTTATTTCATTTTCCATTGTAAAAGAATCAGGTTTTAAAAACTGGTTAAGTGCACCTATAAGAGTATCTTTTGATAGAAAACTCCAGTTTGTTTCCCACATACCTATGTTATTTGGGGTACCACGATAGTAATAATTATATACTGGTGTTCCTTGAGATAAGTAGAAACAATTTCTATCTGCATCATATTTACAGCCTGTTCTAGTTATACTATTCTCATTGGAAAAGTCATCAAAATAAAGACCTCCATCAGGATAGTGTTTAAGATCTGCTGTTACATTTAAAATAAAAAGATTGCTGAAAATTAGTAAAGAAATTGTTATAACTGATACTAAATTAATCTTTAATCTAAGAAGATTCATCCTTTATCACCCTTTCTACTATACAACCATATATCAAATAAAAGTTATATATCTTTTAATATTATTAAATTTTATCGCAGTTTTGTATTTATATACTTTAGCGTAAAAAATACATTAATAAAATAAAAAAACTAGTTTGTTTTAATAATTATCTGAAGATCCATAACATTTGTACCAGTAAGCCCAGTAAATAATAAATCATTTATTTTATTAAAAAATTCATAAGAGTTATTATCATTTAAAAATAAATCTGGATTTAGATTAATATCTAATGCTTTTTCAAAACTAAATGAATCAGCAATTGCTCCAGCTGCATCGGAATTACCATCAATTCCATCAGTTCCAATTGAAGCAAAAACAATATTTGAATCTTTCAAATCGTTAATAGCACTAAGAATCATCTCCTGGTTACGCCCACCTCTACCATTTCCTTTTATTGTAACTATTGTTTCTCCACTAGATATAAACATTATTTTTTTTGACTCATTATAATAATTTTTTGCTTTTTCAACAAGAAATTTACCTATATCTTTTGATTTGCCTTCGAGTTGTGTTGTAAGTATTATTGTTTTATATCCAAGTTCTTCTGCTTTTTCTTTTGCAGCATCACATGCGATTTTGTTATTTGCTATAATGAAATTATTAACTTTATCAAAAACAGAACTTTCTTTTTTAAGGGTATCAGGAATCTTTTTTTTAATTCCATCAGATATTAATTTTTTTACAGATTCTGGTAAATAATTATAAATATTATATTTTTCAAGAATGTTTTTACAATCCGTAAAACTAGTATCATCAGGATATGTTGGGCCAGATGCAATTAAACTTAAAGGATCACCAATAATATCAGATATAACAAGAGAAACAGTATTACAATTTGAATAAGAAACAAACTGCCCCCCTTTTACATATGATAAATGTTTTCGTATTGTGTTTATTTCATTTATATTTAAACCAGATTTCAAAAGCAAATTTGTTGCTAGTTGCATATCTTTTAATGGTATTCGAGGTTTACATAAAAGAGCAGAACCACCACCCGAGATTAAAACTATGAGCAAATCATTCTTTTTTGTTTTTTTCATAAGTGAAATTATTTTTTCTGTTGCATCTACATTTTTCTGATCAGGGATTGGATGACTTCCGATATATGTTGAAACATTTTTATCTTTGACAATAGATTCTGTGCTATTTGTAATGACAATTCCTTGTTTTATCCTAATAGAGTCACTTATTGCTTGACTCATACCAATACTAGCTTTTCCAAAACCTATAAGATAAATATTTTCAAAATCTGAGATATTAAAAACTTTTGAATTAACAATTATTTTGTTGTTCTGAATTATTTTTTTTACAGAAGAATATGGATTAACAGATGCAATTGCAGAAGAAAAAATTTCCAGTATATCTCTTCTAATTTGTTTTAAATTAGGTGTCTTACCATTATCTATAATTTGATTATAATTTTTAAATAACATATTGGGTTTAGATAAATCTTTAATTCATAAATTTCAACTGATTCATAAGATTCTTTTTCATCTTGCGATTTCCTGAAAGACCTTTCATTGTGCGTTTCATAACATTATAGTATTTTAAAAGTTCTTTTACGTTTCTATTATCAACACCAGCACCATGAGCAATACGTTTAATTCTACTAGCACGAACAATGTTTGGGTCATTCATCTCTTCATCTGTCATTGAGTCCATTATAACTTTAAATTTCTGAAGCTTATTTTCAGTTTCGGCCATATCTTTTTCTTTAAATTTTCCTTTACCTGGAAAACCACCGGGTAACATCTCCGCAACCTTAGCAAGAGGACCCATTCCTGCAAGCATATCCATCTGTTCATACATATCATGCAGAGTGAATTTACCAGACATAATCCTTTTTGCTGTTTTTTCTGCATCTTTTCCTTTCAAATTCTCCTCAGCTTTTTCCAATAAGCTTTTTATATCACCCATCCCAAGAAGCCTAGATATAAAACCGGCTGGATCAAATTTTTCAAAATCAGTTGAATGTTCACCAGTACCAATAAAAACAATTGGGGCTCCTAATTCAGCTGCAGCACTTAGTGCACCACCACCTTTTGCAGTACCATCAAGTTTTGTAAGAACAATACCTGTAATACCTACGGCATCATGAAATGCTTTTGCTTGAGGACCTGCTTGTTGACCTACTGCTGCATCCATAACAAGTAGTTTTTCATCTGGTTTAATAGTCTTAAAAATATCTTTCATTTCTTCGATTAAATCATCCTCAAGTTTATGACGACCAGATGTATCAACAATTATTACATCACTATTTCTTTTGAAAGTCTCCATTCCCTCTTTTACAATTTTAACAGCATTTTTTTCATTTTTATCTCCATAAAATGGAATTTTTACCTGGTCTGCAATTTGTTTAAGTTGTTCATAAGCAGCTGGACGATGAACATCACCTGCTATAACTACAGGGCGTAATCCTTTCTTTTTAAAATAAATTGCAAGTTTACCGCATGTCGTAGTTTTCCCTTGACCGTATAGACCAACCATCATTATGACTTGTTTTTTAATTGGGAGTTCTCTTGCATCACCTAAGATTTGAACTAGTTCATTATAGACAATATGAATTACATGTTCACGATTGCTCATTCCTGCAGGTGGTTTTTCTTCTAGTGCTCTTTTTTCTATTTGTTTTGAAAGAGTGAAAACTAATTTTACATTTACATCTGATTGTAGTAAAGCACGTTGAATGTCACGAACTACTTCTTTTATTAGTTTTGAATCAATGTGTACCGCATTTGCGATTTTTTTAAGAGTTCCACGAAGTGAACTACCAAGGTCATCTAATACCATATTAATCAATATAAGTGAATTATCTATTGCTAATTATAAGTTTTTGTTTTTGATTTATCAAAAACTATTTATTCTATTTATTTATTAACGCCAGTTAATTAAGTAGTGTTAATTTAATAATTTATCGAGAAAAAATAAAAAACCAAAAAAATATAAATAGTAACGTATATTAATAATAAAGAGAAAATATTAGGCAGAGATATATATGAAATTTGGAAAAAAAATATTTTTTACAATTATACTTACAATCTTTATGTTAACTCCAAGTGTTTATGCATTAAATATAACACAAGAGTCAATAGTAAATACTTTAGATGAGCTAAATCTAGTAGATCTTATAAAAAATAATGATAAATCTCAAGATTTAGATCCAACAGTAGATTTGATGATATCTGTTAAGATAAAAGAAATACGTGCTTTTGATAAGATTGATAAAATAGGTAAACCTGATTTTTATGTAAAAGTAATTATCAATGAAGGGAAAGCAATAACTAGTGATGTTTGGCGTAATCAGATACATGTTTCTGAAGAATGGAGTACACCTCCTGTTGATGTACCAGATGAATATGAATGGGTAAATGTTACTATTCAGCTTTGGGATTCAGATATAACTCTTGATAAAAAATGCGATATAGGAGGTACTGATAATTATAATACAAATCGTAAAGATATTAGTGTCATGTATAATCTGAAATCAGGACATTGGATTGGTGATGATATGTTGACACTTCCTAATGCTTGGTTTGTTGATTATAGTGGGTATGGACGAGCAAATGGTTGTGATGATAATAGTATTTATGAAGAGGATTTAGACTGTGAATTATGGTTTGATATTATTCAAAACGGTATTGATGGAGATGGTATCCCATATTGGACTGAGACAGAGATTTTTAAAACTGATCCAAATGTTAATGATCTTGGTCGTGATGATGATAACGATAGTATACCTATTGAATGGGAATTTAAATGGGGTCAACGATTAGGATATGATTATCATAATGATAATTATGTTTTTTATTGGGATTATGATCCTTTTGTATATGATGATTACAAATCCATTGACATTGATGGTGACAGTATAAATAATTATGAGGAATATCTTACAAGTCTATATGGTTCTGATCCTAATCGTAAAGATATATTTGTTGAACTAGATCAAATGCAAGCAGGACCAAATGGTGAACAAGCAAGTGTATTATCTGAGAGTTCAAAAGAATTAATGTATAAAGCTTTTAATCGTCAAAACATTGTTTTGCATATTGATGATGGTTCATGGGAAGATTCAGGTTCAGATATGATTCCTTTTGATGAAACAACTTACGCTGATTGGGGCACTCAAAATAGTGAACTCGATCAGCTATATAAACAATATTTTATAAACAGTCCAGATTATAGTTGGCGCCGTGGTGTTTTTCACTATGGTATTTTTATATATAATAGCTCTATGGTTGGTGGTAACGCTTTTGGTTCTAACCGTTTTCAGATATCTACCATATATCTTGAAGAAAAAGATAGATTTCCATATCCATTTGTTGGTATTACAGACGTTGTTTATGCAAGTGCATATATGCATGAACTAGGACATACTTTAGGTCTTACATGGCTACTTGGACATACTCCTGATGCACATCATCCATGGCAAATAATGTGGTGGAAATGTAGACCATATAAAAGCATCATGAACTATGGATACATGTATGGTACTATCTGGAATCTTGTAGATTATTCCGATGGTTCACATGGAAAAAATGATTATGATGACTGGTCAAATATAGATTATGGTTACTTTGAATTATAGCCATTTTTTTATTTTTTTTCAAAACCTTTAAAACAAATATCTGATTTCTATAAACAAGAATGCTAAGTAGAAATCAAGCAGTTAATCTTGTTAAAAAATATTTGAAAGAACAAGATAATATTTGTTTAGCTTTAGCAGTAGAAGCTATATTAAGAAAAGTCGCTATTTTATTTAATAAGGATCAGGAACTTTGGGGGATTACAGGTCTTCTTCATAATCTTGATTATGAATACTGCGGAAGTAACTTTCAAAATCGTGGAATAATTTCAAATCAAATTTTAGATGGTTTAATACCTGAAAAAAGTGTTAATGCAATAAAAGCTAATAACTATAAATATACTAATTATAGCCCTATTTCTTCGCTTGATAAATGTTTGATTGCTGCAATACCATCCGCAGAATTGATACTTTACATCACTAAAAATAGTTCTTCTAAAAAACTTTCTGATGTTAATCTACCTTTGGTAATAACTAAAGTTAATGATTCTTCTTTTGCACCCAAGTTTAACCGTAGTCGTATAAATCTTTGCGAAGACATAGGTATAGATCTCAAATCGTTTATTAAACTATGTTTAAACGCTTTAAATAAAATATCAGATGAACTTGCTCTTTAATTTTTCTAAATTTTTCCAATAGTAAAAGTTTTATAAATATAATGTGTGTTATAGTTGCATAGGTTAGTGATTTGTTTGTATAAAGAAGAAAACGAAGGAGAAACCTCAGAACAAGAAGAATACATACGTTTACCATTACCAAATAGAAATAAAAATGAAATGTTTGCAATAGCAGACCGCTTAATGGGTGGATCAAGGATTAATGTGGTATGTGCAGATGGTAAAACCCGCATGGGTCGTATCCCTGGTCGTATGAAAAGAAGACAAAGAGTAAGAGCAGGTGATCTTGTAATTATTAAACCATGGGATATCCAAAATGAAAAAGCAGATATTGTTTTTAGATACCGTAGAACTCAAGCTATGATACTAAGTCGCAGAAGATTAATACCCGAGGAAATAGATGTTTTCTGAACGTTTTTTAGATGATAAAAGTCTTAAGAAAATTGATAAAAAATTTCAACAGATAATTAACAGAACAGGTATCGATCGTAAAACACAGGATGAGGTTTTTGATAAATATACTCTTTCAACAATTGAAAAACTAATTTCTGATAAAATAATTGATATACTAGATTTTCCTATTTCAACAGGTAAAGAGGGTAATGTTTTTCGTGCTATAACACCTAAAAAGAAATTTGTTGCAGTAAAAATTTATCGTACTTCAAATTTAACTTTTAAACATATATCTGAGTATATAATTGGAGACCCTCGTTTTAAAAATTTTCATAAAAACAATAAAGATATTGTGCATATTTGGACAAAAAAAGAATTTAAAAACCTTGAAAAACTTAAAAAAATAGGAGTTAAAGCACCTAAACCAATTGTTTTTGCTGATAATGTTTTAGTAATGCAGTATATAGGTGATTCAAGACATGCTGCACCAATGCTTAAAGATATAATAGTTGAAAACCCGCAAGAAATTTTTAATGCAATTATTAATAATATTTCACTAATGTATACGAAAGGAAGACTTGTACACTCAGATCTTAGTGCGTTTAACATACTTTATTATAGAAAAAAACCTTATATTATTGATCTAGGTCAAGGTGTTCTATTGGAGCATCCGCGTTCTTTAGAGTTTTTAAAACGTGATATAGATAATATTGTTAGATATTTTAAGAAATATAATATCCGGAATGACCCAAATAAAATTTATAACAAAATAGTAAATTAACAAATTGCTGTTTTAATTCTTTTTATTTTTAATTTTAATGTATAGAATATTCCTAAGATTCATTCATAAGATTTAAAATAAGATAATTTATTAAACTTTGCATGATATGAATTTTTTAAAAAGTGGGGTAATCTTTAAGTTGAGGATATTAAAAACAATCATTGTATCACTGTTTCTACTTTTTTCTTCATTTAATATAGTTGTAAATTCAGAAAGTAACAAAAATGATTATGTAAAAATTATCAAAAATGTTCCATATAATGGACAAAATGAAAGTTTTTATTGTAACTGGGCATGCTTTACTATGGTTCTTAGATATTATGGTATAAATGCTACATTAAACGAGGTTTTATTTAATCAAGGTGTTGGTTATTCTCTAAGTTATTTTGGTTCAGAATATTTCCGTTTACCACGTAGTGGGCATCATATTTCTGTAGATCCTTACAATTATTTGTTTTTATCAGAGATATATGGTTTATCATATACTCCCTTTAAGTATAATTATTCTTCAATTGAAAAATGGTCTGTTAACTGGCCTAAAATTAAGGAAAATGTAACTAAAAATATTCCTGTAATTGTTTTTGTAAATGAATTAGTTTTACTATCTGATTATATGAAAAAAAAGGGAACATATCCATTGAAAAAATTTATAACAAAACCTGCAAATATAGGGATTCATTTTGTATTAGTTGTAGGTTATAACGAAACTGATAATACTATTTGTTACAATGACCCATCATATCAAATAATTGACAAACCAGAAATTGGAACTTATAGATGGACAAATATTGAAACTTTTAAATTAGCACATGATACATTACCTGAATGGTATGATAGTCAATATTATTTCCAGGTTCTTGAGAAAGTAAAAGAACCTATGACAAAAGAACAAGCATTTATATTTGCCCATAATAGAAATATCGAAAAATTAAAAGGTAATAGATCAGCTTATTTTTCATATATAAGAAATATCAATTGGACATTTCATAGTAAATATGGTATTAATGCTTCTCAACTTCTAAAAACATATTATGAAGGGCTTGAAGTAAATACGACGATTAAATCTTATAAATTGCAAAGTTTATTGAAAGGTTTTATTTATGATCTTTTTAACCCTTTATATAAATTCTATTCATTCTTTAATTTTAAAGAAAAAACAATTCTAGATATGATTGAAGCAAGAATGATTAACTTTTTTGATCATATAGCATATGATAAAAAATATACTGCTGAATATCTTTCTAACGGTCAGTACCTACTTAATGATAAAAATTTATCAAATATCTGTAAATATGAAGCAAGTCTTTTTTGCGGTGAGGCTGAAAATTGGACTAAACTTTCTAAATCTTATAATGAATTTTTAAGGAAAGGTTTTTTAATTTCAAATTATAAAGCTGTTAATATTATTAACAATATGGATAAAATAATGGAGAGTATTATTGAACTTGAAGATAAAATCATTTCTAGTTCTCTTATTTAAATTTTGTATATTATAGAAATTAAAATAATTAATTTGTTTTTCCCTTTTGAATTCTATTGCAGTTGTTAAATTTCTAACAAAAAAATGAAATTAGTTTTACAATTTGTTGTTTTTATGATATATTTTTTTATTTTGTTTAAAATAATTGTAAATCATTTTTTTTGTCAGAGTTTTTGAGGAGGTTATCTCCTTTTTGAGATAAACCTCATTAATAGATATTTTCTATTGTTTTATGTTATTTTTGAAAAGTTCTTTCTTTTTAATGAGGTAAGCTCGTTCACTTTCCGATAATGAATCTAGGTTTAAATTATACATAATATCATTGTTTGGTTCTTTGATTTCAACGAATCCTACTGATAGTTCTTTGTTTTTGATTAAATCTAAAATTTGTTTATCAGATGCATCTTTTTTGTTTAGGAGTTGTTTATAATTTTCTACTATTTCATGCTTATTTTTTTTAAACATTCTTCATCCTATCCCAAACTTTAAAGTTTTATATTGATTGATTATTTATATAGATATGCTTATTTTAGAAGTTAAAATAAGATTTTATATGATTTTGTGTTCTTTTATACTCTTTTTTTCTTCATAATTTGGGGTTCTTGTATTTGTATTTTTTAATAATTGAATTTTATAATTTATTATTATATTTAATTTTTACGTTATTGTATGTTGATTTTATTGTAGCTTTATTGATTTGCATTTCCCGAATTGGATTTTTTAAAAACGTAACGCAGAGCGTTTTTATTTGTAGGTAAATATAACAAAATTATTTTTTTGTTTTTTAATGTATTCCTTTTATTCCTTATTTTTTAAATTTAAATTATATTTTTACCATTGAGCACATACACAATATTGTAATGGTCTTCCACAGTATTGACAAAAATTTTTAATGGATTGCCCATTAATCCTTTTTCCTTCATTATACATACGTCTATGATCTATTTCTTTTTGACGTTTTCTTTTTTCATTTACCATTTTTTCACCCATTTTTATTATAATTATTATTACAAATGTAATATTATATTATTAAGTATATAAATACTTCTATAATAATTATAAAAAAAATTATTTTTTGGTATTTTGGCATAGCGTCTTATACATCTTTATTACAGTGTATCTATATTAAAAGATCATCAAACGAAGTTTATTATTTGATGTGGTTCACTGAACCTATTTATGCCACCATGTTCAAGCAGGGGATCTATATTAACCGATTATCTACTGTGACCATATATACTATACAACGTATACGGTAACCATCAGAGTTTCCTCTTAAAGGTGAAAGGTGGGGGTTTAAGAGGGATCAATTCCTGATTTTTGTCAAGAAACATTTTCCATCATAGTCTTCTATTTCTTTTGTTATTCCTACAATATTTTTTCATCTCTACATATTGTTTTTTTAAAAGATAATTATTTTTTCTTAATTTTTATTTTGTTTCGATATGTTCCGCTTATTTTCGGTGAAGATATATATACTGTTTCATCCAATAAATAAATAGGGTTTAGTATGGTTGGTAAATTACAAAGTTTTTATGAGATTGAGAAAAAAATACAAGGTTCTAAAAAAATTTTTCTGAAATGGAGAAAAGAAACTATAGGGAGTGTTTTTTATATAAATTTTGATAATTTATCAGATAAACAGAAAAAAATGATTCGTGATTTATATTTTGATTATCTAAAGGCTGGTTTAAAACCTAAAGAAGCTAAGGATAAAGCTTTTCAAATAGTAACTTGTTTTAAAATGTAAAAAAAAATTAATATTATTTTTATTCATCTGTAATCTTAAAATCTGGGAATTATCAAGCCATTAATTAATAAGTATCAATGTATGATATAAAAGAATTAACTGATTTAATAGATTAAATCTATTTCGGAGATTTACTCGACTCTTTTTTTTCTTTATTTTATTAAATAATTTTTAAGGAGAAGTTTTTAAACACCTAATTGTTATAAAATAGTATTTGTGGGGGAAAAGTTATGAAGAAAGGAATTGTAATTGTTATTATTGGTTTGTTTATTGGATTAGCTTTTTTTCCTATTATAAATGGATCACAAAATAATGAAAACCAGATATTAATACAAATTAGTCAAACACAAGATAAGGAACTTATAAAAGATAAAATAATTGGAAATATACATGTCAGGTATTGGTTACATATTATCAATGGTATTGTGATTAAAAATGATTATATTTTATTGCAAGAAAACCAGGAGGATAATAATATTATTAAATTTGAAAAAAAATGGACTGATATACAAGATCTTAGATTTTTCTTAGCGCAAATGAATTTAATTAGAATTAAAATAGATGAAAATATGGTTGTATGGAAGGAAAAAGTTCTTTTTTTAGAAAAAAATGATTTAAAAAATTTCTATTCTGTTGATGAGAATCAACTTTTTCCATTACTCTGCTGGGAGGTTAAATACAAAAATGGAAACACTATTTTATACAACAATAATGGAAACATTATCGGGAATGGTATCCCAGCACCAAATGAAGGGTTTTCTCTCTCAGGATATAATGATGCTAGTTATCCAGATCCCTGGTTAGAATGGAGATTAAACGCAGATAGCTGGTTTAAAAAATGGTGTAATTCTACCATAAGTATATCATTACCAACTATAGATATTATTTCATCATTTGTTAGTAATCCAGTTATGAATATTTTTTATGAAATAGCACATTCAGTAGGTTTGCCAACAAGATTTCAAGCAAATGCAGAAGGTATATATTATACAGCAGATCAAATTCAGGATGATATGGAAAATCGTGATCCTATAAGATTTGCTATGTTGTGTAGTTGCGAAGCTATGAGAGAAACAGGACCTGGAACCCTATCATATGAGTTTAGAAAAGGTGAAACACAGAATACGGTTACTGTTGGATATATTGGTATGGCAAGCTGCCCTGGCTGGTCTGTATCTTTAGAATGGCAAGATTACATGTTTTACATTATAGACTCAAATTATACTATTCAAGATGCTTTTAATCTTGCTTGTGCAGAATATCCAATAATTGCAGATTGTGTATTATTCGTTGGTGATCCGATGATGAAAATATTTGGAGAAGATGGAGGAGATGATGGAGGAGATGATGGGGAAGAACAAATTCGTCCTAATGTTTTTATAACTTATCCAGTTGAAAATGAGACTGTTTATGATACAATAAAAATAACTGGTAATGCTTATGATTTAAATGGAAGTATAAAGTATGTATATCTAAAAATAGGGGATGAAGGAGATTGGATAAAAGCAAAAGGAACAGATCATTGGGAGTATACCTGGGATACCACAATATTTGAAGATGGGGTGTATTATATATCTGCAGTTGCAATAAATAACCATGGTCTTCAATCCCCTGTGGTTTATAAAAAAGTAAATGTAAAAAATAATAATACTGAACCTGAACCTGAGAAAAACCCTGATCTTGAATGTAAAGGAGCATTGATTTGGACTAATTTAAAACCTGGAGTTATAGTAAATGGAAGTTTTATAGTAAAAAATATTGGTGATCCTGATTCCCTATTAAACTGGACTGTTACAGAGTATCCAGATTGGGGTACATGGTATTTTATACCATCGAATGGTGATAATGTAAAACCTATAGATGGAGATGTTACAATTCAGGTTTATGTCACAGCACCGGATGAATCAGAGTCAACATTTAATGATACGATTAAAATAGTTAACAAGGAAAACAGTAGCGATTATGAAATAGTACAGGTGACACTTACTACACCAAAAAACAAATTATATTTTAACATTTTTTATAAAATATTTGAACAATTAATCAAGCGTTTTCTTATTTTTGAAAAAATACTAATACAATAATATGACTAAAAAAAATCTAGCTCTTACTTTTTATATTTTATTTTTTAAAAGTTAAACAATTTCTTCAATAGTATATAACTATTTATCATTTTGTTCAATTTTGAAGAAAAAAATTAATGTCTTGTTGTATCCTCCTATTTAAAGAGGTTAGAATATGAAAAAGAAAGAAATTGGAATTTTAATTGTGGGGTTGTTGATTGCAACTGCTTTTACTACTGTAAATGCTTCTATTCACAAAACTGATGAAATAGAAAATGAAATAACCTTTGAATCAAGCTTATCTGGGATCGGTTTTGTCGGTATCCATGAACATGAAATAAAAGGTTTTGTTTTATTTGGTATTAATGATGGTCAAGTTATTTTAACAGAATTTATTAACATAAAATATAATGTAGTAGACGGAGTTTATGCATGTTTTTTTCCACAATTACAATTAACATTTTGCATTAGATATAATCCTGCATAATAAAATATATTTTTTATTTCCAAAAAATACCATTTAATTCTTATTACAACAAAATAATCATCAGGATGATTTATCTTTTTTTTAATAAACCAGTTAATAATATTATAATATTTTTCTTAATCTAAATATCCACCAATTTTAAGGCTTGGATCACCTATAAGACCATATTCCTGAATAGTTTTACAGTCAATTTTATTACTACGAGCTGGAAAAACAGCAATATACTTCTCAATAGCTTTCATATGAACCTTACCAAGTGTATTAATTCCTTCATCAGCATATACTCGTAGGAACTCAAGTGATAAAAACCCTGATACCATTTCAAT
>Ga0209254_10001307_pt1 | contig 22103 bp, 20 predicted proteins | sample FrelakmetDIP11DI_FD_187148 | JGI IMG/M metagenome (GOLD analysis project Ga0209254, IMG submission 187148) | Freshwater lake sediment microbial communities from the University of Notre Dame, USA, for methane emissions studies - DIP11 DI (SPAdes)... | ecosystem: Environmental > Aquatic >...
ACCTGTCAGGTCTGACCTTCCTGAATGTTAAAATCTCCCCCAATTCATGAAACTATACTTGACATTTCCACGGGTTTGATGCATAATCTTTCATGCCGGCGTCATGCACGATGCAAGCGTGTCGAGGGGCGACATGGAAGAGGAACTGAACGGCTTTCAGCAGAGGATTGAGGACCATCTGCCGGGCTTGACCAAGAGCCAGCAGCGGATCGCCTCCTATCTGCTGGCCAGTTACGACGAGGCCGCCTTTTTGCCGGTGGCCGACCTGGCCGACAGGCTGGACGTCAGCGAGGCGACCCTGGTCCGTTTTGCCCAGGCGGTCGGCTACGACGGCTTTCGCGAGCTGCGCCGCTGTCTCCAGGGGCTGTTCCGGGCCAAGGCGACGCCCGCCAGCCGCCTGCAGCGCACGCTTGGCGAGCTGGCCGGCAGCCAGGGCCACGTGTTGGCCAAGGTGCTGGAGATGGAGGTGCAGTACCTGACCGAGGCGGCCCACTCCATCGCCCCGAACGACTTTAACCGGGCGGTGGAGCTATTGCTGGACGGCCGGCGGATCTTTGTCTTTGGCAGCGGGCCGTCGGGCATCCTGGCCGACCTGGCCGAGCTGCGCCTCCGGCGGCTGGGCATCCTGACCATCGCCATGACCGAGTCGGGCCGCCACCTGCTGGAAAAGCTGCAGCTCCTCGAGGCGGGGGACGTGGTGCTGGCCACCGGCTTTCACTATGTGCGGCCCGAGCTGGTGGCGGTGCTGGACCACGCCCGCACCATAGGCTGCCACTCGCTTCTCGTCACCGACACGTTGGGGCCGGCGCTGCGCGGCAAGGTCGATGTCACCCTCGCCGCCCGGCGCGGGCCGGTATCCACGTTCCATTCCCTGACGGTGCCCATGGCCATCCTGAATGCGCTGATCCTGGCCGTGGCGATGGCCAGGCCTGACGACAGCCTGGCCGCGCTCAACCGGCTCGATCATCTGCGCGCTGCGTCCGGCCTGGACGGCGCCGGGAAGGTTTCTGTCAAGCCCTCGGCAACGGAGAATCAACTATGAGTACACTGACCGCTCCGCAGCCGCTGTCGCTGCGGACCCTGGCCTCGTCCAGGCGGTTCTTCCGCTGGCTGACGAGCACCAGGGTTGTCCTGTCATTGATCATGCTGGTCCTCATGTTCTTCATGGTCGTCATACCTGTATACCGCATGGTTGCGACCACGCTGACCTACCAGCGTCATGATCTAACCCAGGTCCCAGGTGCCGTGATAGGCGAGCCCACTCTTTATCACTACATCAGGATGTTGACGGGGGTTCTCGGCAAAATCTACCTGTATATCCCGCTGCAGCATTCGCTGACCATAGCCATTGGAGCCACCGTGCTGGCATTGCTGATCGGCGGATCGTTGGCCTGGTTGGTGGTCCGCACCGACATGCCGGGCAGGAGGCTTGTCAACATACTGGCCGTGATCCCCTACATCATGCCATCCTGGACCCTGGCCCAGGCCTGGCTCGTGTTTTTCAAAAACCGGCTTTCTGGCGGATCGCCTGGGGTATTCGAGTATCTGGTCGGGCAAGCTCCTCCAGACTGGCTGTCGTATGGGCCGGTGCCGATCATCCTCTGCAGCGCGCTGCACTACTACACCTTCTTTTTCCTATTCGTGTCGGCGGCGCTGCTGTCTATAGATTCCAACCTCGAGGAAGCCGGGGAACTGGCGGGAGCCAGCCGGCAGCGTATTCTGCGCAAGATCACCTTCCCCCTTGTGCTGCCGGCCATACTCTCTGGCTTTATCATGACCTTTTCCAAGGTCTTGGGCACCTTCGGCGGGCCGAATATCCTGGGCACGCCGGTCAGGTACTATGTGGTGGCTACCATGATCCGTGGTAGTATGGGGGTTGGCGACAAGGCGGATGCTCTCGTGCTGTCCGTCGTGTTGGTCGTATTCTCGATGGCCATCGTTGGACTCAACCAGAGATTGATCGGGACGCGCAAGAGTTACGAGACGATTGGCGGACGAGGCTTTGTTGCACAGCTGAGCAAGCTGGGGAAGCCCAAAACGCTGGTGATGATCGGCGTGATCGTTTTTCAGATCCTGGTCATTGTAGTTCCGCTGGGTCTTTTGGTCTATTCTACCTTTATGCTGAGGGATGGCAATTACAGTCTGAGCAATCTCTCCTTGCAGCACTGGATTGGACCACGTGGTACGATCTATAACAATGGAGAGCCGGGAGTCCTGCTCAACCCCAAGATATACAAGACTGCATGGAACTCTATCCGGCTTTCGCTGTGGACAGGCTTTTTCACGGCCCTGCTGGGCATTCTTCTCGGCTATGCTATTGTCAAAGGCCGAGGCACCCGGCTGAGCAAATTGGTCGAGCAGTTGGCTTTTATTCCGTACGTGATCCCGGGCATTGCTTTCGGTGCGGTCTATATTGCGATGTTCAGCAGGAAACTGGGGCCGATGCCGGCGCTGTACGGGACTTTTGCCCTGTTGGTGATCGTCTCTGTGGCCAAGCATATCCCCTATTCATCCCGCTCGGGGGTCTCGGCCATGATGCAGGTCGGCCGGGAGCTGGAAGAGGCGGGGCAGATAGCCGGCGCCAGCACCTGGCGGCGTTTCAGGCGCATCATCTTTCCGCTCACCAGCGGCGGCTTTGTGGCTGGATTCCTGCTGACGTTCATCACCACCATGCGCGAGCTGTCTCTGATCATCCTGCTGGTCACGCCGCAAACCGAGGTGCTGGCCAGCCAAACCATGTTCTACACCGAAAACGGGAACGGCCAGATGGCAAACTGCGTCATTCTGATCCTGATTGCGCTCGTTGCAGTTGGGTACTTGATCATCAGCCGGTTCCGGGGTGGCAGCCTCAAGAAAGGCCTTGGAATGTAACAGGTGGCTAACTATGGAAACTGTGATCCACATCAAGAATCTCACCAAGCACTTTGGCAAAGTTGTCGCCGTTAACGATGTCAGCCTGACCATCGAGCCAGGCTCGTTCCTGACCCTGTTGGGCCCTTCCGGGTGTGGCAAGACGACTCTGCTGCGCTGTGTGGCCGGTCTCGAGGACCCGGATGGAGGCCAGATCTATATCGGGGACAAGCTGGTGTTTTCCTACCCGCAGGGGATCTCGCTTCCTCCTGGGCAAAGAAACTTGGGGCTTGTGTTCCAGAGCTATGCGTTGTGGCCGCACATGACCGTCTACAAGAACATGACCTTCGCGCTGGAGGTCCAAAAGCTGCCCAAGGACGAGATGAACAAGCGGGTAAGGGAATCACTGGCCGAAGTGCAGATGGAGGGCTATGCAGACCGCTATCCACGCGAGATGAGTGGTGGGCAACAGCAGCGCATCGCCCTGGCCCGCATGCTGGCCTACCGTCCCAAGGTGTTCTTGATGGATGAGCCGCTCTCCAACCTGGATGCCCGCCTGCGCATGGATATGCGGGCAGAGCTCAAGCGTCTGCATTATGTTGCCAAAGCGACCACGATCTATGTGACCCACGATCAGGTCGAGGCGTTGACGATGTCCTCCAAGATTGCTGTGATGAAAGAAGGCGTTCTTCAGCAATTGGACACCCCCGACGTCGTCTACCATTACCCGGCCAATCTGTTTGTGGCCGATTTCATCGGCAATCCAAAGGTGAATCTACTGGATGGCGCTGTGGATGGGGCTGGTACGGTTGATCTCGGAGAGTTCAGAATGGCTGTCGATACACGGGACGCGACCGGGGAGGTGGTGGTCGCGGTGCGTCCAGAAGATGTTACCATCTCGACCAAACCGGTCCCGGGTGCTGTAGAGTTTGCTGCGTATTCTGTTCTGCCGTCGGGGGCCGATTCAACGATCGTGGCACGAGTGGGGGAGCTGGAAATCACGGTCAAGGAACAGGGCATCAGCAAGATCAATATGGACGACAGGATCTGGCTGACGTTCAATCCGCAGGCGCTCAACCTGTACGACAAGAAGAGCGGAAATCTGATCATCCCGAAGAGCTAACTCTAGAGTCTGTTGGCAAACGAAAGGAGGCAAAGGAAAGAGCGGGAGATTGAAGAAGGTCGTGGTCCAATGGTTCCGTTGCTAACTATCAAAGGGAGGAAACAAATGAAAGCGTTCGCGAAACTGTTTACGCTGTTGCTGTTGGTCATCATTGTGGCCGGCTGTGGTGCCGAGGCCACTCAAGAGCCGGCTGCCACTGCTGTTGTCAAGCCGGCCGACACCGCCGTCCCGGTACCCACGCTCACTGCCGCGGAGCAATGGGCAAAGGCGAATGGTCTCGGACCGTACCAGCCCGCCGAGGAAGACTGGGCAGCGGTCGAGGAGGCAGCCAAGAAGGAAGGGAAAGTGGTCGTCTATGCCAACTCTTCCAAGTTCGAGAAGCTGATCGATGCGTGGAATGCGCAATATCCGGACATCGCCCTTGAGGGCGGAGATACCGACGACATCGCCGTCAAGATGCAGGCAGAACAGGAGGCCGGGAACGTCGTCGGCGATGTTTGGTTCAACAGCGATGGGCATCTGCTGTACGGCGAGTTCGCGCCCCTTCAATACCTGTGGTCGTACCTTCCCCCGGGCGTGGTGGAAGAGGAGGTAACTGCGGAGCGGCCGTTTGCGCTTACGCGCCGCGCAGTGGATGTGATAGGGTACAACCAGGAGATCCACCCGGAAGGCTGCCCGCTCACCAACTGGTGGCAGCTGGTCGAGCCGGAGCTGAAGGGGAAATTCTACATGGAGGATCCGATCGCGGATCCCAGCACCACGGCCAAGATCGCCCTGATTGTAGAGCATGCAGATGAAATGGCTGCAGCCTATCAGGAGCATTACGGCAAGGATTGGACCACTGATCCGGCGTATGCGGCGGACGTTCCCAACGCGGGCTACCTGTTCCTCAAGAAGCTGGCCCAGAACGAGCCCAGCATTCAGCCCGGTGGCGATGAAGTCGACGCGGCGTTTGCGACGTTGGGCATGGATCCGAACGAAGAGCCCGGGTACGGCTGGACCGGTTGGTCGAGCTATGAGACTACACTGGATGGCGAACTGGCCATGGCGCCCTGTCTGACTCTCAAGCCGGTGATGGGTGTTCTGAAAGCCAACTATGCGGCCGTCGCCAACAACGCCTCACACCCCAATGCAGCCAAACTGTTCATCAAATTCCTTCTGTCGGAGCAAGGCTTTGAGCCCTGGCAGCAAATGGGTACCTATCCTGCGGTGGAAGGTCTTACTCCGGTCGAAGGCATGCCGCCGTTGTCTGAAGTGAGCCTGTGGCCCAGTGACGATCTGTTCGCCTATCAAAACAACAGCCAGATACGCGACTTTTGGGCAAAGAGTCTGCTCTCACCTGAGTAAAGATAGAACGAGTGAAGTAGGGGGGCTTTTTGGACACGGACGCACCTCGTCCGTGTCCAAAAGCCCCGCGCGGAGCTGAGCGTCTGGGGCCAGGATGCCCCGTTCGTCTGCGATACCATCTATGACCGATCTTGTGCTGTCCAGCTACTGGAGACGTGGATGCTGGGAACGGATAGGCGATTTCTTCCGGGCCGGGGTGGAAATGGGGTTTTCCTGTTTCGAAGTGAGCGGGCTGGCCGACGACGCTTTCTACCGGGAGATCCGTCCCGGCGCGTTCGCGATCGCCAGCCTGCATAATCCCGCCCCAGGGGAGATGCGGAACAGCGAGATGCGACGAGCTGATATTCTCCTGACTTCGCTCGACGAGGAGCGTAGGCAGCAGGCCGTCGCCATCGCCCGCCGCACGCTGGAGGTCGCCCAGGAGTATGGCGCGCGGCTGGTAGTGCTTCACGTTGGACAGACCGGCGCCGATCAGGAGCTGGAAGAGAACCTGAAGCGCCTGTTCGCCGAGGGGCGCATCGCCGGCCCGGAGGCTGGCATCGTCCGGCAGCGTCTGGCTGGCGCGCGGCTGGTCCGGCGCCAGGAGCGGATGGAGGCGGTGCGGCGCAGTCTGGACGAGCTGATCCTCCGTGCAGTAGACAGGGGGATATGCCTGGGTGTGGAAAACCGGACTGCCTGCGAAGTGCCCGACTGGCAGGAGCTAGGTGAGATCCTGTCGTGGTATCCCGAAGGACCGGTCGGCTACCTGCACGACACGGGACATGCACAGGTTCAGGAGGCTCTTGGCCTGAGGCCCCATGTCGATTGGCTGCGTGCCTACGGCCACCGGCTGGCCGGCGTGCATCTGCACGACAGTGTAAAGCTGGACGTGCACCGGGCTCCAGGCGCAGGCGATCTGGACTGGGCCGGCCTGGCTGCGCTGGTACCGGCCGGGGTGCTGCGCACGGTCGAAGTCGATGACACTGTTTCACGCGAGGCCTTGCTCGCAGGGGTGGAACACCTGAAATCCACGGGCTGGGCTTGGGAGATCAATTGATGGTGGTCAACCCGATCCGGGCCGTCGTCTGGGATATGGGCGGCACGCTCGAGGACCTATACTACGACGAGGCGATCCAGCAGGAGGCCACCCGCGGGCTGCGCGAGCTGTTGGTCGAGCGGGGGCTCGACCCTGGGCTGGACCTGGACGGCCTGCAGATCGCCGTCTTGGCAGGGATGAAGGCCTACCAGGCCTGGCGCGAAGAGAGCGAGGTCGAGCTGCCGCCAGAGCGGGTGTGGCAGGAGTATCTCTTTCCCGATCAGGGCCTACCCCGGGAGCGGCTGGCGGCTGCTGCCGAGGATCTCACTTGTTTCTACGAGACCCATTACCAGGTGCGCCGTCTGCGTCCCGAAGCGCCAGCCGCTATTGAGGAGTTGCACAGGAAAGGTTTTCGCCTGGCAATCATTTCGAATATCATCAGCCGCCGGTTGGTGCCGGACAAGCTGGACGAATATGGGATCGCGCGCTATTTCTATCCGGTCGTGACCAGCTCGAACTATGGCTGGCGCAAGCCAAACGCACGCATCTTTCAAGAGGCCACCCGCCTGATGGGGCTGCCGCCGGCTGCCTGTGCCTACGTGGGCGACACAGTGTCGCGTGACGTGATCGGGGCGCGGCGGGCCGGGTACGGGTTGGCGATCCAGATCGAGTCTTTTCTAACCGCCCAGATCGACCACGGAACGGACGACGTGCGGCCTGACATGGTTGTCCATAATCTAATGGAGATCGTTGAGCTGATCACGCCCAACGGGGAGACTGTAAATGGCCATTAAGGGCATCTTTTTCGACGCCGCAGATGTGCTCTATGTGCGGCCGGTGTCGACGGGCATGTATTTGACCAGATTGCTCGAAGGCAAGGGGCTGCCGACCGAGCTGTCTGCGGAGGACCAGTCGCGGCAAAAAGTGCTGCGCTCGCTGGCAAAGCGGGGGCTGATCAGCCATGACTGGTACTGGGATCAAGCGCTGGAGATGCACGGCATTGCCGACGCGGAGGAGCGACGGATCCTGACCGTCAAGATCGACGAGGTGTCGAACTGTGTCGTGTCGGTTCCAGGCGCCAGGGAGGCGCTGGCGGAACTGAAGCAGCGCGGTTTCGCGGTGGGTGTTGTCACCGACACCATGCACCCGATCGAGCACAAGATGCGCTGGCTAGAACAGGTGGGTGTGGCTGAGTTTGTCGACCTGGTGGCCTGTTCGACTGTTCTGGGCGCACACAAGCCGGACCCGGTCATGTATCTGAATGCGGTGAAACAGGCAGGGCTGACTCCGGGCGAATCGGCTTTCGTGGGCCACCGCGCCGACGAGATCGAAGGCGCGCGGCAGTCAGGACTGGCGACCGTCGGCGTGAACTATGATCCCGACGTCAAAGCCGATTTCTATGCCGGGTCGATGCTAGATCTGCTCAATGTGCCCATCTTCCAGCAATCCATAGGGGGTCCTGTAAAAGTGGAACAGATGAATCATGATATTGAAGTCATTTTCATAGACGTTGGCAACACCCTCCGGGTTTTGGTAGAGGATGAGCCGTACCAGGCCGAGGCCAGGAAAAAGATCGCGGATTTCGTCGGAACGGACGAGTCGCCCGAAGCTTTCTGCGACATGGTGGACCAACGCTACAAGCTCTATAGAAAGTGGGCATTCGAGACGCTGCTCGAAGCGTCGGAGAAGGAGCTGTGGACCCGCTGGCTGCTGCCGGATTGGCCGGCCGACAGGATAGGGTCGCTGGCCGGGGAGTTGACCTTCCTGTACCGCCAGACGATGGGGCACCGATACGCGCAGCCGGATGCCAAGGCAGTGGTCGCTGAGCTGACCAGGCGGGGCTACCGCTTGGGGATTCTGAGCAACACCATCACCGAGCGTGAGATCCCACAGTGGCTCGAGGAGGATGGCCTCAGCCAGTACTTTCCGACAGTCGTGCTGTCTTCGATCTTTGGGCACCGGAAACCGGGGCCGGAGATCTACTGGGAAGCAGCCCGGCGTGCCGGGGTCGAGCCGGCGCAGGCCGCATACGTGGCCGACAACCCGTCGCGCGACGTTCCGGGCTCGCGGAGGGCCGGCCTGGGGATGATCATCATCATGGGCGAGCCGGACGAGCTGGAAAAGAAGGACATGACCGGCGAGAACAAGCCCGACCTGGTCATCCGCACCTTGAGCGAGCTGTTGGACGTTTTTCCCGAGCGCCAGAACGGCCGCGACAGCGGCTGATCGGCGCTGAGGCATGGATCGTGTCTGACTTGATGACCCCGGGTGGCCTCGCCCGCGGCGGCGGTGCGCTGGCCGGTGCGGTCCGAGAGCTGTATCGCGAGGGACAGACCGACTACTCGCTTGAGCCGATCGTCCTGGTCGACGCCCAAGGGAAAGCGCTCGGCCGTATCGAGGACGGCGACGCAGTGATCTTTTGCTGCCGGCGCGGCGAGCGCGAAGTCCAACTGACCGAAGCGTTCGTCGAGCGGGATAGAGAGCTGTTCCCACGGCGCGAGTTTCAGAACCTGACCTTTGTTATCCTGACGTTGTACCACGACAAGTTCGTAGGGTTGCCGGTCGCCTTTGCCCCGACCAAGATCAAGGACACCCTGGGCGAAACCGTCAGCCGGGCAGGCCGGCGCCAGCTCCACGTCGCCGAATCGGAAAAGTACGCCCACGTTACCTTTTTCCTCAACGGTGGCAACAACCAACCGTTCCCCGGCGAGGACGACGTCGGCGTGCCGTCGCCCAGGGGGGTGCCGTTCGACCAGGTGCCGGAGCTGAGCGCAGCGCAGGTCAGCAAGCAGGTGGTCGCCGGCATTGCCAAGGGGTACGACCTGATCGTCGCCAACCTGGCCAACGGCGACGTGATCGGCCACACGCAGAACAACGAGGCCAAGATCGCGTGTGCCGGGTTCGTAGACGAGCGGCTGGGCCAGATGGTGAGCGCGGCGCTGGCCGCCGATTATGTGGTTATTGTGACCGCCGATCATGGCAACCTGGAAGTGATGACCAAGCCCGATGGCACACCCCACCTATCGCACACGGCCAACCCTGTGCCGTTGCTGGTGGTCGATCCGCGGGCCAAAGCACGGCTTGAGGTGCGCGACGGCAAGCTGGCCGACGTCGCGCCGACCGTTCTCCAGGCGCTTGGCGTTGCGCCCCCAGGGGCGATGGAGGGGGCGAGTCTCGCAAGTGGGCACGACTGGGGCGGCCCACGGCGCGTGCTTGTGGTGATCCTCGATGGGTGGGGCATTGGCAAAGACGACGGCACGAACCCGATCTGGCTGGCCCAGACGCCGGTTTTGGATGATCTGACCCGGCGGCATGGTCTGGCCCGGCTGCAGGCGTCAGGCGAGGCGGTGGGCCTGAGGTCAGGCTTGCCCGGCAACTCGGAAGCCGGGCACATGAGCATCGGGGCGGGACGGGCGGTGTTGCAGGACGACGTGCGGCTAGACCGGGCGATGCAGGACGGCTCGTTCTATACCAACGAGGTCCTGTGCGGCGCGATCGAGGAGGTCAAGCAGCGGAACGCCAGCCTGCACCTGATTGGGCTGCTGACGGAAAAAAGCTCCCACGGTTCGATCGACTATCCGCTGGCCCTGCTGCGGATGGCCAAAGCAAGCGGTGTCAGCCGGGTGTACCTGCACATTATCTTTGACGGGCGGAGCACCGAGCCGGGAAGCGCGCCGGCGATGCTCGTCAAGCTCGACAGGCAGGTGGACGAGATCGGGGTGGGGCAGATTGTAACCGGCGTCGGCCGGGGGATCGCCCTCGACCGCGACGGAAACTATGCCAAGACCAAACGGGCGTACGATGCGTTGGTGTTTGGCGGCGGGAGACAGTGGGTCGCAGATTGACGATGGATCTAGAGTTCCTGCAGAGTCTGGCTTTGCCCGCCCATACCAAGATGGCGATGATCATCATGGACGGGCTGGGCGGGCTGCCGCTCGAGGCGGGGGGCAAGACAGAGCTGGAGACGGCGCACACGCCAAACCTCGATGCGCTGGCGGCACAGTCGGCTCTGGGGCTCACTGTGCCGGCCGGGCCGGGGATCACGCCTGGCAGCGGTCCCGGCCATCTGGCCATCTTTGGCTACGACCCGATCCGGCACGAGATCGGACGCGGCGCGCTGGAGGCGTTGGGAGTTGACTTCGATCTGCGTCCGGAGGACGTGGCGGCGCGCGGCAACTTTTGCACGGTCGATGCTATGGGGGTGGTGACGGATCGTCGCGCGGGACGCCTCCCGACCGAGGTAAGTCGCGAGCTGGCCGGTCTGCTGCGCGGGATCCAGATCGACGGCGTCGAGTTTTTTGTCGAGACGGTCAAGGAGCACCGGTTCGCGTTCGTGATGCGCGGCCCGGGGTTGGGCGAGGCGCTGACCGACACCGATCCGCACCAAGCGGGCGTGCCGCCGCTGCCGGTGCGCGCCCTCGAGCCGGCGTCGGAGAAGGCGGCACGGCTGGCCGGGCGGTTCGTCGACCGGGCGGGCGAGCTGCTGGCAGCGCACCCGGCCGGGCATGCCGCCAATGCGATCCTTTTGCGCGGCTTTGATAGGCTGCCCAGTGTGCCCAAGTACGGAGAGCTGTTCGGCCTGCGCGCGGCGGCTATTGCAGTCAACGGCATGTACCGGGGGGTGGCCAGGCTGGTGGGCATGACGGTGCTGGATTTGGACGGCGTCACGCTGGCGGACGAGTTTTCGGCACTGGAGAAGAACTGGGACGATTTCGATTTCTTTTATCTACACGTCAAAAAGACCGACACCGCCGGCGAGAGTGGCGATTTTCCGGGCAAGGTGCGTGCCATCGAAGAGGTGGACGCGCTGCTGCCGTGCTTGACAGCGCTCAATCCGGATGTGGTCATTGTCGGCGGCGATCACTCCTCGCCGGCGGTGCTCAAATCGCACAGTTGGCATCCGGTGCCGACGCTGCTGTACGGCAAATACGTCCGCGCCGACGGCATTGCCGAGTTTGGCGAGCGGGCGTGTGCGCGCGGCAGTCTGGGTGTATTGCCGGCGAAGGACGTGATGCCGATCGCGCTGGCCGACGCGCAGCGCCTGGCCAAGTTTGGCGCCTAATCTATTGGTACGGGAGCAAATAGTGTTTGACGTCGCCTTGTCCACCATGTGGGCTATGGGCCAGTTCCCCAAGCTGGCCGATTTTTTCGATGCCGGGAGGAAGCTGGGGTTTGCCCGGTTTGAGCTGAATCATGCCATCACTTCGGCGATGCTGGAGGGCCTGTCGCTGGACGGCATGATCACCAGCATCCACGAGCCGTGCCCGGCCGACCTGTCGATGGGGGTGCTCAGGGAGCGCAACTGGCTTGTCTCGGCGCCCGAGGAAGAGAATCGGCGCCAGGGCGTGGCCGCCATCCGGCGAAGCATCGACCTGGCGCACAAGCTGGGTGTCGGGGTGGTGGTTGTGCATCCCGGGCGGGTGGACATAGACAAAGGACTCGAATCCAAGCTTATGAGCCTGTATCATGCCGGCCAAGCCGGTCAGTCCGAGTATGCTCAGGCCAAGGAGCGGCTGGCGGCTGCGCGGGCGGCCCAGGCAGAAGCCAATATGCGTTCTGTCCGCCGCAGCCTGGTCGAGCTGGCTGAGTATGCCGCTCGGATGGGGGTGCGGTTGGGGGTGGAGAACCGCTATCACTATCACGAGATCCCGCTGCCCGACGAGCTCGAGGATCTGCTGAGCGTGGGCTTTGGAGACGTGGTCGGCTATTGGCATGACGTTGGCCATGCCCAGACGCTGGAGAACCTTGGCTTTGGGATGCACGAGGAATGGCTGCGCCGCTTTGGCGGGCCACGGGGGCGCATCATTGGGGTCCATCTGCATGACGTGGTGGGCATTACCGATCACCAGGCCGCCGGGAAAGGCCAAATGGATTGGGAGATGGTGGCCCGGTATCTGCCGGCGAATGCGCTGCGCACCTGCGAGTTCCTTTCCTCCAACTCGGCGGAAGAGGTGGCCGCCGGGGCTAGGCTGCTGGCCGAGAAAGGGTGCTGAGGATCCTCCCATGTCGTCGACGAGCAATCTGACCGGCTCAGACCTGTTTTCCGCAACCCTGTACGAAAGCATGAAGCGGATCAACGCGGGCGTGGAGGAGATGGAGCTGTACGAGTTCCGCTATGCCCTCCACAACCTGGTTCCGGAGGGTGGCAGTTGGGCGGCTGTGGAAGTGGACGGGCAGGAAGAGGTCGCGAAGCTGGTCAACAGCGCCGAGTTCTATGCCGGCATCCAGATCAAACCGCGGATCGAGGGCAGGATTGTACTGGATGGCAAGATCGTGCGGCTGACGCGGATGTTGTTCGTGGGGCTGGTCACGGGCAGCTATGCCGAAGAGTGGGTCAGGACGCATTTCTATTTTGACATCAGAGGTTTCTATTTTCTGCACCGGACGGCCTACTTTACCGACAGGGTAGTAGCGCACCTGAGCGGCAGGCCGTTCAAGAGTTTTGAGCAGAAACAGAAGCGGTTCGAGCGGCGCCAGGACGTTGGTTACAAGGAGTTCAGGGATGCGAACGCCGAGACGGATCAGGCGTTCATAGACAGTGTCCGGAAGCTGATCGCGGCCAAGGGAACGCCGATCCTCCTGGCAATCGCCGGGCCCACGGCAGCAGGCAAGACCGAGATCGTCGAACGGCTGCGCGGCGCGCTGGAGGAGTCCGGCAGAAAAGTCGCCTCGATCGAGATGGATAACTTTTTGACCGACCGGGACTATCGCGAGGAGAAGGGCATCTATACCCTTGGCCAGGAGGCGATCCATTTTGGGCTGTTCAAGCAGAGCCTGGAGGCGATCAGCCGGGGGCAGAGGATCACGATCCCCAGGTACGACTTCCTGTATGCCACGTCGAGCCACGATCTAGACGGCAACCTGAAGGCAGACGGCGCCCCGATCGAGATCGAACCGGCCGATGTCGTCTTTATCGAAGGGAATTTCCCCTTTCTGCTGAAGGAGGTTGCGCCACTAATCGGGATCAAAGTGGTGTATCTGACCGACGATGCGGTCAGGCTGAAGCGGAAATGGAAGCGGGACATCGATTATCGGAAAAAGTATGAACCGACCTACTTTCGTAACCGGTTCTTCAAAGACCAGTTCCTGATGTCCCAGAGATGCTACCTGCCGCAGATGGAGGTGTGCGACATGGTCGTCGACACGAGCGGTGCCGCGTTATGGGTCACGCCCGAAATCGCCAGGGTCCTGTGAGATGATGGGGCCGGGTGCGCCATGCCCTTTCTGCTGATTGTCATCATCGCCCTGGCGATGGTGTTCGATTTTCTGAACGGCCTTCACGATTCGAGCAACATCGTGGCGACCATGATCTCGTCGCGGGCCATGTCACCCCGCTTTGCCTTAGGCATGTCTGCCGTTGCCAACTTTTGCGGCCCATTCCTCTTTGGCGTGGCAGTAGCGACGACCATCGGCAGCGAGGTGGTGGACCCGAACGCCATCAACAGCGCGGTGATTATCGCCGCGCTATGCAGCGCCATAGTGTGGAACCTGGTCACCTGGTATTTTGGCTGGCCGTCGAGCACGTCGCACGCCCTCATCGGTGGGCTGATCGGGGCGGCGGTCGTGGCCGAAGGTACGTCGGCCATCTACCTGGACGGATTGACAAAGGTACTGATCGCACTGTTCCTCTCGCCTGTTCTGGGACTGGTGGTAGGCTACCTGATGTTGAAAGTGATCTACTTCCTGGTGCGGGGAGCGTCGCCGAGCGTCAACACGATATTCAAGCGATCGCAACTGCCGACCTCGTTGGCGCTGGCGCTGGGCCACGGCACCAACGACGCCCAAAAGACGATGGGCATCATTGCCATGGCCATGGTGACCACCGGCTATGCAGACGAGTTCTACGTGCCATGGTGGGTGGTCCTGTTGAGCGCCAGTGCCATGGCGCTGGGGACGGCGGCGGGCGGCTGGCGGCTGATCCGGACGCTGGGCGGCAAGTTTTTCAAGATCCGGCCGGTCCATGCCTTTTGCTCGCAGTTAACCTCGGCGGGCATCATCCTGGGGGCGGCGTTGTTTGGCGGGCCGGTAAGCACGACGCAGGTGGTCAGCTCGGCGATCATGGGCACGGGCGCGGCCGACCGTGTGTCCAAGGTGCGCTGGACGGTAGCCCGGGACATTGCCGTGGCCTGGTTGCTGACCATCCCCGTGACGGCCCTGCTGGCAGCCGGGATTTACTTGCTGATCGATCTGATAGTATAATTCAAAGTAGGGAAGCGAACCATGGGATTGAGAGAGTTCTTCAAACCGCGGAAGGACAAGTTCGTGGAGCTGCTGGTCCGGCAGGCCGAGATCACACTTCAAGGCATGGTCGCCCTGGAGCAGTATATGAAAAAGGCGGCCGAGAAGCACGCGATGGCGGTGACCCAGGCCGAGAAGGATGCCGACGAAGTGCGACGCATCCTGATCGACAATCTGAACCGCACCTTTGTGACGCCGATCGATCGCGAGGACATCTTTGCCCTGTCACGAGCCATCGATGACGTGATGGACTATGCCTACTCGACGGTGGAGGAGATGGGCATCTTGGGAGTGGAACCGAACGATTTCCTGCGGCGGATGGTGTCGCTGCTGCACGACGCGGCCAACGAAATCCACCTGGCGATGCAGCGACTGAAAGAGAACCCCGGGGTGGCGGCGGAGCACGCCACGCGGGCCAAGGCGCTGGAGAACCGGGTGGAGCGGGTGTACCGGGAAGCGGTCGCCGATCTGTTCTCGGGCCCGGAGGATATCCACCAGATCACGAAGATGCTCAAGCTGCGGGAGATCTACCGCCACATGAGCAACTGCGCCGACCGGGGTGACGAGGCGGCCAATGTGATCCACGACATCGTGGTCAAGATGACGTGATGTTGCGTCGAAGGGTGAAAGCAGGGCAAAGGAGGAGGTAGAGGTGAAACCAAGGCCGATCTGTGATGGTGTCCAATGGATGGGAGTGGTAGACTGGAGCCGGCGTCTGTTCGATTCGCTCATCCCACTACCAGATGGTACCAGTTACAACGCATACCTTGTTCAAGGGTCGGACAAGACCGCTCTCCTGGACACGGTCGATCCGGCGGCGAAGGATGTTTTGATGCGTCGGTTGGTTGACGTCGATCGCATTGACTACCTGATCTCACATCACGCTGAGCAGGACCATTCAGGGACCATTCCCGCGATTCTGGAAAAGCACGAACAGGTCGTGGTCGTGTGCAGTTCCAAGGCAGCACCGATGCTCGTTCAACATCTTGGCATCGCTCCCGAACGGATCAAGACGGTTGAAGATGGAGAGACCCTGTCACTGGGGAACAAGACCCTGCGGTTCGTTTATACCCCGTGGGTTCATTGGCCCGAGACGATGGTCACGCACCTGATGGAGGATCGCATCCTGTTTTCGTGCGACTTTTTTGGATCACATGTCGCCACTTCGGACTTGTATGCCGGCAGCGATCCGCATGTGCTTGAAGCGGCAAAGCGGTACTATGCCGAGATCATGATGCCTTTCCGCAAGATAATCCAAAACAACCTCAAGAAGGTCCGTGCCCTCGAGTTTGACCTGATCGCGCCCAGTCACGGTCCGATCCATGATCAGCCGGAGGGCATCCTGGCGGCGTACGAAGACTGGGTTTCCGACCGGGTTTCGAACCTCGTCGTTCTTCCGTATATTTCGATGCACGGGAGTACAGAGGCGATGGTCAACTACCTCGTCGAAGCGTTGGCAGAGCGCGGCGTCAAGGTGCAAAAGTTCGACCTGACGAGCACGGACATTGGGAAACTTGCCATGGCGCTTGTCGATGCGGCGACGATTGTGATTGGGACACCCACCGTGCACGTCGGTCCCCATCCGAACGTCTTCTTTGCCACGAACCTGGCCAACACGCTACGTCCCAAGCTGAGGTACGTAGCAATCATCGGTTCCTATGGGTGGGGAACCAAGGCCGCAGAACAGCTTGCTGGGCTGATACCAAACCTCAAGGCCGAGGTCCTCGATACGGTCTTGTGCAAGGGCTTTCCGGACGCCGAGGCGTTCTCAGCTCTGGATGCCCTCGCGGACACGATCCGGGACAAGCACGCCTTGATCTAGCCGTCGGCGGCCTGAGGCGGACTTGAGAGCGAGTCTGCCTGGGCTGCCTGCTCACGGAGCTTATCGTGTACGACATTGCTTTTGTGGGAAACTATACCAAGGACACGATCGTGTCGGCGGCCGGCACGCGGGTGGTGGACGGTGGGGCGTTCAACTATGGCGCGCACGCGGCGGTGCAGATGGGGCTCAGGACGGCGGCGGTCACCCGGCTAGCCGGGGAGGATTGGCATGTGGTCGATCGGCTGGCACACTTGGGCGTGGATGTTTTCGCCGAGCAGACGCCCCACTCGACCTGCCTGCGCCTCGAGTATCCGACTGCCAACGTGGACGAGCGGGTCATCTATGTGACCAGCGCGGCCGGGACCCTTACGCCGCAGCAGGTGGCTGGCGTGTCGGCGCGTGTTTTTGTGGTCGGCGCTTCATTCCGGGGTGAGGCCGGTCTGGATCTGTTCGAGGCGTTGGCGGCAAAGAGGGTGCCGATCGCTGCCGATGTGCAGGGTTTTGTCCGGGTGGTTCGCGATGACAAGCTGGTCTATGAGCCCTGGCCTCCTGAGGAGAGGCAGGCGATCTTGGGCCACGTCAGCACGCTGAAAAGCGATGCGGTGGAGGCCGAGATGCTGACCGGCACGGCCGACATCTATCGCGCGGCGCGGATGCTGTCCGACTTGGGCCCGACCGAGATCGTGCTGACCCACCGGGGCGGGTTGCTGGTCTATGCCGGCGGCCAGTTCCACGAGGCAGGCTTTTTCCCCGCTCAGCTCGTCGGACGCAGCGGCCGGGGCGACACCTGCCTGGGCTCTTACGTCGCCCGGCGGTTGACCGCACCACCGGGCGAGGCTGCTGTCTGGGCGGCGGCGCTGACTAGCCTGAAGATGGAGGCGGAGGGACCCTTCCAGCGGACGACAGGCGAGGTGGAGGACCTAATCCGGCAGAAGTACAGCGTCTGACGCGCATTTGACCTTCAGGCCGAATCGACGTATACTGGTATTGAGGAGTTTGTGACCGTGATACTGGTCTTGGTAGGGCAAACACAACTGGGTCTACCCAACGTCAGAGGCAGCATGGGCGCGCAGCCACGGCTTAAGCGTGCGCCCTGACATAGAATATTATCGTCAACTTGGCCGTGGGCGCACTCGCGTCTGCGGCCTCTTTTTTTTCTGAGCGTTCTCCCCGCAGGCCATGGACGCGAGCTTGCCACGGCCCGGCATGGGGAGGTGAGTTCATGATCGTCGTAAACTTGGACAGGATCGAGCACAGTTATGCCACCAACACGGTGTTGGCGGCGGTGAGCTGGGAGCTGCACGCCGGGCAGAAGATTGGCCTGGTTGGGCCAAATGGCGCCGGCAAGTCGACCCTGCTGCGGATCATCGCCGGCGAGATCCGGCCCGACGCCGGTTTCGTCTACCGCCACAAGGAGGCGCGCATCGGCTACCTGGCCCAGGAGCCGGCGCTCGACCCGGCGCACACCGTCTGGGAAGAGGTGCTGAGCGGGGCGTCCGACCTGGCGCAGGTCGAGGCCGAGCTGCGGCGGCTGGAGGGGCGCATGGCCGACCCTACTGTGTATGGCGACGAGACGGCGCTGGAGAGGGTGCTTGCCGCCCATTCGCGCACCCAGGCCGAGTTCGAGCGGTTGGACGGTTACCGCCACGAGAGCCGCGCCCGCGAGGCGCTGCAATTGCTCGGTTTTGCCGACGCCGACCTGGATCTGCCGGTCGGCGCCCTGTCGGGCGGCCAGAAAAAGCTGGCCGGCCTGGCTAAGCTGCTGTCAACCGGCGCCGATCTGCTGCTGCTCGACGAGCCCGACAACCACCTGGACCTGGCGGGTAAAGTGTACCTGGAGCGGTTCATTGTCGCTTTCCCCGGCACGGTGGTGATTGTGTCCCACGACCGCTACCTGCTTGACGAGACGGTGACCTGCATTGCTGAGGTTGAGGACCGGCGTCTGACTTTCTATCAGGGCAACTATTCGGCTTATGCCGTCGAAAAGCAGCTCCACCTGCTCCGCCAGCAGCAGATGTACGAGGCGCAGCAGAAAGAGATCGCCCGCATCGAGGCGGCCATCGCCCGCTTTGAGTACTGGGCCAGCATCGTCATCAACGAGCGCCACATCCGCCAGGCCCGCTCCCGGCAAAAGATGCTGGACCGGATGGAGCGGATCGAAAAGCCGGTGCTGGAGCGGCGGCGGATGGGGCTGGAGCTGAACGGCTGGCGCGGCTCGCGCAAGGTGCTGGAAGTAGCCAACCTGGACAAGGTGTACCCTGTGCCCGATGGAGAGCGTGTTGTCCTGGCCGGGCTGAACCTGCTGGTATGGCATGGCGAGCGGGTGGGCCTGCTGGGGTCGAACGGCGCGGGCAAGAGCGTGCTGTTGCGCTGCATCCTGGGCTGGGAGGAGCCGAGTGGCGGCCAGGTCCAGGTCGGCCCCAGTGTGCGGATCGGCTACTATGCCCAGGAGCACGAGACGCTCGATCCGGACAGGACGCTGATCGAGGAGGTTCGCCAGATGCGGCCGATGTACGAACAGGCCGCGGTGAGCTTCCTGGGGCGCTTTCTCTTTCCCTATCGCATGGTCCGCAACCGGGTGCGCGACCTGTCGGGTGGGGAGCGCAGCCGGCTGCAGTTGGCCAAGCTGATGCTGTCGGACGCCAATTTTCTGCTGCTGGACGAGCCGACCAACAACCTGGACCTGCCTTCGTGCGAAGTCCTGGAGAGCGCCCTGGACGATTTCGAAGGGACAGTGCTGGTCATCTCCCACGACCGGTATTTCCTGAACCGGGTGGTGGACCGGATCGTCGAGCTGGACGAGGGCGCGCTGACCGAGTATCCCGGCGACTATACCTACTATACCGAAGAAAAGGCGCGCCGGGCGCGATCTAGCCGCCGCTCATCCGCCGTTTGAGCCTGACAATGTCGTCGATGGCGGTGGGATCGGTGCCGTACAGCGCCGCGAGGTAAACGCTCACGTAATCGCCCAACTGGATCGCGGTCAGAATCTGGGCCAGCGCGGTCTGGCCCGGAGCTTCAACCTGCCGGCAAAGGATGCCCTGGCCCTCAAAAACCTGCTGGGTCAGCTCGAAGCGCAGCCGGTTGCGAGGGTGTGTGGCCGCGCCGGTCAGAAAAAGCATGCAGATCCGCTCGGCCAGGCCTGGCGGGAAGTGGATGCCCGACACGGCGTTGTGGTTCATCTCGGGCATGGTCTCGAAATAGGACCAGCCCTTGCTGTTCTCGTTGAGCTGCGATTTCCAGCGGCGGGCGACGGGGGCCAGGGGTCCTGCTCCGACGACCACCGGCACGCGCCCATAGAGGTCAAGTGCCAGCTGCTTGGCCGGGTTGTGGGTCTGTGGGCTGCCGGGCTCAAGCTCGCGCGCGCGTTCGGCCATGAGCACAGTCGCCCCGTCCAGCGCCGCCGTCAGGTCGCCGATGATGTCCAACGCGCGCAGGATGCCGAGCAGCGACACCAACATATAGCCCATTGCCGCGCGCGGTTGCGACCTGTACTGGAAGGACACCAGCGGCACGTTCCACGTCTTGGCCAGCTCGGCCAGCCGGCCGCCGGTGGCCAGGGCTACCAGCGGGCAGTCCAGCTCGTGGGCCGCCTCAAAGGCGGCGAGCGTTTCTTCGGTGTTGCCCGAATAGCTGGAGCCGATGACCAGGGTGTGGCGGTCCACGTGCGCTGGCAGCTCATAGTCGCGCAGGACAAGGATCGGGATTGGGCTCTCAGGGCCGGCCACCTCTGCCGCAAGGTCGCCGCCGATGGCCGAACCGCCCATTCCGGCGATTACGACCTTGCTGGCGCCCAAGTAGCGGCTTGGCAGCTCCAGCTCTCGTACCCCGACCCATGCCGACCGGCACTGCTCGTGCAGCGCCCTGACGTGGGCCAGCATTCCATCATGATCGATCTGCTCCAGTGCGTCCAGATTGTCCAGGTCTATCACTAGCGTCTCCTCTAGTTCGAGCGTCGCAATGCTTGGCAGTCAAGTACTCGGCGGTATACTTGGCGCTTTGACCAGCCCGATTCGGCTGCTAACTGCCGGCCGATCTCCGAGGCGCTCTGGTGTCGATCGAGCCGGGCCTGGATCTCGGCCTGCAGCCGGTCCGCGTCCCAGCGGGCCGGCTGGCTGGCACCTGCGCCGATGACCAAGACGCAAGGTCCCTGTGGTGGGTAGGCTGCCAGGTGGTCGAGGGCGCTGCCGAGCGTCCCGCGCCACGCACCTTGCGACCAACCGGCGAACCCGCCGTCCAGAACCAACGGGCGGTCACCCAACGCGGAGTGCAGCCGGACCAGCGTTTCGGCCAGGCGGCCTGCCTCTTCCAGCGCAACCAGGGTGCGGCGCCCGGCGGCGTGGCGGGGCAGGTCCAGGCGTTCGAATAGGGATCCCAGAAAGACAAAACTGTCTGCCGGCAGGCCCGAAATGACCAGGGTGGTCAAGGGTAACGCCGGTCCGGGGATCGGAACAGCCGCGAACCCACGCGCCACAGCCGTCCGGATCAGTGCCCCGGCCGGATAAAAGTACCGCTCCTCCTGAAGCAGGACGACATCCTCTGTCTCCAGTGCGCCCAACGCCTCGTCCGGGTCATGGCCAGGCTGGGGTACGGGGATCAGCCGAGGGTGAAGGCCAAAGCTATCCAGGAATCGGCGTGCCCGCTCCGGTTCGCCGGCGACGACGAGGCGCACCTGCCGCAAGATCCTGATCGCCCGGAGAGTGATATCTTCCGGGCTCGCCAGCGGCGCGCCGATCACGTACAGAGTGCCCACATCGAACCAGAGGTTGCTCGACAGTCTTGACGGTTGGCCGGTCCCGGTGAGCTGCCAGCAGAGGGGTAGGGCAAGCCTCGGGCCGGCTGCCCGCAGTGCCTAGCGCTCCGGCACGGGGGCCGTCGGGCTGACCTTCTTGATCTTGGCGATGAGCCGCTGCCGTGCTTGGGCGTTGGTCGTCTGTGCCAGGCGCTGGCGCAGGTAGTGTACCTTCCGATGACGGCGTTGGCGTCGCTTGAGATCCTTACGCGGTTGGCGTGACATTGACATAATTGTAATCCCTCGTTTCCTTTGTAGTCAAGAAAATGGTACGAGCACCCCCAGCAGGACTCGAACCTGCGGCCCACTGCTTAGAAGGCAGTTGCTCTGACCACTGAGCTATGGGGGCCTGGTCGATATTCTATCTCAGGTCGGGCGGCTTGTCAAGCCGATCCCATGGCGTCAGTCAACAGGGGAAGGCGCCCCAGGCCTCCGGCGGCTACCCACTGTTGAAAGGCGACTAGGTCGGGCACGACGGCGGCTGACAGGAAGCGGATCACCCAGTTGGCGGTCATCGGCGAGATGGTAACCACCGGCACCCCGGCCCGAAACGCTTCCCATATTTCGAGGGCGGTGCCCATGCTGGCCCGCGGCGCATAGGCCACCACCAGGTCGGCCTGGGATGCCATCGCGATCAGATCCAGGAGGGTGGCACGGGCCTGCTCGTCCTGGTAATCCACGGCGTCAGGATGCAGCTCGTTGGGGTCGACGATCTCGGCTGCCGGGTCGTAGCTCCGAACGGCAGCGGCGATGGCCTGGCGATAGGTCTGATCCTCGATGAAGCGATCCTGTCGTGAGCCTTGCATGATGCCGGCGATGAACACGCGCATGGTGATTTGTCCTCCGGGGGGATTATACCGCGGATGGCTGCCATCGGCAAGGATGGGCTTTCTTTTGTGTTTCTGTTTTGTGTGGT
>Ga0209254_10001308_pt1 | contig 22089 bp, 21 predicted proteins | sample FrelakmetDIP11DI_FD_187148 | JGI IMG/M metagenome (GOLD analysis project Ga0209254, IMG submission 187148) | Freshwater lake sediment microbial communities from the University of Notre Dame, USA, for methane emissions studies - DIP11 DI (SPAdes)... | ecosystem: Environmental > Aquatic >...
CTCGACGAAGGGCAGACGTTCTACACCGCGTCGCGCGGTCTGCCGCGACTGCGCCAAGGCATTGCCGATTGGATGCTGCGGCGCGCCGGCGCCAGCGTTGACGTCGAGCGCATCACGGTGCCGGGTTCGGCGATGCTCGCGATCATGATGGCGGTGCAATGCCTGGTGCGCAGCAACGATGAGGTGATCGTTGTGTCACCAATGTGGCCGAATATCTTTCAAGCCATCCAGGTGGTCGGCGGCGTGCCTCGATTCGTCCGCCTGCAGCGCACGCAGGACGGCCCGTGGCGTCTCGACATGAACGAACTTTTTGCGGCGATGAACCCGCGTACGAAGGCGGTGTTCTTCGCGTCGCCGTCGAATCCAACCGGTTGGATCATGTCGGTGGACGAACAGCGTGTGTTGCTCGATGAATGCCGTAAACGCGGGATCGGTATCATCGCCGACGAAGTCTATGGGCCGATCGTGTACGAGGGCCAACACGCGCCGACCTTCGCAAGCCTCGCCGAACCGGACGACGCGGTATTTATTGTGCACAGTTTTTCCAAAGCGTGGGCGATGACGGGTTGGCGCATCGGCTGGATGATTCATCCGCGGCAGCATGCCGATGCCATCGGCACGGTGGCTGTCGTCAGTAATACCGGTGCCACCAGTTTTGTGCAGGCGGGGGCTATTGCGGCAATTGAACGTGGCGATGCGTTCGTCAATACGTTGCTCGAACGCTGTCGGCGCAACCGGGCGCAGCTCGGTGAATTTGTCGGGAAACATCAGCGATTGAGCTGGGCCGAGCCGCCCGGCGGTTTTTATGGCTTCGTTGCGATCGACGGCATGACCGACAGTCTCGCTTTTGCCGAGATGCTGCTCGCAACCGCCAATGTCGGCGTAGCACCAGGCATGGCGTTCGGTCCGCGCGACGACGTGGAGAACGAGCGCTATCTGCGTATCTGCATTGCGTACGATCCCGACAGATTTGCGCTGGCGCTGCAACGATTGGTGCGCGTATTGTGAAATGAATCCCGCGCGCCATCGGTTGGATCGACCCATCGCCACAGACTACCGGAGCACACATGACTCACTACACCGCTCACGACGGCGCCGAGCTCTACTACGAACTACAAGGCGGCGGCCATCTGCCGATGATTTTCGTCCACGGTTGGTGTTCTAACCTCGGGCACTGGCGCAATCAGGTGCGGCATTTTGCGCGCCGGCACCGCACGCTCTGTGTGGACAGCCGCGGCCACGGCCGCTCGTCGGTGCCGCAGGATCTGCGCGAACTGAATCCCGCCGTTCACGCCGCCGACATCGCGGCCGTGGCGCGCAAGGAAGGCATCAACGGAGCGGTGGTGGTGGGCCATGCCGGCGGCGGCCCGAGGACGCTGGAGCTGGCACGTTCTCATCCCGATCTGGTGCGGGCGGTAGTGATGGTGGACGCCGGTGTATATCCGAAGCCGCGTATCGGCAACCCCAACGATCCCTTTGGGGCGCGCATCGGACAGATGATAGATGCGCTTTCGGCGGCGGATGCGCCGGCCCGCTTCCTGGCGCTGTACGAAAGCTTCTTCGGTCCGCATGCCGACCGCACGCTGGTGAGCCGCGCCATCGCCGACGCCGCCCGGACGCCCCTTCCGGTCGCAATCGCGGAACTGCGGCGCACGATCGGTGTGAGCACGCAGGCCATCGCGCGACAGGTCGAGCAGCCGGTGCTGTTCGTCAGCGCCACGGCCGTGGATCAGAATTACGTGCGCTCTGTAGTGCGGGATGTACAGTTCGGTCAGGTGGTGGGCTCGGGCCACTTCGTGCAGCTCGAGGTGCCGGCCCAATTGAATGCGATGATCGACTCGTTCATCGCGGGGTTGGTTTGAGATCTCGTTTGCGCCATTGAGCGGCCGTTACTCCACGAAGGCGCGTCGCGTTGAACCTGTTTGGCGGCGCGTTGCGGCGGATACGAGTACCGCGACGACGTCAGCGAATTACGCCATATACGCGTTTCGGATGCACGCGAACGATCACGCGGTCCTGTGTGTCGAGCCACGCCTGCAGATTCGCGGGCTCCGTATAACCCGAGCCCTGAATATTGGCGAACACACGTTTGGTCATTGCCACCAGATTGTTCTTCTCGACGGTGGCGCTGCCTTCGACCGTCACGAAGTTGAATGGCGCGGCATCGCTGATGCAGCAGATTGTGATCCGCGAGTCCCGCTCCAACGAGCGCCGCTTGAACGTATGCCCGGGCGTGCTGACGATCAGAGTGTCGTCGTCACGCGCGTACGCAACGAGGGTGCTGGCCGGCATGCCGCGCTGGCGCAACGTCGTCAGCACGGCCCAGCGGTGCGCGGTAAGGAACTGGTCGAACGCGGAGTTGGTGCCGATCATGTTGAATCCTCGAAAAAACTTGGTAAGGTTCGCGCGCAGTTTAACCACGCTCTGGAGTCTGAAATGGACGTCGTACGTTCTTCGATCTATAAACGCGTCTCGCTTTTCCTCGGCGCGAGTCTCGTTACCGGCGCTTGCCTCGCGGCTGAAGGTCCGCGGTACACGTACGTGGAAGCGGACTATGCCCACGTCGAGTTCGACAACTTCAACAATGCCGACGGTGATCAGTTCGGCGTGGGAGGATCACTTGGGTTGACGGACATGGTGCATCTGTTCGGTACCTACGCGGAAGGCAGTGTCGAGGCCGGCAACGGCCCATCGATCGATACCACCGATGCGGTCGTCGGCATCGGCCTCAACTACGCAGTCGAGCCGACGATCGATGTCATCGGTCGATTGGGCTATGTCTACGCAAAGGCGGAAGCGGGTAATTTTGATGCCGACGACAGCGGCCTTGGACTGAGCGTCGGAGTGCGCGCCATGATGCGACCGAATATCGAGTTGAACGGCGACATTAATTATGTGGACTTCGGCGACAACAGCGATACATCGCTGCATCTCGGGGCCGTGTTCAACTTCACCGAAATGATCGCGATGACCGTGAACACGTCGTTTGGTGAGGATGTCACGAGCTACGGCGTTGGCGTGCGGGCGTACCTGGGCAACTAGTGGCCTGTATCAGCTGAATCGATAGCGTTCGTGCGCGTCTTGCGGGTTGGTCGTCGGCGCGGAACTTCGCTGGCCGACTTCGGATGACTTCGGATGACGTGTGGGTGGCGGATGTTCGGTGCGCCGGACACGCTCGAGCCACTACCGATTTCATCGATACAGGCCGCTAGGTAATTCCGTGTTTGCTGCGGCCACGGCCCATTCGGCGCCCGCCGTCTGCAACCCGCCGCTGCAAGTCGCGACCGATTGGCTCCTGACCGGAGCTTCTGCGGTGCAGTGACCCGCAGGCAGGCGCCCGCATCCGGAGGCGTCCGCCCACCATCAAGCGAGGCGCGGAGCAGGAGCCAACGGACAAATTCCGTCGCGCCGGAATAAAACGGAACGTAGCAGACAGACCCGATGCCTGAATCCTATTGACTCGTTTGCGCTCGGCCGTGTGTTCACTGCCACTGCGGTCAGTACGTATTCAATCGGCGGCGCGCAATGCGCACGCTGTGACCATTGTTCGGAGAAACCCAACTTGCTCACACCCGCCGAGGCCGTCGGTCTGCGCGGCAAACAGATCGATGGGCGGCTCCGCCGTGCGGCGGCGCGCCTGTCGCCTGGCCGGTTGCGCCAGTTCACCGAGCAGTTGCGCGAGGATGCGTGGCGCAATCATGTCATCTATGAACGCGACGGTACTGCGGAGGCGGTGCGGATCATGTTGCGCCCGCTTGCCGCGACCCATGATCAGATCGCGTACGTGCATCACGTCTGTTCGGTGCTGACGGATGCGCTACGCCGCCTCGCTGATCTGTATCTCGCCGATGCCGACGTACGTCGCGTGCTGGCGCTCGACGCCGTCGAGGCTGGTTGGCTCGAGCAACTCTGGTCGGAACGGCATGGACGAAACAATCCGATCTACGGCCGCCTGGATGCGGTCTGTGATTTCTCCAGTCCCGGCTGGCGTGATGGGCTGGCGTTCCTGGAGCCGAACCTGTCGGGGATCGGCGGCATTCACTATGCCCCGGTTGTCGAGCAGCTGGTGATGCGCGACGTCGTGCCGGAAATGCGCCGCCACGATCCCTCGCTGCATCTCGAGCTGCCGCGCGATCAGCGAGAGCTCTTCATGCAGGCATTGATCGAGCATGCCGAGTCGATCGCGCGGCCGCTGCGAACGCTCGCATTCATCGAACCCAAGTACGAACGTTCCGGACCCGACGAGCAGCGCGTGCTTGCGGAGTTCATCGAGAACAAATACGGCATCGCGGTGGTGCATGTCGATCCGCGCGAGTTGACGCTTGCCGCCGGTGAGGTGTGGGGCAACACCCGTGTGATCGACCTTGCGTACCGCGACTACGAAGTTCGCGACCTGATCGCGCTCGAACGGACCGAGCACGCCGACATGGCACCGATGCGGCAGCTCTTTGCCGACAACCGCATCGTCTCGTCGATCGCCGGTGACTTCGATCATAAGAGTTGTTGGGAGCTGCTGACCGACACCGAACTCGCCGCCCGACACTTTTCGCCGGAGGAGCGTCGTCTGTTCGACAAGCATGTGTTGTGGACGCGGGTGGTCCGGCGGCGACGCACGACGACCTGGGATCGCCGCGAAATCGACCTCGAGGCCTTCGCGCTGACCCATCGAGAGGAACTCGTGCTGAAACCGAATCGCAGTTTCGGGGGCACCGGTGTTTACCTCGGCGCCGCGACCGACGCGGCCGAATGGGCAATGCACATCGCGCACGCGCTGCGGGGCGCCGACGATCCGCACGGTCAGTGGGTGTTGCAGCGGGCAGCGCCGATCCCGGTGTTCGACTTCCCGATGCTCGATGCGGCCGGTGAGGTCACCGAAGAGCCGTTCTATACGGTGATGGGTTTTGCGCCGACCGACCACGGCCTCGGGGTGATGTGTCGGGTATCGCAGAAACAGGTCGTCAATGTGGCGCAGCGCGGCGGGATAGCCGCCGTTCTAATCGCGCGCGATGTCGAGCCATTGCCGACGCGGCGCGGCGGTGCGGTGCACAGCAGCGGCGCACGTGAAACGTTTCGGGAGAAGCTCGCGACGGTGCGTGACATGGATGCAACGATCGGGCTGCTGGGTTGGGACGAAGAAACCTACCTGCCGGAGCTTGGTCACGCCCAGCGCGGCGAACAGCTCGCCACCCTCGAGAGCGTGCGCCACAAACAGTTGCTCGATCCGGAGCTGTTCGCGGTTGCGGTGGAACTTGCCGAAACAGAACGGAACGATCTATTGCTGCGCCGGGAGCTCGAGCACTTTTTCCGGCTGCAGCGGATGGCGAGCGCACTGCCAGACACGCTGGTCAAAGCGTTCGCACGGGCGCGTTCACAGACGCTCGCGGCCTGGGAAGCCGCGCGATCGGCGCATGACTATTCGATCTTTCTCGGACCCTTCGCGCAGTTGTTGGCGCTGGCGGGCGAGCGTGGCCAGGCACTGAGTATCCGCGGCGATGCCTACGATGGCTTGCTCGATGAGCATGAGCCCGGTCTCACCCGCGCCGAGCTCGAACCGATATTACGCACACTCTCGAGCGAGCTCGTGCCGCTGATCGGTGTCGCGGCGCAACGCAGCCGTGGCCACGCCGATCTGCTCGACCAGCGGACGTTTCCGCAAGCCGGTCAGCGCGCCCTGATCGTGTCGTTACTCCGCGGCATGGGATTCGATTTCATGCGCGGCCGCCTCGATCATTCATCACACCCGTTTACGCTGGCGGCCGGCGCCCACGACGTGCGCCTGACCGTGCGGTACGACGAAGGCAACCTCCAGTGCGCGCTTTACGCGGCGCTGCACGAAGGCGGTCACGGTCTCTATGACCAGGGCTTCGGTGCCGATCTCGAACGCTCGTTGCTCGCCGACGCTCCGTCGATCGGTGTGCACGAGTCGCAGTCGCGCCTGTGGGAGAACCAGGTGGGTCGGTCGGCGGCTTTCTGGCGCGGCTTCTTTCCGGTCGCACAGCGAATGCTCGGTTCAGCCCTCGACGGACTCGATGCCGCCGCCATGTATCGCGCCGTCAATCGTGTGGCACCCGGCCTCGACCGCGTCGGGGCCGACGAACTCACGTATAACCTGCACATCGTGATGCGCACCGAACTCGAACTGGCGCTGCTGGGCGGGCATCTGCAGCCGGCGGATCTGCCGGAAGTGTGGCGTGAAAAGTCACTGCGCTATTTCGGTATCGCGCCCCCAAACGATGTCGTCGGCTGCCTTCAGGATGTCCATTGGGCGCTCGGCTCATTCGGGTACTTTCCCAGCTACACGATCGGCAATCTTTATGCAGCGATGCTGTGGGAGCAGCTGCGACGCGACCTGCCCAATGTCGACGATGCGCTGGCGCGCGGCGATCTTGCGCCGGTAACGGACTGGTTACGCCGCGAAGTCCACGCTCACGGTGCGCGCGAGACGGCGGGCGCAATGATCGTTCGGATCACCGGGCAGCCGCTGTCGGCGGCGAGCTTCCTCGGCTATGTCGAAGCGAAGTTCGGTACTTCATGAATCGTTCAATGGGTGGATGGCTGCCAGCACAGTCCGCCACCAGGTAGCCATTCCGCGACTCGGGTCAGTGTCGTCGCTGTGGTTCTTCGCATAAGATCCGCGCTTTGCGCGGCCGCGTGTAGTGCATCGACCACGCAGCGCGCACCAGCTAATGGAGACGAGAAAGGATGAGCAGTAACTATCAGGCAGTGGCGGAACGGGATGATGGTGGCCAATTCGATGTCATCGTCGTAGGCGCCGGTTTCGCGGGCATGTACCTGCTGCACCGTCTGCGCGGCATGGGCCTGACCGCGCGGGTGTACGAGGCCGGCGACAACGTTGGCGGCACCTGGTATTGGAATCGTTATCCCGGCGCGCGCTGTGATGCCGAGAGTCTTGCGTACTCCTATTCATTTTCGCGTGAACTCGAGAACGAGTGGAACTGGTCGGAACGCTACGCCACTCAGCCCGAAATTCTGCGTTACGCCGAGTACGTCGCCGACAAGTTCGATCTGAAGCGCGATATCCGCTTCGAACGCCGCGTGACGAGCGCACGCTTCGACGACCGTACGGGGCAGTGGCGCGTGGAAACCGATCGCGGCGACCGGGCGATCGCGCCGTTCTGCGTGATGGCGACCGGTTGCCTGTCCGTGCCGCAGGAACCCGCGATACCCGGGTTGAATACGTTCAAAGGCAACTTGTACTACGCGAGCAAGTGGCCGCACCAACCGGTGAACTTCGTTGGGCAACGCGTCGGCGTGATCGGCACCGGCTCATCCGCCATTCAGGCGATTCCGGTGATCGCGGAGACGGCGGGTCAACTGACGGTGTTCCAGCGGACCCCGAACTTCAGCGTGCCGGCGGCGAACGGTCCACTCGATCCAAAATTCGTCGATGCGTTCAAGCTGCACTATCCGCAGCACCGGCAGAACCATCGGCTGGGAATGGGATCAGGATTCGGTGATCTCGAAATCGAGCCGCACCCGGGGACACCGCCGTTGGAAACGTCAGTCGGCAGATCCGTAGCGGAAGTGCGCGCGCAACTCGAGAAGTACTGGCACATCGGCGGCGCGCGCTTCATGGGCGTGGTAGCCGACACGATCATCAACAAGGACACCAACCGCATCGTCGCGGACTTTGTGCGCGACAAGATCCGTGAGGTCGTCAAAGATCCGGCCACCGCCGAGGCTTTGTGTCCCACGTCGCACCCGATCGGTACCAAGCGTATCTGTGTCGATACGGGCTACTACAAAACGTTCAACCGCCCCAACGTGAAATTGGTGAACCTCAGGGCGAACCCGATCGAGCGAATCACGCCGACGAGCGTGCAGCTGGGCGACGGCAGGTCCTATGAACTCGACACGCTCGTGCTTGCGACCGGCTTCGACGCGATGACCGGCGCGTTATTGCGCATCGACGTCCACGGCGCCCAGGGTGTATCGCTCGCTGACGCGTGGGCGGCGGGACCGCGCAGCTATCTGGGCCTGGGCATCACCGGCTTTCCGAACCTGTTCACGATCACCGGCCCCGGCAGCCCGTCGGTGCTGAGCAATATGTTGGTGTCGATCGAACAGCACGTGGACTGGACGCTCGACTGCATCGACTACATGCGCAAGCACGGCCATCGTCGCATCGAGCCGGTGGCGGCCGCGCAGGATCAGTGGGTGAATCACGTCAACGACGTGGCGAACGCGACGCTGTTTCCCGAAGGCGGGTCCTGGTATCTCGGCGCCAACATTCCGGGTAAGCCGCGCGTGTTTATGCCATACGCGGCCGGCGTGGGTGCGTATCGGGAGATCTGTGATCGAGTCGCTGCGAACGACTACGAAGGATTTGCCTTCGCCGGTTGAGTTTGTGCGCGCATCCTGGCGCGCCATGCAGCGGGTGAGGTCTCTGTCCAGCCTCGAAACGCACGCGTGAACGCGCTGACATCGGCGTACTCGAGTACCCCCGCAATCTCGGTGATCGGCATCAGCGTATCCGTCAGCAGCTGCCGGGCGATTTCGTAGCGGACCTCCTTCGCAAGTCTTCGGAAGCTGGTTCCCCTCACAACCAGATGGCGACGCAGCGTGCGTGAAGGGATCGTGAGCATTGCCGCCACCGCCAGCTCCGTTGCTCGGCCGGTCGGGATCATCGTCCGCAGCGCCACACGCACCTGGTCAACGACGTCACTGGAATCGTGGGACTCCTTCGACACCTCGCGCTGAAGCAGCGCGTGCAGCGCGGCATCTGAACCGGCCAGCCGCTGATCAAGCCAGATTCTGTCGAACACCAATGTGGTCGCGGGTTGATCCCACAGCAATGTGTTTCCGAAGAGTCGCCGGTACGGGCGGGTGTCGCTGGGCAATGCGCGGGAAAACGTGGTCGCAAAGGGGCGCCATCGTCGCCCGCAGATTGAGCGCATGACGTTGTAGCTCATCGCAGCCACCAGGTCGTATACCTGCGCTGTACCCGGCATGTCGCGTTGATAGATTGCATAGCCGAGCATGGCGCGCTCGCCCGTGACGGAGCGGGTCGGGACGCCGCCGCGGTTCTGCAGGTGCATGTGCAGAATCAGACTGCGCAATGCGGCGTCCACCGTGGGGGAATGCCGCATCAGCGCACCCAGGCGGCCGAGCGTTGCGACGTCGGCGTGTTGCCCAACGAGCAGTCCGAAGTGAGGACAGCCGGTCGTTTCGGCACACCGAGCGAGCAGCCGACCGGCGGTGCGGAACGGTATCTGATGTTCCGCATGGTCGAATACCGCAGGCTCGAGGCCAACGCTGCGCAAGATTGTTGTCGGGTCGATGCCGCGTTCGCGCAGCAGGGATGGAACGTTTAGCAACGTCGCGAGGCGGACGATGCCGCCCATCGCGCAAAAGAAACACTTCAGCACATCGTTGCTGTCAAGCTCGCATGCGGTGCCGCTGAAGACCGTTGTTCCAATGGTGCAGTTTGCCCGAAGGATAGCGTGGTCAAGGGTGACGTCATCGACATGGGTGAGTCGGCATTGCCGCATATGGCCGTAGACCGATATCCCGTTTAGGGGCGTCGGTTTCGTGCCGTTCAGTCCGCTCGGTCGAGCCATTCTGACCGGCAGACGCACTGACGCGACTGCGCTGGGTAACGCCGGCATGCGTCCGCAAATGCCGCGGTTTCAAGGCACCAACTTCGCACATAACCCCATGCTGGTTGAAAATTTCGCGGCGATCGCGGCTGAAGTGGGTCAAGTTCTAGGTCGCGTCGTCTTCATGCATGAAGCGGCGCGCCAGCGGCGATGCTGTCAACACCAGCACGCCGACGATCACCGCAACCCACGCGAGAAACCCGGACGTCTCGACGTAGACCGACAGCGAATCGGTGCCGACGACGACCGCGCCCGGAGATTCCGAGACATTCGCCCCGGCTGCGATCAATCCTTCGCCAACAGAATGATGAAGGCGGAGTTGAACGCCTGGAACTGCGAAACCTGGATCGAGAACCCGAACAACTGTTTGTCGGTGGATAGGAAACACCAACCACCGCTTCGTCGATCGGGCTGATTACGACGCGACTGCGCAACGAAACGAAAGCTGGTGTTGAGTTCGCCAGGGATGTGGCATCAGGCGAACGTCTGGTGGACATCGCGTCGGAAGGCGCACACGCCCGGTAACGGATCCGCAAGGCGCTGATCTAGGAGACCAGTCTGCTTGCCCCGGACGTTGCGGAATGTCAGTGAACCGTTGCCATACTGCTGATCACGCTGAGTTCCGGCGGCGGCACTCGAGCCTGCGCAGCCGTGCACCGTCGTCGGCTCCGCCGCAATGGGTTCCGATGGTTTGGCGTGCCTGCCGCCGCTACTTCGGCGGCGGCACCGGCATGTAGATCGGGCCCGCACTGCCGTATGCCTGCATGTAGTAGGTCTGACCGCATTGGTAGTAGGTCACGTCGTTGGCATTGACGATCGTGGGATTGCAGGGCAATGCGCTGCTTGGCGGCGGCGGGGCCGCCGCCGGGGGCGGGGTCGCGTAAACCACCGTTGTGGTCGTCGTCGACGCGGGCGCGGACTGCTGCTGTGACGAGGCCGCGGCCGAGCCGGCCGCCGCCCCGACGACGGCGCCAACTACAAAAGCCGCCGCCTCATCGTTGTTGTCATCGTCGTAGTAGGCGCCACCGTAGTAGCCGCCATAAGCGGGTGGCGGCGGAGGAGGGTGGTAGGCACCGCCGGCATAGTAAGCACCGCCTGACTGGTAAGCCTGTGAATAGTTCTCGGAGCGTTGTGTCGCCCCGGTCTGGCGCGTCTCGACGTTCTCGTTAGAGGCGGTTTGGCGCGAATCCTGGTTGCCTGAAGTCGTTGTCTGCCGCGACGTCTGGTTCTCGGAACTCGCACTCTGTCGCTGGGCTTGATTGGACGATGTCGTGGATGATGCGGTGCTTTGCCGCGACTGCTGATTGGCCGACGTGGTGGAAGAGGCGCTGCTCTGTCGCGTCTGCTGATTGCCCGACGCGGTTGAGCCCGCGCTGGAGCGCGATTGCGAATACTGACCGGACTGCGCCGACGCGCTGCGTTGTTGTCCGGAGGCGCCGGATGCGGAGCTGCGCTGCGAGAAGCTGCCGCTGCTGGCGCTGCCCTGCCGCGAGTAACCGCTTGCGGTGTGGCTGGACGAACCGCTTCGCGAAGCGCCACCGCCACCGCCACCGCGTCCGGCCTCGGAGTCGACGGCGATGAACACAAGCAACAGCGCGGCTGCCGCAAGGGTCGTTTTCGGCAAGTTGTGAGTCATGGGGTATCTCCGTCCGCTGCGGAATCCTCTACCGCGGGAGCCGCCGCCGGCGGCACGATCTGCACGGCGAACACGATCTGCTTGGCGTCTTTGGGCGGCTTGAACTCGAAACGGCTCTTGCTGATACGCGGCCGGATGTTCCAGTCGATGAAATCGGCCCAGTATTGCGGTTGACCCGCGTCACCGCGGTACGTCAGCACGATTCGTTGGGGCAAGGGTCTGTCGCCCTGCGCAATCCACACCTGAAAGTCGACGATACCCGTGCTCCCGACGATCTGCTGCGCCGGTTCCTCGAAGACGTAGCTGGTTTCCACGTAGTCGACGAATTGCAGCCGGCTCTCCAGCTCCGCGGGGAATCGCGTCGTCAGCAACGGCGCCAACGGCAGGCGCATCTGCAGTTCTCGGGTGAAGTAGATGATTGCGTCGTCGACTGTCCCCGGTTGATCGGCCTGTGCGAACACGCCGAGGTCGCCATCGAAGACGCTGACATGCGTGCCATCGAACAGCACCAGGCTGTTGCGCCCGTCGGCGCCCGTCTCCTCGGCACGCAGCCGGTCCGGCCGTGCGAGCGCAACGTTGCGAACCTCCAGGAACTGGATTTTTTTACCGTCGTCCTGCACCACGTCGAAACCGCCGCGCACAGTGACCGTGAAACTATCGAGGCCAGCGAGGTAGTTGGCCATTCCGAGCAGGAGCTTGCGGCCGAGCTGTTGCGATTCCGTGGCCGGAGCCGTGGGCGTCTCGGCGGCATCGACCGGAACCTCGGCAGCGTGGGCGGGGAACCAAAGCAGCGCCAGCACGAGCAGGTGGAGTCGGGCAGAGGTGGTCATGGTTTCGTCATCCGCCGGTGTGCCGATAGCCCGAGTTTTCGACGGTCACCGTGATGCCTTGTGCCGCGGCATCCAGTACGGATTTTTCCGTGTAGATGGTGCCGTCGGGCAGCACGGACATCGTCACGTCGAGTTGGATCGCGTCCTTGGGGGTGTCGAGGTAGCTGGACACGCTCATCCCGAGTAGCCGGTTGGTCGGCAACTCCATGTCGACACTGAGCAGATCGCCCGCTTTGAGGTAGTCGTGGAAGTCGAGTCGCACACGACGGCCGGGCTCAACCATATTCACCGACAACTTACCTGCGTTGACGGACTGCTGAATCAGGTTGGGATCCGGCGGGATGTAGGAATGAACGAGATCAGCCGCACTCTGCATGTAAGCGGTGACCTCTGCCTTTTTGTTGGCCGCTATTTTCTTGCGGAGCGGTCCGCGGGGACCGGCCTCGGCGTCGGCGTCGCCGCCAACCGGCACCTTCTGCAGGTTGCCGTCCACGCCGTAGTAACAGGTATTCTCTTTGCGGGATTTTTCGTCACCGCCCTTCGTGATGACCGTTGTTTCGATCCATTCGTAGGCGCGCAGTTGCGCCTGGCTCGCCGCCATCCACTGCTTGAGTATGGCGACCCGTTGCTGAGGAGTCGGTGGAGGTGGCTGCCCTGCGGGTGCCGCGGTCGCCTGAGCGAACAAGGTTCCCTCGAGAGATTCACTGTCGGTCGATGCGCCAGCAGGCGTCGACACAGAACAGATCAGGAACAAGAAGCTGGCCCACCGATTCATACTCGCACCATGGCTTGGAAAGCGTCGGACCAGAGTACCAGCCAGGGGGCCGCGCGCAAATCCGCAGCTTTGCCCTCGGAGGCACGCTGATCACATGCCGTCGGCATCGACATCCGCAACGCCGCGGCATTGACGACATCAGCTTCCTCTGCAGCGCGTCAGGCAGCCCCGTCCAGGATTTTCGCAATCTCCTCGACGCGGTAATCTGCAACCTGCTGATTGGCAACAACGAAGCCCACGCTAAGAATTTCGCCCTGCTCTACGTCATCGATGGCCAGCGTAGACTTGCGCCCCTTTACGACCTCGCTTGCACGGTTTACTACTCACAGATCGAGAACCACCTCACAATGAAGATCGGCAGGGAAGCCAAAACCCAGATTGCAATTGCCTTCGAACAACGGTTTATCGTCAATGACTGAGCAACCCGGCTCACACCCAAAATTACTGCTAGGCCACGGCACTCTGGTATTCGCGCCTGCTCAACAATAATCCTTCGATGCCGGGCTCGAGCTCGACGTAACATCCACCAACGCGTGAGGGGCGGATTCAATGGACCAGAGGCTGACGTTTCTTGCACTCAGCGTTTCCGACCTGGCCCGGTCGCTGCGTTTCTACCGGGACGTACTGGGTCTACCGCTGCGCGAGGAATCGCATGACAGCGAGCTTGAAGACCCCTGGTACGGCGGCCCGCACGCCGCGTATTCCTGGACTGATGGAGCCTTCATCCATTTCGCCCTGTACCCGAGCCGCCAGTCGCAGCGTCCGGTGACGACGGCAGCGCAGGTCGGCTTCCACGTAGCGGATTTCGACGCGGTGCATGCCCGGGTTGTTCGATCCGGTGCGGAGGTGGTGCAGGAACCGCGTAGCGAGCCGTGGGGGCGGACGGCGCGCTACTTGGATCCGGATGGAAACATTGTCAGTGTTACCGAGAGTCGATCGTGATACGAATCGCGCAGCTCAACGGAGCTGTTGGGCGAAGGGAGGCGAAGGGACATGAAGGTCAGCGTACAGGCGACCGTCAAATCGGAAGTCGACAAGGTGTGGAGTGCCTGGACATCTCCTGCCGACATCACTCAATGGAATGCCGCCTCCGACGAATGCCACAACCCGCGCAGCGCAAACGACCTTCGCGTGGGCGGCGCGTTTTCCTTCCGCATGGAGGCCAAGGACGGCAGCGCGGGCTTTGACTTCGAAGGAATCTATATCACGGTGGAACGAAACAAGCTGATCGAACGCGTCTAACGCGACATCACCGGCGCAACGTCACGGCTGTCTGGCGCCCGTTCAGCGCCGCCCGATCAGGTCGAGGGTTTCCTGGCGGCTTGGGCCGTTTTGAATCCGCGCCGCTGCGTTGCGTGCCCGGCCACGGAACATGTACCCGAAGATGATCGCGCGGGTGCGCCAGTCGTTGAGGAATGCGCCGGGTTTCTCCAGCAGATTCACCGTCCGCATCATGCCGCGCAACACGTGTAAGTTGTAACGTGCCGCTGCCGCCACGGCATCACCGAATGCCAGTCCAAACCACTTCTTGAACGAACTCGGTTCTTCCTTTGGCTGGCCTTCGGTTGCTGCCAGCGCGCGCCGGATGCCGCTTTTATCCTCGGACAGGCTGGCCTGATAGATCGGCCGCAGCTCAGCCTCGGTGCGTTTGTCGAACGTCAGTGCACGCTCGCGGGGGTTGGCCGTCTCGTCGAGGATTTCCGCGAGCATATGCGCGTGCAGGATGCTGGTGCTGCAGCCACGGCCGTACAGCGGATTGGTGCGCAATGCGGCGTCGCCCACAGCGAAGAAGTTCAGCGCCAGCGGCACGCCTTCGTGGACGTAGTGCCGCCACACCGCGCGAATGTCGCCGATCCCGAAGGGCTGCGTAGTCGCCTCGGCCGCATCCGGTGCAAGCCATGGCAGAAGTCCCGGGATGCTGCGGCAGATGGCATCGAAGGTATCGCCATCCTTGATGGCCTCAATCAGTTCGGCCTCGCGCTGGTGCACGCACACGATGATGGCAAAATTGCCGTTGTCGCCGGGGAAGACGCCGAATTTGATGTAGCCGAGGTCGCCGGCCGAGCGATCTTTGCCACCGCGTGGCGGTTCGTCGACGCCCGGGCGCAGTCGGTAATGGCGCGTGTAATACACGATCTCGGCCGCGTTGTTTTCCTCGGCCACGGTGGTGCCCAGTTCGGCGAACCAGCGAGGGAACTTGGTGGTGCGGCCGCTGGCGTCTACCACGATGTCGGCGCCGATGGTTTCCCCGTAGTGCTCAACACAGTCACTGCGCAACTTCACGCCAGTCACTGTCAGTGAGTCGCCGTCGCGCTCGCCCACCACCCCATCGATCGTCACCTGATTGAGGATGGTGATATTGGGCAGGCGCGCGACATAGCGCCGCAATACCGTTTCGATGATGGCGCGCCGGCACATCAGAACCCACAGCCGCTCGTCACCCTGCGCAGGTCGGTACTTCGGTGCCAGCTCAGGTGACACCATGTCTTTGAAGTCCAGGCGGCGGGCACCTGCCGCATAGAACTCCTCGAGCAGATCCGGATAGTTATCCTGCAGCAGATTGCACATCAGCCCCAGGAAGGCGTGCGGATGGCGAAACTGTGCCGCGCCTCGGCGTGGCCAGCCGAAGAAGGCCTGGTCGGCATCGCCTTCGGGTGGCGGCGTATCGCGCTCGATGACGGTGATGGGGTGGCCGCGCCGGGCCAGGGCCAGCGCGCAACACATACCGGCGATGCCGCTTCCAACGATGAGAATCCGTTCGCTCAAGATGTCGATCCCGCTGATTTGGTTACTTTCGAAACGTCGGCCAGGAATCGCAGCAACGCGTTGTTCACGGCCGCCGGCGCTTCCTGCTGGGTCCAGTGCCCGATGCCGGGAATGAGCTCATTGATGCGCAGATTCGGCACGCGTTCCGGCAGTTTCTGCAGCGCGTCGCCGGCCATCGCGATCACACCATCCTTGGCACCGGCAACGAACATCGCGCTCTGACGGATCTGTTGTGGCGCGCCGGCGGTGAGCTGCCAGGTGAGGTCGTGATTGCGGTAGTAGTTAAGCGGACCGCGCATCCCGGAGCGCTCAAACTCGGCCGTGTAGAAATCCAGATCCGCTTCGGTCAGCCATGCCGGCAGCACCTTCGGATTCGGCAGTGCCGACAGCAGATCGCCGTCGGGGCGTGGGGCCGGGCGGCCGACGAGGTCGGTTTCGCCGGCGCCCAGTACCAGGAATTTTCGCAGCGCCGTGCGGATGTCGCGTTCGAATTCGGCTTCGGCCACGCCCGGTTCCTGAAAATAGAGCTGATAGAAGAACTGACCCTTGAATACTTCACGCATCACTGCCATTGGCGCCGCCGGTGAGCGCGGCATGAACGGCACCGACAACGCGCCTACGGCAGTCACCTGCTCGGGATAGTGCAGCGCGCAGCCCCACGCGGTGGGCGCGCCCCAGTCGTGGCCGATCACAACGGCGGTGTCGTGACCGAGCGCGGGGATCAAGCCGATCACATCGCGCATCACCTCGACCTGGTTGTAAGCGGAGATCTCCTGCGGTCGATCGCTCTTACCGTAACCGCGCATGTCCGGGGCGGCCACGTGATACCCCGCCTGCGCCAGCGGGGCGAACTGATGGCGCCACGAATACCAGGACTCGGGAAAGCCGTGCAGCAACAGTACAAGCGGACCTTCACCCTGCTGGGCGACGTTCAGCTCGATGCCGTTCGTGGCCAGCCGGGACTGGTGGATGTCGCGCAGACTCATGCTGAAACGGCCGCCGGCAGAACCTCGCCACGACACGCATCCGTGTAGCCGTGCGCCTGACTCCACGCCACGGCGCCGCCCACGATGACGGTATCCACACCCACCGAGTCGCGCACGTAACGTGACCCGTCACCGGGCACGTCCTGCACGTAGTACTCGGCACCGCGGCCGATGGTCGCTGGATCGAATACCACGATGTCGGCAACAAAGCCGGCGCGCAGCAGACCGCGCTCCGCGATGCCCCAGATGCTGGCCGTGTCGCTGGTGATTTTTTTGACGGCCGCTTCAATGCCCAGCAAGGCGGTTTCGCGAACAAACCGGCTGAATAGAAAGCCGGTGTCGCCGTACGTTGCAAACGACAGGATGTGTGCGCCACCGTCGCTCGCGCCAATGTGCACACGCGGATGTCCGAGCAGGGCCGCCACGCGCGCATCGTCGTTGTGGCCCATGTCTGCGGCTAAAAAGTGTGCATCGAGATCTTCCTCGATCGACAGGTCGATCATGGCGTCCACCGGCGTCGTCTGGCGCAGCTGCGCAATCTCCGCCAGCGTCTTGCCGACCAGCGAGCGGTTGGCCGGGCTGTTCGCCTGGCGCAGCACCAGCCGGGGCCACAACGCATTCATCATGGCCGCTTCAGCGATCAGCGCGGTGCGCTGCTCGCCATCGCGGAACGCCGCGATGACGTCTGCGTGGTTGCCGAAACGCATCAGCCGGTACCAGCTCGGGAAGCGGATAAAAAGCAGACTGGGGACGGCAAAGCAGAAACTGATATCGATGGGCCGCGTCTGCACTTGTGGCCACACCCGCGCGCCACGCGCGAACTGCTCATCTACACGCGCCATCACCCGGTCGACGGCAGCTGCGTTGTCGGCGTTGACGAACAGCGGTGAGAAGGTGGTCGGTATGCCGTGGCGCAGCGACAGCTCAGCCAGCTGGTCCACGCGCGCGATGGTCAGGTCGGGGTCGTAAAACTCCGGCACCACCTGGAGCACGCGACCGTATTGCGCAAGCACGGCGGCCAGGGCATCGAGCTCGCGGGGGTCGGCATAACGACTGGGGACCGGCTGCAGCGTCTCATCCATGTCGATGAAGCTGGTGGACAGGCCCACGGCTCCCGCGTCGAGGCACTGCCGCAGCAGATCCTGCATCTGGGCGATTTCGGCGTCTGTCGCGATGCGCTGCATCGCCGCGTCATCCATGACCCACAGGCGCAGCACACTGTGGCCCACCAGCGGTGCGACGTTGATGGCGAGCCCCCGTTTGATCCGCGCGACGTAGTCGGAGAAGGTCTCCCAGTCCCACTCAACGCCTTCGCGAAATGCCTTCAACGGCATCTCCTCGATCTGGTTGAACATGCCCACCAGCTTCATACGATGCTTAGCTTTCAGGGGCGCTAGCGATAGTGAGCAATTACCCGGCACGATGGTCGTCACCCCGTGGCTGAGCGCCGGCTTGGCGTAGCCGTCCCACAGCAGCTGGGCATCGAAGTGGGTGTGCGGGTCGATGAAGCCGGGTGCAACAACCTTGCCGGCGGCGTTCACGGTGTGGCGGGCGGATTCAGTCCCCTGGCCGATTTTGACGATCCGTCCGTCGCGCACGGCCACATCGGCCGTGAACGCAGGCAGGCCCGAGCCATCGACGACGCGGCCGTTCTTGATCAATAGATCCAGCATTGGTTATTCCTCAGTTGGTTTTGAGATGTGCAAATCGATTCCACGATACGGTCAGCGCATCGCGAACTTTTTCCCAGCCGTGCCCTGTCAACGCATCCGGGGTGGTGACGCGGCAGGCATCGAACAGCGCCGCCACAGCCGCTTCGTCGAGCGTCACATCGGAGCAGGCGCCGTTGGTATGGCGCAGCGTCACCACGAGTTCCGCCGCGCCATCGTGCGCGGCCGCGATGCGCGTGCTGCTGATCACCGCGCCGCTCATCAGGAGGCCCGGGGCGGCTCCACGAAAATCACATCGCTGGGCAGGATCGGGTTGCCCGCCCGTGGCGAATCCAGTGGTGCAGCGGGACGCATGAATACGTGCAGATTCCAGCTTTGCAGCTGGCCCACGGCATCGCCTGGGTTCTGCTCCGGCAGTTCCCGGCGGGCGATGCTGTCCCAGGTGTCTCCCCGGGCGGGCAGGATCGAGCGACGGATGCGTGAGAGGGTGGCGGTGGTCATGCGGAAACCTCCTGAGGGGGCTGAATGTGCTTGAGTTGATCTGCAAACAGCTTGCGCGATTCGTCGTCCAGCGCACCGTCGCGCAGGCGGCGCCGCAGGGCAGTGCGCCACAGCTGTTGCAGGGATCCTTCAGCGCGGTGCAGTTGTGCCAGCACGTGCTCACGACTGCGAGGCGTGGCGGCGGCCAGCAGTGCGAGTGCCAGACCGTAGTGCGCGCGCGCGCGCAGTTCCTCGATCGACAGCGCGCCGTGTGCCCAGTCGAGAATGTTCGAAAACAACAGCTGGCTCAGTGAGATAGCGAACGCATCGGGGTCGAAATCCGCTGCCAGCAGACCCGCCTGGGTGGCCTGGCGCAACAGCTTCTTCCACAGCAGATAGCGCGGACCGCTCACCATGTGGCGGAATTCCGGGCCCCCGTCGCGGAACACGGCCACCAGCACGCCGCGATAAAAATCGGGTTCGCGGGCGAGCACGGCATTCATCAGCGCGACGGCTTCGAAGAGGACTTCGATTTCGTCGGCCTGCAATGCAGCGAGCGCGCGTTCGTAGTCGGCAAGATCCGCATCCAGAACCGCGAGCAGGATGGCCTGTTTGGAGCCGAACAGGTTGTACGGGGTCGCGATGCTCACGCCGGCGTCCTCCGCCAGCGTGCGCATGGTGAACCCGAGGTCGCCGGAGCGCTGCATCAGGGCGCGGGCGGCGGCGACAATATCGCCCCGCCGCTGGGATTTAGCGTGACCGCGAGCGGACATGGGTTAACCGGGATTTAAAACGCGTTCTAGTGTAACGAATTTAAAACGCGTTTCAAGCTGCCGGAAGTGTGCCTGCCGGAAGTGGGTCAGAGTGCCTTTTGCCGTTGCCTGCACCCGGCCGGTGCTGTCGCGTCCGGACGCGACAGCGGTGGCTCGTTAGCAGCTACCGGCGGCCGCTACGGTTCTTTCGGTTTTTCGCCGTAGTCCTGCCACGGTGCGTCGCGCTCTCGAATCACCTGCCTGAACCCCTTCTCGGCGAACGACTCGGTCCAGCGGTAGGCTTCCTCCGTGTGCCGGGTCATGCCGTCGAAAAAGGTGCCGAGCATCTGGGTCGTGCGCAGGCCCATGTTTTCGAACGCCTGATTGATCAGCAGTTTGTTCAACGCCAGTTGATTGGCGGGAATGTGTTTGAAGCGTTTTGCTTCGGCCTCGACGAACTCTTCCAGTTCGTCGGGATCCACCACATACGACACCAGCCCGATGCGATGCGCAGTCGCGGCATCGATTGCGCGCCCTGTCAGCAGAAACTGTTTGGCGTGTTCCAGACCGAGCCGATACACCCATAACATCGTCGTTGGCGTGCCGTAGATGCGGCTCGGCGCATAACCGATGTGCGCGTCGCTGGCCATGAACAGCAGATCACAACACAACACCAGATCGGTCGCCCCGCCGATGGCCCAGCCTTTGATTTCACCGAGCACCGGCTTCGGGCACTCCCAGATGCGCATGAATCGGCGCACGTTGTTGCCCATGAACTGATAGTCGCGCACCGGATCCCACGCACCCGCGCGGGCTTCGATGTCGGGCGCGCCGTACGGTGTGTCCCAACGAGCGCGATTCGTGAGGTCGTAGCCGGCGGTGAACGTATCGCCGACGCCGCGCAGCACGATGGCCGCCACGTCTTTGGATCTCGACGCACGATCGATACCATCGGCGACGCCCTGCACCACCGAGTCGGTCAGGGTGTTCTTTTTCTCCGGCCGGTTGATCGCGATGATCGCGATGCCGTCGCGCTCTTCGTAGATGACGTCATCGGTCATTGGCACCTCCCGGCATCCATGTTCAGATGATTTCGAACCATGCCGCATCGCGAACGGCCATCGGCATGGCGCTCCGACTTGCGGGCTTTGCGCGAAGCGATGTCAGTCATGAAGCGGGGTCGCGCAGCGCCGACCATAGCTCCGCCACGTCCCAGAATTGGACCCATCGCTCGATGTAGTTTTCGTCCAGCGGAACGCCAGCGGAAAGAATCGCCTCGATGTCTGCGATATCCTGACTGCGCCCCGCAATGAGTTTGTGGACGATGACGTCCTCGGGCGTCAAAACGCGCACCGGTTGCTCATTCAGCAGGGTCTCTTCGCGCGCCCGTAGCAGTGCCTCCTGCTGGTAGTCGGTGCCCGCGATCAACAAGTCGGCAACGCCCAACACGGTGTGCCGCAACCGAAGCAGATCGCCTTCTGCCGAGGCACGGCGCACTGACCATCCGGCCGCGACCAGGGCCGCCTCCAGTGCGCTGTGACCGGGCCCGGAATCCGCCAGCAGAAGGTCCACATCCTGCGTCAGGCGAGGCGAAGCGCGGTATCGATTTGCCGCCAACGCTCCAATGAGCGCCCATCGGATCGACAGCGATTGGAGGATCGTCGCGAGGTTGTTAAGTGCCGATCGTTCCACGAGCAAGCACGATTCGTTGGCGGGCGAGGAATCTCAGATGACCGTCCAGGTCTCCGTCATCTTCAACCTGTACTCCGGGTCGCGCCCAAGCCCCGAGTTGGCGTCTGATCTGCTCGAGACGGTCGAACATTTCATCGAGCGATTGCGGCACCTGTTCATCTTGGATCAACACGTTCGCGCGCGCGAGGCGCGCGAAGTAGTCACGATCGGCCGGCGATGCCTTCTTCATGGCGCGACTATAACAATCCATCTGGACGTTTGATCGTCCGTGTTCTGTCGCGTTCTTTATAGAGGGCGTCATCGGCCATCGGTCGCTCCTGCACTTCTCGGCTTGAGAACTCACTCTATTCGATCGCCATCGGTGCGACACGCGAGTCGAGTGACTCAACGGCGATACGTCGACAGATCGATCCCCGGCCAGCGCGCTTCGACGCCGACGATTGTCGCGTCGGTCCAGTAGCTATGGCCAGGTGGCGGAAAGCCGAACAGTTCACGCTCGCGGGGAGTTGCGTTGACGAGCACCTCGTGCCAGCCGTCGTGCAACGCGCGTCCTGGCCACGACATCTTCCCGGCCCACGGATGGCCGCGCACCTGATAGTCGGCGAGCAACGCGAAGCGCGAACGGCCCGCGGCCGTAAAACCGGAACCGCGGTGCAGCACGCCGGTGTGATAGATCAGCAGCGTGCCTGCGGGTCCGGTGATCGCGACCTCAGCGTCTGCAAAGGCGCCGGGAGTCTGGTCGCGCGGTGTAAACGGCACGTCGGTGGTGTGCTGCAACGGCACGACGCGGGTCGGGCCATCGGCAAGCGTCACATCGGCCAGCAGAATGAACGTAGTCATCTGCATGAACGCGCGGTCGACGTTCGGTACGACGAGCGAATG
>Ga0209254_10001309_pt1 | contig 22074 bp, 15 predicted proteins | sample FrelakmetDIP11DI_FD_187148 | JGI IMG/M metagenome (GOLD analysis project Ga0209254, IMG submission 187148) | Freshwater lake sediment microbial communities from the University of Notre Dame, USA, for methane emissions studies - DIP11 DI (SPAdes)... | ecosystem: Environmental > Aquatic >...
GGGCCATATCATCCTAAACTGAGGGACTAATCAGGCGATACAGGTTCAAACCCTTTCTTCAATAATCAGGTCTTTATAGATATTATATGTCTCCGAGGCTATTTTATCCCAGTTATAGTTTGTAGTCAGAATATCAATATAATTATGTTCTACATTACGCGACAGCTTGTCAATGATTTTTTCGGAAAGCATGTTTTCATCACCTACAACAAAATAATCTTCCTTGTTCAGACCGATTTGCAGGTTTGCAGGAATATCACTAACCAAAATGTCAATGTTATAACTCATTGCTTCAAGCAATGCAATCGGAAGACCTTCAGAGAATGAGGACATTACGAACAATCTTGCAAACGAGAATATCTGATTGAGCTTTTCTCCCTTGATAAATCCGGTTAAAATAACATCATTCTCCCTGGCAAAGGCCTTTAATTTTTTTGAGTATACTGTAACATAATCAGAATCGCCTATAATTACCAGTTTATAATCGTTTATTAAAGTCTTTTTGAAGGCCCTTATAAGATAATCAAACCCTTTTTCTTCCAGATATCTGCCAACTGCTATTAAGTATTTTTGCTTTTCAAGTCCCAGAGATTCAATATAATCAGAATTAACAGATTTTTCAGGAATATTGACCCCATTTGCTATATGCTTATGCTTTATTATAGGATATTTACTGACCATTTCAGATTCAATAATTTTTGAAATGAATATAACGCAATCAGAGTTTGGAAGGCTAAGTTTCTCTGAAAGGTATAAAAATCTCTTGGCAAAATCATTCCATTTCTGGTGCATATAACTTATACTGTGGTATGTAAAAACAATTTTAGCGCCGGTAAGTTTTAACAGGGGAATGAAAAATCCTGGTCCGATATTATGAATATGAACAATATCAAACTTTTGGAATAATGCATGAATTGCCGAATAAAATGAATGCAAAAAAGTTTCGAAATACATGCTTTTAGGAACACTGAAGTCAACAAACCTTATATTCTTGAAAGTCAGTCCCTTGTTTGTGGAATTAAGATACGGTTTCCTTCTGTAAATCGTAATTTTTGCATCGTTAAACTCAGCAATTCTGGTGTACAATTCCATACTGTGAGTTTCAACTCCTCCCTGTATTTGGGGGAATCCCCTTGTGCCAATGACTCCTATTTTCATATTTTAAATATCCTTTTCAGGAAGAAAAACTTTTCGCCCTGGATTATTTAGATTTCTTAATTATTTTAACGCTTCAGTGACCTCAGCAGAGTATTACTTACCGGAGTTTTCCAAAGCGGGTTGTTTTATGCTTTCTGGAATTTTGAGAATAATTTTAAATAGTTTTCAAGAAATTTTGAATTTGAAAACTCACTTTCTATAACATTTATGCTTGTTTGTCCGAAATTTTTTCTGATTTCCTCTGATCCGGATAAATATTCAAGCTTACTCACAATCTGATCAATATCTCTACAGGGGACAATAAAACCATTCTGACCGTTTTTTATCAACCATTTGTTGTCACCAACATCGGTAGCAACTACAGGCAATCCTGCAATCATTGCCTCCATAATAGAATTTGAAACGCCTTCAAACAATGAAGTGCTTAGAAAAATATCACTCTTTGCCAATATATCATGAATGTCAGGTGGATTTATAATAACGTTTACATTCTGGTCTATCTTAAGCACTTCAGCAAGGAGTTTTATATCTTTCTCGAGAGGACCATAGCCAACAACAGAGTATTTAAAACTCTTTTCTTTGTTTCTTTTTACGAGTTCACTGAATGCTTTAAGTGCTGTTGTATAGTCCTTCTGTTTAACAAACCGGCCAACAGTCACAATCTTTATTTCACCATTTGAGGCATTTTTTTCAAACTGGGATTTCTTTTGATCGATTGCGTTTTGTATTACATAGATTTTCGCAGGATTAAATCCTCTTGTTATGAATTTTTCTTTTGCAGAATGATTATTAAAAACTGTTGCATCATTAAGATAGTTGTGAATCAGCTTTTCAAATAAAAACTTGACAAAAGGAAGCTTGTCATTTCTAATCCCTCCAATACTTATTATATTCCTGTTAAGTATCCGGTTGATTCCCGAAACGAAATTTGGCAAGGTCAGGTAACTTATCAGAATAGATATTCCTTCTTTTTTAAGGATCTTGCGGAAAACAATCAGTTTTTTGATATAGTTCCCGCTTAAGGGGAAGTACTTAAATGAATTATCGCTTATGAATTTCAGATTTCTTTTATCTATTTTATTGCCATACCAGTTTATAAGACAAACATTAATTTCCCGCTCATTAAGCAATTTGGTCAGAATTAGAGCCTGCTTTTCGGCACCTCCTTTTAAAAATGTTTTACAGAGAATAGCTATATGTGTCATAATGAACTTATTGGCTTAAGCTTTCCTTCTTAAGCCATTCGAGGAAATACCTCATCCCTGTTTCAATTTCAATCTCAGGACAATAGTCAAGAAACTTTTTTGCTTTAGTTATATCCGCATATGTTCTTAATACATCTCCTTCCTGCACAGGCATATGTATCAATCGTGGTTTCATCCCGGTAACTTTCTCCATTAATGCGACCAGATCAGCAAGAGAAACAGGTTTGGATTCCCCGAGGTTAAAAATATTAAAACCATTCAGATTTTTAACTGCACCCGAAATACCCTGCAGAATATCATCAATATAGGTATAGTCCCTTGAGGTTGTTCCATCACCATAAATGGTAATCGGTTCACTTTTTAAAATTGCTTTCAGAAATTTACTGATAGCTAGGTCGGGGCGTTGTCTTGGTCCATACACAGTAAAAAAACGCAGGCAGGTTATATCCATTTTGTTAAGGTACGAATAGGTATGACAGAGCAGCTCCCCGGCTTTTTTTGATGCTGCATATGGAGAAATAGGATAATCAACATTATCAGTTTCTGAAAATGGGACCTTTGAATTATTCCCGTAGACTGATGAAGAAGAGGCAAATACCATTTTCCCGATATTGTTCTTTTTCATCATTTCAAGGATGTTTAATGTTCCCATAACATTAACATCAAAATATAAAGAGGGATCGGTAAGTGATGGTCTGACCCCGGCTTTGGCTGCAAGATGGACTACAACCTCTGGTTTAAATTCAGAAAAGCACTTATCAATAAATCCCCTATCTCGTATATCACCTTCAATAAATTGACAGGCAGTATTTTCCTGAGCATTTTTAATATTGTTTTCTTTTATGGTCCTGTCATAAAAGGGATCAAAATTATCAATACCCATTATATTGAAACCATGTTCAAGCATGGTATCAGCCAGGCTTGATCCAATAAATCCTGCCACCCCGGTTATAAAAACACGCTTGCCCATTCATTACTTATTTGAAACCATCACCATTAATTCCAGTAATAATCTGCCATTAACTTCAGGAGAGAAAAACCTCCGGCATTTCTCCAACCCGTTTAATCCTATTTTTCTGGCAACAACCTGATCAGCTAAAATACTGTTAAGAGATTCACAGATCTGGCCAGGATTTCCCGGATCTATTAAAAAAGCGTCCTGTTCATCAAGGTATGTTTCAATATCACTTACCCTTGTACATATAACCGGGTTTCCGGTAGCAAGGTATTCACCAAGTTTAAAAGGGAATCCCGCATTTGCAAACCCCGATTCTGTCCTGCACATGCATAACACATCAGCTGATCTGAGAAGGGAATAGAACTCTTTGTCCTCCAGAAATCCTTTAAACACAATATTCCCATTGCTCCTGTATTTATTCTCGTAAACTGATTTCTGTGAGCTTTTGCCAGTCAGGATCAGTCTGGAATTTTCGTGAACCCGGTTAAAAGCAAGGAATCCTTCAATTATATCATTGACTCCATCCTTGTCAGCAAACGAACCTGCATATATAACCTGCAATGGATCGTTGAAAGAGTTCTTGTTCTTATTAAAGTTCAGCTTCGCTGTAACAGGTATTAATAATACTTTTTTTGCTTTAAGTTTAATATACTTCTTCTGCAGGTAAAATGATATCACGACAATAGCATCAGCCAACCTGCAATTGAGAAAATCCAATTTCCTTATTGTCCAGCATTTAAATTTTGAAATCAGCTTGATTTCATCATTAAAGAAACCATAATCCTCCTCGATCGCCAGAATAAGTCTGTACCGAAGTATTTTTGACCACAGGATAAAAAAGAGATTCTCAATATTTAATCCACCGGAATTATATGTAATATTTACAAATCCTTTCTTTCGTAAATGAACGATAGCCTTAAATCCAATGAAGTAATAAGCAATGATTTTATGCAACTGCGATAACTTAAATTCAAGACCTGGACTTATATTCAGATATGGAATTGTGTTATATTCTCCTTTTACTGATGGTTGCCGTGTCTGACTTCTGAATGATATAACTTGAATTGAGATATTCTGAAGTATTAAATAGTCAAGAAAGTTCTGTATCCGTTTTGTACCTGCCATCCCTACCGGATATTCACGCATAAAAACAACCAAATTAAGCCTGCACTCTTCCATTACCTGCGTTTAGATATCAGATTGCCCTTCTCCTGAAAGTATAAGTATCAATTATTGTAAAATCACCGGAAAAATTAAAGGTATGGGCTCCTTTGAGCCTCTTCTCCCAGTCAGGAGAAACTTTTATGACCTCTTTTTCTTTATATTCCTTTTCATTGATTATCAAAATCTGAATAATATTAAATGCCTTCCCGTATCTGCCCGAACAATCCTGTGATGGCCTGTAAATTTTCCCGTCATGAATAAAAATATTACCTGCAGGTCTTGATGTCCTTATATCAGAGACAATTGGATTATAAGGATGGCTTATCCATTTGTCCGACATAAAATCGTCAGCATAGAAAAGAAATAATTCCGGACTTTCACCCGACGGACAGTTAATTTCGTCAACAAGAGCAAAGAGCCACCATTTCCCGTTATAATTAAACATTGTCGTGTCATAGGCATTGATATCCTTCATAAGCGATTTGACAAATACCCAGCTATCGGGAAAACCTGTGCATTTGTATATATCAATTGTTTTGTTTTCTCCTGTTTCCGGGATCATGTAATGGGAACCTAGCGATTCGAAAATAAACGGATAAGACATATGGTAAGGTTTCTCAATGAGCCGCTTAACATTCTGCAGATTCCCCTCACCATCCAGCTGAAGGACAGATATATGTCCTTTATTTTTCTTGTAAATAAATTCCTCAACAAAAATATTATAACTCCCGTTGCTTCTTAATACAAAAGGATCGGCCCAGAATCTGTCTTTTGAAGGCTGCAATTTCCTGAAACTGTCATATGAATTATTCTTAAAATCTCCTGCATTGCCAATTCTGAACAGGAGCATCCATGAAAATGGATCTGAATAGAATATTTTCTTAACTATCTTAGAAAGAATTATAGTCAGTGCCTTACCGAAATATCTGATTGAAGATCCTGAAGATGGTGGTCTTAATCCGGCCTGCCTGAGCAGGTCATCCCTGAATTTGCCTTTTAATCTTTCCAGGTAGCTTTCATCATATTTAAATATTCCAAAAATAGCTCTTAAAGTGAATAATGAGGCTCTCCAGAAAAGCTTATCCCTGTTCAGGTTGACAGAATATGCACATGTTGCCTCATATGCTCCTGAGATTACCTGGTTTTCATCCTCTCCATCCCCCAGTTTAACAAGCGCTGAAACAGTTACCGGATTTCCTGTTACCACTTCGAAATAACCTGAAGTTCCCTCTTGCTCGGTGTCAAAATTATCCATCATATATACCCAGACACCAAATCTTGGAAGTGTCAGAATCTGGCCCGTCAGATTTTCATACCCATATTTTAGAATAATATCCAGGTTGTACTTTCTGATTTCATCAATCTCTTTTGTCCCAAACCCGACAGGATTTCCATTACCACCAGCATTAATCTGAATTTCAGGTATGTTATTGATTAATGGTTTTAAATTTATTTTTTCAGAATAATCAGGCTTCCTGTTGAAAAGAAATCTGTCAAATTTCCTGTGCAATCTGTAAACAAACGGTCCGGGATTTTTTCTGCTTTCAGATACCGGAGACTTGCTTTCATTTTTAATTACGAGTGAAACAGATGCAAAATCAGATAAGGCAATACCTTCAATTGTTTTATATTTCCATGCTGGCAGAAGATAACTGTCAAGAAGTAATCCGATTTTAATTTTACCTTTCATATGTGATAAACTTCTTGTTTATCTCTCTGTTCTTTCTGCCCTTATTCCAAAAAAACTCACTGTACAATCTGGAGATGAATATCATCGTTTTGAATCGAACACTTTCTTGTAGACTTCCTCTGTTTGAAGAGCTATCTTATCCCAGTCATAAGGAGTCATATCATAATCAACCGGTGCATATTCCTGTTGCAGGATTCTGTTAAGATTTCCTTTCAGAGAATCTCCATCTCCTGTTATAAAAAATGTATTTTCCGGCAGTGGAACCTGTTTATTTGCCGGAATATCGCTGACCAGTACAGGAAGTCTGTAACTCATTGCTTCAAGAAGTGATATGGGTAATCCTTCATGAAAGGATGGCAGCACAAATAAGCGTGCATGTGTAAAAAGTTGCTGAAGTTCCTCTCCTTTTACAAAACCAGGCATGACCACATTATTTAACCTAGCCATTTTCTTAAGATGCTTTGTATAAGGTATCTCGTGATCGGCATCACCAGCGATTACCAGCCGAAATTCACTTTGCTTCAGTTCGTTAAAGGCTTTAATTAAAAAATCAAAACCTTTCTCCTCAACAAATCGTCCAAGGGTAAATACATACCTGCGGGGTTTTAACCCGAGCGATTTTATATAGTCAGTTTTCGCTGCAAAAAGAGGTGGGGTAACCCCATTATATATCAAATTTGTATCAAGCCGATTGTATTTATCTTCCAGATATTTTTTAATCACCTCCGAAATAACAATTATTTCATTTGCACACTTACTTCCCCATTTTTCACCAATCCTGAGTACAGATTTAGCCACCGGGCCCCACTTAGCTCTGTTGTAATCAGGGCCATGATGTGTGAATACAACTTTTAGTCCCAGAAGACGTGCAAAAGGAATAAAGATTGCCGGGCCTATTGCATGTATGTGAAGAATATCTGTTCCCTTTAAACGGGCCCACAATACCCCGAGAAAAGTGTGCAGGAGAGTCTCTGTTGTGATCCTGCGGACAGTAAAAAGGTTGATAAGCTCAACACCTTTATATTCAGTCAGTTTGTCTTCTTCAGGCACATAACATGTACGCCGGATCAGACTTACCTTATTATCCAGTTTCACAAGACGAGGATATAATTCTTCGCAGTGAGTTTCCACTCCTCCCTGAATATTGGGAATACCCCTTGTACCTAATACAATGATCCTCATATTTCTTATATGCTTCAATTAATACTTGTTTGCACTGATCGATCCTATACTAAAGAGAAAAAGAGTAAATAATTATTCCTCTATTAATGGGAGGGTCAGATCAGGTTTAACACCATATATATCGGTGAATGGTGTCATGCGTGTGTAATCCAGATCCCCCTGAAGCGGACTTTGTCCCACATTAAAGATTGGGATTTTATCCATGCAGATCTCCTTGTTCAGGAGTGACTTAACTTTATTTTCAATTATCCAGCGTGTCGGATGCTTAATATACTTTTTCATAACGGGTGCAGCTGTTCCAACCATCCAGCAGTTTTTCGGACATATTTTAACCTGATCCCGCACTTTTTTTGCCTTATCACTGAACCAGAGCTCCTCAAAAGTGGAAAAATCATTAATGTTACCCATACTCTCTTTCCATATCTTGTCTTCCAATCCGTTACATGGATAAACATCCCCATATGGTTCGATAAAGAAATTTGTAAGTCCTGCTTCGCATGGAAGCATGCGTTTGCCCTTTCTGATATAGTTGATTAAACCCAGATTAAAAAATGCCCTGGCCCAGCTTTTAGGATTATTCTCCTTAAGAAGCTCTATTATAAGCTCTTCAAAGTGTTCTGATACAATATCCCTATTAGTGACTTCATTATCATCTTTATGAAAATAATATGAATTGTGAAATGCAGCTGTAGCAAACTCCAGTTTAAGTTCCCTGGCAAGGCGGTAAAGCCATAACATGTCTTCAGAATTATGATTTGATACTGTTATGCCAAATCCGATATCCTTTATTCCCATCGATTTTAGTTTCAGTAAAACTTTCAAACCATTATCGAATCCCCCCTGCCTGCCTCTCAGATCATCGTTTCGTTGCGATAAACCTTCAATACTAACACGAATCCCAATACCAGGATATTTTTCAGCCAGCTTTATGATCCTTTCATAATGCCAGCCTGATGTTGAAATAACTACCCGCGATGCTTTTGTAAACAATACTGCTATTATATCATCAATATCCCTCCTCAGAAAGGGCTCCCCTCCTGTAACATTGGCAAATTTTAACTTAGGCAGTTTCTCGAGATTTTTTGGTGTAATTTCCTTTTTTTCATCTGAAGGGTATTTCCAGATGCTGCACATTTTACAGCGCATCTGGCAGCGATACGTAGTAATTATTGAAACATCAGTAGGCATGGACCTTCTATCTTGCTCAACCAAATCAACTTTATTTGACATCTGTCTCATTCAGCACATTATTATAAATCTCGATTAAGTTCCGGTAATAACTCCTTGAGTCATACTTTGCCCTTGCCTCTTTTGCAATATCAGCATAATTGAAGCTGCCGCTTTTTGTAAACATCAGGGTAATTGATTCCTTTAAATTATTTACATCACCTGATGTAAAAGAATATCCGTTTACTCCATCATTAATAAGTTCCGGGATCCCTCCAATCCTGGCCCCTAATACAGGAGTACCGAGACACAGGGATTCAATCATGCTGAGGGGATTGTTTTCATAGCACTCCGAAGGCATTACCATAAACTTTGATCTTTCGAGTATATCCTTGAGTTCATCCCAGTTTTTAAAGCCCTCGAATATTATATGCCTGGCGTTATATCGCGACTTAAGATCCTTTTCAAGAGGCCCGGTACCAATAACCCTTAGTTCATACTGTGGCAAATCCATAGCGGCCCTGAGTAAAGTCTCGATTCCCTTTTCAACAGATAACCGGCCGATATAACAATAATGGCTGTTTTTCTCCATGTTAAGGAATGTCGTCAGCTTTTCTTCCAAAATGAAATTTTGTAAAGTCTTTAGCTTGTCAGCTTTAAATCCGCCTTTTAACATATTTTTCATCAGGAAACTGCTTGGACAAAGAAACAATCTGGTGTATCTGCTTAATATCCGTTTATTCCAGACAATTGCCTCACAGTAAGCCACAAGGCTTTTAGAAAAACTGTTTTTCATGCACTTGTATCTTATAACATTGAATTTATAAGAAAAACAAAGTTCACAGGGTTTTTCATTTCGGGTGCAATCGTAACGCGGACACAGCAATTTATGATCATGCAAGGTCCAGACTACCGGTATTCTGTGTCTGCGGGCAATACCTGCGATTATCGGGGATAATTGAGAATGAATGTTATTTAAATGAACAATATCAGGTTTAAATGTTTTTAATAACTCTGTAAATTTCCTTCGCACCGAAAATGAACCAAAAGGACGGATCAATACCTTTACAAGGTTTTTGAAACCGGATTTATTAAGGTCTGCCTCTTCCGGAAAGTAATCTGAATACGCGGAAGCATTGTTCAGTGGGTGCTGCATTGTAAAAACAGCCACCTGGTGCCCGTTTTCTTTTAACAGTTTCTCAAGCCCAAGTGTGTATATCTCACCGCCGCCACGTTGATAGTAATATTTATTTGAAAGAAGGATTTTCATAAAATTCTAAGGATTTCTATCTATTGATATCAGATTCAGTTTTATTTGTCGCGAATTCCAACTTCAGAGGGAATAACTAACACATATAGCTGAAGCATAACTTTGTATAATCCCGGGCTCAGCCTGAAAACAAAATATGCCAATTTGTGCTTGATTCTGAGCAGGCGGGATTTCTTTGCCAGGAATGAATATTTTTTAAGATTTTCCGATATAGTCTCAAAATCAGCTAAATTCTTTTTTCGTGAACTTAAAAGTATTAAATTCATAGTTGCCAGGTTCTGTACGAAATAATTAATCTGAGCTTCTTCAAGGATAATCTCATTTCTGTCAGCCACAATAGTTATGATTTTCTTATCCACTGATATTCCTTCCATATCTCTTTCACTGAATTTTTTTATACTTACAGAATTATCCCTTAGTACGTAAATGTACTTTGCTGTATTTTGAAAGACACTTCTGCCGGCTACAGAGAATGCCGCTATGTTATAAAGAAAATCTTCCTTAAACCTACCCTCAAACTTAATGTTCTTTGCTATTTCTGATTTAAATATTTTATTATTTACACTCATATCAAACCATCCGGTCAGAGCTGCTGATAAACCATCATCACCGTCATAAACTTTATAGTTGTTTTCATACAGGGCTTTTTTGACCTTGTTTCTATATATCTTTTTAATGCTGCAGACTGAGATATCCGAGTCGGTGTTTATTGCATTCCTTACAAGGATTTCATACATATCTTTTTCAAGAATATCATCACTGTCAACAAAGCCTATATATTTCCCGTTGGAAATTTTAAGACCTTCATTCCTGGCAGATGAGACCCCTTTGTTTTTCTGATGAATAACAGTGATGCGCGAGTCAGAACTCCCGAAATAGTCACATCTCTCACCACTGCCATCTGTTGAGCCATCATCTACAAGAAATAGCTCAAAGTCAGTAAATGATTGATTTAATATAGATTCGATACTCTCATCAAGATATTTGACTTTATTATAAACCGGGACAATAATGGTAAGAAATGGCATATTTTATACTATATTTCTATTATTACTAATCTAAGCTAAGTTGCAAGTTACTTGTTGCTGGTTGCTGGTCGTTTGAAAATTGGACATTATAACCCTATTACTTATTTATGGCCTGAATATGGTTAAGTTTTATATTGCTCCAGTAATCAGAAATTAACCAGTAACCTGAAACCAGTAACCAGCAACTTGAGTTAATCTGTTATTAAATCTCTTTTGATGACAGGCAGAATATGCTTTCAGTTGAGGTCGATAAGAAGATTCTGAAATGCTTTCCTGACTGTTACTGCACTGAATCTGGACTTTGCTAATTCAACAGCTTTGCCGCTGATTTTCTCTCTGTATTTCTCATCCCGGATAAGAAACTGAATAGCCCTAATGATCGTTTTTTGATCCTGTACTGTTATACAGTATCCGCATTCATTCCCGCTGAAAAATTTGGTGACTGCTGTTTCTTCCGGTGAATATACGAGTACAGGGGTTCCCGAAATCATATACTCAGAGGCTTTGGTCGGCATAGAAAGCTTAAGGTAATCCCTTGCATGATCACTGAAATCATTTGCCAGAAGAAGAATGTCGGCTTCTGAAAAAATTCCCGGTAACTGCTCCAGAGCAGCAAATGGATTAATCACTATGCAATTATATTTTTTAAGTTGATTTAGAATCCTTTCATCTTTTGTCGGTGTCTGAATATGCAGCTTTATATGATTCCCGTTACGATTAATCGAATCGATTGCAGAGCCAAACTCATAAATAGAGTCTGTTATGCCCATTCCGATCCTGCCCGAATATAAAATCGAAATGTCTTCCTTCTGCAAAGTGAATTCTTTTTTGCAATGAGGTAGCCAGGCTTCTGTTTCTATAGGATTATGAAAAGCAATAAATCTTTTATTATACCTGCTCAGGTACTCCACCGACATTGCATCGCTGATACTCAGATGAAGATCAACTTTGTCAAGGAGCAACCTTAATTCCTTATCAATTCGTCTTGTTATGACCCTCTTAAACAATCCCTGCCTGCTTATTGTTGATGGCCAGTCATCCATCATGTGAATTATAGAAGGTACTTTCAGATAATTAATGAGGTTTATGCTGAAAACAATCTCATCCCTTGTAGAGACCTGTAAATACAACAATTCAGGTCTAAACTCTTCCAGCCAGCTTTTAAATTTCTCTGATAATGTTATTTTCGACAAAAAATGGTATATACCAGTCCACCTCAGAAAGGGATAAAACATTTGAGTCACTATCTTATACCTCAATCCTGTCTGTATAAAATTGAATGGAGCAGGAACTTTGGGATCAAATTTCTTTAAACCCGATGGGAACTTTCTCTGTATCAAATTAAAAGGGAAAATCCACTTATGTTCTTCCTCTCCCAGTTGGTATACCGTATCGCATACATCTGTTGTCACATTGTACAACCCATGGCCCATATAGGCAGCTCCAATTTTTTCCTTTGGCCAGCCTTTAAAAAGATTTGTAAGAGTAATTCCGCCTCCGGTAAAATTATTGAAGGGCTGTCCAAAAATCAGGATTCGTTTGTATATCATTATTTTAGCAGATAATTATCTGATGACTGATTGGAAACTTATTTGTTTTGATTTTTATTTCTAAAAAGCAAGTTAATTGATTAACAAGGAATTCTAAGGTTCAGGCTTTTGTACCACACTTAAAAAGGACTTTATTTCATTGTCATCATAATTTCTCCATTCTTTGGAATAGCATATTCCGACTGAAATCCAGACAAGAATGTAGTTAAAGGTAAAAACAACCGGAGTCCCGGGATATGAATAAAAAATAAATAGTACCAGCCACATTCCGGCAGCTTTTGAAAGCAGGTTTTTAGAATAAAACAATCCCCTGATTATTGCTGGCACTACTATTAATAACAAAAGTATCACATTTACTATTCCTCCGTTAAGAATAATCTGGAGATATCCGGTTTCTATCACTTTCCTGTATATGGATACACGCCCGGCCCCTTCAATAACTCCGGGACAGAAATATTTCCCGTTGATCCCTTTGCCGATCAGCCAGTCTTTTGCTTTCAGATCACTGTAGAAGTATTGTTCTACACTCGTTCTGGTACGCTGACTAATCCTCTGTGTTATAAGACTGAAAGTACTCTTTCTGTTTGCTTCATAGATCCTGACAGCCGCGGCACTTAATAAAATAATTATAAATACGGAAAAGACAATATTAATCAACCTGGCCTTATTCACATACTGATAAATCAGGTAAGAAAAAAACATAATAATGAATGTAATAAAAATCAAACCTCTGCGGGCTCTGATAACTGCTAATAAAAAAGCGATAACTATTACCAGAAGCGCAAACCATTTCCGTTTACCTGAATGATAAATATATGTAAATAACAAGAATCCCATCGGAAGTGCCAGATGTTGTGTAAAATATTCTATCAGAGCCTGACTTCTTGATTCATTGTAGGTTATAAAAAGGACTTTAATAAAAATCAGACAAAGGACCAGATAAATTCCACCCATTATAAAGATTGCATCGAATATCCTCCTGAACATAACAGGCTTTTTCTGAAACAATAATGCTGTTGGTACCAGATACATGAATATTCCTGATATTGGACTAAAAAGGAGCTCTTTCAATGATTCATATTCCAGGCTAATTCCTCTGAAAACAATAGTTGTTGTCCAAAGCAGAAACCCGATATATTGGAATCTCAGATAATTGTTTTCTATCTCCAGACGGATCATCATAATTCCCGAGGGAACAAAAAGAACGATCCCAAATATCTGAATCACATTCACCAAAACATAGCTTACTTCATTTGATTGGGAAACCAGGTAGCTGACGATATAAATAAGAAATCCTGCAATAAATAAACTGATCAATAAACCATTATTACTATCGGGATGTTTTTCGTTCATTATTATTCCTGTATGATAATTATTTCGTGATAAAATCGAACAATTCGGAATGCTTCTTCATGATATTTCCCTTTTCAAATTCCGGTAATAGCCATCCTTTAATCCTACTCTCAAGACAAAACCTGATCCCAAGAGCAAGATCTTCAGAATCACGATATTTAGCTAAATATCCGTTCTTTTTATGGTCGATCATATCCGGAATGCCTCCGACATTGAATCCTGTTACCGGTGTACCGCATGAAAGACACTCAAGAATCGTTGTAGGCAGGTTATCAGCCAATGAAGGAGAGACAAAGACATCAAGGGCATTGAAAACCAATGATGTCGAGTATTCATCTTTCAGGAAACCAAGAAAATGTGTTCTGAAGGGTATTGAATCTGCAATTGTCTTGTTATATTCTCCTCCAAAAATCAAAACAGACAATTCTTTGTCACTCCTGTAATCTCTTAATAACAAAAGAGCTTTCTTAAGCTCTTCCCATCCTTTATAAGGGCTGTTTATTGACATTGCTCCGAATCCGATCACATTTTCTTCCTGATTAATATTCAATACCTGTCGTGCAAACTTCCTGTCAACCGGTTTGAATATCTTTGAATTAACTACATTAGGAATATGAAATACCGGTTTCTCTTTTAACAAAAATGAATTTTTTGAACAATTAAACAACCATTTACTGGGAGAAACAAAGTAAATATTTTTTGATTCTTTGTATAAATTACTTTTTTTATGAAACTCACGTTCAGGCCAGTCAATTGTTTTGCTTTCGGCGAACATGGGACAATCTTTGCATCCGGATGTATATTTCAGACATGTGAAACTATGATGGCACCCCCCGGTGATCGTCCACATATCATGCATAACAAGCACAACAGGTTTTCCCAACCTGAAAAGCTGCCTGTAATTTGATAAATTCAAAAAACCACCCTGCACCCAGTTAAGGTAAACTAAATCAGCCTCCTTTATCACCGGGAGTTTTGAAATATCTGTCCCTAACAGCGGAAACGAATAAAGACCGAAATCAGGTTTTATTTTCCGTCGCAGGAATGACTGTACCTTAAAATCAGTTTTAGCAAGAATCCGGGATAATTTTCCGGTTTTGATTACTCTTTCAGAATCATTGATGTCCTTAAACAATGACAGAATGAATGATTCAATGCCGGTATCAAGGAATGCTTCATGCAACCTCAGGGCAGCTCTTCCCCCTGAAAGCACATCTTTCTGAACATGAACAACTTTAGGCATCAGTTCACACGGTTCTACTTATACCAGATAGGTTTTTTTGTCTTTTCTACTATTACCTTGTAGTATTGCAAAGGGGCCAGAATGAAGGCATTGAAATTGGCAATAATCGAAGCAATAAACAGGGAAGCTACACCCAAATGGTAGAATCTTATTAAGACCATTGAAACCGCTATATAAATAAATGGACTTATAATACTGGAAATGAATTGTATCCTCAAGGCACTTATCCCATTCAGGAAGTTTACATATTTACCCCCAAAAATAATAACATTGAAATATAAGAACCCCCACAAGGAAAGTGAAAAATCAATATTAACCTTTCCCTCTCCTATCCAATATCTGTATACTGTATCTGAAAAAACGAGCATTACAAGACCGCCTAGGAACATGAGTATGTTCAGCTGATTATACTTTTTGATACCATTTTTTATCCATTGAATTTCATTTTTATGGTAGGCTTCGGTGGAGGCAGACCAGAATGGAGTAATAAAAATTGTAAAGAACATATTCAATACTCCAAAATACTTAAAAACAATATTATAGGAAGTAACATCCGATGTTCCGAAATTTCTGGCTATTATAATATTCGCTGTCTGAAACTGGATAATACCAGCAAATGAAATGAGAAAGAACTTCATCCCCAGACTGAACAAACCTTTAGCAAATGAGAAATTGATTTTGGAGATTTTAGGCTTATAATGTTTATAAGCACCGTTGAATAAAAACACGTTAGCCCCTATAAGGACCAGAAGAGGAGAAACACACAGGGCTATTCCGAGCTTTAAAAGGGATCCTTCAGTGGTCTTGATAAGTATAAAAATGAACAATAGGGAAATAAGCTGACCAAGAAAATCAATTAAGGAAGATAATGCCGGACGCTGGTCAGCCATTAATATCGTTGTAATTATCTTTAAAACAAATGAAAGGCAGAAATATGTAAAGACTATTAAAGCCAGTATTGATACTTCGGCATTCATACTTTCAGGCACATTAAGTATGCCTGACCAGTTCAGGAAATTATTTATGATAAAGTATAAAATCCAGATTCCAATAAAAATGATGCTGAGCAAGGCATAAGTCGTGCTGATATATATTTGACCGCTTTCATTATCGCCCTTAGCTTTTGCCTCAGCAAATTTGTTCCGCAAACCCTGTGTCAGACCAATATCGAAGAAACTCAACCATGCAACAATAGAGCTCAGTGTAAGCCAGATTCCATAGCGTGATGGATTAATATAATTTATTGTTAAAGGAACAAGTATCAGACTAATTGCTATACTACATACCCTTACGACAAGAGAAGCAACAATGTTTTTCTTTGCCCGGATACTTCTCTCATGGCCACTCCGGAAATGTCTTTTTATTATATTATTTATCCTATTGTAAGTGTCTGACATTTATGAAAATAAAATTTGTAAGAAAGATCTCGGATTTTATAGGTGTATTATCAGGAAGTAAAAATTGAAAGAAGGAATACATTACAGCTTCGCCTGGTCAGTCACACAAAACAAACTGACAGGCTAAAAAAAAAGTACTCAAGAAAATACTTCTTTTCTCAAACGACAATCTCGCTCCTATATTGCAAATTCTCGACGATTAAAAATGGTAATATTAAGAAAACTCCCAAACAAGTTTTCAGATAGTAATTCACAATTTATAATTACTAATAAACAATATCCTGAAATGAAAAAATTATATTGACAAGTTAATATCCAGATTTTATTTCCCGGAACTTCAGCCGGGTTAAGAAGTTATTTCTGACCAGAAAGGGTCAGTCTGCCCGGTTGATGACTTATTCCTCCAGGATATTGGTAATATAGTATTTGGTGGGATTATCTTTTATAATAATTTTTCCTGGATTGCCAATTACCAGAGAGTGATCAGGAACATCAAAATTAACAAAGGAATTTGGAGCAATCATAACGTCATTTCCAATATTTACCGGTCCGACTACGACAGCACCTACTCCGATCCAGACATTATCTCCTAAGGTTGGCCGGCCGACTTTCCCTCCTTTTAAAGCTCTGCCAACCACAACATTGTGAGAAACGGTACAGTTCTTCCCTATTTTTATAGGACCAATATATACAGTTCCGCGATGGTAAAGTGAAAATCCTTCTCCAATCTGTGCTTCATCGCTGATATGATACCCGCGATAGGTAAACAACCGCTTTAGTATTCTGTAAAATAATCTCTGAACAGGAGAGTCCTTATGTTGTATAACTTTTCTCAACAGGTATGTATACCTGAATCCGGTATCGCCCAATCCTTTAATGAATCCTTTGAGCCCGGTCAAACCATCATACCGGTAAAGGTCTGCTTTAGTTAATCTATTCATAGTAGTAGTGACCTAAAAACTTAATTTCCTGTAAAAATAACAAAATCTTTTTCCGTGGAAAAGTTTTATTTTTTTCCAGTTATTTGAACCAGATTCTTAAATAAACGGTCAGTAAACCAGAACATAGAATAAATAGTCTCTAAAATTTGTTGTAATAATCGTCCGGAAAGAGTGACTCATAATATTAAGATTACATATTACGTTTGAAAAGTCACATCTGAAACGTAAATTGCACGATCAGAAAAACAGTTCAACTACTTCAAGTGATAAATAAAAGAAAAACGATCACCCTGACCTTCCTTGCAATTTCAGCAATCCTGTGTTTTTTTTGGATCTCATCTGAAAGAGCAGAACGATTCCTTTCAAAAAACAGGACAGTGAAAGCAAATATTCTTGTCGTCGAAGGATGGCTGCCTCAGCAAGCAGTTGATTTCGCTTATAATGAATTCGTTAAGAACAAATATGATCTGGTAGTTACAACCGGTATCAGTACCCCTGATTTAGATTTTTTTAATGTTTCTATGAATGGTTTCCTTGTTTTTTACCCTGAAATCGATTCTTCAGATGACAATGACACTCCACCCCATTCAATTGAGGTTCTCGCTCATAGCAAGTCAGGCGGCAGATATAGATCACACTTTAATTTCTATATTAATGATTCACTTGTGGCTGATTTCACTGCCGATGAAAAAGTAAAACGGTATGGTATAAAATGGAATGGATCATTAAATAACATAGATTCAGTAATGCTGCATTTTGATAATGATCTTGTTGATGATAACGGCGACAGGAACCTATATATAAAAGAGATAATCTTTGATAACAAATTCATTATACCATTCCAGTTTAACTCCGATTATGATATCGGAATGCTTGACGGAAAGAACAGGTTAAAGAATAATTACTTTTCAAATTCAGATATAGTGCGGAACACATTGATTGCAAAAGGTATAGATCCTTTAAAGATTGTATCTGTCACTGGAAAAAGGACATGGTTTAACAGAACCTTAACCAGTGTCCTTTCTTTCCGTAATTGGATAAAAGCTTCCGGACAAACCGTAACAGGAATTAATATTGTAAGTATGGGGATGCATTCAAGGCGAACCTGGATAACATACAAAAAAGTAATGGACAAATCATATAATATCGGTGTTATATCACTTCCGGATCTGCATCGTCAGAATTCAGAAATATCAAGGTACATTAAAACAATTAAAGAGATCCTTGACCTGTTATACTACAGGCTGATTTTAATCCCCTACTGAACTGTAATATTGCATAGTTAAGAATAAAAAAAATCTGAATTATCCAAGGTTTTTTCATCTGTCTATGCAAAAATCAATACCGGAGATTTCAAAAAAATTCTTTCTTTTATACCAAAATTAAAATTTAATCGTTTACTTTGCGATGTTAATCAATTACTTGTTCCCATTCGTCAATTAAATATGTTCTAAGAAGCATCTATGAGAAAGGTTTTAATGATGTTTTCGTTATTGTTAAGCGTTATTGCTTCAGCAACTGATTATTATGTCAGTTCCTCAGGCAATGATTCAGCAAACGGACTTTCATCATCAACTCCCTGGCGATCAATCTCTAAGGTTAATGCAATTTTTTCCGGTCTGAATCCTGGTGATAGAATTCTTTTTAAGAGAGGCGATCTTTTTTATGGCTCTCTGGAAGTTTCCAGGTCCGGGTCGGCCGGGAGCCCAATAACTATAAGTGCTTATGGCACAGGAGCAAATCCTGTAATCAGCGGGTTTACAACAATTGCGGGATGGACAAGTTATGGCGGAGGAATATATTCCAAAGTACTTGCATGTGAATCAAGTCCAAATATGGTTACCTTAAATGGTGTAAACACACCTATTGGAAGATGGCCAAATACAGGATTTCTGTCTTTGGACTCACATGATTCAAACACTTCAATCACAGACTCTGAATTGCCTTCATCACCTAACTGGACCGGAGCTGAGGTGGTAATCAGAAAAGCTCCGTACATCTATGACCGGAATAAAATTTCAAGTCACTCAGGCAGCACAATCTATTACAAAACCGGTTCGGACTATAATCCACTGGATGGTTATGGATATTTCATACAGAACGATTTAAAAACTCTTGATAAACAAGGTGAATGGTATTATAATGGATCAACATTTTTTCAATACTTCGGCACAGCAAATCCTGAAAGTTTTGTAGTAAAAGTAAGCACCATTAACCAGCTTGTATATGTCAACGGTCAGAACTATATTACATTCGACAATCTTGCGTTTGAAGGAGGTAATACTTATGCCCTGCAAATAAGCAATACAGATTATATTACTGTACAGAATTGCAGCATTAACTTTACAGGCAATACAGGAATCTACGGACCCTGGTACGGAACATCTCCAAACTGCAAAATAATCAACAATAGAATTGACAACAGCAATAATATAGGTATAAAGCTTTGCGGTGACCATACCTATGCAACTATTGAAAATAATTCGATCTCCAATACAGGCCTGATAATCGGTATGGGGGGAAGTGGTGACGGAACTTATGTGTCTGTGGATATTTTAGGCGATAACAGCATTATACAGTATAACAAAGTTGAAAATTCCGGATATCTCGGAATCAGTTTCTCAGGCAATAATGCTCTCATCGCTTATAACCTGGTAAACAGATTTAATCTGGTCAAAAACGACGGTGGTGGAATTTATACCTATGTAGGAACCGGTACTCCCAGAACGGGACAGAAAGTTACTAATAATATTGTATTTAATGGAACCGGTTACGGTGAAGGACAAGCTGACAATGCTTTTCAGGCTATGGGCTTTTATATGGATGACCGGAGCAGGAATATCACCTTGTCAAATAATACAGCTGCTTATTGCGCCTCCTCGGGGATCTACCTTCATAATGCCCACGAAATAGTAGTGAATAATAACACTCTTTTTGATAATGGCAGCGGACAGGATAACTATGGCGGACAGATGTTATTTGTTCACGACGGCTATAGTCCTGATGATCCTATCCGAAACGTAACAATGAACAATAATATCTTCTTTGCAAAAACAGCCGACCAGAAAGTTCTTTCTTTTTGTACATTCAGCGACGATATTGCCAGCTTTGGCAGTGCCGATTACAACTGCTATGCAAAGCCTGTTGATAATTCAACCGTTGCAAAAACCTGGGAAGGAGGATGGAACAGCGTTTCCACAAACCGTTCTCTTTCAAACTGGCAGTCATATTCCGGAAAGGATAAGAATTCCTATATCTCACCTGTCACAGTATCAGATGAAAGTAAGATAAGGTTTGAATATAATGCTTCGGCAAATAACAAGGTGGTTTCACTCGATGCAGGCTACATTGATGTTAAAGGATCAAAATACACAGGCACTTTGACATTATTACCCTATACATCTGTTATCCTTATGCTGGATCCCAATCCTTCAGCACCTCCTGCCCGCCCTGTTTATACAGGTTCCTCCATTCAGAATTCGGTACCCACAGTAATTGAAATTTCTTATGATCTGACTCTTGCAAATATTACACCTGCCACATCATCTTTTTCTGTTCAGGTAAATTCAGCCGCAAGAAGCATAACCTCAGTTTCTGTATCAGGAAGCAAGGTCAAGCTTACGCTTTCCTCTCCTGTCGTATACGGGGATGTTGTTTTATTATCCTATACCGTTCCTACGTCCAATCCTTTACAGACTCCTGCGGGAGGGAAAGCTGAGTCTTTTTCAGCTCTCTCTGTTACTAACCTGGTAAATGCAGTAAGCCCACCACCTGTTGTACCTCCGGTTGTTGTACCTCCGCCACCGGTTGTTCCAAATGTTCCTCCGGTCGTTAAAGTAGACTATATGACTGAAAATTTTTCAGGATTTATTGGCACTCTTAATGCCAGCGACAGCTATGATGCAAATAATGATAATCATGTTTATTCATGGAAAGTTCCGGGTCATATATCCGTTTCCGCCACAAATAGTCCGGTTATAGAATACCTTGCACCCGTTGTTGATGTAAATCAGACTTTTGAATTTGGACTCACAGTAAGCGATGGCGTGGCAGAACAATCTGAATCCTTTCAGGTCAATATTATCCCATATCAGCCGGGACTCGAAAAAGCAGAGGTTATATCAGTTCAGGCTGGTGATTTTCAATCACCAAATAATCCATATAATATCCTGGACGGAAATATTGGTACAATGTGGGCTGCCAATGGAACAGACCAGTGGATTATTCTGGAGTTAAACGGATTTTTTAATATCCAGCATGCCAAACTGGCTTTTCAGCCTGGACAAAAGAGAGAATCATATTTTGATGTCATGGGTTCAGACGACAAACAAATGTGGGAACCGATAATTACCAAGTCAAAATCATGTGCCTTTTCAGGCGATCTTCAGGTATTTGAATTCCCGGCTTCAAAAACGGTAAAAGAATTCAGGTATATAAAACTTGTCGGACAGGGGAATGCAGCTGATCAGTGGAACTATATTTCGGAATTCGGGATTTTCGGATACAGGCATAAAAATCCACAGGATTATGAAGACCAGGCCGTAAAAATATATCCAAATCCTGCCTATGAGATTGTCAATGTTTTAATTGAAGAGGAGACGTTTAATCCTGATTTTATCAAAATTGTTACTCTGACTGGAAAAGCTGTATATGCTGACAAAATAAATCCTGGAATCAGACAGTTACAGATTCCAGTAAGTTTCAAAACGGGTATTTATATAATCCAGATGGGGAAAGAAGAAATGACAATGTTCGCTCAAAAGCTGAT
>Ga0209254_10001310_pt1 | contig 22052 bp, 19 predicted proteins | sample FrelakmetDIP11DI_FD_187148 | JGI IMG/M metagenome (GOLD analysis project Ga0209254, IMG submission 187148) | Freshwater lake sediment microbial communities from the University of Notre Dame, USA, for methane emissions studies - DIP11 DI (SPAdes)... | ecosystem: Environmental > Aquatic >...
GACGAGAAGCGCGCAGTCGCCGCCAGGCTCGCCGCCTACACGGGCACCCGCCCCGACTACTGGGAGAGGGCCGACCTGCGCGTGACGCACACGCAGTTCCTGCAGGAGCTGAAGCGCGACCAGCGCCAGGTCGCCGGCCGCATCGACTCGCGATTCGTCGGTCCGGCCATGAACCCGCTCGCCGAGCACATGAACTATGACCCGTTCTTCCCGGCCGTCGGGCCCGCCTACACGGCCGCCTTCCTCGATTACCTGCACAACGACCTGAAGTTCGGGCGCGACGAGGAGTACCGGGTCTCGGCCTTCGACGTGACGTGGGACTGGAAGCACAAGCAGCCGGGCGCGGAGGAGTGGTTCTCGCCGGCGCCCAACACCGTGCCGGATCTCGCGCGGGCGCTGACCAAGAACCCCGGCCTGCACGTGCTGGTGCAGCAGGGCTGGTACGACCTCGCCACGCCGCACTTCATCATGAAGCACGACCTCGACCACCTGCGCATCACGCCGGAGGCGCGCGAGCGCATCCGCGTCGAGTACTACGAGGCGGGACACATGATGTACCTGCACGCGCCGTCGATGAAGAAGTACCGCGACGACCTCGCGGCGTTCATCCGGGAAACGGACCGCCTATGAGGCCGCGCCCCGGGCGTACTGGCGGGTGATCTTCGCGACGTGCTCGCCCTGGTAGCGGCACAGCAGCAGCTCCCGCACCGTTGGCATGCGCAGATCGGGCCCGGCGCCCGTCACGCAGCTCGCACCGTACGGTGTGCCGCCCTGGATTTCCTGCATCGACGAGAGCTCCGTGAACGAGTACGGCAGGCCGATGATCAACATCCCGTGATGCAGCAGCGTGGTGTGGAAGGAGGTGATGGTGGTTTCCTGTCCGCCGTGCTGGCTGGCGGTGCTGCAGAACACGCTCCCGAACTTTCCGACCAGTGCGTTCTTCATCCACAGGCCGCCGGTCTGGTCGAGAAAGTTCCGCATCTGCGACGCCATGTTGCCGAAGCGGGTCGGCGTTCCGAAGATGATCGCGTCGTAGTCCGCGAGCTCGTTCGGGTCGGCGATCGGCGCGGGCTGGTCGAGCCGGAACCCGGACGACCGGGCGACCTCGGGGGGCACGAGCTCGGGCACGCGCTTGACGACGACGTCCACGCCGTCGACCTTGCGGACGCCTTCCGCCTGGGCATGGGCCATCTGCTCGATGTGCCCGTAGCTGCTGTAGTAGAGGACGAGGATTCGGGTCATGACGTCTCCCGGGCGCTCAGGCCCATCGGTGCAGGTTGCGGGTAAGGAATTCGAGGACGACCGCGCTGTAGGTTTCGCGGGCGTCGAAGCAGGCGAGGTGGCCGGCCTGGCGCAGCATCTGCCGCTCGGCGGTCGGCAGCAGCTTCGCGAGCGCGCCGGCGACGTGCAGGCGTATCGGCGTGTCGAGCGCGCCATTCAACAGCAGCACCGGTGGCGCGAGTTCCGCGAGGCGCCCGGGTGTGACGTCGATGCACGTGGGCGGCACGCCGCGGAGGTCGGCTCCGTCGTAGCGCTCGAGCATCGCATCGAGCATGGCGCGCGCGACGGGATTCGGCGTGCGCAGCTGCATCAGCGGATGGTTCGCGAGTTCGCTACGGAGGGCGCCGATGCCTTGCTCGATGAGCAGGCTGCGGTAATGCTCGACGGGGGTCTCGCTCGGCCAGTCGCCCGGCAGGCCGGCGATGGCGGGGGTGCCGTCGAGCACGAGGCAGGCGACGCGCTCCGGTGCCCTGTCCGCGAGGTGCAATGCGATCCGCGCGCCCTGCGACATGCCGAGGATGGCGGCGCGCCCGATGCCGAGCCGGTCGAGGAGTCGCACCACGTCCCGGGCGTCGGCCGCGACATCAGGTGGGCCCGGGGACTCGCCGAACCCGCGGCGGTCCAGGCGCAGCACGCGGAAGCGCGGCGACCAGGCCGTTACCTGGGCGGCCCACATCGTCGAGTCGAGCAGCCAGCCGTGGACCAGCACCAGCGCCGGGCCGTTGCCGTCGTCCCGGTAGCACAGCCGGGCGTCCCCCGCGTCGAGGTAAAGGCAGGATCCGGTACGGGCTGTCACGACCGCAGTCACCGCTCAGCCCTGCGTGCTCAGCGCGAGCGCGGGGACGTGCGCAAGCTCGCGGCAGATCTGCTGGCTCACCTGCCGCAACACGGGCAGGCGCTCGCGCACCAGCTGCGCCTTGGTCAGCTTCTTGGAGTGGCCCGAGCTGTTGAGCGCGGCCACGACGCGGCCGGCGTGATCGACCACGGGCACGGCGACGGCGACGACACCGATCGCGAGTTCGTCCTCCACGGCCGCGTAGCCCTGGCGGCGACAGTCGTCGATGAGGCGCTCGAGGCGCTTGCGGTCGGTCACCGTGTGCTCCGTCAGGGCCACCAGCCGGGCCTGCTCGAAGTAGGCGTCCAGCCGCTCACGCGGCAGGCCCGCGAGCAGCACCCGTCCCATCGACGTCGCGTACGCGGGCAGCCGGCTGCCAACGTGCGCCTCGAGGCGCAGCAGCGTGCGCAGCGAGGCGCGCGCGACGTAGATGATCTCGGTGCCGTCGAGCACCGCGAGCGAGGCGGAGTCGCCGGTGCGCAGCGCGAGATCCTCCAGATAGTTGCGCGTCACGGCCTCGATGTTCATCGACTCGAGGTAGGCCGCCCCCAGCTCGAGCACCTTCGGGCGGAGCAGGAACGTGCGCCCGCTGCGTGCGACGTAGCCGAGTTCTTCCAGCGTGTGAAGGCAGCGTCGTGCGGTGGCCGCCGGCAGGCCGGTGGCCGCGGCGACCTGCGACAGCGTCAGCGTCGGCCGCTCGCGGGTGAAGGAGAGGATGACCTCGAGGCCCTTCGCGAGCCCGCCCATCACCTCGCGGCGTGCAGTCGAAGGTCGGGTGCGCGGCATCGGCGGTAACTCCTGCGCGGTGGACGCGGCGGCGGCCCGTTGACAAGCCGTAACAAACCGAAGATGATCTTCGCACAACGAAATTGTTTTCGCCAAGCGAAAACTCTCCCGGTCCTCGCAGGGGCGCGCATGAAGATCGGTCGGCAGGAGCATCGACACACGGCAATCTGCGGCTCAAATCCCGAGACGATCGTCGTGCGCGGCCGCGATCTCTGCGGCGAGCTGATTGGTCGCACCGGCTTCAGCGACTACGTGTGGCTGCTCATCACCGGCCAGATGCCTACGCCCAGGCAGCGAGCGGCACTCGACGCGACGCTGGTCGCGATCGCCGAGCACGGGCTCGTGCCGAGCGTGCAGGCGAGCCGCATGACGCTGGCAGCGGCGCCCGAGGCCCTGCAGGGCGCGGTGGCAGCCGGAATCCTGGGTTGTGGCTCTGTCGTGTTCGGCTCCACCGAGGCCGCGGGCCGTTTCCTCGACGACGTGGTGACCCGCGCCGGCAGCGGCGGCCTCGAGGCGGCTGCGCGGGATGTCGTCGGCGAGTACCGGGCCGCGCGCCGTCCCGTCCCCGGCTACGGACACCCGCTGCACAAGGGCGCAGACCCGCGGGCCGCGCGGCTCCTTGAGGTCGCTGCCGAGAACGGTACGTCCGGCGCACACATCGAGGCGGCGCGCGTGGTCGAGGGGCTGCTGCCGGAGCTGACGGGCAAGCGCCTGACCATGAACGTGTCCGCCGCGATCCCGGCCGTGCTGCTCGATGTCGGCTTTCCGCTGCTGGCGCTCAAGGGCGTGCCGATCCTTGCGCGCACGGCGGGGCTGATCGCGCACCTGCTCGAGGAGCAGCAGCGGCCCATCGGCTTCGTGCTCTCCCACGCCGGTTCCACGGCCATCGCCTACGACGGCGAAGCGCCGGCTGGATTCGTCGAGGGCCAGTCATGATCGGGCCCACGGTGCTGCGCGGCATCCGCGTCCTCGAGCAGGGCACCTTCATCACCGGGCCGTGCGCCGGGATGATGCTCGCCGACCTCGGCGCCGACGTGATCAAGGTCGAGAGCCCGGACGGCGACCCGTACCGCGCCTACCAGGAAGGGCAGTACTCGCCGCATTTCCAGGCCTATAACCGCAACAAGCGCAGCCTCTGCCTCGACCTCAAGCAGGACGGCGACCGTGAGCTCTTCAACCAGCTGGTCCGCGAGGCGGACGTCTACATCCAGAATTTCCGTCCCGGCACCGCCGAGCGGCTCGGCGCCTCGGCGGAGCAGTTGCAGCGCATCAACCCGCGCCTCGTCTACTGCTCGATCAGCGGCTTCGGTTCGAGCGGCCCGTACGTGGACCGTCCGAGCTACGACTCGGTGGCGCAGGCCCTGAGCGGCTTCCTGAGCGTGGTGGTCGATCCCGAGCGGCCGCGCTTCCTGGGACCTGCGCTCGCGGACGCGATCACGGGCATCTACGCCGCCTACGGCGTGCTCGGCGCGCTGTTCGAGCGGACGCGCTCCGGCCGTGGCCACGTGGTCGAGGTCTCGATGCTCGAGGCCATGGCCCACTTCGCGGTCGAGCCGTTCGCGGCGTACTTCGCGCTCGGAACGGTGCCGAAGTCGAGCGACCGTCCGCGCCTCGCGCAGGCGCACATCCTGCACACCTCCGACGGCAGGATGATGGCGATCCACCTCTCGTCGCTCGAGAAGTTCTGGACCGGGCTCGTCGCTGCGCTCGATGCGCCGGAGCTGGCCCGCGACCCGCGCTTCGCGACTCGACTGTCCCGTATCGAGAACTACGAGGCGCTCGGCGCCGAACTCGACCGGCTGTTCCGCAAGCGGCCGCTCGAGGAGTGGGTCGAGCGCCTGCGCAGGAACGACGTGCCGGGCGCTCCGATCAACAGCGTCGCCGACGTCGTCGGCGATCCGCAGGTGCGTCATCTCGGCCTCGTGGTCCCCGTCGAGGCGCCGCACACCGCCCGCGAGGCGGTGCGACCGGCGGTTCAGTTCGACGGCCTGCGTGCGGGCAGCGTTCGCCCGGCGCCGCTGCTCGGCGAGCACAGCGACGACATCCGCACCCGCGTGACGCAAGGTGGGAGTTGGCCCGAGCCACCTCAGGCCGGCGCCAGTCCCGCCATGGCCTCGGCCCACTGACGCTCGGGAGACGTGGACGTGCTTCTACCCACCATGCTCGTCGGCAGCCTCCCCCAGCCTGAGTGGCTGATCGACCGCGCGAAGCTGGCCGGCCGCTTCCCGCCGCGGGTGCGCGCGCGGGAGCTGTGGCGCATTCCCGAGCCGTTCCTGGCGGAGGCGCAGGACGACGCCACGATCGTCGCGATCCGTGCGCAGGAGGAGGCCGGGCTCGACATCATCACCGACGGCGAGATCCGCCGCGAGAGCTACTCGAACCGATTCGCGACCGCGCTCGCAGGTGTCGACCTCGACAACCCGGGCACGGCGCTCGACCGCAGCGGCCACCCGAACCCCGTGCCGCGTGTCGTGGGCCCGATCCGGCGCCTGCGTCCGGTCGAGGTGGATGATCTGCGCTTTCTCAAGGCGCACACCACGCGGCCGGTCAAGATCACGGTTCCCGGGCCGTTCACGATGGCGCAGCAGGCGCAGATCGACGCCTACGACGGCAGCCGTGAACTGGCGGCCATGGACTACGCCGCGGCGGTCAACGAGGAAATCAGGGACCTGTTCGCAGCCGGCGCAGCCGTCGTGCAGATCGACGAGCCGTACATGCAGGCGCGGCCCGACGAGGCGCGCGTGTACGGACTCAAGGCCCTCAACCGGGCGCTCGACGGCGTCAACGGCACGACCGCCGTGCACATCTGTTTCGGCTACGCCGCCATCATCCACGCGCGTCCCGAGGCGTATTCCTTCCTGCCCGAGCTCGCCGGCTGCAGCTGCCGTCAGGTCTCCATCGAGACCGCGCAGTCGAACCTCGACTGCAGCGTGCTCGCGACCCTGCCGGGCAAGAAGATCGTGCTCGGCGTCATCGACCTGTCCAAGCACGAGGTCGAGACGCCACAGATCGTCGCGGCGCGGATCCGCCGTGCGCTGCCTTACGTGGCGGCGGAGAACCTGATCGTCGCTCCGGACTGCGGCATGAAGTACCTGCCGCGCGAGTCGGCGATCGGGAAGCTGAGGTCGATGGTCGCGGGCGCCGCGATCGTCCGCGCGGAACTGCAGGCAACTTGAGCCGACGAGCTCTCTAGAGGGGGATTTGCGATGAACATCAGGACAGCGGTGAGCAGGCGGCTCGGAACGGCCGCGACGGCCCTGGCACTGGCCCTGCCCGTCCCGGCGGCGGTCCACGCGCAGGAGACCGAGTCGATGGGGCTCGAGGAGATCGTGGTGACGGCCCGCAAGCGTGATGAGTCGCTTCAGGACGTCCCGGTCGCGATCAGCGCGTTCAGCGCCGCGGAGATCGAGTCGGCGGGCATCACCCGCCCGCAGGACTTCATCGCGCTGACGCCGAACATGCAGATGGTGCAGACGCAGAACCAGGGCACCTCCTTCATCGTGGTGCGCGGCATCTCGCAGGCCCGCAACAGCGAGCCGTCGGTGGCGGTGTCCATCGACGGGGTGCTGCTCGCCAACCCGTCGCAGTTCAACCAGGAGCTGTTCGACATCGAGAGCATCGAGGTGCTGAAGGGGCCGCAGGGCGCGCTCTACGGCCGCAACGCCATCGGCGGCGCCATCATCATCCGCACGCGTGAGCCGAGCTACGACGCGATCGAGGGCCGGGTGACCACGGGTTTCGACTCGGGGCCGGGCTACTACGTGCGCGGCGGCGTGGGCGGGCCGGTCGCAGACTCCGAGAAGCTGCGCTTCTCGGTCTCCGGCTCGTACTTCGATACCGACGGGTACATCGACAATCCCTACCTCGACGAGGAGGCCGACCCGTTCCAGGACCTGTCGGGCCGGGCGCGTCTCATCTGGGACGTGACCGACAACCTCACGGCCGATTTCCGCCTTTCCGCGTCGAAGACGGAGACCCAGGCGCTGTACTTCAACATCACCGAGAGCGTGAACGACACCAGCCTCGACGTGCGCGTCAACAACCGCGGCGTGAACGAGCGCGACCTGTTCGGCGCCTCGATGAAGCTCGACTACGAGACCGCGTACGGCACGCTGACGTCAATCACCGCCTACGACACGCTCGACGAGATCCTTACCGGCGACCAGTTCGACTTCCTCCCCGTCGAGGAGTCGGTCCTGTTCGCGTTCTTCGGCGCCGATCAGGCCCAGCACCAGTGGCTGGACGTGAGCGCCGTCAGCCAGGAGCTGCGCTTCACCTCACCGTCGGACGAGCGCCTGCGCTGGATCGGCGGTTTGTATTTCATCCAGACCGACCGGTTCATCTCCACCGGCAACGTGTTCGACCTGAGTCCCTCGGTGCCCGGCTGGAAGGTGCCGCAGGTCAAGCGCAACCCGCTGCCGCTCTTCAATCCGCAGTTCTCCTTCCTCGCCGACGAGCAGGACAACTTCGCCTGGGCGGTGTTCGGCGAGGTCGAGTACGACATCACCGACCAGCTCGAGGTGGCCGTCGCGCTGCGTTACGACGAGGACGAGCGGGAGAACACTACCAAGACGCCGGATGAGTTCCTGCCGACGCCTGACGCCTTCTACGGTCAGGTCCGAGACGAGACCTGGGATGAATGGCAGCCGAAGCTGACCTTCACCTACCGACCCTCGGACGATCTCACCCTGTACGCAGGGTACAGTCGCGGCTTCCGCAGCGGCGGCTTCAACCAGACCGGCGTGGGCGCCGCCAACATTCCGGGCGTCGAGGACCTGTTCGACAAGGAGACCGCCGACACGTACGAGGCGGGCGTCAAGGCGCTGTTCCTCGACCGGCGACTGAGCGCGAACTTCAGCGCCTTCCTCACCCAGGCCGAGGGTTCGTACTTCTTCGTGTACGACCCGAACACCGGCACGCAGAACCTCGGCAACCTCGACGAGGTGGACTACCAGGGCTTCGAGCTCGAGTTCCAGGCCGCGGCGACCGACTGGCTCGACCTGTATGCCCGGGTCGGCTACACGGACAGCGAGATCAAGAAGTCCCGGCGCGACCCGAACGACGTCGGCAACCAGGCGCCGCTGGTCTCGGAGTACACGGTCAACCTCGGCGCCCAGATCTTCGGCCCGCTGCCGTTCGGCGAGGACCTGACCTACTTCATCCGGCCGGACTTCCAGATCATCGGGGACACGTACTGGTATCCGGACAACTACACGGTCCGCGACCCGGTCAACCTGCTCAACCTGCGGGCGGGCTTCGGCAGCGACATCTGGACCATCACCGCCTGGTCCAGGAACCTGACGGACGAGGACTACAATGCCGAGTGGTCGCCCGGGCCGCAGTTCTTCCCAAGCCCCGGCTACACCAACAACTTCGTGTTCAAGGCCCAGCCGCGAGTCTGGGGCCTCGAGCTGACGTACCGGTTCTGAAGGAGGGCGAACATGGCTACCCAGGCTTCAATGCCGTCCAGGCTGCACCACACGGCGTACGTGTCGCGCGACCTCGAGGCCACGCGCAGGTTCTACGAGGATGTGCTCGGATTCCCGCTGGTGGCGACCTGGTGCGAGTCGGACGAGCTGTTCGGCAAGCTGCGCACTTACTGCCACGTGTTCTTCGGTCTCGGCGATGGCAGCGCGCTGGCGTTCTTCCAGTTCGCGAACCAGGAGGATGCCGAGCTGTTCGGCCCGAAGATGCCGCCGTCGCCGTTCCACCACATTGCGCTCAACGTGAGCAAGGAAGCGCAGGCGGAGATCGAGCGCCGGCTGAAGACGGCCGGCTACCGGGAGCCCGACAGCTTCGTGCTCGAGCACGGCTATTGCCGCTCGGTGTACGTGACCGACCCCAACGGGATGATCGTCGAGTTCACGCTGGACCACCCGGACGCCGAGAGCATCAATGCCAGGCGCCGCCTCGACGCGCACAGCGAACTGAAGCGCTGGTTGGCGGGCGACCACACCTCCAACAACATGTTCCGCTGAACGGACGTCCGTGGCCGTCGCCGCCCACCTCAGCGGGGGGCAGCGGCGACGGCATCACGGTCGGCGATCACCGTCGAATCCGCGCGGACGACCCGAACGGACGGGGCGCCGTCGCCGGACTCGGCGTTGAGCAGCTCGCCGAGCCGAGCGGCCTTGGCGGCCCCGGTCACGAGCCACAGTCGCCTCCGCGCGCGGTCGATCGCCGGATACGTCAGCGTCATGCGACGCAGCCCCTGGTATTCGCCGCTGGTCGCCACGTCCCGGTCCGCGACCTCGAGCACCGGATCACCGGGGACCAGCGAGGCGGTGTGGCCGTCGGTGCCGAGGCCGAGTTGCACGAGGTCGATGCGCAGCGGCCGGCCGCCGTGCCGCTCGAGCAGTCGCTGGTAGTCCGCCGCGGCCGCGTCGACGTCGTCCACCTCGACCGGCATCGCGAGCAGCTGGGCCGCGGGCAACGGCCCCTCGCGCACCAGGATTTCCGCGAGGCGGGCCAGGTTGCGACGCTCGTCCCCGTGCGGCGCGATGCGCTCGTCCACCTGCGCCACCCAGGTCCGATCCCAGGGCAGGTCCATGGACCGCAGGGCGCGCAGCATCCGCCACGGCGTCTCCCCGCCGCTGAATGCGACCAGCGCATGGCCGCGTTCACGCGCCGCGTGGCGGCACACGTCCGCGATTTCCGCTGCGGCAACCCGCGCGGCGGACTCCGGATCGGCGGCGGTCGTCAGGCGCATGGCAGGTCGCCGTTCGCGGGCGGGTCGTACCAGCCGCCGTAGCGCTCGACCATGCGCTCGGCCGCGGCGGGCCCCCAGCTGCCGGGCGCGTACGGCTCGGCCTGCGGCCCGCTCGCGAGCAGGCGGTCCACGATGTCCCAGGCGACCTCGACCGAGTCCTGCCTTGCGAACAGCGTGGTATCGCCGCGCATGGCGTCGCCCAGCAGACGCTCGTAGGGGGTCATCTCGTCGGCGTGCGAGTTGCACGCGTAGAGCTCGATCTCGCGGCCCGCCATTGCCTCGCCCGGCGACTTGATGCGCGTGCCGAGCGCGATCGCAACCCGGTCGGGCCCGAGGCGGAAGCGCAGGTAATTCGGGCGGGCCGGCAGCCCCTCGTCGAACAGCCGCTGCGGCGGCTGGCGGAACGTCGCCATGACCTCGGTGGCGGTCACCGGCAGCCGCTTGCCGGAGCGGACGAAGAAGGGCACGCCCGCCCAGCGCCACGAGTCGATGTCGAAGCGCAGCGCGGCGTAGGTCTCGGCGTCGGAGTTCGGCGCGACGCCGTCCTCGTCCCGGTAGCCCGCATACTGGCCGCGCACGATGCCGCGCCGTTCGGGGTGCTGGACCGCGCGCAGCACCTTGGTCTTCTCGTCGCGCAGCGCCTCCGAGCCCGCGCCCACGGGCGGCTCCATCGCGAGGATCGCCAGCACCTCGAGCAGGTGGTTCTGCACGACGTCGCGCACGGCGCCCAGTTCCTCGTACAGCCGCCCGCGGCCCTCCACGCCGAACTTCTCGGCCATGGTGATCTGAACGCTCTCGACGTGGACGCGGTTCCAGATCGGCTCGATGATCGAGTTGGCGAAGCGGAAGTAGAGCAGGTTCTGCACCGGCTCCTTGCCGAGGAAATGGTCGATGCGGAAGATCGAGCCCTCGTCGAACACCTGCTGCAGCGCGCGGTTGATGGTCTGCGCGCTCGACAGGTCACGGCCGAGCGGCTTCTCGACCACCACACGCGCGCCGGCACCGCAGCCCGAAGTGCCGAGCCGAGTGGCGACCTCGGCGAACAGGCTCGGTGGAATCGCCAGGTAGTGGCAGGGACGGCTCGCGTCGCCGAGCGCCTGGCGCAGCGCCGCGAACGTGGCGTCGTCGCGGTAGTCGCCGTCCACGAACTGCAGCTTCGCCTCGAGGCGGCGCAGCGCCTCGGGATCCGTGTGCGCATCGTGGCTCGCGAGGCTCTCGCGCATCCGGGCGATCAGCGCGTCGCGCCCGGTGCCGCCGCGGGCCACGCCCACCACGATCTCCGGCAGGCGCCCGCGCCGCTCGAGGTTCTCGAGCGCGGGGAAGATCTTCTTGTAGGCGAGGTCGCCGGTGATGCCGAAGATCACCAGCGCATCGCTCGGTGCGGGGTTCGAGGTTCGCAAGCGGAGCCTTTCCTCTGGTAGCGCGAGACCGGCCACGGTCCGGATACCGGCTTTCCCGGCGGCTTGCAAGCCCGGGCGGCCGCGCGGCCTGCCGATGTATCGTGGCGATGCACCCGAGTCCCCATCCCAGGCGAACCGATCATGCCCGCGAATCTCTCGCCCGAATACAAGGCCGCCGCCGACGCGTTCCGCAAGGCCCGCGACCCGCTGGAGCGTCTCGAGCACTTGCGCGAGATGCTGCGCGTGATCCCGAAGCACAAGGGCACGGACCACCTGCAGGCCGACCTCAAGCGCCGCATCAAGGAACTGGACGAGGAGGTTACGGGCCCGAAGAAGGGCGGCGCTCGGGGCGGGCCGGCGCTGATGGTGCGGCCCGAGGGCGCTGCGCAGATCGCGCTCGTCGGTCCCCCGAACAGCGGCAAGTCGCTGCTGCACGACCGACTCACGGGCTCCGGGGCGCGCAGCGGCCCGTATCGCTACACCACCCAGTACCCCGAGCCCGGCATGCTGCGCTGGGAGGATGTGCACTTCCAGCTCGTGGACCTGCCGGCCATCGCCGCCGAGCATCCGTTGCCGTGGCTCGCCGGCAGCCTGCAGACCGCGGACGCCTGCCTGCTGGTCGTGGACCTGTCCGATCCAGACTGCCTGCAGCAGGTTGCCGCCGTGCAGGCGGAACTCGCGCTGCGCAGGACCAGCCTCGTGACCCGGTGGCCGGGCGAGTCGGGTACCGCCGACCTCGAGGTGGCAGTGCCCTCGACGGACGACGACGTGTTTGCGCTCGGACTGCCCACGCTGCTGCTCGCCAACAAGGCCGACCTGCTCGAGCACCCCGAGACCGACCTCGAAGTGCTGGCCGAACTCGAGGAGCCGCACTTCCCGGTGATGCTCGTCTCGGCGGAGACCGGACTCGGGCTCGGCGAACTTGGATCCTGGCTCTGGCGCGCACTCGGGCTGCTCCGCGTGTACACGAAAGCGCCGGGCAAGCCCGCGGAGCGCGACCGTCCGTTCACGCTGCGCGTCGGCGAGCAGACGGTGGCGGACGCGGCCCGGCTGGTGCATCGCGACATGGCGCGCACCCTCAAGTTCGCGCGAGTCTGGGGCCCCTCGGTGACGGCCGACGGCCAGCACGTCGGCCGCGAGCATCGGCTCGCCGACGGCGACGTGCTGGAACTGCACGCGTAGGGCCGCGCGGCTAGGTAATAATGAGCCATGGCCGAACGCAGACCCATCGCGACGCGTGAGACTGGCTGGGCCAAGGCTCTCGCCGCGCGCATCGCCCGCACGGGCCTCAGTGCCAACGCGATCTCGGTGCTGAGCACGGTGTTCGCGGCGGCCGCCGGTACCGCGCTGTTGCTGTCGGACAGTCCGGCCTGGCGCGCGGCGCTGGTGCTCGCGGCCGTGGGCATCCAGCTGCGCCTGCTGTGCAACTTGTTCGACGGCATGGTGGCGGTCGAGCACGGGCGCGGCACGCCCGAGGGGGCGCTCTACAACGAAGTCCCCGACCGTATCGCCGACACCGTGATCCTGGTGGCAGCCGGCCACGCCGTGGCGGCGGGCCCCTGGAACGCAATGCTCGGCTGGGCCGCGGCCGTCATGGCGATGTTCACCGCCTACGTGCGCGTGCTGGGCGGCGCGCTCGGCACGCCGCAGTTCTTCATCGGGCCGCAGTCGAAGTCGCAGCGCATGGCGGTGCTGACGGGCGCCGCGCTGCTCGGGGCCGTGATGCCCTCGCCGGTGCTGGCCGGCCGGGTGATCACCCTGGCGCTGGTGATCGTCCTCGTCGGGTCCACGGTCACGGTGGTGCGGCGCGTGCTGCTCGTCGCGCGGGAGCTGCGCTCGCGTGCTGCTTGAGAGGCTCGTCTCGGCGCTGCTGCGCGGCACGTGCCGGCTGGTCACCGGCGCGCAGCCGCGCTGGCTCTGCGATCCTCGCGTCCTCGGGCCGCGGGTGTACTTCGCCAACCACTGCTCGCACCTCGACACCGTCGTCGTCTGGAGCACCCTGCCCGACGCGCTGCGCGAGCGCACGCGGCCGGTGGCGGCCCGCGACTACTGGGGTCACGGCGCGGTGCGGCGCTTCATCGCGCATCGCGTGTTCGACGCGCTGCTGATCGATCGCAAGGCCGCGGAAGGCGCCGAACTCATCGAGCGCCAGCGCCAGGAGACGCTCGAGGCGATGACCGCGGTGCTCGACGCCGAGCGCTCGCTGATCCTGTACCCGGAAGGCACGCGCGGCACCGGCGAGACCGTGCAGGCTTTTCGCGCCGGGCTCTACCACCTCGCCCGGGCGCGACCCCGGGTGCCGCTCGTACCGGTCTACCTCGGCAACCTCGCGCGGATCCTGCCCAAGGGCGCCGCGCTTCCGGTCCCGATGCAGGGCCAGGTGGTGTTCGGTCCGGAACTGCACCTCGCCGCGGGCGAGGAGAAACAGGCGTTCCTCGAGCGTTGCCGGCGGGCGATGCTCGAACTCGGGGAGGGCCGGGAATGAAACTGTTGGCGGACCGCGAGCTCCTCTGGCTGATTGGTGGGATCCTCGCGTTCCTCGCGGTGGCGACCGTGATCGCGCAGGTGCTCAAGGGGCGCGCGAAGTCGGAGTCCGCGCGGGCCACGGTCGACAACCTCGTGGCCCGTATCCGCGCCTGGTGGGCGATGGTGGCGGTGTTCGGTATCGCGATCGCGACCGGCGGCTACGGCTCGCTCGTGATGTTCGCGATCGTGTCGTTCCTCGCCATGCGCGAGTTCATGACGCTGCTGCCCACGCGCCGCGCCGACCACCGCGCGATGCTGTGGACGTTCTTCCTGTTCCTGCCGGCGCAGTACTACTTCGTCGCGACCGGCTGGTACGGCATGTTCGCGCTGCTGATCCCGGTGTACGCCTACCTGCTGCTGCCCTCGGTGCAGGTGCTGGCCGGCGACACCGAGGACTTCCTCGCGCGCAGCTCGAGGCTGCAGTGGGTGCTGATGATCTGTGTGTTCTGCGTGAGCCACGCCCCGGCGCTGCTGATGCTCGAGATCCCGGGGTACGCCGGCGAGGGCGCCAAGCTGCTGCTGTTCCTCGTGGTCGTGACGCAGGTCTCGGACGTGCTGCAGTACACGGTCGGCAAGCTCATCGGGAAGCGCAAGGCCGTGCCGAGCGTGAGTCCCAACAAGACGGTCGAGGGTTACCTCGGCGGCGGCGGGCTCGCAGTGCTGCTCGGCACCGGGCTGTGGTGGGCGACGCCGTTCGCACCGTGGCAGGCGGCGCTCATGTCGCTCGTGATCGTACTCGCCGGCATCGCGGGCGGGCTGGTGATGTCGGCCGTCAAGCGTGACCGGCAGGTGAAGGACTTCGGCGCACTGATCCCCGGACACGGCGGCGTGCTCGATCGCATCGACTCGCTGTGCTTCTCGGCGCCGCTCTTCTTCCACCTCACGCGCTTCTATTTCACCTGAGCCATGTGGCTCGTGGCGGCAGCGGCCTGGGGGCTGGCGGAGGCGACGCTGTTCTTCCTCGTGCCCGACGTGCTCCTCACGTGGCTCGCCGCGTTCCGCCCGCGCGTCGCGTGGCCCGCGCTGGCCGCCTGCCTCGCCGGCGCGCTCGCGGGCGGCGCGCTGATGTTTCTCGCGGCCGCGGATGCGCCGGGGCGCATGCGTGCCCTGCTCGACGCGGTCCCGGCGGTGAGCGGCGCTCTCGTGGCGGAGACCGGATCGGCGCTCGAGGCTGACTACGGCCGGCAGATGCTGCGCGCCGGTTTCTCAGGCGTGCCGTACAAGATCCTCGCGGTGGAGTCGGGTGCGCAGCAGCGGAGCCTTGCGACGTTCCTCGGCTGGAGCGTGCCCGCGCGGCTGTCGCGCTGGGTGCTGCTCGTGCTGCTCGCGCGCGGCGCGGCCGCTGCGGTCCGCGCGCAGGTGGCGCACGCCGACCGCGTGCTGTGGACGCTCTGGGCCGCCGGCTGGGGTATCGTCTACCTCGTGTACTTCGCCGTGATGGGCTGGTGAGCGCGTGATCATCCCGCTGTGGTTCAAGCTCGCGTACACGGCCTTCGTGCTGTACGTGATGGCCGTGTGGTGGAAGCATTACGGCTGGAAGAACTTCCTGTGGTTCTCCGACATCGCGTTCATCGGCGCGGTGCCGGCGATGTGGCTCGAGAGCGCGCCGCTTTCGAGCGTGCTCACCGTGGCCGTGCTCGTGCCCGAGCTGCTGTGGAACGTCGACTACGCGCTGCGGCTGCTGCTGCGGCGGCGGATCACCGGCCTCACCGACTACATGTTCGAGCCCGAGCGGCCGCTGCTGCTGCGCGGCCTGTCGCTGTTCCACGTGCCGCTGCCGCTGGTGCTGCTGTGGCTGATCGCGGCCTACGGATACGACGCCTCGGTGGGGCTCACCGGTGCGGTGGTACTCGCGGCCATCGTGCTGCCGTGGAGCCGGATCGTCAGCACCTCGGAGAAGAACATCAACTGGACCTACGGACTCGGCGGCTGGCGTGTCCGCTGGCCCGGATGGCTGTACGTGCCCGTGCTGTTCGCCGGGTTCGTACTGTTCGTATTTCTGCCTACGGACTGGATACTCCGGCGCTTCGCTTGATCGGCGGCCGGCCGACCCCGCATAATCCCGCCCAGCATCACGAAAGGGGTTCACGCCCCGCCAACCTGCCTCCCCGGGCAAGGTGGTGCGCGCCGCGAGGCGCGGATGCGGCCGGAAGGCAACGAAGCGGGTAAGAGCTTTCTGAACCCTCCGGCGCTCGACGCGTGGCGCGGAGCGTTTTTCGTTCCTGCCTCGCGCCCGTCGCGCGCCGCTCGTTTGACCCCCGGTCAGGTCTGCAACGCCCTCGTTTGGGCCTGGAGGTTTGACCATGTCGCCGAATACACGTGTGCTGATCGAGTACTGGAAGCGCCTGCCGACGAGTTCGGTCCACGAACGCCGGGCTGCACTCGAGCAGCTCTGCGGCGAGGAGCGGGGCGGAGGATTCAATCGCTCGGCGTTGCTGCCGTACGCGCTGGCCGATGACGACGAACATGTCGTGCATCAGGCCACGCTGGCGTACGTCGCGCCCAGGGGTGTCGTCCGCAACACCGACACGGCCGCGGTCGAAGATGCCTTGGAGTGGATCCGGCGGAGACTCGCGCTGAACCGCGGAGCCGTGTTCGCCGCCCTCCTTTCGCTCGATGACGAGCAGGTGACCGCGGCGCTGGCAGGCCTCAGGCTCTCTCTCGATGCGCACGAGGCCGCGACGGTGTTCCGCCGCGGCGCACGGACCGGATGCCCGCGGGCGCGGACGTTCCTGGAGGGCTGGCAGGAACTCGCCGGTCCGCTGCCGACTCAGCCCGCCGGGGTGCTCGTCGCGGCCTGATCCTCGCGCGCAGGTTCGCCCGGCGCGAGGTGCTCCGCGAGGAATTCCTCGATCTCCTCGAGCACACGCGTGCGCATCGCGCCCGTGGACAGCCAGTGATCCTCGCCAGGCAGCATCACGAGGCGATGCGCCTTGCCGGCGGCCGCGAGCGCCTTCGCCATCGCCTGAGACTGCGTGGCGGGCACGACCGTGTCCTCCGTGCCGTGCAGCAGCAGCACCGGGGCGCGAACCGAGTCGGCAGCGCGCGCCGGGGAGCGCCGCGCGACCTTCGGGTCCGTGGCCGCGCCGATGTGACCCTTCCAGTACGCGAGGGCATCGGACTGGCGGCCACCGGTACGCGCCTCCTCCGCAATCATGGCCGGCAGGTCCGCGACGCCATTCACGCTGATTGCGCAGGCGTAGAGATCCGGGGTGAATGCCGCGCCGGCCAGGGCCGCATAGCCGCCATAGCTTCCGCCGACGATGCAGACACGCTTCGGATCCGCGAGACCGGTCGCGACGAGGTGACGCACTCCGTCGGTCACGTCGTCCTGCATGCGCCCGCCCCATTCACCGTACCCGGCCAGACGGTGCGTCCGGCCGAAGCCCGTCGAGCCGCGGAACTGCGGCTGCAGTACCGCGTAACCGCGGGTCGCGAGGAACTGCGCCCACCAATCGAAGCCGGCCTCATCGCGCGCTTCCGGTCCGCCGTGCGGCAGCACCACGAGCGGGAGGCCGCGTTCCGGAACACCCGGCGGCAGCGTGAGGTAGGCCGGGATCCGGGCGCCATCCCGGGAGTCGTAGGCGATGGCCCTTTGCTCACCGAGCTTCGCACCGGCCAGTGCTGGATAGGCCTCGCCGATGAGGTCCGCCTTGCTGCGCTCGAAGTCCACCAGGTGGTACTCCGGCGGCCGGGTGGCTGACTGCACGAGTGCCAGCACGCGCTGGCCGTTGGCCGAGCGTTCCAGGACCCGCACCTCCCTCCCCTTGAACGCGCTCGCCAGGGCGCGTTGCTGTGCGGCGCGCTCCGGCTGTGTCCAATGCTGCCGCGGCGTCAGGCCACCGATTTCGAAGCCGACCACGACACCCGTCTGCTCGTCGGCGATTGCCGCCGTGACGTCTGCGGCCGGGTCCTCGTAGAGGACCGTCCCCGCGCCGCCGTCCAGCGGCAGCGCCCAGGCCCGCGCACGATCGTTGCCGTTCTCGCCGACGGCGACCAGTGCGCGGCCGTCCGCAGTCGTGCCCGCCAGTGTGAGCCAGTCCATGCCACGCAGGCGGTGCAGCACCCGCCAGCCGGCTCCGTCGCGCCCGAGCACGCTGAAATCCTGCGAGTCGGCCAGCCATTCCGTACGACCAATCGGTGCGCCCTTCGGATCGACGAGCCACTGGACCGTGTAGGCGGTGCCGCGATCCACGACGCGCCCCTTTCCGGTGGACGTGTCCACGTCGAACAACGTGCTCACCCAGCCCGAGTCCCGTCGCTCGTCGTGCAGGCGCGTACCCACCGACTGACGCTGTCCGGCGGCCGTGTAGTCCCACGCCACCATGCTGACGAGATTGGGCCGAGCGCGGTTGATGCCCACCCGCTCGGCACCCGTCACCCAGCTCCGCTCGGGATCGTCCATCAGCATCGTCTTCGGCGGGCCGCCGTCCACCTTCACGGCCATCGTGCGGAAGAACTCCGCCGTCATGGCCGCAGGCGCCCCGCCAGCGATACGCACGGTGGCGCTGACGTCCACGAGCGCAGTTTGCGCGTCGGCCCACGCCAGTGCGCGCAGCGTGTTCTGCTCGCCAACGCCGACGACGCGCAGCGGCTCAGCGTGACCGATGCGCAGCAGCGTAATGACCAGTCCCTTGCCCGTCAGTTGATCGATGGCGAGCAGTTCGCCGTCGGGTGACAGCGAGACCTGGGTGAAGCCCGGTGTCTGACCGAAGGCGGAGGCGGGTGGTGGCCCGGCGATTGCCGCGCTGCAGGCGAGCGTGCACGCGGCAACCGCTGTGGGAATGACCGTGTAGCGGTGATGGATCGTCCATGAAAACGGCCGGCGAAAGGTCATCGAGCGTCCCCTGCATCAAGGTTTCGGGTCCGGGTCGGAAGGCGGTCTGACTCGTCCAAGCCACGGCGATGCGTCGCGCGGCTTGCGGTCCTCGAGCCAGTCGAACACCAGCGAGTGCCAGTGCACGCGCTGCACGTAGGCGCGCGTCTCGTTGAACGGGATGTTCTCCACCCAGATGTCCGTCTCGAGCGGCGACGCCGGCAGCCAGCGCCGGGCGGCGGCCGGCCCCGCGTTGTAGCCCGCGATAGCCAACGGCTGCTGCCCCTCCGCACGATCGATGAGGTCGCGCAGGAAAGCCGATCCCAGCGGGATGTTGACCGACGGCTGCAGCAGGCTGCTGCGCGAGGGGGGCGGCAGCCCGGCCTTGCGCGCCGTCGTCTGCGCCGTCGCCGGCAGCAGCTGCATCAGTCCAAGCGCGCCCGCGCTCGAGGCGGCGTCGGTTTGGAACAGGCTCTCCTGACGGATCACCGCATAGATCAGCGAGGGCGGCAGGCGGTTTGCCCTCGCGGCGCGCCGAACCTCGTCGTCGAAGGGGCGCGGGTAGAGCAGCTCGTAGTCGTTGAACAGGCCGAGGCTCGCCGCGGCCGCGATCGCCTGCAGGTGCCAGCCCCAGTCCGAGGCGAGCCGCACCGCCTGCCGCTGTTGCTCGGGCGTGAGCGTCTCGAAGGCGAAGCGCCACTCGAGGTTGGCCTCGCCCTGCATCCCGGAGAGGATCAGCTCGCGGGTGCGCACGAGGGCCGGGTCGGCGGCGACGCGGGCGAACTCGGCCTCGTCGCGCGGCAACGGTTCGATCGTCGGACTGAAGCGCTGGCCCAGCCGTGCCGAGGCGAGCGCGGCATACCAGTTATCGGTCGGAACCACGGCTGCATAGCCCGCGCGCGCCGCCTCGCGCTCGCCGAGCTGCTCGGCCGCCCGGGCCGCCCAGTAGCGCCAGCGGGGCTGGTTGCGCAGCGTCTCGGGCATGGACGAGATGGCCGTCCGGACGCGCGCCCAATCGCCGGCCCACAGCGCCGCGCGCACGTGCCACTCGTGGGCGCGTTCGTCGAAGTCGTCGGGGTGTCCGAGCGCGAAGAACTCGAGCGACTGCGGGAGCCGGCTCCACGAGAGGGCCTGCGCCACCGCGAGCGCGAACGGACTGGCCGCCCGCGCGTCGAGCGCTCGGGCCTGGAGCAAGGCCGGGTAGCGCGCGGCGGCGGCCTCGGCGTCGGCGCGCGCGAAGCGCTTCCAGCCGTCGAGCAGGGCGGCCGGCTCAACGCGGCGTGCCGGCTGCTCGATCAAGGCCTCGATCGCCGAGCGCGGCTGTTCGATGAGCGCCGCCCACTGCTCGATCGGTGCGGCCCGCTCCGCAGGTAACGAACGAGCGAGATACCGCGCGAGGCTGGCCTCGCCGGCCGCGAGAGCGAGTCGGGCGCGCCGCTCGACGAGCTCCGGTGACAGGAGCCCTTGCGCCCGCAGCCAGTCGAAGGCGGGGTCGCAGGCGGGGGGCAGGCTGCTGGGATTCAGGTAGACCTCGGTGACCGCCTCGGCGAGTCCCTCGACCCGCCCGAGCGCCACCCGGGCGGCCAAGGTGTTGCAGCGCGCGGCGGCCGCGTTATCCACGTCCTCGCGGTAGGCCGCGAGGTAAGGCTCCCACGCCTTGCGCTGCGCCAGCGACATGAGCCAGCTGCGTCGCAACGAACGAGCGAGCGGGGCGTTGCCGTGGGTGGCGAGGAAGTCCTCGATGCTTGCGGCGGCGGCCGGGTCCTCGAGGCGCAGCTGCAGCCGGCTGGCCTGCAGGTAAGGGTAGAGCGGGTAGGCCTGCAGCGCGGCGCTGTCTTCGGTCGCCGGCGCCGAGGTCGGCACCCCGACGCGCTGGTAGGCGGCCATGAACTCGCTTCGGGCTGCGGCGAGCGGATCCGCCTGGGCCGTCCCGAGGACGGCGATCAGCAGCAGGGCGATCGCCCGGTTGGGTTTGGGTCGGGTCATGCGTGGAGTTTACCGGGACGGCGGCCGCGGGCGGCCGGGTCGGGGTCGCCGGCCCTCGGTCGATCCGCCGGGTCTGCCGGGCGATGAATCTCGGAAACCCCTGTTAACAATCCTATTGCGGTGCCGCAAACTGCGGTTCACGCCCGCGTGCACCCAACGAAGGGAGATCTGCTCATGCTCTATACCGGACCCGCTTTCAGCGCCGCGGCGCTGGGCGACGGCATCGTCGAACTGAAATTCGACCTGGCCGGCGATTCAGTCAACAAGTTGAATGCCGCTGCCCTGCGGGACTTCGACGCGGCCACCCAGGCCATCGCGAGGGACCCGTCGGTCAAGGGCGTGATCGTCACCTCCGGCAAGCCCGTGTTCATCGTGGGCGCGGACGTCACCGAGTTCACCGGCATGTTCGCCGCCGGCGAGGAAGCCGTCGCCAAGGGCGTGCTCGAGGTGAACCGCATGCTGAGCCGTTTCGAGGACCTGCCGGTCCCGACGGTCGCCGCGATCAATGGCATCTGCCTCGGCGGCGGGCTCGAGCTCGCGCTGGCCTGCGATTACCGGGTGGCCTCCACCGCGGCTTCGATGGGCTTCCCCGAAGTGAAGCTCGGGATCTTCCCGGGCTTCGGCGGCTCGGTGCGCATGCCGCGCCTGATCGGCGTGGACAACGCCGTCGAGTGGATCGCGACGGGCGCCGACAAGAAGCCCGACGCAGCGCTGAAGGACGGCGTGGTGGACGCCGTGGTGGCGCCCGAGCAGCTGCGCGACGCAGCGCTTGCGCTGGTCAAGCAGGCGATCGCCGGCAAGCTCGACTGGAAAGCGAAGCGCGCCGAGAAGCTCGCGCCGCTCAAGCTGAACCCGCTCGAGCAGGCGATGGCATTCACGAGCTCGATGGCGGTGGTCGGCGGCAAGGCCGGCCCGAACTACCCGGCGCCGATGCTGGCGCTCAGGAACATGCAGGAAGCGGCGACCAAGGGCCGCGACGACGCGCTCGCGATCGAGGCGAAGTACTTCGCCAAGGCGGCCGTGACGCCGCAGGCCAACGCGCTGATCGGCCTGTTCCTGGCCGACCAGGTCGTGAAGAAGACCGCCGGCTCCTGGGCGCGGAAGACCGCCAAGGAGATCAACCAGGCGGCCGTGCTCGGCGCGGGCATCATGGGCGGCGGCATCGCCTACCAGAGCGCCGTCAAGGGCACGCCGATCATCATGAAGGACATTCGCACGGAGGCGCTCGACCTCGGGTTGAACGAGGCCGGCAAGCTGCTCTCCAAGCAGGTGGAGAAGGGCAAGATCAAGCCCGAGGGGATGGGCGCCACGCTCGCCCGCATCCGCCCGACGCTCAACTACGGCGACTTCAAGGAAGTCGACATCATCATCGAGGCCGTGGTCGAGAACCCGAAGGTCAAGAAGGCGGTGTTCGCCGAGGTCGAGGGAATGGTGCGCGAGGACACGATCATCGCGTCGAACACCTCGACGATCTCGATCAGCCACCTCGCCGAGGGCCTCAAGCGCCCGCAGAACTTCGTCGGCATGCACTTCTTCAACCCGGTTCACATGATGCCGCTGGTGGAAGTGATTCGCGGCAAGCAGTCCTCCGACGAGGCCGTCGCCGCGACGGTGAAGCTGTCGCAGAAGATGGGCAAGACGCCGGTGGTCGTGAACGACTGCCCGGGGTTCTTCGTCAACCGCGTGCTGTTCCCGTACTTCGCCGGCTTCCAC